>Ga0193726_1000072_pt1 | contig 180198 bp, 173 predicted proteins | sample H2c1metaG_FD_144928 | JGI IMG/M metagenome (GOLD analysis project Ga0193726, IMG submission 144928) | Soil microbial communities from a riparian zone of the East river system, Colorado, United States - H2c1 | ecosystem: Environmental > Terrestrial > Soil > Riparian zone | place: USA: East...
TGCCGGGCTTCGATAGGGCAGCTTTTCACCGCGATTTCAACGCGAGCGTTGTACGGTTCCTTCGCGAGCGTCTCAGCTAGGGAGCCCACACAGGACTGAGTGCTGTTGGCACTTAGCGGACATTGATCCGGCGCTGGTCGATGTCCGCTATCGGGGGGATAGTGTTGCAAAACTCCAAAAATGACTTTCAGCGTTTTTTCCGCGAAAAGAGCAATCAAGCGATAATCGCCGATCGATGTGTCCTCTAGCGCGTTGCCGAAGTTGCCGGCGAGTTTATCGCTGGATGCTGTGGCCCCCCACACGATTATTCGATCGCCCCGCCTGCAGCCCGGAAAATTTGTCTTCAGTGGTCGAAAAAGAGTTTTGCAACACTATCGGGGGTGAAGCGGACATCTTAGAGCCCTGCAGCCGCGAATAGGAACACCGCCATGCGGCATGTCGCCAAGGGCTTCGCGGAGGCCCGTCCGATCGGAGAAGGCCGTTCTGGATGGCTCACTTGCCGATTGGACGCAGGTACAGTGACGATAGCCGGCCACCTCTGCAGCCGCTGCCGAAGGAAAGAACTCGACATTGCATCCGCGTGCAAGCCGCACGGGGCGTACTGGCCGGCAGTACACGCCCGTCGTGCGCACTCCGTGAAGAAGCGGCCATCATAGGCCCGGTTTCGGCTGACGCGAGCCTGCTCACACTCAACTGGATCCAACGTGTTAGGCCCGGGTGACGGAGTCTGTTTCCGGCGAGCGTATTCGGTTCAGCAAGCGTACTTGTCAAGCGCGAAAATGCAACCAACTCCGGCAGGAGCACGTCATGTGGATCCCCTTTCAGCCCGACCCATCCTGGTACGAGAAATACTGGTGGCGTGAGCCAGCGCCGGACCGAACGGCTTATCGCCGGCGACGTTTTGTCCGACAGTTTTGTCGAGCCTACATGCCGAATCGAGAGCGCTTGCTGCGCGCTGCAGATGCAATGAAAGTGGCTAAAAATCCGTTTGCTAAAATCCAATCAGCTGCACTGAGGCTGCGCCATCGTGGTGACTATCGTTAATAGTGATGCACAGCGCACCGGGCTGTCGCTGGACTATCCGGATCGCGGGTCAATACTCCGGTGCGAGGCAATATAGTCAATCTCATCGCGAGCGATGCCGATATCCATCAACTCCCTGTCACTTAAACCGAACAAGGCGGCGCGTAATTTCTGGCGTTCGCCGCGCCCTTGAAAGGCATCCCAATATTTCCAGGCGAGGCTGGAGACATACCGGGTCGATACGGATGTCCGCTGCAGCCACGTTGCGCCATGCGTCGTGCCGCTCATGCAGAGTCTCTGGCGGCCCGGAGCTACTAGATCTACTAAAACCAAGTCGCTGTTGCTGGCCAAAACCGGACTCCATCCCCGAAAGGGCCCGCGCCAATATGCAGAACCGGCGTCTTCCGATAGTCTCCCGTCAGCGCCGTCAGATTCGGTTTCGGCATGATGACGGGAAGCTCGACCGATGCCCAGGCAAGGCCCTTGAGGCCAAGCCCGATCCGAACTTCTCCGCATAGGGCGAAGTGTCGTAATGCTGCAAGATGGTGCTGGTCATGGGAGAGATCTCCATGTCTTCTCGGCGTCTCCGCGAGTTCGTTCGCAGCGCATCGCCTCTGCTTCAGGGATTCATGGCGCTTCTGAAATGTCTCGGGTCGCAAACTTCTCCAAAGCGACCCCTTCGTGAACGAGCAGCCAGCGCTTCCGGCTGATGCCGCCGCCGTATCCGGTAAGACTCCCATCAGTGCCGATGACTCGGTGGCACGGAACCACAATGTTTACCGGGTTTGCCGCATTGGCCAAGCCAACCGCACGGACCGATTTCGGGCGGCTTAACTGTCGCGCGAGCGCCGCATAACTCAGCGTTGTACCGGCTTGGATCGTTCTGAGTGCCGCCCAAACCTCGCGCTGAAAAGAGGTGCCTCCGGTTGTGACGGGGATAGAGTCGATCGTGCGGAGATCGCCCAAGAAGTAGTCGCTGATCGCCCGGCGAATTGCAGTGGGTGCGGCGCGGTCCTCTATGACGAAGTCACTTCCTTCCGTGCCATAATGAAGCCGAAGAAGACGCCGCATGCGCGATTCGAAGTCGTGAAAGTCCAGAGCGCGTATATGTCCTGCGCGATCATGGATGAGAAGCAATGTTCCGATCGCGCTATCGAGGCGATCTGCGTACAGGGTCTGTGGCGTTACTGGGGTAGCCATCGACTTCTCCTTTATGTCGCTCAGGAAAGGACTTTCTTGGCCTCCTGCTGAAGCGCTCTCATCGCGCTGACGTAGGGGATTGGACCATAGCTGATGCGGGCGACGCCGAGCTTGGCGAGACGTTCATTCGAGGGCACGCCGTCCATAACCATAACATTTACAGGTAACGTGACGGCTTCGCAGAGCTGTCCGATCAGCGCACCTTCCGTCAGGCCAGGGATGAACAAGCCGGACGCCCCTGCGGCTGCGTAGGCGTTAGCCCTCTCAATGGCTTCGTCAACTGCTTGGGCTGCGTCCTCACCGTGCTCAAAAAATACGTCGGTCCGCGCGTTGAGGAAAAAGTCTACGCACTTCTGCTCTGTCACTTTGCGGATAGCACCGAGCCGCCGAGCTTGTCGGTCGACGCTATAGAGCCCTGAGCCTTTCACGACCCGATCCTCGAAGTTAATTCCGATCACGCCCAGGTCGATAAGGCGCGAAATGTTGTCCGCAAGCTCGTTGTCGTCTTCACTATAACCGCCCTCGAAGTCCACGGTGACAGGAGCATCGATGCTTGTCGCAATACGTCCAACTATTTGCTCGGCGAATTCGATCGGGATCGCTTCACCGTCCTGGTAGCCTTGCGCTGCGGCGACCGACCAACTGCTTGTCGCGATCGCTTTCGCACCGGTCTCCAGAACAGATTGCGCGCTACCTGCATCCCACGCGTTGTAGAGCAGTAACGGGGCTCCTTTGACGTGGAGTTGAGCAAAGCGTTTGGCCTTTTCTTTTTGGTTCATTTCCACCCTCCTGAGTAACAGCTTCGGCCAACAGTCTTGAGCAGCGGCGGCACAGCGGATCAGGGATCGATCCAATTAACAGGACCAAGAAAATCCATCTTGCCGATGTCCACTCCGTTGTGGCGGAGGATGGCGTACGCTATCGCCACGTGAAAGTAGACGTTCGGAATTGCTATCTGCAAGAGGTAGTCCTTTCCGCCGAGGTGCTTGCCCGACGCCGATAAAAGGCCAACTTTGCGATCACTTGCGCCCGCATACTGCGCCTCGCTCACGCTCTCCGCGAAAGCGACAGTCTTCTGGATGCGGGCGCGCGCACCACCGATTGTTTGCTCGTTGTCCTCGTGCTTGGGCGGCACCTGCCCCGAAAGCCAAGCCGCGGCGGCCTTGACGTAATCGCAAGCGCTTTGGACCTGGTAGATGAAAGGCTTCATGTCCGGTGCAAGGCGGTTTGTCATCAGGATGTTGACATCGAACGTCTTTGCCGCGGCATGCTTCTCAGCCTTGTCGAGCCAAGTCCCGATATTTCTTAGCATTCGCGTGCATTGTAAGACCGCTTCGTAGTACATCATGTCCTTCCTTTCACACTGGGTCTAGCGGCATCAACCATCCATGAGACGCCGCGACTCGTGTTCGGGTGATCACTGGCGTGCGGCCTTGACGCCGCCGTCGACTGGAAGCTGATGAGGGATCAAATTTGCGAGCCGATCGACATTCAGTGCCTTCTCGAAGTCGCTGGCTTCGTGGCGCTCCATGATGCAGCCCGGAACGTCCTTCTGGATCCTGTTGACGCGGCGGCCGCGCTGCACGGCCGGCCTGGACTCCATGCTTTCCGCCCATCGGACCAGATTAGGATACTCATGGACGCCCAAGAATTGTCGGACGTCGACGTACCAGCCGAGCGCGTACGTCCCGTACCAGGGGAAGATCGCGAAGTCGGCGATCGAGATTTGGTCGCCAAGAATGAAGGCGCGGTCGGCGAGGCGACGGTTCAGGACGTCCATCTGGCGCTTGGTCTCCATCGTATAGCGGTCGATGGCGTACTCGATTTTCACGGGCGCGTACTTGTAGAAATGCGCGAAGCCGCCGCCGACATACGGGGTGCTTCCGACCTGCCAGAACAGCCAAGAAAGGCAATCGCCGCGGGCAGAGGCCTCGGTCGGGATGAAGCGACCGAACCTTTCCGCGAGATGGAGCAGAATGGCGCCGGACTCGAAGATGCGCACCGGCTTGTCGCCGGAGTAGTCGATCAGCGTTGGGATCTTGGAATTGGGGTTGACATCGACGAACCCCGATCCGAACTGATCGCCCTTTCTGATCTCGATCAGCCAGGCATCGTACTCAGCGCCAGAAAGGCCCGCCTCCAGAAGCTCCTCGAGCAGCATCGTGACCTTCATGCCGTTCCAAGTGCCCTGGCTGTACAGTTGCAGCGGATGTTTGCCTTTCGGCAGGTCCCGTTCGAACGTCGCTCCGGCGGTCGGGCGGTTGATGGATTCGAAGACGCCGCCATTCGGCTTGAGATGCGTCCACACCTTCGGCGGAACGTAGTCGTTTGTGCTCATCGATCTCTCCAGTAGCCGGAAGGGTGTGTCGCTCGTAAGCTAGGCCGAACTCGACGTAGGATGCTTCGACCACGACCGAAGCATCTACCTAGCGATACCTGTTTGATAGCGGATCGAAGTCCGCCCGTTCGCACGACAGGAAACAAGGTCAATGGCTTATGCACCCTCACGTGCAATTCAGGCACCTGATCACAAACGGGAATTTCCGGCGCCCATGTCGTTCGACTTTGCGGAATGTGATCGGGCGCGCTTGGGGCGAGACGCAGCCTATGACGGGCTCTTCTATACCGGCGTCCGTACCACGGGCATCTACTGCCGTCCGGTCTGTCCGGTGCGCCCGGCCCGGTCGGCTAATGTTTCGTTCTTCCCGTCGGCCGCCGCGGCGGAGACTGCTGGCTTCCGCCCTTGCTTGCGCTGCCGGCCCGAAACCGCTCCCTTTTCCAGCGCCTGGATCGGCAGCCGGACGACCGTCGAGCGGGCGCTACGGCTCATCCTCGAAGAGCGAGCACTCGATCAGGAGGGAGCCACCGTGGAGCGCCTGGCCCACCGCCTCGGCATGGGATCAAGGCAGCTGACGCGATTATTCGCGCGCTATCTCGCGGCTAGTCCTTCACAAGTGGCAAGGACCGCACGCGTACAGCGAGCTAAACGCCTGCTCAACGAGACTAGCTTGCCGATGACCGAGATCGCGATGCAGGCAGGATTCGGGAGCCTGCGACGCTTCAACTCCGTCTTTGCTGAAGTCTACGGCAGGCGGCCGAGCGAGATTCGCCGCAAGCAGCGCTAGTCTCGGGCAGGCGACATGGGGCTCGATGAGGATAGATTGGGACGCGCATCCCCTTTCGGGGATGGAGTCCGGTTTTGGCCAGCAACAGCGGCTTGGTTCCACTACATCTGATCGCGAGCGCTCAGGACGGCGATCCGCCCGCCACGAGACGGTTTGGGCACCTAACGTCAGCCGCCGCGCGGGAGACTGAGATTGCAGCAGAGGAATTGAGAGATGCGCGTACTCATCGTTGGCGCGGGGGCCATTGGCGGATACTTCGGCGGCAGGATGCTGCAAGCCGGCCGCGACATCACCTTTCTGGTGCGGCCGCGCCGCGCCTCGGAGCTTGCCGCCGCAGGCCTCGTGATCAAAAGCCCGAACGGCGACGTAACGCTGAAGGATCCGCCTGTCATCCAGGCTGACACCATCAAGGACAAGTTTGACGTCGTGCTGTTGAGTTGCAAGGCCTACGACCTCGATGATGCGATCAAGTCGTTCGCGCCGGCGGTAGGCGAGAGGACCGCGATCATCCCGCTGCTCAACGGTATGCGTCATCTGGACGTTCTCGACAAAAAAATTGGCGCGAGCCACGTGCTGGGAGGGCTCTGCCTGACTGCGATGACACTGAACGAGAAGCGCGAAGTGGTCCAGCTGGGCCCGGTGCAGTCGCTTGGTTTCGGCGAGCGCGACGGCAAAATGTCAGACCGGGTTCGCGCCATCGCGGACGTCGTCAGAAGCTGCAATTTCGACGGCGCGGCGAGCGAGACCGTCCTGCAGGACATGTGGGAGAAATGGGTTTTCCTCGCGTCGAACGCGGCCTCGACTAGCCTGATGCGCGCCCCGATCGGCATGATCCTGGCGGCGCCCGGCGGCAAGGACTTCCTGCTTGGCATTCTCGACGAATGCAGGGCGGTCGCGACCGCGGAGGGCTATCCGCCCCGCGCGCCTGCGCTGGAACGCGCGACAGGGATGTTGACCACGGAAGGCTCGCCGCTCACCGCATCGATGTTCCGCGACATTAAGGCGGGCCAACCGATCGAAGCCGATCATGTGATTGGCGACCTGATTGCGCGCGCTGACACCGCAAAAGCTCCGGTGCCCCGGCTGCGCACGGCCTACACGCATCTGAAGGCCTACGAGCAAACGCGCGGCTGATCGCGCATGCGCGACGCCGGATCAGGTGCTACCCCTCATCGCTCGGCCGGGAGAACCGCTGGAGCCAATATTCGAAAACCTGACCGGAAAGCGCGTGGATGCGCTCCTGATCCAGGGAAGCATCGCGCGCAAGGAAATGCTCGACTCGGCGATTCAACATCGGCTGCCCGTTTTGACCTCCATTCGGCTCGGGCCTTCTCGGAGCGCTGATGTCGTACGGTTCGGATTATTTCGCGCTGGCTCGATGGCTTCGAGGAGTATTGGTCAGACAATTGTGGCGCGCGCCTCCGACAGAACGTCTGCCCTACGTTATTCGTCGCTTGTCAGATGGCCAAGTGGTCGGAGTATCGACCTACTTTACGGCCAAGGCTGAGCACGGTGGTGTGGAAATCGGCGCAACATTCCTGCGTTCTGATGTGCGCGCGAGTTTTGTCAATCCGAAAGCAAAGAAGCTGATGCTGCGCCATGCCTTCAATGCGGGTGCAGTTCGCGTGCAATTCACGGTCGACGTACGCAATGAGCGAAGCCAAGGTGCTGTCGCAAAGTTGGGCGCAGTAAGGGAGGGAGTACTACGGCGCGACACGCGAACCTGGACCGGACATATGCGGGATACCGTCGTGTTCTCAATACTCGATAGCGAATGGCCAACCGTCAAGCTCCGGTTGGAGCAGCGCCTTGCGAAACTCGCAGAGCCGTACGCGCAAGAATAAGGGACGAAGCTCAAGATGTGATAAGATGTCCGCTACTGGCCACCCTTAGCGGACACAGAGGTGGGATACAGCGGCGACTGCATCCGGGCCACACATACCTTATGACGTCGCCTTGCCGCGCCCAACCAGAACGATGGTTGCCGCCAGCAACTGAATGCAGGCGATGATTCCGAACGGCAATAAATAGTCGGAGGTGGCATCGCGCAAGGCTCCAACGAGGGCCGGCGCGAACGCAAAGACCGCCTGGTTGATCGCGACGATCAGGGCCACCACGGTGACGACGTCTTCGCGTTCGAACTCCTGCTGGGCGATCAACGGAGGAAGCGATATCAGGTTGCCAATCCCCAAGCCGAACAGGATGCAGCCGAGTGTGAGCAACATCCCGCCATTGCCGAAGATGAGCAGCAGAACCCCGATGATCTGAACGGCGATATTGACAGCAGCACCGATCCGACGGTCGTGATCCCCAATCCACCGTCCGGCCAGCGTGCGTCCCAACATGGCGCATATTGTCGCCAGGCTGACGAGCAGACCTGCGCTTGCTACGCCTACATCGGGTGTCAACCGGACAATCAAGTGTGAGAGGAGGCCGATTTGCGCGAACAGGGCCAGTGCAAACGCCACGGAAAGCGTAAGGAATCTCGGCGTTCGAACAATCTCGGAGCGGGATAGCCTGGGCGCCGGTTTTGCGACAGCCGCCGTCGCTGAGTCATTATCGGGTGCGAGGCCAAGGCTGGCCGGAGTCGGGTTGAAGTATCTGGCAGAGAGCAGTGCAACAGCGCTCACAGTGACGATGGCGACGGACAGAGCAGCAATCTGGAAACCGAAGCGATCAATCAGGAACAACCAAAGAGGTACGAACAAAACGCCCCCGACGCTTGCACCGTTGAACGCCAGGCCCATCGCCTTCGGACGATCACGCTCGAACCATCTGGCCACGATGGAGTTGAGGGCTGCTCCGCTGGTCGTGGCCCAGCCGGCCGCGCTCGGAATAGCCGCCACGAAAAGCTGCCACGGCTGCCAGGCACTTGACCATCCGACCAGGCCGGCGGCCATCAGCAGAGCGCCGCCAAAGCTCGTTCCAGCAATTCCAAACTTGCGGTGTATCTCGGGCAGATACGCGATCAAAAGTGCGCCCAGCAGAAACTGAAACGTAATGGCCGCCGATATCTCTGAGATGGACCATCCGCGAGAGCTGTGCAGGGTCTGAAGGAAGACCGGCGGTCCATAGAAGCCGATCCCCCAAGCGAACACCGCAAGGGCAAAGGCAGCCCACGCCACTGACCATCCGAAGAAACGCTTTCCGCCACGCATTGTCTCTCGCCGATCCCTGCTGGTAGACTCGTCGAGGCGTAACAGTTGGAGGGGGTCATGGCTCGCCGGAATCGGACTCCGTCGTCGGCCTTGACTGAGGCCGGGGAACTGGATGTAGCCGTGTGCGAGAGCGCGAGAGTCAATTGAGATCGAAGGTACGATGGTTTGTTCTTCTCCGGCGTTCGCACGACAAGGATCTACTGCAGGCCTGTTTGTCCCTGTACGACCAGCCAAGGCGAAGAACGTGACCTTCTATCCCTCGGCGGCGCAGCCGAGAACGATGGGTTTCGGCCCTGCCTCAGATGCCGACCAGAGACGGCGCCGTTCTCGCCAGCCTGGAAAGGCTCACAGACGACAGCGGAGCGGGCCGTACAGTTGATCAGCAATGGCGCGCTCGACGACGCGGGTGTCGAGGTTCTCGCTGAACGCTTGGGTATCGGCCCGCGGCATCTGTCGCGGTTGTTCAGGAAGCATCTTGGATGCTAGTCCCGTCCAGGTCGTGCGTACGGGTCGCGTCCAAAGAGGGAAGCGCCTTCTGGATGAAACTGATCTTTCGATAACCGAGATCGCGCTTCGATCAGGCTTTCGCAGTCTGCGACGCTTCAACACTGTTCTTGCCGAAGTCTACAAGCGGCCGCCGACCGAGATTCGACGGGCACGGCCTCAAGTAATGGCAAAACGGCCCGTCGGCTGTTGGCACAAACCGGCAGTTAGAGGGTGGGCAGAGCATGTCCGCTCTGCCCGGGTATGTCAGACATCGACTTGTTCCGCTATTGCCAGGGCGTCATCGACCTCGATGCCGAGATACCGCACCGTGCTTTCGATCTTGGTGTGTCCCAGCAAAAGCTGGACAGCCCTGAGGTTGCCCGTCCGCCGATAGATTAGCGTCGCCTTTGTGCGTCGCAACGAGTGTGTCCCGAACAGCCTGGGGTCCAGTCCGACGCTGCCGATCCACTCGGAGACGAGGCGCGCATATTGGCGAGTTGTCATGCTGCGCGCAGGTCCGCCATGGCCGGTGAACAAGAACTCGCCGGGCCTCTTGCCAGTAGCCTTTAGATAATCATCGAGCGCCTGGCGTGTCTGCTCGCTCAATTCAAATCTGACAGGTCGCCCGGTTTTCTTTTGCCGCACGGTCGCGCGATCCGCCGTGTATCCGCCAGCGGCTACGTCCTCTACCCGGATGGCGACGACATCACAGCCGCGAAGCTTGCTGTCGATTGCTAAATTGAACATTGCCAGATCGCGAGCGCGGCCTTCAATCTGGAGTTTCGTCCGGATCGATCAGACGTGCTTAGGGCGCAACGGCGGCTTCGCCCCCGTCAGCTTCCCCTTGTTCCAGGGCACTCGCTTGGACGCTGGGACAGCATTCACTTGATCCTGCATGGTCTACTCCTCGGCTCGGTTACAAAGGCGAGAAGGATGGGCCACAGGCATGAGCATTGGAATCAGGTCGGCTTTCCGGCCAAAGCGGACTTCTGGGCACGTCTAGCGGCAAATACCCTGTAGCGTTTGACCCAAAGCGGACATGGAAACGAACGGAACTCCCTTACCACCAAACTGTGTGACCGGGGTGAGAAATCGCTACTCATCCTTATTCAACATGGCGATGAGGCTGCCAACCTCTTCAACAGGTAGGGATCGCCACGCGCTATCAACTCTTCTGCCCTTGAGAGCTTTCCGAAAGTAAACCGCGCCTCCTCGATGCAAGAAGAATAACACAAGCATCTCCGTGCCATCTGAATGCTCGACCTGAACCATGTAGGATGCTAGCGATGGCGGAGTAACCACCCCATGTTTGGGGGTAGACTGGTCTGAGAGGCGATCTCGACCGTGCAACGCCATCTAAAAGCAGACTTGATCATCTATTCCTTGTCGGCACATCGCCCTCGACCATCATTTCGTCAGCCATCTCTCGAAGTACAAATTGATCGGGTTGGAAACGTAAGGGCCATACGCTGGGCACGGAACGAACCCCTTCGCCCGATAGAGCCTCTGGGCATCGGGAAGAAATTCCGTGGTTTCCAGCCGCAGAACCGACAGCTTGGCGGCCAAGGCCGCTTCCACAACGCGCGTCAGGAGCCTGCTGCCTATTCCAGTTGTCCGAACCTCGGTGACGACATACATGCGCTTCACCTCCCCGGTACCATCCGCGAACACCTGCAGCCCTGCACAGCCAACCGCTTGTCCGGCAATCCGCGCGATAAACATTTGCGTGTCGTCGTGCGCTAGCCGATCAATTGGAGAGCCGTGATTCCTTTCCACCCCGCAGACCTTGTTTAAGAAATCGTCCAGCGCGGTTACGAGGTTAAGCAGGTCCGGGGACCTTGCATCGGCCAGCTCAATTTCGATTCTATCGACAGTCATTCTCGTCCCCTTCTTCGAAGAGAGGAGCGCATGACGCCGTGGTGGCTTGTCCCGTTTAGTTGCCGGACCGGCCACATCTTCTTCCGAAGGAAGAAAGCCACCTTGCTCGGGGAGCAGGTTGGCGCTGGGCGTCGGCCCAACTCTTGATGTTGGAGTTGACGATAGCGGGCACTATCGAGCTTGGCAAGCACGCCCCCAGTTTGAGGAACAACGCGTGGCCGCTCCTGGCACTTAGCGGACATCGAACCAGCGCTCTGCCGCGTCTGCTAGTGGGGTAAGCGGACATCCTGCAGCCAGGTCCCGCCGCCGCTATGTCGGCACCATCGCGCACCTGAAAAGCAGCCAGAGCTATCTCGCGCGCGCCACGCCGGAGCTGCTCACCACCCTGCATCGCCATCACGACACCTTTCGCGCCATGCTGCAGGTCAACCTCACCGTGCTCGCGACCGCGCACGCGGTGTCCGAAGGCATCGTGCGCGGCGTCAACACCGAGCTGCAGCGCCGTAACGTGCCGAACACCTACACCGCGACGGGACAGCGTGCCGCGCCAAGCCCGCGGAATATTTCGCCGCTGGCGCTGAGCCGGTCGTTGTAGCTCGGGCCGGCGCTTCCCGGTATCGGACCGATCTGCTTTTAGCGTGCGGGCTGAAACAGACATCCCGCAGCTAAGCCGCGGTGTCCGTTGATGACCCACTTCAGATATCGGCCGCCCCTCGCCGAGCGCCAACAGGTTGTAAATTCTCGGTCGCGACGCCTTTGACACTCGGGCCGACACTCGCGTGGACCGTGACTCCTCCATCCCGCAACAGGAGGTCTGGATGCCTCACAGCCTGCCCGATGGCTGCCACCCTTTTCGGCCACAGACCGGAGTTGTCGATCGTCACACGCGGCAGCAACTCGATCAGACGCCACGCGAGCGTGCGGGACTCGTGGACTTCCACACTCTCAGGCTCTCGCGGTGATTCTAACAGACAACAGCCGTCGGCGTTGAGGCGGAGTCCCGCCTGCGCCGCTTCACCGAGCATCCATCGACGCGCGATTAGTGCAGATTGCGCCTCTCTCTCTCTCTCCTCCGCCGATGTCGGAGTGGCAGCCGCGAAACCAGACCTCCTCGATGTCCTGTTGCTCGATCTTCTGCCGGACCGGCTCGCGCAAGCGCGACCATGCCGCGTCAGACTTGCGGTCGATATCCAGACGCCCCCACGTAGTCGTGTCGAACCATCCACGCCGCTCATCGAGTGCGAGCGCATGCCTGACGTGCGCCACGATTGGGTTGTGTCGCAAATGTGGAAGCATGACCGGAAACAAGCCGCCATATGACTTGACGGTGTCCCAGACACCCAGGAAGTGGATCGGACAGTTGCGCTGTCCGGGACTCGCGCGGAACTTCTCGATGGCGCGTTCGGGCGGACGCATGGGACGGAAGAGCTCCCACGCGCGCTCGAACCGTTGTGTGCAGTCGGCGTGATCCCCTTGCGGTAAGCCGCATCGGTAGATGAGTCCCGCGAGCGCGCGAACCGTGAACGGCCCGCGGCTGAAGCCGAAGAGGAAGACTATATCGTCCTTTTCATAGAGCTTCGCGAGCTCAAGATACATCTGCTTGACGTTGGCTTTGAGTCCGTACCCAAATGCAAGTCCCAACACAACGGCGATCCATTCAGCAGGTCCGAAGCGCTCGTGCGGGCCATGGAGCACATGAAGCGCCTTGCAATCGGGGATCGACTTCCACAAATCCTCGATCTCCCTCCACCGCCCGGCGTCGGTCCCGATCCCCTGGTCGTAGACGACGACTTGCCGGGAATGACTGTCCAGAGCCAGGGAGTAGACCATCTGCGCTGCGTTCGAGATATTGCGCCCGAATGAGTTCCCAGTTCCGTCGGCACAGATAACGATGTTTTTCGACATGCGTGCTCCCGATAGCAAATTCGCGGTAAAATCGCGATGGTCCGAGTGGGGTGCCCGCATTGCCGCCAAAAGGGGACTTCGGCATGTCCCGCTGGGGCAGCTCTTGCTGCTTCACGGTCGCCTCAGCTTCCGATGATGCCGACCAGACGAGGGCGGCGGTGGTTTGCGGACGGGTTCTCGGCCGCAAGGGCGCGCAGCCATTCGCGGAAGCTGGCGACCTCGGGACAATCCGCGGTGCCATCAGGCGCAATCAGCCAATCACCCAAACCGGATCCCGCATTGACCCGGTCGCAGCGATAGCCCGGATGGCGGCCAAGACCGCGGGCTATCAGCAGGTCGACCTTGCCCTCGACCAACTCGCGCAAGCCGGCGGGCTGCAGCACCCGCAAACCGATTTCCGCATGCGCGCTGCGAAACTCCGCCAACTCGAGGCGGCGCAGGTCGAAGCTGCCATGGAGCCCCAACTGCAGCAGCACCGCACCTGCCGGTTTCAATTGCGAGGTCGCGTCCGCAATGCGACGAAAACTATCGGATATCCCGGGCAGATAGGCCTGACCGGCCGCGGTCAGGACGAGCTGCTTATGCAGCCGCTCGAACAGGCGTACGCCGAGGCGCGCCTCCAGCGCTTTCACCTGCTGCCCCACGGCGGCGGGCGTCACGTGCAGCTCGTGCGCGGCCAGTTTGAAGCTGAGATGCCGCGCGGCGGCTTCGAATGCGCGGAGCGCGTTGAGTGGTGGAAGGGCGTAGGTCATCGCGCTGCAGTTTGACACTGACAGGCCGCGGCCTTGCAATAGATTTTCTAGTGCTTGACCGAAGGAACTATGCTTTGCGCGGGGTTGAGGCCACCGCCTACGGTCGCTTCGCAACATCCGGAGATCCCGTGCCCCGCCGACTAGATCATCTCGTCATTTGTGTTCACGATTTGGCAAAGGCCGCGCTGGACTGGCAAGCGCTCGGTTTTACGCTCACGCCGACGGGCGTGCATCCCTTTGGAACCAGCAACCGTCTGGCGATGTTCGGGAACGACTACCTCGAACTGCTGGCCGTCACCGATGCTGCGGCGGTGCCGCCGGCCGCGCCCGGCCGATTCAGCTTCGCCGCCCACCATCGGGATTTTCTTGAGGTCGCTGAAGGGATGTCGATGTTGGCCTTGCACAGCGCCGACGCCCATGCCGACGCGGCGCGCTTCAACGCAAATCGCCTGGGCGCTTATGCGCCGTTCGATTTTGGCCGTGACGCGGTACTCCCAGGCGGAGGCACGGCTCGCGTCGAGTTTTCATTGGCCTTTGCCACCGATCCCGCGATGCCCGGGATCGCGTTCTTCACCTGCCAGCACCGTCACCCACCGGAACTGTTGTGGAAGGCTGAATACCAGCGCCACCCCAACGGCGCCTTGCGCGTGGTCGAGGTGGTGATGTCGGCGCTGGAGCCGGCGCAACATTTTGCTTTTTTCGAGAGCCTCACGGGGAGTGCAGCCGAGCTTGAGCCCGGGCGATTGACGGTAGGCCAAAACGGCGATCGGATTACCGTGCTCGGCCCGGCTGAGATGGCGGGTCGGCTGCCGGGTTGTGCCGCCGGCGGTTCGCCGCGTTTTTGCGCGGCGCGGCTGGCGGTCAAAGATCTGGATACGACCAGGCGGGTCCTAAGAAATAACGATGTCGCGTTCGAGGTCGTCGACAATGCGTTGCTGATTCCGCCCGCCGCATCCCATGGCCTCGCTCTGGAGTTCGTCGAACAGGAGACAATCTGACATGGCTCAGATCACGCGCCACAATCCCGCTTCTGTCCACGCGCCCTCCAGCGGCTACAGCATGGGGCTGGAAATTGGCCAGCATCGCCGGCTGCTGTTCATCAGCGGCCAGGTACCGGAAAAATCCGACGGGAACGTGCCCGAAGGGTTCGAGGCGCAATGCGAGCAAGCCTGGCGCAATATCATCGAGGTACTCAACTCCGCCGGCCTCGGCGTCGAGCATCTGGTCAAGATCAATACGTTCCTGACCGACAAAAGTCAGGTCCTCCCCAACCGCGCCATTCGCCGCAAGATGCTGCAAGGAAACGAACCCGCATCCACGGTGATGATTGCCGACACCGTGGACGGTAAATGGCTGTTGGAGATCGAGGCGATTGCTGCTGAGTGAGAGAGCAATAGGCTAATTGTGCTGGAGAGGTTTCCAATGGCTGAGATCATCCATCCCTTTTACGAGTCGCATCGCGGTGCAATGGAGGCCGCCATGCGCCATCGCCTCGACCTTGCCCAAGCGATGCTGTGCGAGCGCGCGCATCTGTCCGATATTGCCGGGATCAGGCAGGAGGTGATGGACGAATTCGAAATCGTGCTCACCCAGATGCCCTATGTCGGAGGCGCGGCAAGCCGTATGAGCGATTTCTTCATGCGTCTCATGGGCTTTATGGCCATCAGCCGAGTGCTGCGGCGACACGGTGTACCGCTGTCGGTGATCGGCGAAATCGAGCGAGAAACCTACAAGGCGCAATTGCTCGCCGTGCCCGAAGCGGAACGTCTCGCCTCGGGGCGTCAATTCATGTCGTCGGAGAATCAGACTTTGCTGCGCGAGCAGGCTGCAAAAAGCCATCGGAAAGAGTTTCCGGAAGATTTCGTCTACGATTTCGTCGAGCCGGGCCCGGGTGACAACTTTGAATTCGGCATCAACTACAAAGCCTGCGGCTTTTGCAAATTCGCTGCGCGCCATGGAGATAAAGAAATTTTGCCGAACATTTGTGGGCTTGATTTCGATGCCTATGCAACGGGTGGCATCCACCTGGAAAGGACACAAACGTTGGCTGGCGGCGCGAACCACTGCAATTTCCGATTCTCACGGCTCCCGTCGGACCAGGCCGTGAACCCATAATTGCCGGGCGGACGGCTTGCTGGTCCGCAATGCACCGATAGCGGACCAAATTCCGCATCGCCGCGAAACGACGCTATGTGTCGCCTCCGGACTAATGCATGCAGCATAAGACGTGGACGGGTTGCAAAATTCTTACGCGCTGTAGGCCTTGCCTACCCGTCGTCGTTAGAATTGTTAGACGCGACTTGGGGATGAGTCGTTGTACATCGCTATAGCTGTGCCCGGAGATAGAGGTCCCATAATTCTTCAGCGAATGTGCCGGGCTTTGCGTCGGCGCCCTGGGCTGCGAAGTAGCCACATACATTGGCAACATCGCGGACGAGCAACGACTTCGCGTGCCGATTTGTTCGAGCATCGACGGCCTGAGGTAGATCTATGACGCGCAGTTGTCCGCCCGAGTAGAGCATGTTGTAAGCGGATAGATCGCCATGTACGACGTTACACGATAGCATGATCTCAATATTGCGCAGCGCCTGCTCCAATAGCCTCTCAGCTTCAGCCGGAGAAAGCCGCACGTTGCGAAGCTGCGGAGCGGGGTGGCCGCCTTGGCCCACGAACTCAATCAGTATTGCGTTGCTCGCCGCTCTCACGGGACGCGGCACATCAGCACCGGCTGCGTGCAGCAAATCAAGCGTCGCAAACTCGTGGTAAGCCCAGGCGCCGAACTCGGCGGCACGGCCAAACCGGCTCTTGTTGCGAACGGCGCGCGCGGTCCGCGCATTGGTTATGACGCGCCCCTCCTGATAAATGGCCGCATCGTGGAAACTGCGATTTTTTCTTGGTTTATAGACCTTCAAGGCGAAGAACGCAGGTCCGCGGCCAGGGCATGCCCGGCAACAATACACGTTTGCTTCCTTCCCGCTTTTCACCAGGAAGAGCACGTCTTCGATCCAGCCATCCTCGATAAAGGTCTTGATCTCGTCGGTGGCGACCAGCCCTGCGCTCATGTGCGCTCACTCCATCATGTTCGTTGGAGCCCGCAAGGCGACGGCCATGGCGGGCGTTGAATATGCTCAATCCCGACATAAGGTCCTCCTCTGGCTGACGAAGTGACGGATTGCCTCGCGCAAGTTTGTCGACCCGCTTTGGGACCGACGCACGATGGCTAGTTGCCAACAACACGCATGCAAGTGGTGCTCATAAATATGCCTGCAACGTTTGTCAAACTTTCGACGTTACGGCCAGTGATCCATCATTCTTGCCGTCCCGCTACGGAGGCTCAGTCGATCAAAATCGGTCTTGTGCTACCTGTAAGAGAGCAGTCCCGATGCGACGGCCTTGCCATGTTGGCAATATGTAAAGTTGGTCGATCCATCCTTCGCGAAACGCAACAATACCGACCAGTTCTTGATCGTTGAAATAACCCCAAATCTGACAGTTCACGAACAATCGCTCCCGGAAAAACCAACGGTCCTCATCAGGTGTATGCAGCCCCGCAAGGGTTGGCAGCGCCTGATCGGATGACGCCCGAAGCGGGGCTGCGGCCTGATCTGTTTCTTCTATTGCCAACTGCCTGAGCATTCAGCCTCCCTCCGGAGAATACTGCTCGGATAGCATAACGCAGCCCATAGGAATGTCTCCTGTGGGTCATCCGCTACATTCGCGGCCCAGCGGCAAGTGTGCGGCCCTCCTCGGCGCATTGCTTCCAAAGACGATGTTACTCGCGGATCGGGAATACGATGCGGACTGGATCAGGGATGTTGATGGGGTAGATTTTCGTCACAGTTAGTCGAGCTTCAGCTCGAGCGATTTAACCACCGGTGCCCAGAGTGCGACGTCGGCGGCAAGCGACTGGCGGAATGTTTCGGGATTCGAATCGAGTGGGGCTTCCATCCCCGCGTCGATCAACATCTGTCGATAGGTGGGTTCGGCGACCGCCATGCGCGTCGCCTGCGCAATCTGTTCGATTATTTCGATCGGAGTGCCGGCCGGTGCGAGCAGCCCAATGGAGCCCGTCACGGTAAGGCCGGGGAAACCCAGTTCACCCGCAATGGGAAGTTCAGGCGCCGCAGTGAGATGCGAGGGACTCGTGACAGCAAGAACCCGCAGCTTGCCGGTCCGATGGAATTCGAGCACCTGCCCGGTCACACCCACGATGCCGATGGGAATTTGTCCAGCGACCAGGTCCGTGATCGCCGGCCCCGTTCCCCGATACGGTATCTGCACGATGTCGGATGTCCCTGCCAGGGATTTGAACAACTCACCGGTCAGATGCTGGATCGTGCCGACACCGGCGTGCCCGTAGGACAGCTTTCCGGGATTGGCCTTCGCGTAAGCGATGAGTTCGTTGAGGCTCTGAGCCGGCACCGCAGGATGCACGGCAATACCGAGAAAATACACCGCCGCGCCTGCAATCGGAACCAGGTCTTTGACGGGATCATAAAGCGGCCGGCTCTTGAGCAGGGTCTCGTTGACGTGCGTCTGCGTCCCGCCGAGCAGAATCGTGTAGCCGTCAGGCCGGGCGCGCGCGACGGCGGCCGCACCCAGCGAAGAGCCGCCACCCCCGATGTTTTCGACCACCACCGTGCCCAGCAGCGGCTTGATCCTATCCGCCCATGGACGTCCGATGGCGTCGAACGCACCGCCCGGCGCGAATGGAACCACGAGCCGGATTGGCCGCGTCGGATACGTTTGTGCGACGGCCGTCCGCGAGATGGCTGGCAGCGCGGCACCGCCCGCAGCAAGATGCAAGAATGTGCGGCGGGAATGTTTCATGACGGTCCCCTACGCGTTGCTGCGCGAGCACGCGCGCACAGTTCGTTAAAAATGAAGAGAGCGTAGCACGTAGGGCGGATTAGCGAAGCGTAATCCGCCACACCGATACACCGAGCCCGTAGGATGGGTTGAGCCTTTGCGAAACCCATCGCTTTCGCCCGCGGATCGGACGATGGGGTTTCGCCGTGCTCAACCCATCCTGCGAGCCCGATAGGGCTCAGTCATCGTCGCGATCAGCTGCCGCCGTCATGCGTGATAATCCGCAGAATGACATCGGCGGAGCCGGAGTGAGCCAAGCGTTTCCTCAGCGCATCTTCCACCGCTTGCTGGCCGGCATCGGGCATTTCCAGGAGGAGCCGCAACTCGTCGATGTCGATGACGTAACCTTTGCCGGTCTTGGTCCCCAGCGGCTCATTGACGATAATCTTCTGAATCTTGCTCATTTTTGCACTCCGATCCGACGCATTGAATTCGACGACGAGCTAGTGCAGTAGCATAGCTTGCATGAGCAAAGCGACATGCGGGTCCAGTCAACCCGCCCGCCTGATTCACCGTCGCGCAGTGCTCTCTCCGCGCGACGTCGCTCGCTTTCTCCACACCCGCAAGTCAGCCATGACTTTTATGGTCGCGCCGAGGACCAGCGCGCAAAGCGCCGCCTTCGACATCGTTTCCATCGTCCCCTCGACCAGCATGCCATGGACCACACTCCCTGCGACGATCACCACCGCGAGAGACATATGAGCGATGCGCCACGTTCGCAGTCCCAATCGCCGGCGCAGTGCTGCCAAAACCGCGACGGCGAAGATGGCCCACATGGCGATCACACCGAAGGGGGAGAACGGCGTCGGCGATGCGAACAGAAGGGCGTCGATCATGTCCGGCGGACTGGTGATCCAAAGGCCCCCGACGTGGACCACCACCGCCACCACCAGCGCGCCTCCGATCCAGCGATGTGCACGCCGTCCACGATAGGCCGGCAGTCCCGGCAAGGATCCGCCCGCCAGCACAGGCTGAACCAGCATGAGACCCAGTGCGAGTATCCCCGCGAATCCGGCCAGGATGTAGACCGGACCGCGCCATGCGAGCAGCGGGCTCGCCGCCGCGGCGGCGATCGGCACGCAAATGGCGACCGCAAGGGCGGCCCAGATCAGGGTCGCCTTAGCCAATCTCATCCCTTTATTCCCAACTCGGTCAGACCGGCTGAAGGACGAAATGCGCCTCCAGGCTGGTATCTTTTGCGCTCCGCATCACGGGACGTAGAAAGACGGTTTTGAATTCACCGCTGTCATAGGCGAGGTGACCATGCGGTTGGCCGAAGATGGGAATGATCTGCGGCATCTCAAGACGGAACGCTCCGTTCTTGTCGGTGAGCGTGGCTCCATGACTCTGCGGCTCGTGCTCCTGCCCTTCGGTCGTGTGCGCCCAAATCTGGACGCGCTGTCCGGCAAGCGGAGCCCCGTCGCCTGCGCGGCGTACGGTGCCGCTCATCCAGAAGCCACCCTTGCCGATCCGATCCACGGTCGGTGCGCCCTTGCGGTAGTTGTTCGACCCGCCCGACATCGAATCGGTAGGTAGAAGGCCTTCCGCGCGGGCGGGCAGCAGCAGCCCGGAAACCCCGATTGCCAGGACGGAGCCGCCACCGGCGAGGAGGCTGCGGCGGTTGAGTACGACGGTGGTCATGTCAATTCCTCCTGGCGACCGTGCAGTTGCTCCGAGAGTACCACAACAAGCGCAAGAGGCCCAGTTGACGGCGGCGAAGCGCGCGATGGGCCGCAATAACAGTGTCGTGAACGGGTGTGCGGGCCGCTCAGCCAGCGTTGTTGACGAGGCATACCTTGCGGACGAACCGCACAACTTTGATCTGTCCGGCACGGCGACGCGCCTGCGCAATGTCGTAACTGTTCTGCATGCGCATCAACGTATCCATGGAAACACCAAACGCCTTCTCGATCCGCAATGCCATTTCCGACGACAGTGCGGCACGCTGGTTCAGCAGCGCAGAAAGAGCGGGACGGGTCACGCCAAGCGCCTTGGCGGCGTCCGTCACTGAAAGCTCCAGTGCCTCAACGATCTCGCTCTTCACGAACCCACCGGGATGGGCGGGATTTTTCATGCGGATACCATTTATCGTGTTCACGGCCATCTCCTAGTGGTAATCCTCATAATCAAGATCGATGATCTCGATCTCGGTTTGATCGATCCGAAACGTCAGCCGCCAGTTCTTGGTGACCGAAAGGCTCCAGGTCCCTTTGCGGTCACCGGTTAGCTGATGAGCTTTCCAGTTTGGCATCGCCTTCAATTCAGTCTCTTTCTCCATATCCTGAAGAAAAGAGATCATGCGTCGCAGCTTCTCAGCGACCGCAGCCTGTATGCCGCTTTTGTCATCGTCCTCGATAAAGCGCCGAAGCCCCTTATGCAGGACGTTCCGAATTCTCATACAACCACCATATAGGGCCGCGCCCGTATCCCGTCAAGTTACACTTTACGGTGAACGGAGCCCCGGCGAGACTTGTTTGTTTCGTTCGCCGAGCTTCAGTCTGTGCTGTGCGCACGGGCGACGCGCCCTCCGTTGCCGCCGACGCGCGCAAGCTCGCGGAAGGATTGATGGAAGTCATGAGCGCGCTACTCACCGTGATCGAGCGCGAGACCGAACTGGCGCGCGCCGGCAAGGTGCGCGAAGCGATGGCGCTTAAGGCGAAGAAGACCGAACTGTCGCGCCGCTATGTCGGCACCATCGCGCATCTGAAAAGCAGCCAGAGCTATATCGCCCGCGCCACGCCCGAGCTGCTCACCACCCTGCATCGCCATCACGACACCTTCCGCGCCATGCTCAACCCATCCTACGAACTGATTCAAGATTCGGAGGCCAACCCGCATAGGATCGTGATATCCTGGCTCCCGGGATCGGCTGTCGCCACATTTGGGAGGATATGGTTATGAGGGTTTTCGTTACCAGTCTGGCTGTCGCTTTCTGTTCGATTGGACTGCTGCTTTGCGGCCTGAGCGGCTCAGAAGCTGCAACCACCTCGGACGGCGCCGCCCCCTCGCTTCCAGCCGTCGTAGTCGAAGCGCCGAAGCAATCGGCCAGGCCGCAGAAGCGGGAACCGCGCGCGATTGCCCGTAGCACGGTGTCACCCCGGACATCGCCAACCGCTGCAGCGCCCTCGACGTCGCCGATATCCGCCAAGCTCGCCAGGCTAGAGAGCGTCACTGACAGCTGCGTCGGCGGTTGCGCGACGAGCTTCAGGTCAGGCAACGCCCCGTGGCATGGATGTTCTGTTTCCGGCGGCGGGTACTCTTCGACGTGCAGAAACACACGCAACTACAAAACCTACAGCGAGTGCACCGAGGGCGGCCTGACACTCGGCTGGAGAAACGCTGAAGTCGCATGGGGTTGCACCAGCCTGGGGCTAAAGTAACAAAGCATCGCCGTCTGGAATTAACGAGGCCGCCTCTAATGCACGGAGACCGCATCGTGCGCGGCGTCAACACCGAGTTGCAACGCCGCAACGTGCCGAACACCTACACCTCAAACGGCCAGCGCGCGGCGCCGAGCCCGCGTAATATTTCGCCGCTGGCGCTCAGTCGCTCGCTCTAGACAGCCTGACCAAGCTCGGCTATCGGCCGCCGCTCCAGCCCCCACCCCTTGACCAACGCATAGACCGCGGGAATGACGATCAGCGTCAGCACCGTTGAAGAAATCATGCCGCCGATCATCGGCACCGCGATGCGCTGCATGACCTCTGAGCCGGCGCCGGTGCTCCACATGATCGGCAGCAGCCCGGCCATAATGGCGACCACCGTCATCATCTTCGGCCGCACCCGTTCCACCGCGCCGCGCATGATCGCCTCATGCAAGTCCGCGCGGGTGAACGGCGTGCCGTCGGCCAAGCGCTTCGCGTGCAACTCCTGCATCGCCTGATCGAGATAGATCAGCATGATGACGCCGGTTTCCGCGGCTACGCCGGCGAGCGCGATGAAGCCGACCGCCACGGCGACCGAGAAATTGAAGCCGAGCCACCACATCAGCCAGAGGCCGCCGACCAGCGAGAACGGCAGCGACAGCATCACGATCAGCGTTTCGGTCAAGCGGCGGAAATTGAGATAGAGCAGCAGAAAGATGATCAGCAGCGTGACCGGCACCACGATCTGCAGCTTGGCCTTGGCGCGTTCGAGATATTCGAACTGTCCACTCCATACCGCATAGGAGCCCGGCGGGAACTGGACGTTGGCCGCGACCGCCGCCTTGGCGCCGGCGACATAGCCGCCGAGATCGCGGTCGCGGATATCGACGAAAATGTAGACCGCGAGCTGGCCGTTCTCGGTGCGGATCGTGGTCGGGCCGCGCGTGAGTTTTATCGCCGCGACCTCGCCTAATGGCACCGTGCCGCCGGCCGGCATCGCCACCAGCACCTCGCGCGCGATCGACTGCGGATCGCTGCGCAGGTCGCGCGGATAACGCAAATTGACGCCATAGCGTTCGCGGCCCTCGACGGTGGTGGTGATGGTCTCGCCGCCAAGCGCGGACGAAACCGTGTCCTGCACGTCGCTGATCATCAGGCCGTAGCGCGCCAGCGCCTCGCGGTTGGGCACGACATCCAGATAATAGCCGCCGATCACCCGCTCGGCGTAAGCGCTTGATGTGCCGGGCACCGCCTTCACCACGCCCTCGATCTGGCGGGCGAGTGTTTCCATCTCGGCCAAATCCGTGCCCAGCACCTTGATGCCGACGGGGGTGCGGATCCCCGTCGCGAGCATGTCGGTGCGCGCCTTGATCGGCATGGTCCAGGCGTTGGAGACGCCGGGAAACTGCAGCGCCTTGTCCAGTTCGGCAATCAATCCATCCACTGTAAGGCCGGCGCGCCATTGCTCCTTTGGTTTCAGGTTGACGACGGTCTCGACCATTTCAGTCGGCGCCGGATCGGTAGCGGTCTCGGCGCGTCCGGCCTTGCCATAGACGGAAGCCACTTCCGGAAAGGTCTTGATGATCTTGTTCTGGGTCTGCAACAGTTCGGCCGTCTTGGTCACGGAAATGCCGGGCAAGGTGGTCGGCATGTACATCAGCGTGCCTTCGTTCAGGCTTGGCATGAACTCGGTGCCGAGCTGCCGCGCCGGCCAGATGCTGATTGCAAGTACAACTAACGCCAGCACGATGGTCAGCGTCTTGGCCTTGAGCACGATGCGGATCAGTGGCCGGTAGGCCCAGATCAGAAACCGGTTGATCGGGTTCTTGTGCTCGGGAATAATTCGTCCGCGCACGAACAAAACCATCAAGGCCGGCACCAGCGTCACCGACAGGACCGCCGCCGACGCCATCGCAAAAGTTTTGGTGAACGCGAGCGGGCTGAACAGCCGCCCCTCCTGCGCCTCCATGGTGAAGATCGGCAGGAACGATACCGTGATGATCAGCAGGCTGAAGAACAGTGCCGGGCCGACCTCGCTTGCCGCCTCGATCAGCACCTCGATACGCGGCTTGTCCGACGGTGCCCGTTCCAGATGCTTGTGCGCATTCTCGATCATGACAATGGCGGCGTCGATCATCGCGCCGATGGCAATCGCAATGCCGCCGAGACTCATGATGTTGGAGCCAATCCCCAGAGCCTTCATCGCCGCGAACGCCATCAGGATGCCGACCGGCAGCATCAGGATCGCGACCAGTGCGCTGCGCACATGCAGCAGAAACACAATGCACACCAGTGCTACGACGATGCTTTCTTCGGTGAGCGTTTTCTTCAGCGTCGCGATGGCGTCATGGATCAGGTTGGAACGGTCGTAGACCGGAATAATCTCAACGCCGCTGGGTAGGCTGGACGCCATCTCCGCGAACCGGGCCTTGACGTTGTCGATGACATCGAGCGCATTCTGTCCAAAACGTTGCAGCGCAATGCCGCTCGCAACCTCGCCCTCGCCGTTGAGTTCGGTGATGCCGCGCCGTTCATCCGGCCCTAATTCAATGCGCGCCACGTCCTTGAGCAAAACGGGCGTACCGCTCTCGACCTTTAGTACGACATTCGAGAGATCGTCGATGTTTTTGAGATAGCCGCGCCCCCGGATGACAAATTCAAATTCGGAGAGTTCGACGGTGCGGCCGCCGACATCCATGTTGCTGCCGCGGATGACATCGCGCACTTTTGAGAGCGGAATGTTCAGCGAGCGAAGGCGATTCGGATCGACAACAACGTTGTACTGTTTAACAAAACCGCCGACGCTGGCGACTTCGGCGACGCCTTCTGCCTTGGCGATGCCGAACCGCACGTTCCAGTCCTGCAGCGAGCGCAGCTCGGCGAGCGACATATTGTTGGCCTGCAACGCGTATTGATAGACCCAGCCGACGCCGGTCGCGTCCGGCCCCAGCGTCGGCGTAACTCCATTCGGTAATTTCCGCGCGGCGGCGTTGAGGTATTCGAGAACGCGGCTGCGCGCCCAGTAGATGTCGGTACCGTCCTCGAAGATGATATAGACAAAGGAAACGCCGAAGAATGAAAAGCCGCGCACCACTTTCGACTTCGGCACCGTCAGCATCGCCGTCGTCAGCGGATAGGTGACCTGATCCTCGATCACCTGCGGCGCCTGTCCCCTGTATTCGGTGTAGACGATCACCTGGGTGTCGGAGAGATCGGGGATGGCGTCCAGCGGCAGATGCTTAAGGGCGTAGATGCCGGCGGCTATGGCAAACACCGTGCCAATGAAGATCAGCATCAGGTTGCGGGCCGACCAGCCGATGAGACGCGCGATCATTGCGGCTTCTCCGCGCTGTCGAAACCCTGCAGCGCCGCCTTGAGGTTGCTTTCGGCGTCAATCAGGAAATTCGCGGAAACGACCACCTTGTCGTCGCCGCTAAGTCCTTCGGTGATTTCAATGCGGCCATCGCCGCGTCGACCGAGCTTGACCGCGCGCGGCTCAAAGCGCCCCTCGCCCTTGTCGAGCAGCACCACCTGCCGCTGGCCGCTGTCGATCACGGCGCTATCCGGCACCGTGAGAACAGGAGTCTCCGTTCCCGTGGCGATTTCGATGTCGGCGTACATGTCCGGCCGCAACAGTTCTTCGGGGTTCGGCAACTCGACGCGTATCCGCGCGGTTCGCGTCTGCGCGTTCATGTGCGGGTAGATCAACGCGACCGCGCCGCTGAAAATACGGCTCGGATAGGCGCGGGGCCGCACCGATACTTTCTGCCCGATCGAGATCAGGCCCAGATCGCGTTCGGCGATATCCGCGATCACCCACACGATCTGATGATCGGCGATGCGGAACAGAACCGCGCCGGGTGCGGCGCGCATGCCGTTCACGGCATTGCGTTCCAGAATCTCGCCATCCTGCGGCGCAAGCCAGGGCACCGAAAGCGACGGTTCGCCGGTGCGCTCGATGTCGGCGATGGCCTGTTCCGACATGCCGAGATTTTCCAGCCGCCGTCGCGCTCCCTTGATGCCCTGGCTTGTGATCCCGCTTCCGGCTTTTGCGCTGTGCACCGATACATATTCGGCGGCGGCGCTCGCCAGCGCTGGGCTGTAGACCCGCATCAAGGGCTGGCCCTTGTGAACGTGCTGGCCGGTCGTGACGTTTTCGACCTGTTCGATAAAGCCTTCGAACCGAAACGAAACAATCGATACACGGCGTTCGTCGAGTTCGATCGTTCCCGGCGCGCGCACCGGCACATTCAATACGCGGCGCTCGACCTGCTCGGATCGGACCCCCGTCTTTTGTATCTTGCCGGGACTGATCTTGATCGTCCCGTCATTCGCATCTTCGTCGTCGTAGACGGCGATGTAATCCATTCCCATCGAATCTTTTTTGGGTGTCGGGGATGTATCCGGAAGCCCCATCGGGTTGCGATAGAATTTTATCCGCCTGGTCTCGTTACCCTTGGTTATGCCGTCGGCGGCGATCACGGTCGAGCACGCCGTCGTCGTCACCAGCGCGCACAACGCGGCGATGACCGCATAGCGGATTTTTTGGACCGGCATGATTGTTCTCCTGATTTTCCGTAGCCGCCGAAAATTGATGGCGGAGTGCCGCAAACGTCATGTCACCCGGCCGAGGAAGTCCCGGCCGGAATACCGACTAACGCGAGGGAGGAATCAGGCTCGTGGAGGACGGGCGGGAGGCGTGGCCGCGAGACTTGCCAGTTGGGCTTCGCTGTGAATAGCGAAGCGTTGTCCCACAACGACGACACGGGCAACTGTCGAGGTAATGGAGGGCAAGCACTGAACACTTAACGACACGCACGCCGCCACGCAGGTTTTGTCGCAATCCATCTTGCCGTCATGACACGGCAACATGGCATTGTCCGCTTCGGCCTGGGGCGACATCTTGTCCGCAGCCAACTCGGTGCCGGACATCGTCATGCTGTCATCGCTGGCCGCGAACGCGCGCGGATAGAGCGGGGAAACCACAAGCCCCACGATCAAAAGCAGCCGCAACAGGATGGACGTGTTTTTCACTCCCATCTTCTGGCACATTCGCCAATGCAATCAAAGGCGCCCCTGCGGGACATCCCGATCACAATTCCGTAGGCTCGCTCGGGACATGAGCCCTCGCCGCTCGCGCTGAGCAGGTCGTTGTAGGGCGTCACACATTCCGCCGTCATCCTGAGGAGCCGCGCACTTGCGCTGCATCTCGAAGGATAGCCGCGGAAGTTTGTGGCTCATCCTTCGAGGCTCGCCGTGAAGGACGGCGAGCGCCTCAGGATGACGGCACTGTTGTGTAGCGCGAGCTCTTCCCTAATGCGCCAGCGCGACTTCCCCCGACGCCTGCTCGCGCCGCACGTCGATCCGCAGGCTCATGACGGCGGCCGCGCCGACCAGCGCGCAGCCGGCGAGCAGCAGCAGGCCCGTGGTAAAGTTGCCGGTCAGATCCTTCAGGTAGCCCATCGCATAGGGGCCGGCGAAGCCGGACAGGTTGCCGAGCGAGTTGATCGCCGCGATCCCGGCGGCGGCGGATGCGCCGGTCAGGAAGCTTGCCGGCAACGGCCAGAACATCGGCGGCACCGCGGAAACGCCGATCTGCGCAAAGCACAGCAAGGCCATGATCAGGATGGGACTGGAAACCAGGCCCGATATGCCGATCCCGATTGCCGCCATCAGCAGCGCCACCGCGACGTGACCTTTGCGCTCCATGGTGCGGTCGGAATGGCGGCCGAGCAGCACCATGCCGATGCCGCCGAAGATGAAGGGCAACGCCGCCAATAGTCCGGTTTGCGTGTCGCTGACGCCAAAGCCCTTGATGATGGTCGGCAGGAAGAAGGCCACGCCGTAGCTCGCCGCGTTGAGGCAGAAATACACCAGCGCGCACATCAGGATTCTGACGTCGGTAAGCGCCTGCAACAGCGACAGATGCTCGACCTTTTCCTTGTTGCGTTTCTCGGTGGCCTGCACGTTCTCCAGCCAGGCGATTTCGTCGGCCTTTAGCCAGTGCGCCTGGCGCGGAAAATCGGTCAAATAGAACAGCACGGCGCACCCGGCGATCAGCGACGGCACGGCTTCGAGAATGAACAGCCATTGCCAGCCGTCCAGCCCGAAGCCGCGAAGGTTCAGCAACAGCCCCGAGATCGGCGACCCGATGATGGAGGAGATCGGGATCGCCAGCATGAACAGGCTGATGACGCGGGCGCGGTACACCGCCGGAAACCACAGGGTCAGATAGAAGATGATGCCGGGGAAGAAGCCGGCCTCACAGGCGCCGAGCACCAGGCGCAGCGAGTAGAACACCGATTCATTGGACAGTCCGGTGGCGCTCGAAATCTGCGGGATGAAAGCGAACGCGCCCGAGACGATGCCCCAGGAGATCATGATGCGGGCGATCCAGAGCCGCGCGCCGACCCGCTCGAGGAACAGGTTGGACGGCACTTCGAACAGGAAATAGGCGATGAAAAACAATCCGGCGCCGAGCCCGAACGCCGCTTCGTTGAAACCGAGCGCCTGGTTCATATGCAGCTTGGCGAAGCCGACATTGACGCGATCGAGATAGGCGACGAAGTAACACAGGATCAGGAACGGTATCAGACGTCGCATCACCTTGCCGATTACGCGCTTCTCCACGTTATCCATGGCGTCCGCTCCCGTTTTTGTTCGTTGCGTCCTCGAAAACCCGGCGGATTTTCAGCGTAACTGCGGTGCGGCCAATAAGACCAATGGTATTTTCGATACCACTAAAGCTTCCGCACCGCCTGATCCATGAACCGCGGGTTCGCTTCAAAGTTCCAATAGAGAGTAGCCCTCGCCTACCCGCAGCGTACAAGGCCAGAAACAGGCGTGATTATCCCTCAGATGATCCGGGCCACGACAGGAATTTTTCGCAACGCCACCACGACCACCCAACTCCCCGACAGCGTGCCGATGAACACGATCAAAAACTTCACGAATGCCGGGAAAGAGTAATCGTAGACGGCGTATTGCAGCCAGATGATGAAAATGTAGTGCACGAGGTAGATGCCGTAGGCCGAGGGCCGCATCGCGTCGAGCAAGCCGAGCGAAGCTTTCGCCGAGCGCAGATAGACGGCCAGCACCGTAAAGGCCATCGCCGCGCTGTACATCGAGAAGGCCAGTCCATAGGCCGCCTTCCACGATAAGGGCGGCGAGTTGAAGTCCATCCAGTTGTGGTGCGCGTAAACCCCGATCAGGATCGCGGCATAGAAGGCCGCCGCAAAGGGAAGCCAGGTCGCCCAGCGTTTTGCCAGTTCGCCGTCCTCGGCGAGCATGCCGGCGCGAAGGCTGACCATGCCGATGCCGACGCCGGTAAAGAAATAAGCGGGATAGAGCAGGATGCGGCTGGTCTGGATCGGCAGCGGATAGCGGCCGGGCTCGAACCAGGCGCCGTCGCCGAATGCCAGATGCGCCGGCATGTAGGATGCGACCGAGACGATCAGGAATGCGGCGAAGGCCGTCATCGGCCGGTCGCGCAGGCCGTCGATCAGCCGGCCGAATGCCTTGAGGATGCCAGGTGCGACGGTCCAGATCGCCGCCGCGATCAGGTCGAACGCCAGCAGCACCCACAGAAACCACGCCGGCCCCGACGGCCACGGGCCCACGTCGATCGTGCGCCACCAGAAATGGAAGAAGTTGAAGTCAGTGGTGCCGGGCAGATGGTAGCGCAGGAAGGTCGGGTAGTAGGCGATCGGCATCAGCACGAAGATCGCGACCAGGAAGGGGATGCCGAGCCGCAACGCCCGGTCGCGCAGGAACGTGGCCGGTCCCTTTCGCGTCAGGCTGTCATGCACGAACAGGCCCGAGATCAGGAACATGCAGGCCATGAAGAAGCTGTCGTTGAACAGCACCACGAGGTCGAATCCGAGCCAGCGCATTTTGTCGCCGGAGCCGAAATACGTGTAGTTGACGACCGAGTGATGCAGCAGCACCAGCAGCGTGATGAAGGTACGCGCGCGGTCGAGTGCTGCGATGCGGCCTGTGGTCACGGCGGCCTGATCGATTCCGTCGGCTATGCGCAGCATGGTCTTGTCCCCGATCAATTCTCAAACGCGCCGTAGATGATCTTTTTCAGGTTCACCAGCACGTGCATCCGGTCGGACGGCGAGTCCTGCATCAGCACGAAGAACATGTCCTGGGCGCGATCGACCACAATATAGCACCCCGTGGCGCCGTCCCACTTGATTTCGCCGAGCGAGCCGGGCGGCGGCGGCACCGCATTGCCGGGATCGGTGCGGACGCCGAAGCCATATCCGAAGCCGAAGCCGTCGCCGGGATAGTAGAAATAGTTGCGCGCAACACCCGAACCCGGGCCGATGTGATCGGTGGTCATCGCCGCGAATGTTTTCGGGCTGAGAATGGTCTTGCCGTCGAGCGTGCCGCCATTGAGCAGCATCTGCCCGTAGCGGCCGAAATCGTGGATGGTGGAAACCATGCCGCCGCCGCCGGATTCCCATCGCGTGACATTGAGCGAGTTGCGCTCGACGTGACGGTCCTTGTCCACCGGCTGCGCGTAACGCGCGCGCTCGGCCGGATCGGTCAGGAAGAATTTTGTCGTGATCATGCCGAGCGGATCGAGCAGGTTCTCTTTCTCGAATTGATAGAGCGATTGTCCTGAGGCGACCTCGATGACGCGGCCGAGCACGTCGATCGAGTGGCCGTAGTCCCACAGCGTGCGCGGCTGTTCGGCCAGCGGCACCTTGGCGATCCGTTCGGCGAATTCGGCGTTGTCGAAATCGCCGAGATAGATGCCGTCATAGGCCGCCTTGACCAGGTTGTGATCGCCGTAGAAGCCATAGGTGATGCCGGAGGTATGCAGCAGCAAATCCTCGATCGTGACCGGACGGGTTGGCGGCACCAGATCGAGCACCGCCTTGCCCGTCTCGTCCTTGCGCTCGACGCCGACCTTCATGCCGGCAAAGGACGGAATGTATTTGCTGACGGGATCGTCGAGCGCGATTCTGCCGCGGTCGACCAGCATCATCGCCGAAACGCTGGTGATGGTCTTGGTCACCGAATGAATCGGAAAGATCGCGTCTTCCGTCATCGCGATCCCGGCATCGACGTCGCGCTTGCCGAAGGTCTTCAGATACACCGGCTTGCCATGACGCTGGATCAGGACGATCGCGCCTGGCAGCCTTCCCGAAGCGTCCTCGGCTTTGAAGAACTCGTCGATGGCCGACAGCTTTTCGACCGATAGAACGGCGCCTGGAGGCGGCCCGAGCTGGGCGACTGCCGCCGGCGCCATCGAGCCGGCAACGAAGAATGCGGCAAACAGCGCGCCAGACCTGGATGAAACCATGATTGCCCCTCTCATCAATTTCGCCGCCGCCGCGGCTGTGCGAAGTCGGCCGGCCGGCCAAGGAAATGCTTTTAGCTCATTCGTAAACGATCACCGTCAGCTTGCCGCGCCGTCCGACTTCAGCGAATGGACGGCGCGGCATGTAAGTCGAAGCCGGCGCGCCTATTTGGCGATCGCCGCCTGGGCCGCCGCGATTTTCGCCTTCACGGCCTCAAGATTGAAGCTCGCACCTTTTTGCATCGGCGGAAACTCGACCGCCGTCATCGCCAGCTTCTCGACCTGCTGCTGGACAAACACGAAGCGCCAGAATTCGTATTTGAACCAGTCGAAGTATTGCTGCGCGCCGAACTTGGTGCCGCTATCGGGCCAGCCGGTGCGCTCGAACGGATCGAGGCGCAGGTTGGTAATATAGGGCACGTCGGGCTTGGTCTTGTCGCCTACCCAACCTGCGGGCTGGTCGATGAAACGGAATTTGTAATCATCGATGCGCACGGCGCCGAGCTCGCTTTCGCCGAAGTACCAGATCTCGTGGCGGTTCGACGCCCCCTTGCCGGTGATCATGTCGATCTGGTTATAGCCGTCCAGATGACACTTGAAGGTGGTGTCGCCGATCTGTTTGCCCTTCTTCAGCTCATCGGCGATATTAGGGTTGCCGGCCGCGGCCAGCAGCGTCGGGAACCAGTCGAGGCCGGAGATGAGGCCGTTCTCGACCTTGCCGGCCGGCACCTTGCCGGGCCAGCGGATCATCGCCGGCGCGCGGAAACCGCCTTCCATCACCGTACCCTTGCTCTGTGCGAACGGCGTCTGTCCGCCATCCGGCCAGGTGAAGACTTCGGTGCCGTTGTCGGTGGTGAAGATGACGATGGTGTTGTCGTCGACGCCCATGTCCTTCAGCTTCTTCATGACAATGCCGATATCGTCGTCGAGCTGCGCCATGCCGGCTTCATGAATGGTCCAGCCGTTCTTGGAGTTGCGCAGCGCCTCGTATTTCGGCGACAGGTGCGTGACGATGTGCATCCGGGTCGGGTTGAGCCACAGGAAGAACGGCTTGTTGTCGGACTTGGCCTTCTCGATGAACGCCAGCGAGAAGTCGCGGATTTCGTCGTCCACGGTTTCCATCCGCTTCGGATAGAGCGTACCGGCGTCCTCGATTCGTTGCTTGCCGACCTTGCCCCAGCGCGGATCCACCGTGGGATCGTCCACGTCGGTCGCATAGGAATGGATCATGTTACGCGGGCCGACGGTGTTCAGCAGTTCCTGCGGATAGCCGGGGTGCGCCGGGTCTTCCATCGCATCGAGGTGATAGAGGTAGCCGAAGAATTCATCGAAGCCGTGCACGGTGGGCAGGAATTCGTTCTTGTCGCCGAGGTGGTTCTTGCCGAACTGGCCGGTGGCGTAGCCCATTCCTTTCAGCGCTTGCGCAATGGTCACCGCCTGCGCCGGCAGGCCGGTCGGCGCGCCCGCCTGTCCGACCGTGGTCATGCCGGTGCGGATCGGCAACTCGCCCGTGATGAAGTTGGCGCGGCCCGCGGTGCAACTCGCCTCCGCATAGTAATCGGTGAACAGCATGCCCTCGGCGGCAATCTTGTCGAGGTTCGGCGTCCGCCCGGCCATCATGCCGCGATGGTAGGCGCCGATATTCCAGATGCCGATGTCGTCGCCCATGATGACGACGATGTTAGGCTTCGAGCCGGCCGGCGCCGGAGCCGGCGTTGCCGGTTGCGCGTTCGCGGGACTTGTCAGCCCGACCGCGGAGAGCGCGGAAGCCGCGACCAGCGAACTGCCGCTCAGCAACAGATCGCGGCGTTTCAGTCCTGCGCCAGCCGTCGCCGTGCTGGTCTCGGCCTTTTCGGGATTCTTATCGTTGCTCATGGCGTGATCCTCTTCTTGCGATATATCTCGAGCCGGTCTCATTTCGCCCTGCCCGAGGGGCAGTGCAGCCGCTATGCGGTTTCGGCGGAAGGCGGCCGGTCCTTTCGAGCCGGCCGCTTCCTGTGTTGTTCTCAAATCGCGGCCTGATGTCAGTCGCTGCGGCCGGCCGTCTTCATGTTCTTAACTTGCTGCATGACCTGTTCCAGGTTGTAGCTGGCCGGGTCCTGCAGCGGCGGGAACTTGATAAAGGTCTCAAGGTGCATCAGCCACAGCTGCTGGCCGAGGGGCAGCATGTTCCAGTCATAGACATAGGCGGTCGACGGAGAAGCGATCGCCCCGCCCATGCCGAACAGTGTCTTCTGCTGTGAACCTACCGAGGTCTCGAACGGATCGCGTTTGATGTTGACGACCTGGGTCCAGGAGTAGGGCTGTACTCCGGAAACGAAGCCCGCCGGGTTGTCGGACACCATCGCGAAGTACATCTTCCAGTTCTTGTAGCGGACCGCCGACGGCGTTGTGCTGGAATAATACAAGAAGTGCTCGCGTGCCGACTTGTCGGACTTGCCGCTCAAATAGTCGATCTGGTTGACGCCATCGAGCGTGGTCTTGACGATGCCGGGATACTGCCCGGCCTCGATCTGCTGCTTCAGTCCGTCGGCTTTGGGCCCGCCGGCGATTTCGACGAACGTCTGCAGCCAGTCGAGGGAGGCAAACATTTCGTTCTTGACCGTGCCCGGCTTGATGACGCCGGGCCAGCGGATCACCATCGGGGCACGCATGCCGCCTTCCCAGGTGCTCAGCTTGCCGCCCTTGAACGGCGTGACGCCGCCGTCCGGGAAGGTGATGGTCTCGGCGCCGTTGTCGGTGGTAAAGACGACGATGGTGTTGTTGAGCTGGCCCATGTCTTCGAGCTTCTTCAGCACCGCGCCGATGTTGTCATCCATCTGCTTCATGCCGGCTTCGTTGACGCCCCAGTCCTTGCCGCCGGGCTCGCCCACCATGTTCAAGTACTTCTCCGACAGCACGGTCGTGATGTGCATGCGCGCCGGGTTGTACCAGGCGAAGAACGGCTTGCTGGTCTTCTTCGGGTCGTTGCGATCGAGGAAGTCGACGACCTTGGCCGAGATTTCCTCGTCGATGGTCTTCGATCGGTCCAGCGTCAGCGCTCCCTCGTCCTTGCACATTTGTTTGGCGCCGGTGCCGTCGGATGACGTGCACGAGAGCATCGGACGCGGAGGCGTCAGGCAGACCGTGGTCTTGGGATCCACTGAGCCTGGAACCTCGGGCACGCCGGGGATCAGCGAGTTCTTGCATGGCGGCGCGAGGGTCTGCAGGGCCGGGGTCTTGTTGATGTCGGGGAAGCTCACCCCCTGCATCGCATCGAGGTGATAGAGGTAGCCCCAGTATTCCTGGAAGCCATGCGCCGTGGGCAGCGAGTCGGTGTGATCGCCGAGATGATTCTTGCCGAACTCGCCGGTGTTGTAGCCGAGATCGAGCAGGAACTTGGCAAGGTGCGGCGTGCCCGGCCGCAGATAGGATGGGCTGCCGGGAATTTCCGGCAAGGTCATGCCGACGCGAACCGGCTGCATGCCGGTGATGAAGGCGGTGCGCCCGGCCGTACAGCTCTGCTCGGCATAATAGTGCGTGAACATCGCGCCTTCGTTGCCGATGCGATCGATGTTGGGCGTCTCGCCGACCATCAATCCGCGATGGTAGATGCCCGGCTGCATCCAGCCGATGTCGTCGCCCATGATGAAGAGGATGTTGGGCTTTGCGGCGGGCGTCTGCGCGTAGGCGGGCAGATTTACTGCAGGCAGGCTTAGCCCCGCCAAGGCGGCAGCCGAAACCAGCATGCTCCCCAGCTTTCGACTGATCTTCATCTTCGATCCTCCGTTGTGATTTAATCGGCTGTCGAGGGTTCGTTTTCGATTCTGTCTTTGCGTCGAATGGCTGCCATTGAGGCAGTGCCGCCCATCGATCCCGCCGAGTTGAGGCGGATGACGGCACGGCAAGTGGCGAAACTACGGGGCGAGTTCGGCGTGCTGAATTGGACCTAGGTCCCACATTGATTGGACCAAGGTCCCACAGCGGCATTGCCGGGATGTGACAGCGGAAAAAGCGACGGACCCGGTCTGCATCCGGGAAATACGGTTGGTGCAAAGGCCGGCTATGTCCGCTTGCAGACTCGACAGCCGCCATCCCGATGTTTTATTTTGGCTTTCGATTTCTTCGGACCGGATCGAGCCTCGTGAGAGCCAGCGATCGCGTTGATGGGCCGGGTGTCAAAATCACGCGCATTCTGCGCGGCGTAGTTCTGCTGGTTATTTTTGCACTTTCAGCACTTTGCACAGAATCCCGAGCAGAGGATGCGCCGCGGCGCGTGCTGATCCTGCACGCGTACAACTACACCTTTCCCGCCACCACGCTGGTCTCGGAAGCTGTCCGCAAGCGGCTGCTCGAACGATCTCCTCAGCGACTCGAAATCGAAGCCGATTTTCTCGATCTGGCAAGGCACCCGGATGCGGCGCACGCTTTGCGCATGGCCAATTTCCTGCGCGAGAAATACGCTGGCGTACATTTCGATCTGGTCGTGGTGATCGGCGTCTCAGCAATTCCTTTTATCCTCCAGTATCGCGACGTGGTCGGCCCCGGCGTTCCCGTGGTGTTTTCCGACGTCACGCGATCCACTTACGAAGCCATGCAATTGCCGCCCGACATTACCGGGGTGATCAACAACTCTTACCCTGCAAAAACCCTGGAGCTCGCAGAACGCCTCCAACCTGGCGCACGCCGGCTGGTGGTGATCGGCGGAAATGACAGTGTCGATCGCCGCTGGCGTGAGATTGCACGCGAAGCCATCGAGGCCCACAATCCGAAACGCGAGACGGCTTATTGGTCTGATCTCACATATAGCGAGTTACTGGCCGACGTATCCCGGCTGCCGAGCGACACCATCGTCCTGTTGCTTACCGTCTTTGCCGACAGCGAAGGCAAACGCTTCATTCCGAGGGATGTGGCTGCCGCGGTCGCGAAAGCTTCCACCGCGCCGGTCTACGGTTTGTTTGACACTTATATCGGCAATGGCATCATCGGAGGATATACCGATACGTTCGAGTCGCTTGGCATAACGGCCGCCGACATGGCTCTCGAAATTCTTTCGGGGACAGACGTGGCCACGCTTCCTCCGCGAGCCAATCCGAGGCCCGCCTTCCGTGTTGACGCGAGAGCCATGGATCGGTGGGGGTTGAAGGAACGCAATCTTCCGCCCGGCAGCATTGTCTCATTCAAGGAGCCAAGCCTGTGGGATGAGCATCGAAACTTTGTTCTGGCGACGGTGTTCGTCGTCGGACTACAGTCGTTGTTCGTGGCCGCTTTGCTATTCCAGCGGCGCCGCCGCCAGCAGGCTGAAGTCTCGCTCAGGGAGAGCGAGGAGCGCATGACATTCACCGCCGCTTCCGCGAATGTCGGGCTGTGGCAGTTCGATCGAACCACCAACGAATTATGGGCCACCGAGCATTGCCGGGCGATGTTCGGCCTCGCCGGCGATGTGCCGCTGACGCGCGACACGTTTGTGGAGGCGATCCACCCCGAGGACCGCGGCATCGCCGTCGCCGCGATCCGTCAGGCCAGGAATGCCGGTGAATCCTCAGCAACCCCTGTTCGTGTCGTACTTCCGGATGACCAGATACGCTGGGTCAGCGTGCGGGCGCATTCGCGTCCGGACGGCCACGGGACGTCAAACCAATTTGGCGGAGTTTTCGTCGATATCACCGAACAGAAAACCGCCGAGTCCGAAGCCGAATTGCAGCGCCAGGAAGTCACGCATCTGATGCGGGTCTCCGTGCTCGGCGAATTGTCCGGCGCGATCGCCCACGAAGTCAACCAGCCGCTCACCGCAATCCTGTCGAACGCGCAGGCCGCGCTTTATCTGTTGGAGCAGGACAAGCCCAACCTCGCCGAGATTCGCGACGCCCTGCAGGACATCGTGCAGGAGGACAATCGAGCGGGAGAAGTCGTGCACCGGCTGCGCAGCCTGCTCAAGAAGGGCGAGACCAGGGCCGAACCGGTCGATATCAACGAGCTGGTCAATCAGACGATCACCCTGCTTCGCAGCGAGATGATTGGCCGCCGCATCGTGGTCGAGACTGACCTCGCAAGCGATCTGCCCGCCATGGCCGGCGATTCCGTACAACTGCAGCAGGTGCTGCTCAATCTGGTGATGAATGCGATGGACGCGATGGCGTCGACGTCGGTGGCGCGGCGCCTGGTCACCATCTCCACCCACGCGACGCCGGCCGGCATCATCGAGGTTCTTGTGAAAGATCGCGGGTCCGGCATCAAGGCGGTGCCGGGAGGCCGGCTGTTCGAACCGTTCTACACCACCAAGGAGCATGGCCTCGGCCTCGGCCTGACGATCTGCTCGACCATCATTCAGGCGCATGGCGGCAAGATCAGCCTGTCGAACGCTGATGGCGGTGGCGCCATCGCGGGCATAACGCTGCCCGCCGTCGAAATGCTGGTGGCCGCGCAATGACGGAAGCGGCATTCACGGTTTTCCTGGTCGACGACGATGCCGGCGTGCTGAAGGCCTTGTCGCGGCTGTTGCGCGCGCGCGGCTACGAGACCAAGGCATTCTCCTCGCCGCAAGCATTCCTTGCCGGCCACGATGCATCGATTCCGGGCTGCGCTGTTTTTGACGTATCCATGCCCGGTCTCGATGGCCTGCAGTTGCAGCAGGCGCTGAGCGCCGGAGGATCGCAGCGCCCGGTGATTTTCCTGACCGGCAAAGGCGACATCCCGACCAGCGTCCGCGCCATGCAGGCGGGTGCGGTCGATTTCCTGACCAAGCCCGTCAACGACGCCGACCTGCTGGCGGCAATCGCGCGCGCCGGGAAGCTGGACGCCGGGGCTCGCCGCGCCAGCGCTGAACTGGACCAGATCAACGCCCGCTTCGCTATCCTGACCCCGCGTGAGCGCCAGGTCATGACCCACGTCATCGCCGGCAGGCTCAACAAGCAAATCGCCGGAGACCTCGGAACGGTTGAGAAAACGATCAAGGTGCATCGCGGCCGGATGATGGAAAAACTGGGTGTACGCTCTGTGGCGGACCTCGTACGCCTCGCCGAAAAGGCCGGCATCGCTGCCCAAGGGCGGTCATAGCCTGTCGTGGGCATTATTGGCCTTTGGGCCAACTCGACAATCAGCCGCGACGCCGCCGATAGTCCTGACATGGTGCAAGCTTCGCCCTGGATCGCAATCGTTGACGACGACCCGTCGGTGCTGAAGGCATTGGCGCGGTTGCTGAGAGCGCGCGCATTCGAGGCCAGGACATACGTATCGGCACGGGACTTTCTCACCGCTCTGCCTGATGGACTACCCGAATGCTTGATCGTCGACCTGCAAATGCCTGAAATGACCGGGCTGGAACTGCAGCGCCATCTCACTCGCAGCGGGTTACGGATTCCGACGATCGTCATCACCGCTCACAATGAAGCGGGCGCCCGCGAGCGGTGCGAGCAGGCCGGCGCCTCCGCCTTCCTCTCAAAGCCGCTGCAGGATACCTCGCTGCTCGCAGCGATCGATGAAGCGCGGGGATCTATGAAGAACTAAAACCGTACCACGACGCGAAAGGACCGCCCGAAGGCGGTCCCTCGCCGCTCTCGTCTCACCCCGTCGCCTTGTCCTGCGCCAGCCACGACGACAGCATCGCCGGTACGAGGCCGACCAGCCCGTACAGGATGAACTGAAGCACGCCGCTGTCGGCGCCTCTGCCGCCGTAGAGCAGTTCCGCGGCGATGAAACCGATGGCGCCCACGATCAGCATGCGGAGCGTCGGGCTGACTTGTTTGACGTGGTAGAGAATGTCGTCCACCGCCGCGATCGCCATCGCGGGCAGGATGCCGAACAAGTAAGTGTATTGCAGCGTCGAGAACAGCACCACGAAGAGCTTCTTCACCTCCGAGAGGTTGGTCTCGGTCCAGTATCCCGACATCACGGTGGTTGCGATCAACAGCAGAAATCCGCCGACAAACGGCCCCAGCGCCGCAAAAATCACATATCGCCTCATGCCGCCCTTCTCCATGTAACCGCGCCATTGTTTCACAGCCTTGCCGGCATCGAGAATAGCCGCGCCGGGATATTTTTTCGCCGTTGCTTGCGAACGAAGGCGTTTGCGGTGAGGGATCAGTCGGCGAACTGGCCCGCGGCCTTGATGATCGGCGCCCAGCGATCGACTTCGCTGATCAGCGTCGCCTGCAGCGCCTGCGGCGTCGCCTGGTCCTGCGTCACCGGCTCGGTATTGATGTCGTTGAAGCGCTTGACGAGGTCAGGGTCTTTCAAGGCATCCTGCAGCGTGCGCGAAAGCTTTTGCACGATCGCGTCAGGCGTTCCCTTCGGCGCATAGATGCCGTGCCACGCGCCGACCTCGAACCCCTTCAGCCCGGCCTCGTCCGCGGTCGGCAGATCCGGCATCGACGCGAGACGGGTCAGGGTGGTGATGGCATAGCTCTTGACCAGCTTGGCGGCGATCGGCTGCGTGGTGTTGGTGGTTTGATCGCAGGTGAGATCGATCTGCTTGGCGATCAGATCGGTCATCACGGGCGCATTGCCCTTGTAGGGAATCGGCAGAATCTGCTTGTTGACCGCGGTCATGAACAGCATGCCGCACAAATGCGATGCAGCGCCGAGACCCGCATTGCCGAACGTCATCTTGTCGCCGTTGGCCTGAATGTAGCTGACGAGTTCGCGCAGCGAATTCGGCGGCAGATCGGGCCGGCCGATGATCGTCATCGGCGCGTTAGTGATGAGGCCGATCGGCGCGAACGCGGTCTTGGTATCGTAGGGCAGGTTTCGGTAGAGCGTCGCCGCCGTCGAAATTCCGATATGGTGGATCAACAGCGTGTAGCCGTCCGGGTCCGCCCTCGACGCGCGCGTGGCGGCGATGGTGCCGCCGGCGCCCAGCGCATTCTCGATCACGATCGGCTGGCCAAGCAGCTTCGTCATCGACACCGCGGTGACCCGCGCCACCGTGTCGGTGGCGCCGCCGGCGGCAAACGGCACCAGCAGCGTGATCGGCCGCGCCGGATAATTTTGGGCAAGGGCCGGCCCGAGCGTCATCAAGAGCGCAGAAATCGTCACCACAAACCGCATCGAATATTCTCCCGGCATGATCTTCGTTGGCCGCGTCGATTCCGGCGCGGCTGCGCACGATTGCATTTTTCGCACGGTCGCGAAACGCGCGATATCGACAATTTTCATAAAACTGCCGCCGCCGCAGCAGCGCGAAATTCAGCGCGTTTTCTAACGTGGTGGTGAGACGCGCGCAGCATACTTGCGATCGGGAGGGGTTGGGATTTGACTCACAGCGGAAGCCTGGAGGCTGCCATGGGACAAGATTTCAGCATCAAGCCAATGGGGGCGCCGGTGGCGACGCCATTGCTTCAGCCCGCGAGTCCCGCGGCCGACGAGGCCGTCGCGACCGAACTACCCGCGCGTCAAAGCGTCTCCGCCGCGGACGCCGCCCCGCGCGCGCGTAACGATCCGCAGAACGCCGGCCGAAATACATCGAACAACGTGGTGCTCGATCGCGACGCGGCTTCCGTTGTCTATCAGGTCGTCGACAACCGCACGAGTCTGGTGGTCAAGCAGTTTCCCGACCAGGGCGTGCTACGGCGGCGCGCTTACGCCCGCGCGCTGGAACAGGCCCGCGAAGACGCCCACGCGCTGCGGATCGACAGGAAGATTTGAGCGGAACGTATAACACCATCCCCGTCGTCCCCGCGAAAGCGGGGACCCATAACCACCGATGGTTATTGTTGACGAGTTGCTTCCGCAAGTCGCTGACAGCTTGCGTATCACCAACGACGGAGTGTATGGGTCCCCGCTTTCGCGGGGACGACGCTTAATTCCGCGTCGCATAGGCGGTGTTGAGCCGCGTGGAGCCGTCATAGGGATTGGTGACGACGGTCTTGATCGTCGCCTTGCCGAGCTTGGCCAGCATGAATTTCGAGTCGCCGATTCTGAACGAGGCGTCCCGGATCAGAACGTCCTGATACTTGACGGTAGCCCCGCTCTGGTAGCGCACCTTGGCCCGGAAGCCGTTGACGTTGGAGACCGTGAAGCTGAAGTCCTCGCCGGTCGAATACTTGCCTTCCCAGGTGCCCTGGTAATCCGCAGCATTGACCGCGACATACGGCGTCTTCGACGGCACCATGGCGCCGACGGTGGTGTAGTTCGACGAGATGATGCTGAGGATATCGGCCATCAGGCGCGACCGGAGAGACCCGCGGCGAGATTGCAGTTGATGTCGATCAGCGACTTCAGCTTTTCAGGCGCCGGATTGGTCTGGATTTCGACGGTCTGCTTCATGACGAAGATGCCGATATTGGCGATGTTCTGGCGAATTTCGACCGCCAGCGGATTCTCGTCGTTGATGGCGTCGGTCATGAAGATCGACCACAACTTGCGATTGAACAGGATCGCCGAATTGAGCCGGCTGCCGGGCCCGCTCCAGTTCTCCACCACGTCCTGAAGCTGGCGCGCCGCTTTCAATAGCGCCTGCGCTTCGATTTCCCGGGGTGTTGCGGTGGTCTGTGAGTTGCGGGCGTAGGTTTGGGCGGCGCTGGACATTCATGGCCTCGATCAATGCGGCGTAGGACCCGCGGAAACTGCCCACGATTTATACAGTTGTGCCTTTAAAATATGGTTAATTACCATTTCCAATTGTGTCGCAATCGGGCCCGCGTGATGCCGTAATGGTCTCTTGTCCCGGGCGCGATGCAGCGCTCTTCGCGCTGCTTCGCAGAACCGGGACCGTACCAAACACCGCGCTCTGTTACGGCCCCGGCTCTGCAGCCGCACCACGCCGCAAGGACGGCGTACTGCGCGGCGTCCGGGGCACGCGAAACAGCACGAGCTAAAACAAAAACGGCGGGGTTTCCCCCGCCGCTTCTACTTCAGATTGTGGATTTCAGATCACTGCAGCAGCTTGAGCACGCTCTGTTGCGACTGGTTGGCGAGCGCAAGCGCGGACACCGCGATCGACTGGCGGGTCGACAGCGCCTGGCTGTTGGCGGCTTCCTCGTTGGTGTCGGCCAGCGTCAGGTTGGCCGAGCCGGTCTGCAGCACGTTGATCAGGTTCTTGTTGAAGTCCTGGCGGATCTGCACCACCGACAGGTTGGAACCCAGCGTCGAGGCTTCAGTGCGAAGCGTGGTGCTGGCGTTGGAGATCTTGGTCAGCACAGAATTTGCGGAGTTGTTGTCCAGGAAGTCGGTGCCCGAGACCAGCGAAGCAAGGCCGAGGCCCGCCGCGTTGTAGGTCACGCCCTTGATGTTGAGGGTGGACTTGCCGGTTTCGTTGAAGGTCAGCTTGAGGTCGTCGCCGTTCAAGAGGTTGATGCCGTTGAAGGACGAGTCCTGCGCAGTGGTGGTGATCTGCGTGATGATGTTGTTGTACTGGCTGACCAGATTGGCGCGAATGGTCTGCGAGGCGGCATCGGCAACGGGAGCGACAGCAGCTCCGAACGTCGCACTACCGGGACCGGAGCCAACGGTAACCGCACCGATCGTGGACGAAGCGAAGTCGTTGGCCGTGGTGAAGACGAGCTTGTTGGCGCTATCGAGGCTGGCCGTCAGGTTGGCGGGAGCCAACGCGGTGTTCAACTGGTCGAGCGACTCGCTGGCGCCGATGGTAACGGTGACTCCCGGGAGGGCTCCGTTCGCGGCGACGATGATCGTCTGACCGGCTTTAATCGTGACGCCGTCAACCAGATTGGCCGCGGTGCCGCCGAGGGCTGCCGCCGAAGTAACCGTCGACTTTGCCGAATAACCCGCCGGAGCCTGCAGCACCTGGTTGGCGATCGATTTTGCGGTATCGACCAGCTTCTGCAGCGAGGTGATGCCGGTGTTGGCGGCCTGCAGCACCTGCACGCCGTTGCCGATCGAATCGAGCAAATTGTTGATGTCGCCGGCGCGGTTATCAAGACCCTGCGCGGTGAAGAAGTTGGTCGGGTTGTCGAGCGCGGTGTTGACCTTCTTGCCGGTCGCAAGGCGGTTCTGCGTGGTGGCAAGCAGGTCCGCGGTGGACTGAAGCGAGAGCAGATTCTGACGAACTGCCGCTGTAAGAACGATACCTGACATTTTCGCGACTTTCTCGTTTGGCACAAATCCGAGTCAACGGACGTGGTTAATTCGACCAATCCCGAGCAATATCGCCCAATATAGTTACGCGACCGTTAAAACCCCCTTTAAAAGGTAGTGTTGCCGTCCTAACGCGTTGAGGTAGAGCGCCGAATATAGCTCGTGTCCCGGACGCGATGCAGCACAAAGTGCTGCTTCGCAGAGTCGGGACCGTACCGAACGCCGGAGTTCGTAACGGCCCCGGCTCTGCGGAGCGGCATGAAGAATGCCGCACCGCGTCCGGGGCGCGCCAAAAACAAAAACGGCGGGGTTTCCCCCGCCGTTTCCGGTTTCTAGTGGATCGCTTCAGATCACTGCAGCAGGCGGAGCACGCTCTGCTGCGACTGGTTGGCCAGCGCAAGCGCGGACACCGCGATCGACTGACGGGTCGACAGCGCCTGGCTGTTGGCCGCTTCCTCGTTGGTGTCGGCCAGCGTCAGGTTGGACGAGCCGGTCTGCAGCACGTTGATCAGGTTCTTGTTGAAATCCTGGCGGATCTGCACGACCGACAGGTTGGAACCCAGTGCGGACGCTTCAGTGCGGAGCGTGGTGCTGGCGGTAGAGAGCTTGGTCAACGCCGAGTTCGCGGAGTTGTTGTCCAGGAAGTCGGTGCCCGAGACCAGCGAAGCAAGGCCAAGGCCCGCCGCGTTGAAGGTGACGCCGGCGATGTTGAGGGTGGACTTGCCGGTTTCGTTGAAGGTCAGCTTGAGATTATCGCCATTCAGCAGATTGATGCCGTTGAAGGACGAATCCTGCGACGTCGTCGAGATCTGCGTGATGATATCGTTGTACTGCTTGACCAGGCTCGAGCGAATGGTCTGCGAGGCGGCATCCGCGACGGGAGCGACAGCAGCGCCGAACGTCAGAGTGCCGGCTCCGCCAAGGGTGATCGCCCCGATCGTGGACGAAGCCGCATCGTTGGTCGTGGTGAAGACGAGCTTGTTGGCGCTGTCCAAGCTGGCGGTGATATTGCCGGGCGCCAACGCGGTGTTCAACTGATCAAGCGACTCGCTGGCGCCGATGGTGACGACAAGCGCCGGGAGGGCTCCGCTCGCCGCGAAGGTGATGGTCTCACCGGCTTTGATCGTGGTAGCGTCGACCAGGTTGGCCGCGGTGCCGCCGGCGGCGATGGCCGAGGTGACCGTCGACTTGGTCGTATAGCCCGTCGGAGCCTGCAGCACCTGGTTGGCGATCGACTTTGCGGTATCGACCAGCTTCTGCAGCGAGGTGATGCCGGTGTTGGCGGCCTGCAGGACCTGCACGCCGTTGCCGATCGAGTCGAGCAGGTTGTTGATGTCGCTGGCGCGGTTGTTGAGGCCCTGCGCCGTGAAGAAGTTGGTCGGATTGTCGAGGGCCGAGTTGACCTTATTGCCGGTGGCAAGACGGTTCTGCGTGGTGGAGAGCAGGTCGGCGGTGGATTGTAGAGAGAGCAAGTTCTGGCGAACTGACGCCGTAAGGACGATACCGGACATTGTCATACCTTTCTGGTGTGAACGTAACTGGTGCGCTTAACGCCGATCTTTTCCATCGGACGACTGCCGAACACTGGAACCAAGAGTCTAAAAAAATATGAATCGGAAACTTGACCGCAGCGGCCGTCCGGGCGTTAGCGGTTGCACAAAGTGACGCGCAAACCTCGCTATTCGCAGCAATTCCGCGGGTTACGGTTGTAAATTTCAACTGCGACGCTTAAAGCGCGCATCGCCCCGTTAACCCGGCGTTAACCACGGCACTAAAGGATGCGCGTTTCGTGGACCCAAGTGAGTACGGCCGTCGCGATTCCAAGGGAGAAGGCTGCATGGCGCTGAAAGTCGAACTCAAGCCGCATGAGCGCATCATCATCGGCGCCTGTGTCATCACCAACACCGAGCAGCGCACCAAGCTTTTGATCGAGGGCGAGAAGATCCCGATCCTGCGCGAGAAGGACATTCTGACGCCCGCCACCGCCGATACCCCGGCCAAGCTGATCTACCTCGCGGTGCAATTGATGTACCTGTCGCCGGACCCGCAGGCCCATCACCCGACCTATTTCAGCCTGATGCGGGACATGCTCAGCGCCGCGCCGAGCTCCTGGCCGTTCATCGAGGGCATCAACAACCACATCCTCAACGGCGATCTCTACCTGGCGTTGAAAGAGGCCAAGAAGCTGATCGCACATGAAGCCAAGCTCCTGGAAAGCGCCAGACACCTGCAACTGGCAAAATCCGCCTGACCCCGACGCACGACCGCGACCACACGCGCGAGAAGCAACGAGGCCTCCAGAAGGAGGCCTTTTGTGTTTTGGGGAGGCGTTAATGGCGGGCGGCGCGTCTCTCTCGTGCCCCGGATGCTGCGCAGCGCGGAGCCCTTGCGCAGCGGTGCGCTGCTAAGCCGGGGTCCAGCTTGCTGGTATCCAGGCGATTTCAGCAACCGGGGTCCCGGCTCTGCGGAGCAGCGCTACGCGCTGCGCCGCGTCCGGGACACGAGATCACTCAATCGGAACGCCTTATATCGGCAAGAACTTCGTCAAACTCAACTGCGACAGCATTGACGTCGTCTGGTACGACGCCTGCAACGCGGTCTGCAGTGCGAGGATCTGGCTGGCGACCTGATCGGGTGACACGCTCTCGGCCTGGTCGACGATATTCTGCAGCATCGCTTGGGTCTGGGTTTGCCGGGCGGTCGCGTCTTTCATGGTGGTTTGCGCGGTCGCAAAGTCCGACTGGATATCCTGGATGGTCTGTTGTCCCGGCTGCGCCGTCAGGTTTTGCGTAACGCGCGAGCTTAGCGCCGCGACCTGCGCCGCCGCGTTCGGACCCGTCGAGGTGACCGCGGCGAGCACCGCGACCGATTGCAGCTGCGAGCAGATCGCCTGCTCATTGGCGCGCGCGCCGTATTGAACCGTGACGGACTGGTCGATCCGCGCCACCGAAGATGCCCGCGCCGGACCGGCACCCGCCTCGCCCGTGTACCACGACACGGTATTCGCCGTGGTGCCGGCCACCAGCGTCGTCGCACTCGCAAATGGCGAGGAGCCTACGCGCAGCGGCGGCGAGCCGAAGAAATTATTCGACGCGGCGACGGCCGATGCCGCGACCAGCGAGGTGTTGGCGAGCGTGCCGATCGCGGTCGTGAGCGCGGCATTGAGATTCGCCGATGTCGCCGCCGGCGTGGCGCCGATGGCAAAGCCGCCCGCGGGCGTCGGCACAGCATTCGACGCAATAAGCTGGACCGTCTCGGTAGTACCATCCGGCAGATTGAATTTTATGCTGATCTGATCGCCGCTGTTCGGATTGGCACCAAGATTGACCGACACCGCCGCCGGCGATCCCGTTGGTCCCGTTACCACAGCACCCGTCAGCGACGACGAGACGGAATTCAGCTTCAGGCCGAACACCGTGGCAGGCGTGGCTTCGGCAATTGAAATCGGCATCGTGGCCGGCGCGGAAACCGTCAGCCGGCCGAGGCCGCTGCCGAGATCGGCCTGGTTGCGCTCGGCAATCACCTGCTTCAATCCGGCCTGCGCGCCGGTGCCGTTCAGAATGGTGTCGGCGTCGGCGACGGCAGGCGTATCGATGGCGCTGCCGGAAAATACATAGCGGTCGCCGGATTGCGTATTGAGAATTCCCAGCATCGACGACAGCTGCGCCAGCGCGTTCTGTTGCGCGATGGTCTGGCCCGAACCGTTCAGCGCCGTCAGGCCGCTGGCGGCGGCGCCCTGCACCTGCGTGTCGATATTGGACAGCGACTGCAGCGCGGTGTTGGCGACGCTGATGGTGGTGTTGATCTTGGTCATGGTGTCAGTGAAGGCGGAAATGTGCGAGAGCTGCGCGCGTGCGGCGATCGCGAAGCCTTCGTTCACGCCCATGCCGGCATAGGTCGTCGCCTTCTTGCTGGTGGTGAGTTGCGACGACAGCGTGGTGAGCTGGTCGTTGAGATTGCGCACCGACTGTCCGAGAACCGTGCTGCCGTAGCCTACGCTGTTGATCGCCATCTTGGGTCGCCTTTAGGTCTGGATCTGCAGCAGGTTGGTCATCATGCTCTGCACCACGCTCATCACATGCGCATTCGCAGCGTAGGAATTCTGCAGCGAGATCAGATTCGCCATTTCGGTGTCGATGGAAACGCCCGAGGTCGAATTGAATTTCTGCTGTAGCGTCGAGACCACGACATCCTGGCCCTGCTGCAATTGCGTCGCGGTCGCCGACGCGTTGCTTTGCAGGCTGAGGAATTGCTGCATGAAGCCGGTAATGGTGCCCTTGAACGGCGTCGTCACCGAACCGAGCCCGGTTTGCGGCAGATAAGTGAAATTGGCGGAAGTCAGCTGCGAATAAATAAAATCCGCGCGCGTGGTATCGCCCGACGGCGTCGTTGGCGAGGTATTGTAGACGGTGAGTTTCGACGGATCGGCCAATAATGCCGAATTGACCATGATGCGTCCGGCAAGGCCGGTCATCTGCGAGCCGCTGGCGGTAATCTTGCCGGTGTAGAGCGAGCCCGCATCGGTGTACAAAGGCAGTTGCGCGTTGCCGTTCGCAAGCGATGAAGCCGTCGTCGTCGTGGATGCCGCGTTGACCACCGCGGCGCTGGTATTGTCGTCCACCACGCGCAAGGTCGAGCCCGATGGATTGGAGAACTGCAGATGCGCAGCCCCGAGCGCCGTGTTCAACTGCGCCACAACAGACGCCATGCCGCCGGTGAAATTGATGCCGATCACCTGATCGTTCGGATCGGCGGTCGCGGTGTTTTGCAGCGGCAACGCCGCTGGATCATCGACGCGCAGGATCGTGACCTGATGCTTGGTGTTGGTCGCGGTGTCGGTGTAGGTCAGGTTGATGCTGTTGCCGGGCTGAACCGCGGACAAATCGAGATCGAAACCCGCCGGCGGGCCGGTGACGCCGGCGCCGGGTTTGGTGATATCCGACAGTGAACTTGCCAGCGCCGCGGCGAGTTGATCGACCTGCGCCTGCGCCTGCACCAAGGTCTTGTCGCGCAGTTTCAAATCCGCCGCGAGTTGTCCTGAGTTGATGGCGTTGTTGGCGATCATGTCGAAATTGCCGCCGTTCGGCAGCTTGACCGTGATGGTGCCGGCGCCGGACAGCGCCGGATTGCTGTTCCATTGCGAGGTGGCGTTCAGCGTTCCCTGCGAATTGAACGCCATCTGCGACGCCTGGCTGCCGCCGACCAATTGAATACCGGAGTTGGTGAACACCGTGGCTTGGTTGGTGCTGTCGGTGACGACGCGGATGTCCATCAGCTGCGACAGCTGGTTGATGGCATTGTCGCGCTGATCCATCAGGGACGCTGCCGCCGGATCGGTGGCGTTCATGCTCTGCAGCCGCGAATTGAGTTGCGCGATCTGGTTCATCGCGACATTGGCTTGGTCGACGGAATTGCCGATGTCCTGCTCGATATTGGAGCGCAGCGTCTGGATGCCCGTCGTCGTGGCGTTGAGTTGCTGCGCCAGCGATTGCGCCGCCGCCAGCACCTGCGATTGCGCGGAAGTAGAGCCGGAGCTTGCCGACAGCGACTGCACGGCGCTTGTGAAATTGCTGAAGGCGTTTTCCAGCGTGCCGTCCTGGCCCGGCGTGCCGTAGACGTTTTGCAGCTGGCTCAGGATATTCGCGATCTGGTCGGCATAGGCGCCGCCGGACGTCTCGGTGCGCAACTGCGACTGGATGTATTGATCGAGCTGGCGGTTGACGCCGTTGACGCGCACGCTGGCGCCATTGCCGGCGCCGCCGGCGAGTTCGATCTGGTTGGCGCTCTGGCTGACATAGCCCGGCGTCTGTGCGTTGGCGACATTGGACGACACGATCGCCAGCGCGGCCTGGTTGGCGCGCAGGCCGGCCATCGCGGTGGAGAGGGCTGAACTCAAACTCATATCGATGGCCCGTCTTTAAGTCAGATCACTAGTCTCGTTCCCCGGAAGCAGCGCAGCGCTCTTGCGGTGCGCTGCAGAACCGGGGTCCCGGTTCTGCGAAGCAGCGCTGAAGAACGCTGCATCGCGCCCGGGACACGAAACTATCTTCAGCGCGCTCACACATCAGCGCAGCACGTTCAAGAGATCCTGAACCATGCTGTTGGCGGTGGTGATGACCTTGGTGTTGGCCGAATAGGCCTGCTGGGTCACGATCAGTTTTGTAAATTCATCGGCGATGTCGGTGTTGGAGCCTTCGAGCGACGAACCGCTGATGGTTCCGGACGCGCCCGCGATCGCCGGCCCCGACTGATCGGTCACGGCATAGGCGCCGCCATCGAGCGACTTCAGATAGTTGGTGCCGTTGAAGTGCGACAGCGTCACCGACGCGAGATTGATGTTCTGCCCGTTGGAGAACGTTCCGATCACCAGGCCTGAGTTGCTGATCGCAACCGACTGCAGCTGGCCGGCGGGATATCCGTTCTGCGAGATGGCATTGATGGTCGCGGTGCCGCCGGTGGTCGCATATTGCGTGAGACCGCTGGCGCCGATGCTGACCGATACGTTGCCGAGCGTCTGGCCGCCGACCGCAACGCCGGTCAGCGTGATCGACGGCGTCGTCGGACTTGTCAGCTTGCCGTTGGTGCCGAATTTGAAGTCGGTGCCGGCATTGACCCACGACACGGCAGTACCCGTCGCCAGCGGATCCTTCTGGTAAAACAATTCCCAATTATCGACATGGGTGCCGCCCAGGGCTGCGCTGTCGGTCTTGGCCCAGCGCAATTGCAGGTTCACCGGCGTGCCCGACGCATCATATGCGGTGACGGCGCCGCCGCTGATCGACTGGTTCTGGAACAGCGTGGCGTCGTTGCCGACCACGGTGCCGGTGCCGCCGGGGGGGACGGTCGGATTGACGCTGAAAACGGTGGCGTCGAGACCGCCGGCAGCGGTGATCGAACCGGCCGTCGCGGTGCTGGACGCCGCCGTCACCGGCGTGGCCGGCAGGTTCAAGCCGTATTGAATGGTCGTGGTCGCCTGCGCCGGCACGAAACTGTTCTGGAATTGCAGCACCTGCGGCACGTTGCCGAGCGGATTGCCGGTCTTGGAATCGACCGCGACGCCCATCAGAAAATAGCCGGCGCCGTTGACGAGATTGCCGTTGGCGTTGACCTGAAAGTCGCCACGGCGCGTGTAATTCGTGACGCCGGTGAACACCGGCGCGTTGTCGACCGTGCCGCTCGACTTCTGCACCGAGAAGAAACCGTCGCCGTTGACCGCCATGTAGGTGCCGACGGTCGAGGCCGACACCGTGCCCTGCGACGAAATCGTCTGCCTTGCGTAAGCGGTTACGCCGCCCGCGACCTGGCGGTCCGGATTGGTCGCCTCCGGCACGAGATCGACGAACGAGGTGTTGATGCCCTTGAAGCCCGTGGTCTGGGCGTTGGCGATGTTGCCGGAAATGTTCTGGAGGGCGAAGGACTGCGCCTGCAAGCCGCCAACGGAAGTATTGAGCGCATCGAAGATACCCATAACGTCGTCTCCAAATTCGTGTCCGGCGCGGATCGAAGCACGGCCGTGATCAAGGGAGACATTGCAGGCGTCGTGCCAATGCAGATAATGCAATCAGTTCAACGCGGTAATGCAAATGCCCCGGTGCGGCGACCGGGGCACAATTGCCTAGCGCGGTAAGTTTTGCCGGGGAAGCAGCGCGCCGCGTCCGCGCTCCCGGCGCTTTTCATACATCGGATCGCGCCTGAGGCGACAGCACTGCATCAATGGGAACCATGAGGCGGGCCATCCGTTTGTCCAGCGTAAGGGCAATCCTAGCAGCATCCGCTGCGAGCCCGTCCGTCCGAAAAATTGAAACTGGCCACCGTGGCACGCCCCGGCATTCATCAGCGCGTGGGCCCGTTTCATTATCCAGCGGGGCGACGTGATCACCAGCGTCGTTATCCATCCCCGTACTTAATCTTAGTTCTTCAAACGAGGTGCTCCAATGCAAACCGAAATTTTAAAAGTAACGGGCATGACATGCGGTGGCTGCACCAGCACGGTAACGCATGCACTGCAAGCGATGCCTGGGGTCGATGACGTAAAGGTCTCGCTCCCGGCCGGCGAGGCCACCGTACAGTACGACGAGCGAATGACTTCGCGCGATCAAATGAAAACCGTCGTGGAAGGCGCGGGTTATGGCGTGGATACGATTGACGCCAGCCGTAAAGGCGGTTGCTGCGGCTAGCGCAGAAGCCTGTCACGGCCGGCCTGCTGACCGAACGATTCGAACCAAGGGACTTTTTCGCCATGACCATGCACCAAAGTCTGGCCCAGCCAGCCGATCATAGGACTGCGATACGTATTGTTCCCCTCGCTCTGAGCCTGAGCGCGTCTTTGCGATCACATATCTCCTCTGCCTCGGATTAGGGCTCTTTGTGCCCGATGCGGGAATGCACAAACCCTGGCTGCAGTTCTTGCCGGGCTTCGAGTGGCTGACCTTGCGAGGCTTCGCGATCGGTCTGGTGTGGACGCAGCTTTATGGCTGGTACATCGCCGCATTGTTTGGTTCGCTTTTCAACTTTTTCACAACGCGTAACAGTTGACAGGATGAGCCATTCGAGAGGTCTTTCATCATGCGCGCGATAAGCAATTCGTGGACACTCTCATCGATCCTGTTGGCGGCGGCGGGAGCAACCCTCGTTATCACGGGGCTGTATTTCATTGTGGTGCGTCCGCCGCTGCTGCCCGAGGATGTGCGCTTCATGGCGCTACCAGCCGCGCAATTCGATCTCCTCAAGCCACGGCTCGAACCGTGGCTCGTCCATGTGTTTCAGGTATTGGGCGGATATGTGCTCGCGACCGGCGCGCTCACGATCACCCTCGCTGCCACTTCATTCCGTGCGCATCACTGGGGTGCCGCCCTTGGTGCACTGATCGGCGGAGCCGCGTCCATCGGCTTGATGTCCGTCGTGAATTTCGTCATCAGCTCCGACTTCAAATGGGTTCTGTTTGGCATGGCGATGCTATGGGCGGGCAGTCTCGTCCTGTTCTGTATCGAGCGCGTAGGGCTGATTAGCCAACGGGTCGCGCGAACGCGCGACCGATGATAAACTCTACGTAATCCGCCGGTCGCCGCCAAGGCGGCGCAATACGCTTCGCTTATTGCGCCCTGCGCGCTGAGGTTGCCATGACATACTCCGTGCCGGCGCCATCCGATCACAGCGGGTGGGATTCGTTCCGGGAAAAGGGAATGCTGCAAACCGGACGCGCGCCCTTGGCAACGTCCATGGTCCAGTCCGCATATCGCGGGCTGTCGCCGCGCATCATATCCCGAATCATCGCCCTACCGAACGCGCGCGCTGCCTTGTCGTCGCGTAACGCCATGCGTCCGGTGGCCTCGCGTTCACTGCCATCGGCGTTGCGAATGGAAAAGCGGTAAATCAGCACGATTCACCTTAGGCGGATGCGCGATTTTCCGGCGGTCAATATTGCTCACCAGCCGATCAACAAGCGCGAGCCAAAATCTACTCGCGGTTCCAACGGAACAACGAGCAAATCCGGCCACACCATTCTGAAAACGGATTCGAACAAATCAGTAGCCGATTTCGTGATGGACGGCCGCCTTACCAAACGCGAAGAAACCGCACTTAAACCCCAATAGGCGCCGAGTCTCCTTGACTGGAGGATTCGCCAATGTTTTGCGAAAAAGGATCGGTTTCCAAATTTGCAGTGGGCGACAAGGTAGACCAAACACACAGCAATCACGCCGAGGGAATAATCGTAGCAATATTTACGAACAAGGCGGGCGAACATCGCTACGCCATTGAGATACCTGGCCACCGCACGATACAGATTTCCGGTGAGAACGCTTTAGTTACTCACGGGAGCTAGTTCTCACCGTTTTGCTAGGACTGGTTTGCGCCGGTTGATGTTCAGGGGCGCGGCGGCGCGAAACCGTATTATGACGCAAGGCCATCGACCTGACGTCTGGCGGAGGAAAATGCATCTTTGATCGCCGCGTCGGCGTTCTCGTGCCGTCGATCGTCAGGTGGTGCATGGCTGACCACGACGCTTTCGTGCGGTGGAATTGTCAGCCAGATGTGGACCTGGAAGCCGGTGCCGTGGCGATGCTTGTGACTCGGCGCGATCACCTTTACGCGGCAACCTGTAATGCGTTGATTGTGTGTTTCCAGCCGCTCTATTTCACGCAATATTTGGGCGCGGGCAAATTCCGACGATTCGGAACCTTCGAAAGTGATTTGTGGGGCTATTTGCATGAGAATCTTTCAAGCTCTGTGAGCGTGGACAAGACGCGCCGTTAATATCTCGCATAGAACTCCGTCGCACCGGATCCGACGTCGCTGGGCCAACCCGCGGATCGTTGGATAGTTGCGTCACATACGGCCGTAGTTTTGATAAAACGCTACTTGAATTTCCTGATGGGAAAAGCATTCGGAGGCGTCATGTTGGGCCGCAGTTTCCTGACCGGCATTTCAGCCTGCTTGCTTCTGCTCAGCGCCGCCGCGGCGCGGGCCGAGCGCGCATCGGAAATCGTCGTCTATGACGACGTGCGGATCGAAGTGATCGCTGAAGGCAGCGGGCCGCTGGTGGTTCTGCTGCCCTCGCGCGGCCGCGCCGCGGAGGATTTCGATGTCGTCGCCGCGGGGATCGCCAAATCAGGCTTTCGCGTGCTGCGGCCGCAGCCGCGCGGCGCCGGCCGCAGCTCCGGGCCGATGAAAGATCTATCGCTGCATGATTTTGCGCGCGACACCGCGACCGTGATTCGAAACGCAGGCAGCGGCCCGGCGGTACTTGTCGGACATGCGTTCGGCAATTGGATTGCGCGCATGACAGCCGTCGATCATCCGCAACTGGTGCGCGGCGTGGCGATCGTCGCTGCCGCCGCAAAAGCCTATCCGGCCGGGTTCGACGGAGCCAAGGCGCTGTCCGAAGCGGTGCGGAAATCCGGCGACCCCGCGCTGTCCGACGCCGAGCGGATCAATTACCTGCGCATCGCTTTTTTCGCGCCGGGCAGCGACGCCAGCGTGTGGCTGCAGGGCTGGTATCCGCAAGTCGATGAGGCGCAGTTCGCGGCTGGACGCGCGACCCCGCAGTCGGAGTGGTGGCCGGGCGGCACGGCGCCGCTGCTCGATCTGCAGGCGGCGCTCGACCCTTTCAAGCCGCGCGCGATGATGAACGAGATCAGGGACGAGTTCGGCGAGCGGGCGACGATTATCGTCATCCCGAATGCCAGCCACGCTTTGTTGCCGGAGCAGCCGGCCGCGGTCGTGGACGCGATCGTCGCGTGGATCGGCGGACTGCCGCGCTGATTGCACTCTCGTACCCCGGACGCAGCGACACGAGATATCTCCACCCGTCATTGCCGGGCTTGATGTTCAGTCCGGGGACATGGCCGACACCTGTTCGGGGACATGACCGACACTTTTTCCGCTCGTCAAGTCGATGGTGGAGACTTGGTGGGCGGCGAAGAAAACTCCGTATTTGTCGTCGTCCGATGTAGGCCGGACGGCGAGACGCTCTCCACAGAATGCCTGCGGGACCTTCCAGAGCCGGCCTATGTCCCCGAACACCTGTCGGTGATGTCCCCGGTCTAAACACTTGACCCGGCAATCCATCACCTTCGAAAAGATTCTTGCGAAGAATGATGGATGCGCGGGTCAAGCCCGCGCATGACGCTGAGAGAGTGACGCGAACGCGATCAGAGCTTGGTTGACGCGCGCGACAGCAGCTTCCAGTCCGCGCCCTGCTTTTGCCAGTTCATCAGGATGTGGAGATTGGTGGAGCTCTTCTTGCCGTCAGCGACAGCCTCGCTTTCGCCGATCCAGTGGAACCGCACGATCGCAGCATCGCCGACCACGCGGATTTGCGGGTCTTCGTATTTCAGCGACAACCACTTCGATTTTCCGTTGGTGGCGTTGGCGATGAAGGCCGTCTTGTCCTCGACCCTTGCATCGGAGTGGCTGTAGCTGAGCTCGGCGGCGCAGAGCGTGGCGAGGATCTCGGCATTGGCCGCGAACTGGGCCGCGCGAAAAGCCTCGAGACTCTTTGCGACGGCATCCTCATCCGCGGCGGCAAAGGCCGGGACCATTCCAAGAAGTCCAATGGCAAGCACCGGCAACGCCAATTGGCGACGATCGAGTTTCATTGCTTCCTCCATGGTTTTATTGGCAGGTCATTCTTGCAGTCGCGCTCCCTCTTGTCGAGCACTCGCTACGCTCATGCCCCGGACGCAGCGCAGCACGAAGTGGTGCGCTGCAGAGCCGGGGGCCAGCTTACTTAAGAAGCTGGGTCCCGGTTCTGCGAAGCAGCACTTCGTGCTGCATCGCGCCCGGGACAAGAGTCCCGATACGCCCGCCATCTTGCCAAACCGGCGCGACCAATGACACGGTGCGGGCATGGCGTTCCCTGGCTCTCGCATCTGATGTCGGAAGCTCATCGGCAGCATCGTGCGGGCATCGCGCTTGTCGTCGCCGCAGCGATCGCCTGGAGCACGGCGCCGCTGTTCACCCGCCTGCTTCATTTCGACTCATGGACGATACTGTTCTGGCGCGGCCTGTTCGGCGGCGGTTTCATCGCGGCGTTCCTGATTTTCACGCAAGGCAAAGCCGGCTTGCGCGAATTGACCGGGATGAAAGCGAACGGCTGGCTGGTCGCCGGCCTCTCCACGCTCGCCATGGTGACGTTCATCCCGGCATTGCAGCAGACCAGCGTGGCCAATGTCGCGATCATTATCGCAGCCCAACCGTTTGCCGCCGCGGCGCTCGCCTGGTGCTGGTTTCGCGAGACGGCGCGGCCGCGAACCTTGCTGGCCGCGCTGGTCGCGCTTGGCGGTGTCGCAATCATTGTCAGCGGCGCCGCGGAAGGCGCCGATATTTGGGGGATCGGCCTCGCCTGCCTGATGATGTTTGCCGTCGCAGCCATGACCGTCGCTATTCGCAGGCACCGCGAAACCTCGATGGTGGCGGCGGCCGCGATGTCGAATTTCCTGGGCAGCCTGGTCAGCATCCCGTTCGCCCACGGCATCGCGTCGGTTGGTCCAATCGACATCGCGCTGCTTGCGATGTTCGGGCTTTTGCAAGTTGGGCTGGGCCTCACTCTGTTTGCGCTCGGCTCGCGGCTGTTGCCGTCCGGACAAGCGTCGCTGATCGCCACGCTGGAGACGCCGCTGATGCCGCTCTGGGTATGGCTGGCGTTTCAGGAGATTCCGGCGTTCCGCGCGCTTGCCGGCGGCGCGCTGGTGATGGGCGCAGTGCTCGCCGACATCGCCGGCGATAACCGCGCGCAGCGCGAGACGAAGCAAGTGCCGGAGCGATAATCTCTCGTTCCCCGGGCGCAGCGCAGCGCTCTTGCGGTGCGCTGCAGAACCGGGGTCCCGGTTCTGCGAAGCAGCACTTCGCAAGCGCTACGCGCTGCATCGCGCCCGGGACACGAAACGATCTACCCCAGGCTCGCCGCCGCGGCTTCCGCTTCGGGGACCACGTCGTGGTCATAGAGCCGCCTGCGAAACGCGGCGTGCGCGGTGATCTCCGCGTCGCGGACGCCCAGATCGGAATTGGCAGAGTCGTAGCGCAGCCCGTTCTCGCGCGCGCCACGCTGGACCAGCGCAACGCGCTCACGGCGCAGCCGCTCATAAGCGAGCAGCGCCGCGGGCGCCGTCTGCCGGCTCGCGCGCGAAAGAATCGTCGCCAGCGCCATGCCATCCTCGATCGACTGGTTGGCGCCCTGTCCGAGGTGCGGCAGCATCGGGTGCGCCGCATCGCCCAGCAGTGTCAGCCTTCCCTTAGTCCAGGTCGGCAGCGGCTCGCGGTCGTACAGCGCCCACCGGAACGTCGATTGAACCTCGCCCAGCAGCGAGGCGATGCGCGGGTCCCAGCCTTCGAATTCCCTGCGAAGCACGTCGGGATCGCCGGGAGCCGACCACGATTCCTTCATCTCCTGGTCCGCCGGCACGAAGCCGACATAGTTGATGAGTTCGCCTGATCGTAACGGAAAGGTCAAAAAATGTTTGCCCTTGCCGAGCCACATCAGCCACGACGCGGCCGGCCAGTGCGGAATGCGCGCATGCGCGATCACGCCGCGGTAGGCGACCGAACCGTGAAAAACCGGATGCGAGGGCGGCGTCACGTGCGCTCGAAGCTCGGAGTGGATGCCGTCCGCAGCGATGACGAGGTCGCCTTCGACCGTGGCGCCATTGGCGAACGACACCCGGGCCGCAGTGTCGCTCTGCTCAAAGCCGCTGCATCGGTGTCCGATATGCACCACCGCGGGCGGAAGTGCTGCGGCCAGCATCTCGACGAGATCGGCGCGATGCATTCCGAAGGTCGCGTTCCAGCCCGAGGAGTCCGTTACCTGGACCGGGGCGATTGGCGTCCCGTCGTGGCGGAAGTATCGCGAGTCATGCCCTACCCGGGCGCCGCGTTTTTCCACTGCAGGTCCGAGCCCCACCCGCTGCAATTGCCGCACGCTGTTCGGCGTCAAAAACACCCCGGCGCCGACCTCGCCGATGCTGGGGGCCTGCTCATAGACCGACACCGTCAGGCCGTGAGCGATCAGCGCGTTCGCGGCGAACAATCCGCCGATCCCGCCGCCGACGATCACGACGTTGGGCCGCTTCTCTACCATCCTGAATTCCTTGAATGAACCGGCCGAACCCGCTCCGATGCCGCATTGTATCTTCACACAGACTGAAGCAGGGTTGCCATCGCAAAGCGCGGATCAGGCGCGGCAGATGTGCCGGATGGGAGCCCACATGCACGATGCGTTCAGGCGGGGCCGGCTTTTCGCCGGCCGAACGGCGATCGGGCTGGCGTTCTGCCTCGCCGTCTCGGCTGGTTTCGAAAGCCCGGCACGGGCCGATGGCTATCCCGACCGCACCGTAAAAATCATCGTGCCTTTTCCGGCTGGCGGAACGGCCGACGCCGTGCCGAGGCTGGTCGCCGATTGGCTGTCGCGAAAGTGGGGCCAGCCGGTCGTGATCGATAACCGTACCGGCGCCGCCGGAAACATCGGCGCCGAAGCGGCCTGGCGTTCAGCCCCGGATGGCTACACCTTGCTGTCATCGCCGCCACCGCCGCTGGTGATCAACCAAAGTCTTTATCCGAAGCTGGCATTCGATCCGGCCAAATTCGAGCCGGTCATTGTGATGGCCCAGGTGCCGAACGCGCTGATCGTCAATCCGGCCAACGTCAAGGCATCGAACTTAAGCGAGTTGGTCGACTACCTGCAAAAAAATCCCGATAAGGTCACGGCTGCCACCCAAGGCAATGGCACGACCTCGCATCTGACGTCCGAGCTGTTTCAATTGATGGCCAAGGTAAAGCTGCGCCACATTCCCTATCGCGGCTCGGCGCCTGCCTTGCAAGGTTTGCTCGCGGGCGACGTCGATGTGATGTTCGACAATCTCGGCGTCTCGTTACCGCTGGTCGAAGCAGGCAAGCTCAAGCTGCTGGCGGTCGCCTCGCCCAATCGCCTTCCCGCCCTGCCCGAGGTCCCGACGATCGCGGAGACGCTGCCGGGTTTCGAAGCGGTCGCCTGGTACGGCATCGTCGCGCCGCCGAACACGCCCAAGGACATTGTGGACAAGATCAATGCCGACGTGAACGAAGCCCTGCGCCAGCCCGAGTTGCGCGATCATCTCAAGAAATTGTCCGCCGAGATTTTCGGCGGCTCGGTCGAGAAGACGTCCAGATACATGCAGGAAGAGGTCGAGCGCTGGCGAGCCGTGATCAAGGCGGCGAAGATCGAGGTGCAGTGAGAGTTACTCTCGTTCCCCGGACGCAGCGCAGCGCCCTTGCGGTGCGCTGCTGAGCCATAAGCGCGTTTACGCGCGTCTTCGACGCGCTATGGCCCCGCTTGCTTGTCACTTCGAAGAAAGCGGGGTCCCGGTTCTGCGAAGCAGCGCTTCGCAAGAGCTACGCGCTGCATCGCGCCCGGGACACGCGAGTCAGCTCGCCTGTGACGCCGCCGGTTTGAACACCAGCGCAAACCCGTCCATGCAGTAGCGCAAACCGGTGGGCTTTGGGCCATCGTCGAAGACGTGGCCGAGATGGCCGCCGCAGCGGCGGCAGTGGATTTCGGTGCGCAGCATGCCGAAGGTGCGGTCCTTGGTCTCGCCGACCGCGTTGTCCAGCGGCTGCCAGAAACTCGGCCAGCCGGTGCCGCTCTCGAATTTGGTGTCGGACGAAAACAGCGGCAGGTCGCAGCCGGCGCAGGCGAAGGTGCCCTTGCGATGCTCCTTCAGAAGCGGGCTCGAGCCCGGCCGCTCGGTGCCCTGCTTGCGCAAGATGTCATATTGCTGCGGCGTCAGCTGCGCGCGCCATTCGGCATCTGATTTCTCGACCTCGAACTTTTCCGCAGCCTCCGCCGGCGTCATCCGCAACCAGCGGAACGCGGCCAATCCGAACAGGCTGGCGACGGAAGCAAGCAGGATGCGGCGGTCAAGCATGGGAAGGCTCCGTGGGACACGAGTTCGTTGCCTGTAGATACGGTCCGTTACTGTGAAAGTTACACGGTTATGGACGGATTTTGCTCACTTTGTTGCGAGAATTTCGTGCCCCGGACGCAGCGCAGCGCGTAGCCCTTGCCATAAGCGCGTTTACGCGCGTCTTCGACGCGCTATGGCGGTGCGCTGCTGAGCCGGGGCCATTCGAAACACCGCTGTTGGTACGGTCCCGGTTCTGCGAAGCGGCATGAAGAATGCCGCATCGCGCCCGGGACACGAGATTTATTGCGCCTCGTCGCCAGCCTTGGACACCGGCGCCGGCGGCCGTGGCCGTACCGGCGCCCTCCCCGGCGGCGGGCGTTTGCGCGGCGGCCGTGTTCCGGCCGCCCGGTTGGCCTCTGCCAATCGCGCCTCGCGGACCTGTTCGCGCGCCCGCGCGCGTTCGCGGTAGCGCGCGAGCGCGCCGGCGGTGGCGGCACTGCCGCGTTCCCATGCGCCGACGGCGTGGCCGACGATCCGCCCCGTGCGGCCCCCCGCCCACACCAGTTCGAACGGCGAGAACAGCCGCCAGCGTTCGTCGCCCCACAAGATGCTGCGCGCGATCAACTGCCCGGCCATCGCCGTGGTGTTCAGGCCTTGCCGCCCAAAGCCGCTGGCGACCCACAGGCCTTTGCGCAATTGCCCGACCTGCGGCATGCCGTGCACGGTCTGGCCGATGGCGCCGCCGAATGTTTCCGCGATCTCAACTTTTCCAAGCTTTGGAAAAATCGTGGCGATGCGGCGCTGGATCGCGGGCGCAAAACGCTGCGGCCGCGCCGCCCAGGTGGTTTCCGGGCTCGACCACATCAGCCGGTCGCCCTCGACAATACGGAAATGATCGATGCCGTCGGTGTCGGTCACCGAGCCCTGGAACGTCGTGACCTCGGCAAGGCGTTCGCCTAATGGCGCGGTCACCGCCGCGTAGCGCCACACCGGCAGCAGCGTTTCCGACAGCCGACGCAACGGCGCACCCAAATGAATGTTGCCGGCGAGCACGATATGCGAGGCGCGCAGCCGCGCCTGCGGCGTGACGATGCGCTTGCGGATGCCGGAAGCGTCGATGCTGACGACCGGCGTTTCCTCGAAGATGCGCGCGCCGGCCTTTCGCGCCAGATCCGCAAGGCCATGGACATAGCGGCGGCCGTCGATCTGGAACGCCTTTGGATAATACACGCCGTGAAAATAGCGATTGGTCTTCAGTTCGTCGCGCACGCGCTCGACCTGCCAGCCCTCGACCTCGGTCTCAAAGTCCTCGCCCAGCATCTGCAGCCGGCTGATCAGCGCATCGCCGGCATCGACGTTGGAGACTTCCAGCGCGCCCTCGCTGAAGGCGCTGAAGGGAATCAGCGTCGCCGCGGCGCGGACGTAATCGGCGCCCTGCTTCGACAGCGCCCATAATTCACGGGTATCCTCAAAGCCGATGCGTTCGATCAGATCGCCGAGCGGCAGGCCGTAGCCCGGCATCACCGTGCCAAGCAGGTTTCCGGACGCGTTCCAGCCGACCTGGCGGCCCTCGAGCACAGCGACGCTGGCCCCTAACCGTGCCGCTTCGCGCGCCACCGTGAGGCCGGCGAGGCCCGCGCCGACCACGCAGATGTCGACGTCGAGATCGAAGGTCAGCCGCGAAGGCTCGCGGCTGGTTTCGGCCACAACTGTGGCATCATGTCCGTCGGCCGCGCTTGTGGAAATCTCGCTCATTGCTTTACTTACGGACCCGCGCAACGCTTGTCACCTGCCCCCTCAAATCTTGTAGATTGATCCCTCAGAGTTGAACCGAATCGAGATCGCGCCATGCGCCGTTTGATGCTGTTGCGTCATTCCAAGACCGAAAACGACGCGCCCTCTGGCCGCGATCAGGACCGCCGTCTCGACGAACGCGGCCGGCTCGATGCCGCCGAAATCGGCGGCTGGATCGCCCGCCATCCGCCGTTTCCCGACATGGTGCTGGTTTCGCCCGCGGTCCGCTCGCACCAGACTTGGGAGATCGCCCGGGAGGCCATGAAGGGCGCGGTGCCGCCGCCGAAGGTCGAGTTTCCGCCGGAACTTTATGGCGCCGACCCGTCGGACCTGCTGCGGATCATCCACGCCGCCACGTCCGGCGATCCGCAGCGGCTGATGCTGGTCGGGCACAATCCCGGCCTGCACGAGCTGGCGTTTGCACTGACCGGCAGCGGCGACGCCGCGGCGCGCCGCGCGCTGGCCGACAACCTGCCGACCTCGGGCCTCGCCGTGATCGATTTCGACGACTGGGACGACGTCTCGTTCCGCCGCGGCCGGATCGAGCTGTTTGTCAGCCCAAAGCTGTTGAAGGCGGCGTCGGGGGGATGAACGCGGATAGCGTTCCCCGGACGCAGCGCAGCGCGCCGCCTCTTCGCGGCGTGGTGCGCTGCAGAGCCGGGGGCCAGCTTACCTGTACCTCAAAGAAACCGGGGTCCCGGTTCTGCGATGCACCGCTGAAGCGCTGCATCGCGCCCGGGACACGGAGATAGTATGCTAGACTGCTCCCACCCAACGGAGGCGTGAGATGTTCAAATCCATTCTCGTCCCGATCGACCTCGCCGATACCGATCTGGCCAAGCCGGCGATCGCGACCGCCGCGACGCTGTCGGAAACCTACTCCGGTTCGGTGCGGCTATTGAACGTGCTGCCGATGACGCCGGTGATGCTGGCGGAATATGTGCCGGCGGATTTCGACGCGCAGCAGCGCCAGTCTTCCGAGGAAGCGCTGGTCATCGTCGCCCGCGAATCCGGCATCGAGGCGCCCAGGATCTCCAGCGTGGTGCGCCAGGGCGGCATCTATCACGAGATCCTCGAAGAGGCCGCCGCCATCAAGGCCGACCTCATTGTCATGACCTCGCATCGCCCCGCGATGCGCACCTATTTTCTCGGCTCCAACGCCGGCCACGTCGTGCGCTACGCCAAGTGCTCGGTGCTGGTGGTGAGGCATTGACCTCTCATTCGTCGTCCCGGGCGCGATGCAGCGCGCTGCGCTGCGTCCGGGGCACGATATAGCGGAGACATCCCTTTGAAAAACTGGTGGCGAAAGTGGTCCTATGACATCCCGCTGTTCATCGGCGACGCGCTGTGGGCGGTGCTGGTGGTGCAGTTCGCCGATTTTCTCAGCCGGCTGACCATCCGCCGGGTGCTGGAATTTTTTGTCATCGCGATGCTGGCGATGGCGTTCGCGCAAACCTTCCCGATCGATCTGGCGATCCTGTTCGCGGGCGACACGCTGATGTATCTCGAGATCGTGGTCCTCGTCCGGCTTGCCGCCGGACGCGAACTCCTGCGCGAAATGCTGCGCCTCGCGATACGGCTAGCCGGCTTCGCACTGCGCGGTTTGCGCACGGCCATCGATTTTCCAGTCTCGCGGATCGCCAGGCTGCGCGAGCGCCGCAACCCCGCGCGACCGAAATCGCGCGGGATGCCCGATCGATCCGACGACGGCCCCGCAGTTGCGTGGGGCGCGATGGTGCCAGCGTAACGAACATCGCCGCTCCACATTTCCAACGTCGTCCCCGCGAAAGTGGGGACCCATACGCCGTGTCGTTTCAATTTGAACGAAGGCGTTGCAACACCCGTGCGCAATCACAAACGTCGGTGGTTATGGGTCCCCGCTTTCGCGGGGACGACGGCGGAGAACCGGCCACTCCGCGATAAATCCCTGCGCCCGGTACGGCTCGATCTTGTCCCACTCGGCGAGCACCCTGCGGCGGAATTCGGCGTCGGTGTGCCACAGCTCGCGCGGCACATCGAAAGCATCGACCGTGATCAGCATCTTCGTAACCTCCGGCCAGTGCCGCTGCAGCGTCATCGGATAACGCCGCGCGGTCCAGCTGTTGCCGAGGCAGATCACGCTGCGGAGTTTGGCGAGGCCGAGTGCCGCATCGAGTATCGGCAGTGAGAACCTGACGTTCTCACCGGTATTCATCGCGCGGTGCTCTTCGAGAATGCGATTCCCCGGAATGCCGCGCGCGGCCATCGCGGCTTTGATGATCGCGCATTCCGAACGCGGCGAGCCCGGCGTCACGCCGCCGCTGACAATGGCCCAGCGAAACAACTTTTCGCGCCAGAGCCGGACCGCCGCATCGACGCGAATCTCAACATCCTCGCGGGTGCCGAACACGAACAGCAGGTCGGCGGGTTTCAGCGGGGTGTCGATCAGGTGCGTGGCGTTGATTTTGGCGATTTCTTCAGCTGTCGGCAGCCGCGTTTGATCGTCCATCGCGCTCTTTCGCTTCACCGTGGCATGTTGAAGATGCCGTGCCGTGGGTGAATCGTGAAATCACCTTTGGTTGCCGTTGATTGCTTCCTTGTCCCGGGCGCGGTGCGGCATTCTTCATGCCGCTCCGCAGAACCGGGACCGTACCAAGCGCCGGTGTCTGGAATGGTCCCGGCTCTGCGGTGCACCGCGTCCGGGACACGAGACTACGGCAGCAACGCCTCCGGCACGTCGTCGAACCCATAGCGCCGCGGCCGGTTGCGCCGGACAAAACCGCCGATCTGCCAGCCGAACAACGCGGCAAAACCGATCAGGAACAGCGCGCCTGCCCATTCGCCGGTGGCGAGTGCGCGGATGAGCAGTCCGCTCATCGCAACGGTGACGACAGCCAGCAAAGCGAGGCCGGCCTGATAGAGGATCGGCCTCAATCCGCCGATTAACTCCGCCTTGCTCCCCGCCTCCTTCAGCCGCCGATGCAACTGCGTGATGAAGGCGCGGTAGTCGCGATCCTGCGGCGTCATCAAGGTAACGGTCTGCCAGGTGGTCGAGAGCACCGCGATGCGCGCGCCGCTGACATGTTCGATGTCGGCGCGAAATCGCTGCGACTGCATCGACACCGGCCGGTACGACAGCCGGATCGCGGCGATATCCGCGTAAGGCCACACCCCGGATCGGCCCGCGACGTGCCACGCAAGCCCCGCATCGGTCAGTTCGAAGCGATGCGCCGAACCGATCAGCGACGCCTTGTAGACGTAGCTCAAGCCCGACGGCATCGGTTGATCCAGCGGCTGCAATTCGATCGTCCCGTTCGTGACGGCAAACGCCGCCAGCTTGCGCGAGGTGCGGACTCTATCTTACAAGTCGCTCCCGGCACCATCCGCGCTTCACGAAAAGAACCATGGCCGAGACCACCTATTTTCCACGCCGCATCATCCTCGCCGCGGCCCTGATGTCCGGCGTGCTGCTGGCGCTTGCCGTGCACATGCTGGGCGCGCGCTACGGCCTCGATCTAGGCGGGCTGTGGCGGTCCGACACCCACGAATTCATGCCGGCGGGTGCTGCGGTAGCGTGGTGGCTGATCGCGACGGTGGCGTTTGTCGGCGGTTATTTCACCGCGACCCTGATGCAGAGCGCGGTATCCGGACAAATTCCGCAGCGGATGCGCCAGTTTTTGATCGCAGTCGGCGTGCTGGTGCTGGCCGGCGCCGGCCAGGCGGCGTCGGCGCCCAGTCCGATCCCGACCATCTCAGGCGTGCTGGCCGGCCTCGCCGCGTTGTGCCTCGGTGCGGCGATGTCGTTCTGCGGCGCACACTTCGCGCTAAGGAAGGCGTGAGACATCGGTCCGCTCGCACGGCGGGTCCGACATGGGCCATAAACCGAAGTAGCTTGCGCAAGCGCGACCTGCTATCTGTAAGCCTGCTGAAACTGCCGGAGCACCTGCACCATGCGTCGTCGCATCGTCTGGATCATCGTCGCGGTGCCGCTGGCATTGGTCACTCTAGCCGCCGGCACGGCCGCGGCATTGCCGGCGGCGCGCCACATCGCCTCGGCCTTGTGGAACGCGCCGGATCGCATGCCTTCACTCGCCGACAACGGCCTGATTCATTTCGAGCCGGGCGCCGAAGACTATGCGCACCGCGTCTCGGCGCTGCTGCCGGCGGCGATCGCCAGGATCGAGGCCGCGCAGGGCCGGCCCTTCGCCCATCCGGTGACCGTGGGCGTGTATGAGACGCCGGAAGCCTATGCGGCTGCCAACGCTTCCGGCTCGGGGGCGGTCGGCGTCACAGCCTTCGGCCGCGTGGTGCTGTCGCCTACCCTCAACGGGCCGCAACACCGGCGCCTTCCCGCCATCCTGACGCATGAGCTGTCGCACGCCCACCTCCAGTCGTGGATATCCGGGCACGCATGGGTCCGGCTTCCGAACTGGTTCAAGGAAGGCCTGGCGGTCATGGTGTCGCGAGGCGGCGGCGCGGAATTTGCGAGTGAACGGGAAGCGCGCGCCGCCATCGAGCGCGGTGAATCCATCACCATCGACGACACCGGGAGCTATTGGAATCTTTCCGAAATCCGGTTCGAGCGCGCGCCCGCTGGCACGCCGTCGGATCGGACCGTGATGGCCTACCGGCAGGCTGGAATGTTTGTAAGCTACCTTCACGACTCCGACGCGCCGGGCTTTGCCCGCATGATGAATGCGATCCTGGACGGACGCCCGTTTGTCGAAGCGGTAGCCGCGGGCTACCAACAGGACGTGCAGTCGCTTTGGCAAAAATTCGCACAGACAGCGCCGAGCTAAAATGACCGCCGCGCGCGCGGGCTAGCCCGTCCGGCAATACCACGCTCCGCGAAGCCGGGCTGCACACTTTATCGCTGATTCCTGCGCGAACCTCCCCGTCTGCGGCGCGCATTTCGCGCTGCGCAAGGCGTGAAGCTGCGCAGTCGTCGGCACCGATGACGCTAAGGCCGCGCGTTGGGCGTCATGGTCCGGTCGATCGCAGGCCACTGTTCGGAGAGCGCGGGCAAGATTCGCTCCTTGCCGGTGATCCGCTCGACCGTCATGGCATAGACGGTGATCGCATCGAGCCGCGGGAAAAAGTTTTTGGGCCGGATCGAATTCGGCTTGCCGTATTTTTCCATCAAGCGTTCGCAGAAGCGCTGCTTGGCCGGCGTGTCTTCCGCGATGCGAATTGTGCCGAACAGGATGACGCTGTTGAACGCGAGGCCGGTGTCGCACTCGAAGCGGCCATAGTCGAATACGGCGTCCGGCTCGTCGATCTCGAAGCAGGCCCGCGGCTCGCGTTCGACATTGGTTCGCAGATGCCCCCTCGCGCTGCTGCCGTGCAGAAAAACCCGATTGTCCGCCCAGATATAGAGTAGCGGCACACAATAGGGATAACCATCCTCGCTCACGGTCGCGAGTCGTCCTGCAAATCCGCGCTCGAGCGCGCGCAGCGCTTGCTCGTCCGTCATTGCCCTGTCGGCTCGCCGTAGACGTGGAGCACTCATCGCGCCGTCCTTGAATTCGTCCCGCAACTGAAGCATAACGCAACGAATGGTCCGGTCGAAAGGTCCACTTGATACAAATGCAGCATACCATTTTGCGGCGCCTTCCGCCGCCGGCGCGAGAGGAGAGCAGCGATGAAAGAGCAGCGGCGGAGCTGGGCAAGCCTCTATGCATGGCAGCTCACCCGCAGCGGCGATGCGCCGTTGTTCCGTCAGATTTACCTGCAAATCCGTTTCGCCATTCTGTCGCAAAGCCTGGCGCCGGGCACCAAGCTGCCGTCGACGCGGTCGCTCGCCGCGCAACTCGCGGTCTCCAGGTCCGCCGTGGTATCGGCCTACGAACAACTGCTGGCGGAAGGCTATGCCAGCGGCAGAACGGGATCCGGTAGTTACGTATCGTCAGACCTTCCGGCGGTCGAAGGGCGCAGCGTGAAGCGCAAGCGGCCGGCCGCGAGCATCAAATCTGCGCCGCTGCGGCGCGACTTCATCGATGTCACCGTGCAGAGCGACGAACGCCCGTTCAACCTCGGGCGTACGCTTGTGGATACAAGGACAAAAGAATTGTGGCGCAAGTCCAGCGCGCGGGCGTTTCGTTCGCTCGGCCACGATCACTTCGGTTATTCCGATCCGCGCGGCTTGCCCGGACTTCGCAAGACAATCTGCGATTATCTGCGCGCGGCGCGCGCGGTTCAGTGCGAGCCCGAACAGATCGTCGTGACATCCGGCACCCAACACGCGATCGATCTCGTGATCCGGGTGCTGCGTCAGCCCGGGTTGCAGGCGTGGATCGAAGACCCCGGCTATTCCCTGACAAGGCAAGCGCTCATCGCCGCCGGGGTGAAGACCCGTCCGATTCCGGTCGATGGACAGGGAATCGATGTCGGGGCCGGCATCAGATCGGCGCCCAACGCGCGCGCCGTGTTCGTAACCCCCTCGCATCAGTTCCCGACCGGCGTCGTGCTCTCGATGACGCGGCGTCTCGAGCTTCTTGGCTGGGCCCGCGAGGCCAAGGCGTGGATTGTCGAGGACGATTATGCCAGCGAATTTCGTTATGGCGGGCGGGCGCTGGCATCGCTGCAGGGTCTCGACGACAGCGAACGCGTGATCTATGTCGGCACCCTGAATAAGGCGCTTTTTCCCGGCCTGCGGCTCGGTTACGCGGTGGTGCCGCCGGCGCTGCTGCGAGCATTTATCACGGCGCGCTATCTGGTCGACCGGCAGCCCTCGAGTCTCGCGCAGGCCGTGGTTGCGGACTTCATTGAGGAAGGACATTTCGCGGCGCATATCCGCAGGATGCGTCTGCAGTACAAGGACCAGCGCGACGTCCTTGTCGCCGCTTTGCGGCAGCGGCTGGGCGACGAGATGACGGTCGATCCGCCGGACCAGGGAATGCATCTCGTCGCATATCTTAAGCGAGGTCTAAAGGATGTCGCGATCGAACGCGCGGCGCGCGACCAGGGCGTCATCGTTCACGCGATGAGCAGATCGTACGCTGCCGCGCCGCCGCGATCCGCTCTCATCGTCGGCTTCAGCGGATACCCGCGCCAGATGATCCCGCCGGCGGTTAAGCTGCTAGCCAGGGCCTTTGGACGCCAGCAAAAGCCGCACCCGGGGTCCGGAGCTCAGTTGCAGGCTCGGACCGGCAGTGAATAAACGCAAGGCGAATGCGCGCGATTTTCAAATCTTCAATACCTTGCGCAAATGTTCGACGCCGACACCCAGTTGCTGCAGCCTGGCCAGATCGTCGAACATGCACCACTGCTCGGCAATGCGGCCGTCGGCAATCCTGAAAATCGAAATCTCCTGTATCTCGATGCGCCGCCCGGTCGGCTCGATGCCCCAGAACGCGCCCTTGTGCGTTCCGGTGGAAACGTAGCGGCTCGCGACCCTGTCGCCCGAACCGAAAACATCTACCACGCTGTCGATCAGAGCAAGGTCGCCGGTGTTCCAAATCCGGTGGAGCGCTTTCACAAGATCAATGTTTTTCATTTTGAATCATCCCGATGGCAGGCTTGCTGCGTGCGGGTCGCAGAGCCTATGCTGACGGCAACTAAAAAACCGCCTGGAGGAACCATGCATCATCCGCTTCGCGCTGCCACAAGCGTAGCCTTGAACCTCGCCTTGAACCTCGCCTTGAACCTCGCCTTGCGCCTAGCCTTGACCGCGCCGTTTCCCTTCGCAGCCCGGGCGCAAGCGCCGGTCGCGGCGCTAACCGGCCTCGTCAGTTCGGCCGAGGAAGCTGCGATGGAAGGCGTGCTGGTCAGCGCCACCAGGGTCGGCTCGAACATCACGGTCACCGTCGTCACCGGCGCGGAAGGCCGCTACGCTTTCCCGGCGAGCCGGCTCGGGCCGGGGCAATACACCCTTGCCGTTCGCGCGGTCGGCTACCAACTCGATCAGCCCCGGGAAAGCGAAAACGCCATCGAAATTAACCCAATCGAAGCCCCGGATCAGAAAGCCGCGACGAAGGACCTCAGGCTCGGCAAATCTAAGGACCTGGCCGCGCAATTGTCGAATGGCGAATGGCTCGCAAGCATCCCCGGCAGCGACCGGCAAAAGGATCAACTGCTCAACTGCGTCGGCTGCCACACCCTGGAACGCATCGTGCGGTCGAAATACGACTCCGAAGGCTTCCTCACCCAAATCCTGCCGCGCATGCAAAGCTACGTGCAGCAGAGCCTGCCGATCCATCCGCAATTGCGCCCGGCCGAGCGCCTGATGGAAGAGCGGGGTGAAGATCGCATCCAGATCTATCGCGCCGCGGCGGATTATCTGAGCACGATCAATCTCAGCACGACGGAGCAATGGAAATATGCGCTGAAAACCTTCAGCCGCCCAAAGGGCCGGGCGACCCGGGTGGTCTATACGGAATACGATCTGCCACGCGCGGAAATCGCGCCGCATGACGTGATCGTGGACAAGAACGGGATCGTCTGGTTTTCCAGTTTCGGTGAGCAAAACCTTGGCCGGCTCGATCCAAAGACCGGCAAGGTCACCGAGTTTGCCTACCCCAAACACAGGGCGGACTTTCCGACCGGCAGCCTTGGCCTCCGCGCCGATGCCGCGGGCAATCTGTGGCTCGGCAACATGTACCAGGCGACCATTGTCAAGTTCGATCCCGGAAGCGAGCAATTTCAGTTCTGGACGCTACCGGCCGAGCGGAATATCGACTCCGCGCAGATCAATATGGTGAGCCCGCGGAGCTCGCACGTCGACGGCAAGGTCTGGACCCAGAACAATGGCTTTGCCGGCGTGCACCGGCTCGACATCGCCACCGGCAAAATCGAAACCTGGGAGCCGTTCAAGGGCGCCCCCAAGGGGGAGTCTCACAATATCTACGACGTCATCCCGGATTCACAGAACAACGCCTGGTTCACCGATTTCCGGCAGGGCCAGATCGGGCGTATCGACGCCAGGACCGGCGAAGTCTCGCTGTTCCAGACGCCGACGCCGCGCTCAGCGCCGCGCCGCGGCAACATGGATGCGCAGGATCGGCTGTGGTTCGGCGAGTATCGTGGCGACCGCATCGGGATGTTCGATACCAGGACCAAGGCGTTCAGCGAGTGGAAACTCGACACGCGCTGGTCAGCGCCTTATGACGTCGTACTCGACAAGAACGAGGATGCATGGACCGGCTCGATGGTGACCGACCAGGTCACGCGGCTGAACACCAGGACCGGCGAAACGATCGATTATCTGCTGCCGCGTTCGACCAATATCCGCCGGGTTTTCGTTGACGACAGCACGACGCCGGTGAGCTTTTGGGTGGGCAGCAACGACGGCGCCTCCATCGTCAAAGTCGAACCGCTGGACTGACTATCGCGTTGTGAGATAAAACAGGCTGCGACCAAGGCTGTGTAGAAAAGGTGTCCCTTTGGCAAAAATTCGCACAGACAGCGCCGAGCTAAAATGACCTTGGGTCAGCAGCAGCGAGGCAGCGCCGACAATTTCAGCCGGACGCTTTCGACTAACCCGTCAGCCTTGCAAGGCGTTGCTCCAGCCGAAGCCTGACGGCCGGCCATTCACTGTCGAGTATTGAGAAAACGACCGTGTCGCGGATATGTCCGGTCCATGTTCGCGCCTCACGCCGGAGCACTCCCTCCTTGACTGCGCCTAACTTTTCGACAGCAGCCTGGCTGCGCGCATTGCGCATGTCGACCTTGAACTGCACGCGAACCGCACCGGAGTCGAAGGCATGGCTCAGCATCAACATTTTTGATTCTGGATTGACGGGGCTCGCACGCACATCGGGACGCAGGAATGTCGCGCCGATCTCCACGCCGCCGTGCTTTGCCGACGCCATGAAGTAGCTCGACATTCCGACCACCCGGTCATCCGGCAAGCGACGAATAGCGTAAGGCAACCGCTCTGCTGGAGGCGCGCCGCAGCTGGCCGACCAATATTCTTCGAAGCCTGCGCCCACCGGATTGACGAGCATGATCGACCACGATGCGGGGTCGCAATCGATTGCTGCCCGAATTTCCTCCTTGTGCCGGGGCATCAGCGGTTCCATCCGCACGAAGCGGCCCTCGAGTGGGTGAAAGCTGAGTTGCATTACAAAACCCTCTTTTGCGTTTCACGCGTTGCCGCGCCTGCCCAGGCGAATACGCGCAACATCACATCCTCAGCACCTTGCGCAAATGTTCGGCGCTGACGCCCAGTTGCTGCAGCCTGGCCAGATCGTCGAACATGCACCACTGCTCGGCAATGCGGTCGTCGGCGATCCTGAAAATCGAAATCTCCTGGATCTCGATGCGCCGCCCGGTCGGCTCGATGCCCCAGAACGCGCCCTTGTGCGTTCCGGTGGAAACGTAGCGGCTCGCGACCCTGTCGCCGGCGCCGAAGACATCGACCACCTGTTCATGCCAGTCGGGGAACGCGGTTCTGATCCGTTCGACGCCGAAACGAATGCCTTCGATGCCGCGCCGCTCCCGGACTTCCGAACTTGCCGGCCAGTGCGCCAGGAAATCAGGTGCATAGACGCGCTCGATCAGAGCGAGGTCGCCGCTGTTCCAGATCCGGTGCAGCGCTTTCACGAGCTCGATGTTGTTCATGCTTGAACCATCCCGATGGCCGCTTGCCGATGTCAGCGGTCGAAATTAACGGCGGTGGTATTGCCGCCGCTGATGATGACGGCGACGCGTTCTCCCGTCTTCGGCCTGTAGGCGCCGGATAATAGTGCAGAGAACGCCGCCGCGCCCCCGGGCTCGGCGACAATGCGCAACACCTGCCAAAGCACGTTCTGAGCTTGCCGGATCGCTTCGTCCGCGACCAGCACGGTGCTGTCCACGTATTTCGCGGCGATTGGAAAAACGCGGTCGCCTATTCTGCGCGGCGCCAGCGAATCCGCGGCAAGGCCGCCCGCCTCGGCATCGACGGGGCGCCCCGCTTCCAACGCCCTGGTCAGCGTCGGGGAAGCGAACGGCTCGACGCCGACCACCTTGAACCGGCCGGCAACCCATGCGGCGACACCCGCAATCAGACCGCCGCCGCCGACCGAGACCAGAAGCGTGTCGAGTTCGGGCGCCTGTTCATCGATCTCCATCCCGATGGTCCCCTGCCCGAGCATGGTCTCGTCCTGATCGAACGCATGCACCGGCAATGCGCCGGATTGCTGCGCCCATATCTGGCTTGCAGCGAGCGCGTCGGCATAGCGGTCGCCTTCGACCGCGAGATCGGCGCCGTATTCGCGGATACGCTGCAATTTGGCTGGAGAAGAGATAGTGGGTACGAAGATCTTTGCCGGTACGTTCAGCTTCATGGCCGCATAGGCGACAGCCGCGCCATGGTTGCCGCCTGATGCCGCGACCACGCCCGATGCAGGAATTTTCCGGGTCAGCAAATTTGCGAAGGCGCCGCGCGCCTTGAATGAACCCGAATGCTGAAACAGCTCCAGCTTGAGACAGAGCCTCTCCGTTTCGACCCCGATGTCGGCGCCGGCCAGTTCAATCACAGGCGTGCGGCGGACATACGGCCGGATGATCTTTTCGGTGCGAACGATCTCCGTTCGGTTCACCGTCGTGGACGCGTCAGACATCGCAATTCCATGGTCTAGAGCGTGATGCGCTCAGGTTGAAACGGGGTCGATCACCTCTCCCCGCTTGCGGGGAGAGGTCGACCGGCGAAGCGCAGCGAAGACGGTCGGGTGAGGGGGATTCTCCACGCACTCGGACTCGCGGATAGTCCCCCTCACCCGGATGTCATCTTCGATGCCATCCGACCTCTCCCCGCAAGCGGGGCGAGGTGAAGGAAATCGGCGATGATTGCGCGCCGCTACAGCTGCGCATCCTCGCGCGCAAGGATCAGCTTGGCCGGCGGGTTCTCCATCGCCTCGATCGCGTCGTCCCATCGCGCCACCGTATGGATGCGTTGCACCGGCACCTTTCGCTGCGCCAGCAAGTCGAGCACTTTCGGCATCAGCGCCTGAACGTTGGCCCATCCGATCGTATAGCGCACGCCCTGCATATACATCGCACCGATCGGCAGCGACGCGGAGCCGTGATAGGTCCCGCAACTGGTGCAGCGCCCGTACGGGGCCGTCGACTTCAACGCGGTCGACAGCCATTGGCCGGAGGTATCGGCGCTGGTATCGGCCGTGACCAGATAGCTGCCGTATCGGGAGGGCCGCTCGCGCATCTCGATCGCGTTGGCCCCGACTTGTTCGGCGATGGCAAGGCGGACGGGATCGCTGTCGATGTAATCGACCCGTTCGGAGCCGAGCGCACAGGCCAGCGCGGCGGCGTACAGGCTGATCGACGGCGCGCCTCCGCCACCGGCCACGATCAGCACCGGCGCGCCCGGCTCTTCAACAAGCCCCTCGGCGACGCAACGGAACGCGTCCGACATGTTGTCGCCAACGCTGGCCGCGTCGATCGCCGATACGCCCGCCGGCAATTTCGCCATCATGGTGTCGGCATAGGGAACGCGGATGCAATCGCAGGCCGCGCCGCCCCAGTCGCCGAATATGCCGAATCCGTAAGCCGATTTCGGCGGCACCGTGGTGCAGGCCGCCGGAAAGCCTTTGCTGCAACGCTCGCACCGGCCGCAGGCGATCAGGAATGCGACCACGACGCGGTCGCCGCGGGAAAACGCGGTGACTTCGTCGCCGGTCTCGATCACATCCGCGACGAACTCGTGACCGAAACAGAACGCGTCCCGCGCCGGAAATTTACCCTGGAGATACGCAACATCGGCGTCGCAGATGGAAAGCGCTACGGGGCGCACCAGGGCATCGGTGGGCTGCGAGAGCTTCGGCGCAGCCGCTTCGCGCCACTCCAGCCGCCGGTCGGTGGTTACGATCAATTGCCGCACCGGGGCCTCTCAATTCGAGCCGCAACCGAACCGCACTTTGCGCGGACACACGAGACATTTGCAATTTCAGCTAGTGTAGATGCTGCTCCTGCGGTGGTAAAGGCCGCCCGAAGCTCACCGGCCATGCTTGTCTTTCACTTGACGAGACACGTCGCTCGCAAGATTTTGCGCGGGTGAAAACCACCAGCGGCAATCAGGTGGATTCGGGAACGAGGCTAAAATGACCAAGCCATGGCGAGTGGACGTGCTGCAATGCCGAGGAAGCTCGTATGATGTCGGCAAGCAGATGGCCGAAGGCTTTCTGAAAACCACGCGCGGATCCACTTTTCACAGGCGCAAGGGGCATCAGCCATTCGGCTTCATCCTGAAAGACGCGCAGGCGGCGCTTTGCGCCCACGCGCCGAATATCTGGGAAGAACTGCACGGACTGGCGGACGGCCTCAAGATTCCACTGGAGCGGGCCGCTGCCCAATACTCGAACGCCCGCCTGGCCTTTCCGAAGCGTGGATGTTCCTCAGTGATGACCGATGCGCTCTACGGGCGCAATTACGACTACAGTCCGCGCCGATACGATCCGACCCTGATCGCCATCCAGCCGAAAGGCGTGCATGCCAGCCTCGCTTTCGCGGACAGGTTTACCGGTCGCGTCGATGGAATGAATGAGCACGGCCTTTGCGTCGGGTTGCACTTCGTCAACTACAGGCCGGTCCGGCCCGGGCTGGTCTGCATCCTGATCGTCCGCATGGTGTTGGACCAATGTGCGACGACGCGGGAGGCGGTCAGGTTACTCACGCGAATTCCCCATGGCCAACCCTTTAACTATTCCGTTCTCGACGCAACCGGAGCCGCGGCGGTCGTCGAGGCTTCGCCGCTGGCAACATCGGTGCGGGATGGCCGGCAGCTTGCTTGCACCAACCATTTTCAGACTGCAAAGCTTGGACGTTACAACCGGCGTAACCCGGGATCGCATCGGCGCCTTCCCCCTCTCGAAACCTGGTCTCACGCCGAACTGTCGCCTGAACGGCTGTTCGCCGCGCTCAACCACGCGGGATCGCCCGTATTCGATCATGCTTATCGATCCGGATCGGGAACACTGCATACATTCGTGTGCGAACCGACAGAGCGAACCATGCTTGTCGGCGTAGGCGGCGACGCATCGCCGCAATCCATCCGCTTCGAGAACTGGACGCGAGGAGCGCCTCTCGGTTTGTCCAAACTGGAAGGGCAACTGGGGACGCGCGACAGGCCCTTCGATCCCACGATCGTGATTCCCTCGAAGAAGACTCTCGCAAGACTGTCAGGCAGCGCGACCGGCAAATGAGCGGTCCGCCTGCGCTCAGGCCGCGGCTGCTCGAAGCCCCGGCGCCAGCGCCCGCCCGGCCGGCGTTTTGCCCTTGTTCTGCCGCGCTCCCTCGCCGATGATGGCGCCAACAAGAAGTTGTCCAGGGAGAGCGGCACGATGCGCGTCTTGTTTTGGATTCTCGCGAGCCTGTTGCTGCTGACCGGGGCCGCGCCGGCGATGGCGCAGGCGTATCCGACCCGGCCGGTGCGCGTGGTGGTCGGGTTTCCGCCGGGCGGTCCGACCGACATCATCGCGCGCATCGTGGCGCAAAACCTTTCCGACAGTCTCGGCCAGCAGTTCTTTGTCGAGAACATCGGCGGCGCCGGCGGCAACACCGCGTCCGGCCAGGTCGCGCGCGTCACGCCCGACGGCTACACCATCATGGCGATCTCTACCGGCTTCATGGTGAATCCCAGCCTCTACGCCAAAGTGCCTTACGATGCGCTCAAGGATTTTGCCGCGGTCAGTCTGGTTGCGAGCTCGCCTAATGTCGTGGTGGTCAACCCCAAAATCCCGGTCAAGACGCTGCCGGAGCTGGTGCAGCTGATCCGGGATAATCCCGGCAAATACAGCTATGCCGGCCCCGGCGTCGGCTCGACACCGCATCTCGGCGGCGAGCTGTTTCGTCTGACCTACAAGCTCGACCTGATCCACATCCCCTTCGCAGGTGCGGCGCCGGCGGTGCAGTCGACGATGGGCGGCCACACGCCGATTGCGTTTACCGCGTTGCCGTCGTCGATGGCGGCGATCCAGGCGGGGCAAGTGCGCGCGATCGGCATCGCGGCGACGGAGCGCTCGGAGCAAGTGCCCGACGTGCCGACCTTCGCCGAACAGGGCGTGAAGGATCAGGAAGCCGACACGCTGACCGGCATCGTCGCACCCGCCGCCACGCCGAAAGAGATCGTCGATCTGCTCGCCCGCGAGATCGCCAAGGCCGTCGCAAAACCCGACGTCAGGGCGCGGCTCGCGGTGCTCGGCTTCACGCCGGTCGCCAACACGCCGGACCAATTCGCCGCGCGGATCAGGCTGGAGATGGAAAAGTGGGGCAAGGTCGTGCGCGACGCGAACTTGCGGATCGAATGAGCGGCGGCAATCTTCGATCAGCAACGCAACGTCTCCCATCGATGCAGTCCACCGAGCGGCGCCCATTCCCCCACCGCCGGGGCCTGATCATCGTCGCGACGCTGGCCACGGCCTATATGGCGAGCCACTTCTTCCGCGCCGCCAACGTCACCATCGGCCTCGATCTGATGCGCGATCTCGCGATCGGGCCGCAAGCGCTGGGCGCGCTGACCGGCGCGTTCTTCTTCGGCTTCGCCGCCATGCAGATCCCGTGCGGCTTCCTGTTCGATCATTTCGGCCCGCGACGCACCGTGGCCGGCATGCTGATCGTCGCCACCATCGGCGGCGCGATTTTCACCCTGGCGCCGAGCTGGCCGGTGCTGCTCAGCGGCCGCGCGCTGATGGGCGCCGGCTTCGGGGTCATGCTGATCGGCAGCATGGTGGTGATCACGCGCTGGTTTCCGCCCGACCGCTTCTCCACCGTAACCGCTTTTGTGATGTCGATCGGCCTGCTCGGCAATCTGGTCGCCACCACGCCGCTGGCCTGGGCGTCGCAGGCGATCGGCTGGCGCAGCGTGTTCGGCGCAGCCGTCGTCTTTACAGCACTTGCGGCCATCGCGGTCTGGCTGGTGGTGCGCGACGCGCCATCAGGCCATCCGTTTTTGGCCCGCACCCCGGAGCCGCCGCGCTAGATGCTGCAAGGCCTGCTGGAGGTGCTGCGCAACCCGCAGCTCAGGCCGATCCTGGCGATGAATTTTTGCAACTATGCCTGCACCTTCACGGTGCAGGGCCTGTGGGCCGGTCCGTTCCTGCGCGAGGTGCATGGCCTGAGCGCGATTCAAACCGGCAACGTCCTGCTGGTCGCCGTCATCGCCTACCAGTGCGGCATGCTCGCCTTCGGACCGCTGGACCGCCTGCTCGACACGCGCAAATGGATCGCCGCAAGCGGCACGCTGGTGATCATTTCCATCCTCGCCACGCTGGCGCTTAAGTCGCATCCGCCGCTCTGGGTGCCGATCGCAGCCATCCTCGGCATCGGCTTCTTCTCAGCCTCCTCGACCATGGTGATGACGCATGGCCGCGGCGCCATTCCGGACCGGCTGATCGGGCGCGGCATTGCCACCATCAACACCTTCGTGATGCTCGGCGTCGCCTGCATGCAGACGCTGTCCGGCATCATTGTCGGCGCCTTCGAACCGCTGGCGGGCGGCGCCCGCTCTGAGACCGCATACCGCGCGCTGTTCGCAGTGCTCACATGTGTGCTGATCGCAGCGCTCGCGGTCTACAGCCGCTCAAGGGACGTCAGGCCCAGCGACGAGATGCGCGCGCGCCGCCAAGCGCAGGAGGCGTGAGCCTCATTGCAAATGGTCGTCCTGCGCATGCGACGGCATCATCTGACCTATCGCAGCGCGTTATTTCGAAGTTTTCCTTCGCGTCAGGAACATTCCCCAATGCGAATAGCTGGTCCATTCATCACGATCGCTCATGTCATCAGCTCCTTGTGTGAAGCTGATGTAGGCTGGCCATCCGCCGGCGCCATTAAATTGGGTTTTAGATTTCGGCGGCCTTTCGATCAGAGCGCGGCGATGGTCTGCACCTCGACCAGGAAGGCTTCCTTGACCAGCCGGTCGACCATCAGAAGCGTGTTGGGCGGATACTTGCCGTCCGGAAACATTTTCGGGAATTCGCGCAACCGAAACGCCATGAATTTTGGGATGTCCTGCGAATGGACGAGGTAGGTCGTGAACTGAACGACGTTGGCCCAGGATGCTCCGGCCGATTTCAGCGCCAGCTCGATATTGCGAAAGACCTGCGCCGTCTGCGCGTCGAAGTCGCCCTCGCCGATAACATTGCCCGCGGCGTCGCCCGACAGCATTCCCGCGACAAACAGGAATTCGTTGGCTCTCACGCGCGTCACATGGGTGTACTGCCCCATCGGAGGGCCAAGTTCCTCAGGGTTGTAGATGTTGATTTCTGCCGGCATCGCTTTTCCTTTCTGCCTTACAGCGTGGTGAATCAGGTTGAAGGTCACCTCTCCCCGCTTGCGGGGAGAGGTCGGATCGCATCGTCAGATGCGATACGGGTGAGGGGGACTCTCCGCGAGTCCGAGTGTGTGGAGAGTCCCCCTCACCCGAAGCCTGCGCTGCGCTTCGGCTTCGACCTCTCCCCACAAGCGGGGAGAGGTAAAAAAGAAAGTCATCATGCTCCAGTTCACTCCGGCTTGATCCCGGCCGCCTTCAGCACCGGCAACAGCCGCGCCTCCTCGGTGTCGCGGAATGCCTTGATCTCCGCCGGCGCCATTGGCCAGGGCGTTGCGCCAAGGTCGGCGTAGCGCGTTTTCAACCAAGGATCGGCGAGCGCCTTGACGGTGAGCGCATTGATTTGCGCCACCAGATCGGCCTTGATGTTCGCCGGTCCGATCATGGCCGTCCATGACGTCATCTCGTATCCCGGCAGCACCTCGGCAAAAGCAGGCACGTCCGGAAGCTCGGGAATGCGCGTCTTCGAGGTGACGGCGACCGGCTTGACTTGGCCCGCGCGCACGCTCGGCAGCGAGCCCGGCAGATTGTCGAACAACAGATCGACGCGGCCGCCGAGCAGATCGGTCAGCGCGGGGCCGGCGCCCTTGTAGGGAATGTGAGTCACTTCCACGCCGGCCATGCTGTTCATCATCTCGCCGGAGAGGTGCAGCGTGGTGCCGTATCCGGCGGACGCGTAGGTGTATTTGCGCGGCTCCTTCTTGAACGCCGCCAGCAATTCCTTCAGATCCGAGGAGAACAGGTCGCGCCGCGCGGTGAGGATATTCGGCAGCTGCCACATGCCGCCGATGAAGGTGAAATCGCCGCGGGGGTCATAGGGAAGTTTCGCATAGCTTCCGATCGCGAGCACGTTGCTGGCGATGCCGCCGAGACCGACCGTGTATCCGTCCGGCGCCGCTTTCGCGATGCTGTCCGCGCCCAGCACGCCGCCCGCGCCGCCCCTGTTCTCGACCACGAACGACTGTCCGGACAGTTCGCTCATCTTCTGGCACAGAATGCGCGACAGCGTATCGGTCGCGCCGCCGGCCGGGAAGCCGTTGACATAGCGCACCGTCCGGGCCGGCCATGCCTCTTGCGAGAAAGCGATGCGAGGCGTGAGCCACGGCGTGGCGATCGAGGAGCCGAGCATGGTCAGCAACGCGCGGCGGTTCACACGTGTGCGCGACGGCATCTCTTTCCTCCATGGTTACCTCGCCCCGCAAGCGGGGAGAGGTCGGATCGCCGGCACCGAGATATCCGTGGATCAGGTGAGCGGTCGCCATGCCGGGATTATGCCACCGGTTTTGCCGATGGCCAAACAACACCGCCGTCATCCTGAGGTGCGAGCTCTTGCGAGCCTCGAAGGATGGGCCACGACTCGCGGCCATCCTTCGAGACGCCCGCTTCGCCGGGCTCCTCAGGATGACGGTTGAATTCGCTCAGGCCGGCTTCCCCATGACGTAAGGCTTCAGCATCGCAGCCATCATGCCGTGCGTTGGCGTGGGCACGCCGAGTTCGCGGCCGAGTTCGACGACCTTGCCGCCGAGCCAGGGCAGTTCGAGCCGGTTGCCGCGGTCGAGATCGAGCGCCATCGACGCCTTCATGGCCGGCGGCATGTGGCTGGTCAGGCCGACAATCCGCTCGACCGCGTCGGCGGGGAGCGCAACGCCTTTGGCGCGGCCGACGTCGGCCACTTCCTTGTAAGCGGCCAGAAAAAACGGATGCAAATCGGGATCGTCGCGCAGCTTGCCGATCGGCTGGCGCGTCGCCGCCATCATGCTGGCGTTGGAGGCGAGCAGGATGAACTTCATCCACAAATCGGTCAGGATATTTTCGCTCAGCGTGGCGTCGAAGCCGGCCTTGAGACACAGCGCGAGAAATTCCTCACCGCGCGTGCTGCGCGCACCATCGAGTTCGCCGAAGATCATGCGCATGAAAGTGCCGACCTGCTGGATCACGCCGGGCGCTGTAATCGACGCGCTGATCTGCGCCACGCCGCCCATCACGGCGCTAACCCCAAGAATCGGGATCAGCCGCTCGGCGGCATCGACGCCGTTTTGCAAAGGGATCACCGCGGTGCCGGGGCCGATCAGCGGCTTGATGCTTGCGCCAGCGCTCTCGACGTCCCACAGCTTGACGCAAAACAGCACAATGTCGACCTTGCCGATCCCGGCGGGATCGTCGGTCGCCTGCGTCGGCGCCAGATGAATGTCGCCGCGGTCGCTGCGAACCCGCAGCCCCTCGTTCTTCATGGCGGCAAGATGCGCCCCGCGCGCGATGAAGGTAACGTCGGCGCCGGCTTGGGCCAGCGCCGCCCCGAATCCGCCTCCAACGCCGCCGCTGCCGACAACCGCAATACGCATGGAATTTCCTTTTGATTGAAGCCTGACACCGCGGCCGGACGAAGCTTGAGCATTAACGCATGTGACAGCTTGGTCAAATCGGAACGAACCAGCTGGCGCTTTTCCAAACACCTCGCCCCGCTTGCGGGGAGAGGTCGGATTTTGAGCGCAGCGAAAAATCCGGGTGAGGGGGATTCTCCGCAGACTCTGCTTGGGGAGAGTCCCCCTCACCCGAAGCCTTCGCTTCGCTACGGCTTCGACCTCTCCCCGCAAGCGGGGCGAGGTGAAAAGTCGCGCACGATTCAATTTGAAATCATGCTTCGCGCAGGTATTTCACCTGAAGATGGACGAGCTGATGGCGATCGAGATGGCCGGCACGGTGCAATGCAAACAGCATGCATTCGATCTCGTCGGGCTGGATCGCGTCATCCGCCAGCCGCGTCATGTGCTGTGCAAGCAAATCGGATTGGGTCTGAATGTAGGTGACGTGATGCTGCGCCGCGAGTTCGCGGATATAGGCTGCGGTGGAGTTCTGGGTCACTGTTTCAGGACGTTCGGCCATGGCTCATTCTCAACATTGAATATAACATTTCTTGCGCTGAAAATCCATCGAATCGCCGCAGGCGGTTTGTGCGACGCTCAACTAAGCCATCCTCCTTCTCGTTTCCGAAAAAGGCAGCCGCATGCGTCACTTTCTGGACCGCCCGGCCGGCTGGATGCCGGCACGCCCGGCCGACATCTATGATGAGACCTCGTTCTGGAGCGCACGTTTTGGGGCGCTGTTGTTCGATCATTTGGAAATCCACATGGGTATCCGCGGTCTCGATGTCGGCTGCGGCACCGGCTTTCCGCTGATCGAACTCGCGCATCTGCACGGACCGTCGTCGCACTTCACAGGCATGGACATCTGGACCGATGCACTTGCGCGCGCGCGATTAAAACTTCAGCTGCACGGCCTGACCAACGTCGACATCGCCGAGGCCGATGCCGCATCGATGCCGTTCCCGGACGCGCAGTTCGATCTGGTGGTCTGCAATATCGGACTCAATAATTTCCGCGATCCAGCAGCGGCGCTCCGGGAGTGCCGGCGCGTTGCAAAGACCGGCGCGCGCCTCGTTCTCACCACCAACGTGCAGGGCCACTTCGCAGCGCTGTATGCCTTGCTGGACGCGATCCTCGCCGAGTCCGGGCTGGAGCCGGCCCGCGGCGCATTGCGCGGCGAAGAACAGCACCGGCACGCGAAGCCCGCGATCATGCAGCTGCTCGCCGACAGCGAATTCAGCGTCGCCCGCTGCTTCGAACAGAGTTTTGCAATCCGTTTCGCCGATGGCTCGGCGATGCTGCGCCACTCGCTGGTAAAATGGTTCCTCGATGGCTGGCGGCAAGCCGTCGGCGCCGGGAATGAACGCGCGGTCTTCGATGCGCTCGAAGCCCGGCTCAACGCCGCCGCCGAACGCGACGGATGCGTGCAGATGACGGTTCCGATGCTGTATCTCGAGGGCATTGCCGGCTAGCAGGCAAAGCACCCTATCGTTCGGCGATCGGCATCAGCCCGGCCTTCGCAATCACCGGCGCTGACTCGGCCGATGCGAGGAAGCGGATCAGCGCAGCGGCCGCCTCGGGCTGCTCGGCGTTGCGGGTGAGCGCGCCGGCGAACGAAAATCCGGGCTGGACCTCGGCCGGAAGCGCGCCGACAAAGCTGACGCCGGGGACGTGAATCAATTCGCTGACCTGCTGGAAGCCGATCTCCGCCTCGCCGCGCGCGACAACCATCGCCACCGGCTCGCCGGACGGCGGTCCCCTCACCTTTCGGCTCTTGCCCGCGATCTGGTCGGCGATCCCGAGTTTTGCAAACAGCGTGGTCGAAAGATAAGTGCCGCTGCCGCTGTCCGAGTAGGCGATCGACTTTGCCGCCAGCAGCGTGCTGCGAAATGCTTCGATGCTGCCGATATCGGGCTTCGCGGCGCCTTCGCGCACCACCATTCCGATCAGCGAACGCGCCAGCTCGGTCTTGCTGCCCGCTTGCACCAGCTCTCGCCTGGCCAGTTCGTCGGCGGCATTTCCATCCAGGATCACGACGTCGGCGGCCTCGCCGCGCGCCAGCCGCGCGGGAATGGCCTCCGGCGAGTCGCCCATCGATGGACCGCGCGTCGTGACCAGATGGTGGCCGCTTGCGCGCTCGAATGCCGGGCCGAGTTCGGAATAAACGTTATAGAAGCCGGCCGAGATCATCACCCGCACATCGGCCGCGGATGCGCGCCCCGCCATCAACAGCGCGGCGACGCCGATCATGGCTAACAAACGAATAGTCGATGGTGGTTTCATAAGGTCGCTTCCGCGTGGGTTTTGGGCGAGACATCGTATCGTGTCGGGCAAGCAAACGGGAAGGGGCAAAGCCGACCTCAAGTCCTCACAAGGTCAATGTCCCGGCGATGCACGGTGTGACGCGCCGCCGATCCATATGTCGGCGCCGATCTTTTCGACCTGGACGCGGCCCATTCTGCCCAGGGCTGTGCCCTGGCTTGCCACATAGCTCGATGGCGCGATGCCTTCGCCGATCAGCCACTGCGCAAGTCCCGCGTTCAGGCTGCCGGTCACGGGATCCTCGTAACCGCCTGACGTGAACGCGCGCACCTCGAACTGCGCGTCCGCACCATCCTTGTTGCGATCCCAGGCCCCGACAACGCCGACCCGCAGCCCGGCGAGAATTGCATAGTCGGGCCTGACCGACATCACGTCGTCCCTGGATCGCACCAGCACCGCCAGCCAGCCGGGCCCATTATCGACCCAGTTTGCTCCGATCGCAGCGTCCGGGTTCAAGCCCAGCCCCTTGACGACGCGCGCCAGAAGTTCGGGCTCGACATCGCCGGCCCGGAGCAAATCGGGTGCGACAAAAAACAGCCGGTCAGGACTGCGCCTGATGCGTACCAGACCGATGCCGCATTGCTGCACGATCTCGCCGCGCTTCGGATTGCCGCCCGATGCCAGCCAGACGTGGCAGGTCCCGAGCGTCGGATGACCCGCGAACGGAAGCTCGCGTTGCGGGGTGAATATCCTGACACGGTAATCCGCGGCATCGCTGGTCGGACGCAGCAGGAACGTGGTCTCGCTCAAATTGGTCCAGTTGGCGAACGCCGCCATCTGGGTGTCGGTGAGCGTGTCGGCTCCGACCACAACGGCCAACGGATTGCCCCGCAACGGCTGCGCGGTGAATACGTCCACTTGGTGAAAATCGAATTGGGTCATGGAGCTGTCTGTTCAAAGAAGCGTATCAAATCGAGTAATGTCTTCCGTGCGCGATTATCTAAATCCCCAGAGTTGCAGCGCAGTTAGTTCGATTCTCTAGATACTTTCGCTAATGCTACTACCGAGAGCGCCATCCAATCACCTCACACCGACGCGAGCATGCGTATCAGACTTCGCACCACGATGAATGCCATGCTCACCCCTACAGCCGCGCTCCCTAATACGGCAGACATCATAATAACAAATCCCATCGGCTTGCCGAACGCAGCGACCACCACGCCCGACTGAGCCAGGATATTCCCCAAGCCCATACTCACCCTGGGCAAGGTGGGTTTATGCTCGTCAGTGTTTCTGGCCATCGCGACCTCCCAAAAGTCGAGTCGGATTCCTCCTGAACCTCAGGATGGATTGATATGCGCCGCGTTAAGCGAGCAACGCACCTTGCTCGTGCATACCAACCCGCCAGCAAGCACAAAGTTTAATGAAGTGTTGGTATTCTCAATTATTTCAAATGCTTACCGCACCTGCTAACGATTTTCGTGCTGTTGGACTTGCATCATTGGCAGAGACGAGGATCAGAATTCCTCGGGGTCGGCATCAGCATCGCATCCAGGCGGGATCGATTTATCTACACTCAAACCTTCCGCAGCCGGACGCGCAGCTCGGCGCGGGCGCGGGCGACGATCTCGCCGGTGCTGTCGAACAGCTCAGCCTCGGCTGCGGCCGATCGATCGTCCTGACTGATCAGGCGGGCGATCGCGGTCAGCGGCCCCAGCACCGCGGGCTTGATGAACGTCGTATCCAGCCGCGTCGTCACGGCGGTCCGGTCGGGTGCAAGGCTGGCCATCACGGCGTTGCCGGTCGCGGAATCCAGCATCGCAGCGAGCATGCCGCCTTGAACGGTGCCGTGACGGTTGGCGAAATGAGCGGAGGCGACAAACCGCAACCGGACTTCACCTGCCTGCGCATTCACGGAAACGATCTCGCGCCCCAACAGGAGTGCTGCCGGTGGGACTTCCTTCAAATGCGACATGGTTCGCCGGCCTCTCACCCCACCGGATCGCCCGCCACTCGTCCGAACATCCGGAAATCGTGAAACGCGCCCTTGAACCAGGCGCGCTGGCGCAGCACGCCCTCGTGGCGGAAGCCGGATTTCTCCAGCACGCGGTCGGACGCGGCGTTGCCGGGCAGCGTCCAGGCGTCGATGCGGTTGAGCCCAAAGGTATCGTGGCCGCAAGCGACCACGGCGGCAACCGCCTCGCTCATAAAACCCCTGCCCCAGAAACCCGGATGAGATTCGTAGCCGATCTGGCCGCAACGCCATTTCTTCTCGATGCTGTTGAAACGGATCGCGCCGACAAACGCCTTCGACTTCCTGTCCTCGATAATCCAGGCGCAGCCTTTTCCCGAGGCGTGCAGCTTCGCCATCCACCGCATCGATCGTTCGGCCTCGGTCTTGCTCGGCGCATCCGGCCAGTTCGAATACCGGGTGACGCCGGACTGCGACATCAGGGCATGAAAGGCCGCGGCGTCCTTTGGCGTCGGCGCGCGCAAGGTCAGGCATTTGGTGGCGAGCACAGGAAATTTCTTGGTCAGTCGCATGGGTCCTGATCCCGTTGAAGAACCGTTCAATTAAGCGCGCGCCGACAACAGGTACCCGCAAACGTGCGCGCGCTCGACCGCCGCGAGACTTACGGGAATGAACCGGGTTTGAACAGGTCCGCGAAACTGTTGTTCTGCGCCACCGCCGGCAGAATCGGCAGACCGAAGATCTCCTCCACCGACCTCACCAGCGAGCCGTGATCGAACGCGACCGCGCTATCGTGGCCCGGGTTGACCCCCGGGCCAACCGCGAAGAATGGAAGTTTCAGCGTGGCGTCGCCTTCATCCCAGATGATGAAGATCGCGCCGTTGTTTTTCGTCACCCAATCGATGATGCGCGGCAGCTCGGCCTTCAGCCAGTTGTCTCCCGACCTGATGCGATGAACGCCTTTTTCGCAGTTGTCATGCATGTCATGGCATATGTTCGGCGTAATGAAGACGTAGTTTGCCAACTGGTTGGCGACCAAATCCGCGGCAAAAAAATTCTCGTATGGTTTATGGTGGTCGATACAAAACCGGTTGGTCTTGCTTGGCGGATTGCCCGACACGTCCTGAAAAAACACGAACGGATTATGCCTTGCCGCGAACGGAAACAAGGTGACGATCGGACATTCGCCGGATTTCATGCTTTCCTGATAACTCATCCAGCTCAGTCCCGCCTTCTTGAGCTGGGCTGCCAAATGATCCGGGCTCGCGGTGCTGTTTACGCATGGCTTGGGGCTTTCCTTGCATTTCTTGGGTACGGGTTCGCGATCATCCTTGAACGTGTAATCGAAGAATGAATTGGTGCCGGCCTCCATCCGGATGTAGTGCGGCTCGCTGAGTACCTTCTCCGGCAATGGATCGTTGAAATTGCTGGCGCGCGCGGCGATCGGCATCAGGGTGCCGTTGATATAGGGCGCGAGCGCCGTGTTGCCGTAGATCTGTTTCGCGTCGGTATTTTCCATTGCGATGACGATGACAGTTTTGATGGCGGAAGCCGCCTCGACCTGGTGCTGCATGAACAGCAGCGGCGCCATCGCGGCAAGCAGATGCACCGGACTTTTCATATGTCGCCTCCAAAAATCATTTGATGATAAAAAACGGCCGGCAATATCACGGGGGTAGAAAAATATATCAGAGCAGCAAGTATACCAGAAGTAGTGTGCCGCAGCCAGCGTAAAGCGCGTACTGCGCTAATCCACCCTATCCCGCCAGCCCCGGCACCAGTTCGCCGCCGGTCTCGACCTTCAGCGACGTAGCCGTGAAAAATCTGGGAATGCACCACCTGAATTGGAAAAGCGCGGAAGTCGAATATCTAGGTGAGCCGCTGATTGCTGGGATTTTCGCTAAAATTTGCAGCCTTTAATGATTGCTATCCAACTCTTGCGTGCGCCCCCGGTCGTGGAGGCAGCCGCGTTCCGGGCAAAAGCCGGGGTAATATTGCGGCCGTGCTCTGCACACCAAGCCGCGCTGACGGGGGGATATTCTGAGGCGACCTTCTGTCTTTTCTTTTCGATCTTCTTCGATTGAATAACGTCAAGTTGCTTGTTTGCATTGCTTACCGGATTCCCTGGCGCGACCGTCGCTGGAGGGTCGGGGCTGGTAGCAGTTATTCTGTTTTTCCGGGCGCGCCATGTCGGCATAAAACCCCAAAGGATATTTTCTCAAAAACGCATCCCAGGCTTCTCTAGTTCCGGCTTTGGACGCAACTTCATAGTCCCGTGCAGCGGGCGCGTCTGCGTCGGCTTGAGGTATGTCGGTGCGATCCCCTGTTGACAGCGATGCAAGCGTCACGATTGAGCCGCCGAGAGAACCATAAACAAATGGCTCCTGTTTTTTTGAGGTAGCCTTCATCACATCATCGCGCACGCGTCCCAAGGCAAGCCGAACGTCAAGTCCCGGCGTGACCAAGTGTTGTAAAAGCGCCCCGGTAAACGGACTATGGCTACTATCGCCATCAGCGGCTGTTAGACCCGCCTTAGCAGCAAATGCAATCAGAGTATCCGCGGTTGCGGGTTCGACACGCGCTAAACCGCGTCCGATCCCACGACTGGCCATAGTCCTCTTCATGGAATTTATGAAAGGGTTGTCGCGGCAAGCGTCGAGGATAACAAGGCGAAGGCGTTTGGCGGGCTCCATGACCTGCAACAGCCGATCGAGCGAAACTGTTTCGTCCTCGACATCGATGTCCGACGCAACGTGGCGTCGACGGGCACGAGATAGTTTATTCCACCAACCTCAATCCCGTGTCCCGCATAGTAAATCACGGCAATGTCGGCATCGAGTGTCCTCTCCGAGAAGTCCCGGACAAAGCGCCTCATGTCGTTGATACCAAGATTTTCGCCGGTATCGACGACGTCAAACCCCGCGCTTCTCAATAGCAGAGTGATTGCTCCAGCATCGTTCGTAGGGTTCTGCAAATTGGGCGCATGCTGATACTTCCCATTGCCTACAACGAGCGCAACGCGCTTCTCTGCTACTGCTTGTGTACCAACGAAGCAAAGCAGTAAGCCCGCCACTATCGAAGCGAATAGGCGCATCGAAAATCACCCCAAATCTCCAGTACGAGCCTAGCTACCGTCTGGATATCCTACAAGCGCCGCAATTTGGCTGAGTCCGTCTGTGACGTTTTGCACAGTCAATCGGTGCAGCAGTTTTCTCATCTCAGCCCCCTTGCCCGACGCGTGCAGCTTCGCCATCCATCGCATCGACCGCTCGGCCTCGGTCTTGCTCGGCGCATCCGGCCAATTCGAGAACCTAGTGACGCCAGGCTGCTGCATCATCGCCTGAAAGGCCGCGGCGTCCTTCAGCGTGGGCGCGCGCAAGGTCAGACGTTTGGTCTCCAGCGTCGGAAATTTCTTGGCCGGCATCGATCGTCCTCGCGTCGCGATTCGATTTTACCCCGCCAGCCCCGGCACCAGTTCGCCGCCGGTTTCGACCTTCAGCGACGAGCCCTTGAAATCATCGCCGACCGGCTGCGACCGTCCGCCGAGATGTTTTGCCAGGAAAATTTCAACGACGGCATTAAACGCCATCCGGTTTTCCGGCCGCGCAAAGCCGTGGCCCTCGTCGGGGAAGGTGATGTAGGTGACCGGCACAGCGCGGCTTTTCAGCGCCGTCACCATCTGCTCGGATTCCGCCGCGACCACGCGCACGTCGCGCATGCCCTGCGCGATCAGGATCGGGCGCACCGCGCGGTCGATGTGGGTAAGCGGCGAGCGCTCGATCAGGAAGACGCGGCCGGCTTCGGTGGCGGGATCGCCGAGGCGGTTTTTCCAGATGCTGAACCACGGCCCCCAATAGGGCGGCACGGTCGCCATGAAGGTGATGAGATTGGAAATGCCGAACACGTCGACGATGCAGGCGAACACCTCGGGCGTTTTGGTCGCCGCCGTCAGCGCCGAATAGCCGCCATAGCTGCCGCCGAAGAAGCCGACGCGCTTCGGATCGGCGACGCCCTGCGCCACCGCCCAGTCGACCGCGTCGATCAGGTCGTCATGCATGCGGCCGCCCCATTCCTTGTCGGCGGCGGTGACGAAGGCTTTGCCGAATCCGGTCGAGCCGCGATAGTTGACGCTGAGCACCGCATAGCCGCGATTGGCCAGCCATTGATGGGTGGGACTGAAGCCCCATGAATCGCGTGCATAGGGGCCGCCATGGATCAGCAGCACCATCGGCGCCGGGCCGGCGGCCGTGCCGGGAAGCGTCAGGTAGCCGTTGAGACGAAGCCCGTCGCGCGCCGGAATCACCACCGGCTGCATCTTCTGCAGCGCCACGCCGGCGAGCGCCTTGCGCTGCCTGAACAGCTTTTGCACCTTGCGCGTCTGCCGGTCGAGCAGCGCGAATTCGCCACTCTCGGCGTCGCGCTCGTAGAACGCCGTCACAAAGCGATTGTCGGAATTGCGATCGATGATCTCGATGTCGCCGGCGCCGGCACCGGCGAGATCGGCCAGATCCTGCGCCGCGCCGGGATCGACCGCATGCCAGCGGACGCGGTCCTTGTTGGCGCGCGCGGCGAGCGGGCGGCGTTGAATGAAATCGAAATCGACATAGGTGATGTCGGCTTCGTTGTCCTGCGCAAGCAGCACGGCGTTACGCGTCGCCATGTCGACCGCGAACAGCGCCGCCTTGTCGCGGCCGCGGCTGTCGAGCATGTACAGCGTGCGGCCGTCGGCGCTGAAATCCTGCATCTCGGTGGAGTCGATGTCGCCGATCGGCACCGTGATGAATGGCGCCCATGTGCCGTCGTTGCGCCGTTCCAGCCACTCGGCGCTGCCGTCCTTGGCATAGCGGACGCCGATCCGCAGTTGAAAATTGCTGTCGGTGACGTACCAGGCGAACTCGTTGTTCTCGAACTGCAGATCGCTCTTGCCGGTGACGAGATTGACCCGGAACAGATCGAAGTAGCGCTTGTCGCGCGCGTTATGCCGGAACAGCATCTCGTCGGGAAATTTGCGGTCGGATTCCTGCCAGTACGACTTGACCCCGCGCTCCGGCGTCAGCGGGACAATGGCGCCGCTTGCGATGTCGACGCTGGAGGCGCGCCAGTTCTCGTCGCCGTCGCGTTCCTGGAAGAAAACCAGGTGGCGGCTGGTGTGCGCCCAGCGAAAGAAACTCGCCAGATTGCGGTCGGTGGCATGCGTCACCGCGCGCGCGGCGCCGGGGTCGGCGAGCGGCGCCACGAACAGGTTGCGCACGCCATCGATCGGCGCGAGCCAAGCGAGGTTTTGGCCGTCGGGGCTGACGCGCACGCCGCCGACATCGGGATTGTCGAAGAACACTTTTCGCGCCACCAGTTCGGCTTCCGCCGCGGCGGGACGCAAGCCCGCAAACGGCAGCAGTGCGCCGAGTGCCGCGCTGCGCGCCAGGAAATTGCGACGGTCGATCGGGATCAAGGGCATGGCGAAACCTCCGAGCGACTCGTTGGCAACCCCGGCCGCTGTTGCCGCAAGATTACCCGCGAGCCCGGCGTTGCGCAATCGAGCGGAGCCCGTGCCCACCCGTCCTCCCTCCGTCATTGCCGGGCTTGACCCGGCAATCCATCTTTTCGAAAGACTCTTTGCGAAGACGGATGGATGGCCGGGTCAAGCCCGGCCATGACGCAGTGATGTTTTGTGGCCCCCCGGCTCTGCGGTGCACCGTCGAAGAGACGCTGCACCGCGTCCGGGACACGGAGGGGGCTTTGTTAACGTTCTCCGCCGCAAGCTGCTCCGATGGACGATGCAATCCAGATCCGCTGCTCGCGCTGCAATTCCACTTTCCGGGATCGGGCGCGGCGTGTCCGCAGCGGCTACAGCCGGGAGTGCCCGGGCTGCAACGCGCTGATTTTCTTCGAAAGCGAATCGCACGAAGACAACATCAAGCGCGCGCTCAAAGAGGCGCACAAGCTGCGCCGCCGGCTGGCCGAGGCGGAAGACATCAAACCTTCGCCGCAGCAAGCGCCGGCCTACGACCGGACGTCGTAGCAATTTTTTTGCCTCGCCCCGCTTGCGGGGAGAGGCCGGCTCGCATCGTCAGATGCGAGACGGGTGAGGGGGACTATCCGCGAGTCCGCGCTCGTGGAGACTCCCCCTCACCCCAACCCTCTCCCCGCAAGCGGGGAGAGGGAGTTTACGGCGTCAGCTCGCCGCGCGCAGATTGACCTTGCCCTCCGCCAGCGACGTCAGCTTCTGGTCGGTGGCCTTTTCCTCGTCCAGCGTCTTCTGCAGCACGCTCGCGCAGTCGTTGCGGCCGAGCTGTTTGGCCCACGCGATCAGGCTGCCGTAGCGCGCGATCTCGTAATGCTCGGCGGCTTGCGCGGCGTTGATCAGGGCCGCGTCGAGCACCTTTTTGTCCTCGACTTCGCCGGCGGTCTCGTCGGCTTCCTTGATGATGCCGTCGATCGCGGGGCACGTCACCGCCTTGATCTCGGCGCCGTGCATCTTGAACACCTGTTCCAGCCGCTGCACGTGCACATTGGTCTCGTCGAGATGGGTGAGAAAGCCCTGGCGGAGCTCCTTGTCGGTCGCCTTGTCGGCCATTTTCGGCAGCGCTTTGACGAGCTGCTTCTCGGCGTAATAGACGTCCTGCAGCTGGTGCACGAACAGGTCGTTCATGGTCTTGATGTCTTTGTTGAAGAGGCCCATGGCGGGATTCCTTCTTGATTTTTTGGGAACAAAACGGCGTTCCATGTCGCGATGGAGAGACGCCGGCCGTTCGGTTGCGGATGTCTCGCTAACCGGCTAGCGCGAATGTTGTTCCGATGGAACACACCTCTCGTGCCCCGGACGCAGCGCAGCGCCTCTTCGGCGGTGCGCTGCAGAGCCGGGGCCGTACCACACGCCGGCGCTTGGTACGGTCCCGGTTCTGCGAAGCAGCGTGAAGAACGCTGCATCGCGCCCGGGACACGGAAGTACTTGACCCGGCTATGACGCGGTTATTTCCTCGATTGCTCCATGGTTTCCCTGATCGTCGTTTGAATGACGTCGCGGACGTTCATGCCGCGTCCGAACAGGGCGTCGCCGTAGGTGGCGAGACCGATCGCCAGCGCGCCGATGCCGACGGCGGCGGTCACGATGGTCACAAACAGAACCCAGCGCGTATCGCGGTTATAGTCGTCGGATTTCCGAACGTCGTCGCGAATGGCCCGCATTTCGCCGAGCAGGGTTGCGGTGGCGGTGTCGATCTTGCCCGCCAGCCGTGCAATCTTGGTGTCGCCCCGCGCCTCCGCCGCCTCGATCTTCGCATTGGCAAGGTCGTCGGCGGCGGCCATGTGTTGTGTCCTCAGCATGGTCATGGAATTTTCGAGATCACACCCTGTAACCGACCCGTGTCCCCGGCTGGTCCCTGCGCACCGCCGAGACCTTCCGATTAGTCGGTTGCTCCATCGACGCCGTCAACTGCACGCCGCGTGCAGCGTCGCAATTTGCTCGCGCGGCGGTGGAACGCAACTCTCTCGTTCCCCGGACGCAGCGCAGCGCCATAAGCGCGTTTACGCGCGTCTTCGACGCGCTATGGCGGTGCGCTGCAGAGCCGGGGTCCCGCTTGCTTGCGACCCGAAGAAAACCGGGGTCCCGGTTCTGCGAAGCGGCATGAAGAATGCCGCATCGCGCCCGGGAAACGCACGCTGGAACACCGGCGCGCTCGTCGTGCCTTTCTCGTGCCCCGGACGCAGCGCAGCGCTCTTGCGGTGCGCTGCAGAGCCGGGGCCGTACCACACGCCGGCGCTTGGTACGGTCCCGGTTCTGCGAAGCAGCGTGAAGAACGCTGCATCGCGCCCGGGACACGGAAGCATCCCCATTCGTCATTGCCGGGCTTGACCCGGCAATCCATCCTCATCGAAAGACTCTTACGGAGATGGATGGATACGCGGGTCAAGCCCGCGTATGACGCTGTGATGTTTATGAACGGGGTGTGACATCCGCCCGCCGCAAAGAACTAAAGCGGCGATGTCAAGGGCTGCCCAAGGCCGGGTTTTTGCCTTAAGGATTTTCACCAGGGGACGATCGGGCGCTTCGCCGGGCCGTCTCGCTCAGTTTTGTTGCCGCCCTGCCGGGAGGATGAATGCATCGGCTGCTGACCACGCTGAAGCGTGGCTTCATGGAACGGATCGGCTGGAAACGGCTCGGGATCGCCGCGAGCCTTCTCATCATCGCCTTCGCGATCACGACGCTGGTGCGCACGCTGAAGGGCGTCGATACCGGCGTGATCCTGGTTGCGCTCGCGGAAAAGCCGCTGCTGCAGATCGCGCTCGCCGGCCTATGCGTGGCCGGCGCGTTCTTTACCCTGACCTTTTATGATTTCTTCGCGCTGCGCACCATCGGCAAGCGGCAGGTGCCGTACCGGATCGCGGCATTGTCGAGTTTCACCAGCTACACCATCGGCCACAACATCGGCGCCACCGTATTCACCGGCGGCGCGATCCGTTTTCGCATCTATTCGGATTACGGCCTCAACGCCATCGATGTCGCCAAAATCTGTTTCCTCTCCGGGCTGACCTTCTGGCTCGGCAACCTGTTCGTGCTCGGGCTCGGCATGGCCTGGCATCCATGGGCGGCAAGCGCAATGGACCTGCTGCCGCCGTCCATCAACCGCGGAATCGCGCTCGGCTGCCTCGCCGGCATCGCGGCGTATCTGGTGTGGATTTCCACCGGCCGGGGCCGGCGCGAACTCGGCCAGCACGGCTGGAAGGTGGTGCTGCCGTCGGCGCGGCTGACGCTGCTGCAAATCGCCATCGGCGTGGTCGATCTCGGATTTTGCGCGATGGCGATCTATCTGTTGATGCCGGTACACCCCGACATCGATTTCGTCTCGGTGGCGGTGGTGTTCATCCTCGCCACCCTGCTCGGCTTCGCCAGCCACGCGCCGGGCAGCCTCGGGGTGTTCGACGCCGCGATGCTGGTAGCGCTGCCGCAGTTCGGCCGCGAGCAACTGGTCGCGACGCTGCTGTTGTATCGCGTGCTGTACTTCGTGATCCCGTTCATGCTCGCGATCACCATCATGGGCACGCGCGAACGCTGGCTCAACGTGGTAAAACCCTGGCAGCAACGCCGCAAGGCGGACGCCGAGGCGGAAGCCGCACTCGCCTCCGGCACGGTGACGCCGTTGAAGCGCCGCGCGAAGGGGTAAAGCGGCGAGAGTTTGCCGCCCCATTCGTCATTGCCGGGCTTGACCCGGCAATCCATCCTCTTCGAAAGACTCTTGCGAAGATGGATGGATGCGCGGGTCAAGCCCGCGCATGACGCAGCAGTGCCGCGACGCCGCGCGCTATTTCCCGCCGCCGGCGGCGCCGGATTCGACCGCGCGGAGCGCCCGCTCGATGCTCAGCGATCCGCCGACCTGGCTCGGCGGATATTCCCTGAAGGTCTGTAGGAATCCGCCGACGATGGTCACCGCCGGGACCATGGTCCACAGCTTGTCGCCCCACCAGCGGCCATACAGCATCGACTCGGTCGGATATTTCTCCCACGGATCCATCCGCAAATTGGTCACGATCGGAACGTTGGTGGACTCCTCGGTGCCGGTGAACAAATTGCCCTTGATGGTCTTGAAGGAGAGTTTCCAGTCGTTGTAGCGCACGGCGGTGAGGTCGCCATTGTCGGTGAAGTAGAAGAACTCCTTGCGCGGTCCCTCGGCGACATCGCCTTTGAGGAACGGCAGGAAGTTGTAGCCGTCGAGATGGACTTTAAAAGTCTTGTCGCCGACCTGCATGCCGCTAAGCAGTTTCGTTTTCACGTCGGGCTCGCCGGCAGCCGCCAGCAGCGTCGGCATGAAGTCTTCGCCGGCGATGATGTCGTTGACGATAATGCCGGGCTTGATGGTGCCGGGCCACTTCGCCACCATCGGCACGCGGAAGCCGCCTTCATAGGTGGTGCCCTTTTCGCCACGGAACGGCGTGTTGCCGCCGTCCGGCCAGGAAAAGGTCTCCGAACCGTTGTCGCTGGTGAACACCACGATGGTGTTGTCGGCGATGCCGGCGTCGTCGAGCTTCTTCATGATGCTGCCTACCGCCGCGTCCAGTTCCATGATGGCGTCGGCATAGAGGCCATAGCCGCTCTTGTTCTCCCATTTCGGCCCGAGATGGGTCCAGACGTGGGTGCGGGTGGTGTTGTGCCAGAGGAAGAACGGCTTGTTGGCCTTGGCCGAGCGGTCGATGAAGTCGACGGAGCGGCGCACCAGTTCGTCATCGACGTCTTCCATGTTGAATTTTGATTTGGGGTCCATGTTCGGATGCGGCGGCAGCGGGCCGCCATCGACAATGGTCTGCTTGCCGACCTTGCCCCAGCGCGGATCGGTGGTCACATCGTCGATCAAGGTCGCCTTGGTCTCGATGACATTGCGCGGCCCGAAATTGGCGAGGAATTGCGGCGACTTCGGATATTGCGGATCGTAGGGCTCTTCCATCGCATTGAGATGATAGAGGATGCCGTAGAACTCATCGAAGCCGTGCACCGTCGGCAGATATTCGTTGCGGTCGCCGAGATGGTTCTTGCCGATCTGCGCCGTGGCGTAGCCATACGGCTTGAGCAGTTCGGCGATGGTCGGGTCCTTGTCCTGGAGGCCCTGCTTGGCAGCGGGCATGCCGACTTTCAAAAGACCGGTGCGGAAGGGGGTTTGTCCGAGGATGAACGCGGCGCGACCGGCGGTGCAGGATTGCTGCGCGTAGTAATCGGTGAACAGCGCGCCTTCCTTGGCGATGCGATCGATGTTGGGCGTGCTGCCGCCCATCATGCCGCGATGGTAGGCGCTGATATTCCAGATGCCGACGTCGTCGGCCATGATCACGACGATGTTGGGTTTTTTGGCCGGCGTCTGCGCGGACGCAGCGGAGCCGAATGCAAGTGGAAGTGTAACAATCGCAGTCATGAGAAGACCGGGCTTGTTCATCGGATTTTTCTTCCTTGTATTATTGTACCCTTGGTCCGGAGCGGACGTTCTCACCATGTCATGCAGCGTGATGCGCGGATACGGGCAAGCCCATCACGTTCCGGAAAACGCTGCTGAATTAATCGGCGACGCAACGCGCCGCGCTTGGCGCGCGACGATACCCGCTCAAATATCGAGGCTGGTCATGAATTCGTGCCGCGTCGAGGCGTTGTCGCGGAATACGCCCAGCATGCGGCTGGTGACCAGCGTGACGCCGTGCTTGTGCACGCCGCGCGTGGTCATGCAGCCATGCGTGGCCTTGATGACGACGGCGACGCCCTCCGGCTGCAGCACCTTGTCGATCGCGTCGGCGATCTGCGTGGTCAGGCGCTCCTGGATTTGCAGACGCTTGGCGTAGGCGTCCACCACCCGCGCGAGCTTGGATATTCCCACCACCCGGCCCCTGGGCAGGTATCCGACATGGGCAAATCCCGTGATCGGCGCCAGATGATGCTCGCAAAACGACTCGAACGGGATGTCGCGCAGGGTCACGATTTCATCGTAGCCGCCGGTTTCATCGAAGGTCCGCCGCAGCAGCTCTTCCGGATCCTCCTCATAGCCCTTGAACCACTCCTTGTAGGCGCGCGCGACCCGCGCCGGCGTTTCCTTCAGACCTTGGCGATCCGGATCGTCGCCCGCCCACGACAACAGGGTTCGCACGGCCTCCTCGGCCTGCTTTTTGGACGGTTTTAGCTTATGGATCTTGCCCATCTGGAATTCGCTTTCGCCAAGGACCGGATACGAAAGCGGAGGCTAACATGCGCGCGCGCCGGGCGGATAGACGCGACAACGGAGCCCCCAACCGGAACGAGGCCGCAGCCGGCGATCAATTCGGTACAGGTCGCGAGAAATAGGGTAGCGTCAGCCGGAATGCGGATTGGAGGATGAATTTATGCTGCAACCAAAACTGGAAGTGCCGGCCGAATTGCGCGATTTGACCGAAAAGGCCATCGACCAGACCGAACAGGCGTTCCGGATGTTCTTTGACGCCGCGAGCAAATCGATCGCGTCGGTGCCCGGCCCGACGGCGACGATATCCAAGCAGGCGCTGTCCTTCACCGAACAGAATATCAAGGCGGCGTTCGAACACGCGCGCAAGCTCGCCCACGCCACCGACTTTCAGCAGGCGATGCAGATTCAATCGGAGTTTCTGAGAAGCCAGTTTACCAATGCCGGAGAACACATGCGGCAAATGACCAGCGGCGTCATGTCGGGAGACATGTCGGGCGGGAAGAAGCCGTGATTTCCTGTCCCGGGCGCGATGCAGCGTTCTTCACGCTGCTTCGCAGAACCGGGACCGTACAAACGCCGGCGTCTGGTACGGCCCCGGCTCTGCAGCGCACCGCAAGAGCGCTGCGCTGCGTCCGGGCACGATAAGCCACCTACGCGCCGCGCACCGCCGCCGCTACTTTTGACAGCGCCTGGCTCAATTCGTGAATTTCGTAAGGTTTCCTGAGAATCTGGAATCCGAGCGACACTTTGCGCAGCGTATCGCTGTAGCCGGTCGTCAGCAGGATCGGTAATCCCGGGTATTTTCCGCGAATGGTCTGCGCCAATGTCAGGCCGTCCATCTTGCCCGGCATGACGATGTCGCTGAACACCAGATCGATCCCTTCCTCCTCGATTTCGGCCAGCGCTGCTTCGGCATTCGAAACCCAGCGGACCGCGTAGCCCAGTTGCTCGAGCAGCCCGGTGCTTGCGGTGGCCACATCGGGGTTATCCTCCACCAGCAGGATGGTGCCGCTGCCGGAAGACGCGGGCGCACGACTCTTGTCCGATACAATTCCGGTGGTATCGCGCGGCAGCGAGATCGTGACCGTGGTTCCCTTGCCGAGTTCACTGGCGAGCGCAACCAGACCGCCGGCCTGATAGGCAAAGCCGTGTACTTGCGAAAGTCCAAGGCCGGTGCCCTTGCCGACCGGCTTGGTCGTAAAGAACGGGTCGAACACTTTCTGCACAATGTCGGGAGGGATGCCGGCGCCGGTATCCGAAACGCGGATGACCACGAAGTCGCCCTTGTTCGCTTCATCGTCCAGCGTGACGTTCTCGGCGCTGATGTTGATCGCGCCGCCGTCGGGCATCGCATCCCTGGCGTTGATGGTCAGGTTGATCAGCGCGGTTTCAAGTTCGGCGATGTCGACCTTGATCGGCCACACATCGTCGTTCACGCCGGTGGTGAGCTGAACGGCGCCGCCGACGCCCATATTGAGAACCTCGCGCACGGCGTCGATGCGTTCGCTCAAGCAGACGGTCTGCGGATTGACGTTCTGCCGCCGGGCAAAGGTCAGGAGCTGGCTGGTCAGCGCCGCGCCCCGCCGTGCGGCGGACTCGATCGCGTCAACGGCGCGCTGCGATTTCTCGTCGCCGGCGTATTTCTTCAAGACCTGGGCGCTGCCGCCGATGACCATCAGAAGGTTGTTGAAGTCGTGCGCCACGCCGCCGGTCAACTGCCCCAGGGCATCGAGCTTCTGGGATTCGGCGAGCTGCTTCTGCATGCGCTCCAGCTTGAGCGCGGACTCGCGCCGCTCGGTGATGTCCCGCGTGATCTTGGCAAAACCGATAAGCCTGTTGTCTTCCTTGATGGCGTCGATGACGACGCTCGCCCAAAAGAACGAGCCGTCCTTGCGGACGCGCCAGCCTTCCTCTTCGTAGCGGCCTTGGTCCACGGCCGTCTTCAGCGCACGGGCGGGCTTGCCGTTGGACCGGTCGGCAGGCGTGTAAAACCGTGAGAAGTGCTGCCCGACGATCTCCTCCGGCAGGTAGCCCTTGATGCGCTGCCCGCCGATATTCCAGCTCGTCACAACACCCGTGGGGTCGAGCATATACAGCGCGTAGTCGGCAACGCCTTCGACCAGCAGCCGGAAGCTGCGCTCGCTCTCGAACAGATCCTGCTCTTGCTTCGCTCTTGCCATCACGCATCCAAACCGGGGGAAACGCCTATACAGCGAAAGCGTTCCCAAAAAAGAGTACGCCCCCGACAGAGGGGGCGCGGCACGAACAGTGTTTGATTTTCGATGATTTTACAAGTGTCCCGTACCCCGCCCTCATCCTGAGGCGCCAGGATTAGGACGGTGTTGCCGACCAAGCGCTTCGAACGACTGCAAACAAAAAGGCCCCGATCTAACCGGGGCCTTTTCCTGTTCATGGCGTGGCGACTGACTTAATCGCGGTCCTTGATGATGGTCTTGGTGCGCACGCCGTCGTCGTGCTCCTTCTTGATCACCGTGGTGCGCTCGGCCGGCTCGCGCTCCTTGATCACGGTGGTGCGCTCGCGATCCCGATCCCTGTCGGGGTTGGTCCCGACGGTCACGCCGGCGCCGACCGGCCCGACCCGTACGCCAACTTCCTCTGCGAACGCCGGCGTCGCGAGCGCCGCGACCGCGGCAATCACCAATGCATATTTCATCAAAGTCTCCTTTCCTGTTCAAGACGGGAAAGAAATTGCCGGCATTGCCGGAAGTTCCTGAAAGCACGCAAAATTGTCGCGGGAACTTTTTTGCAACTTCGACGGCCAAACCCACAGTGTCGTCCCCGCGAAAGCGGGGACCCATACGCCGTGCCGTTTGTGATGCGAAAGGTGCTAGTGTCCCGGTTCAACCATCTCATGGAAGCCGGTGGTTATGGGTCCCCGCTTTCGCGGGGACGACGATCCCTTATTTCCGCCCCATGCATAACGTCAAACGCGTCATGATCCGAATTCACCGTAACCGCTCAATTCCGGCCGCGCTGCTGCTCGCTGCGCTCGCCCTCCCGCAATGGGCCAGCGCGCAACCCGCGCCGCTCGCGCCATCCCCACCCGCCGCCGCCCCGGTGCAGATCACGCCTGCCCCGATCCCGCAAACCGTCACCGACGGCTCGATGCAGATCGCGTGGGAGGTGCGCAACCGGTTCCGGCTGTTTCGCGAGGAGCGCGATTTCCTGCTGCATGCCGACTCGATGCGCGGCGGCGGCGTGCTGGCGGCCGAGCAGAAGCTCGAGCCGCAGGGCGACGGCCGCGGCTGGGCGCGCAACATGGTCAACCGGCTCTGCATCGATCTTGCGGGTCGCGTCAGCGAGCCCTGCACCCGCGACAACACAAAAGAAAGTTATCTGACGCCGACCGAACATCCGGTGACGCTGCGCCTGACCGGCGCCATTCCGGTTGGCGCCACCTGCGCCTGGAGCCTTGACGATGGCGACGGGGCGCCGCGGCAGCAGACCTTCGACTGCAACGAGCCGGTCAATTTCCGCGCCCGTTACGGCAAGCCGACTTTAGCCAGCGTCGATGTCTCCTCCGGCGCCGAGACGCCCCAGCGCGTCGCCACCGAAATCATGGTGCGCGATATTTTCATCGCGGGGTTAGGCGATTCCATCGCAGCCGGCGAAGGCAATCCGGATCGCGCCATCGCGCTGTCGGACGAAGGCTTCTGCTTCCGCTCTTATCTCGGCACCGCGAGTGCGCAATATTACCGGCCGAGCCGCGCCGGCTACAAGGGCGGGCGCGCCTGCGAGGCGCCGGATACGCTGGCGAACTGGCAGCGCCAGAGCGCGCAGTGGTTCAACTCCGCCTGCCATCGCTCGCTCTACAGCTACCAGACCCGCACCGCGCTCGCGCTGGCCGTGCAGTATCCGCACATCGCGGTGACCTACCTGCCGCTGGCCTGCACCGGCGCCACCATTGCCGATGGCCTGTTCGGCACCCAGCGCGCGCGGGAATGCCTGCCGGCCAAGAACGCCGCGAGCTGCGCCGGCACCGTCAGCGCACAGCTCGCCGAATTGCGCGAGGCGGTGGCGGCCGCGAAAAAACGCCAGCCCAACCGCGCGCTCGATCTGGTGCTGCTGTCGGTCGGCGCCAACGACATCGACTTTTCCGGATTGGTCGCCGACGTCATCGTCGATACCGCGACCGAGCGCGCGCTGTTTCGGCAGAGCGGCGTGATCGGATCGGTCGCCGATTCCCGCGCCGCGTTGGCGCGCGAGCTGCCGCAAGGCTTTGCCAAGCTGCGCGAGGCGCTAAAACCTTTGGTCGGCGAAATGTCGCGCGTGGTGTTCGTGTCCTACGCCAATCCGACGCTGGGCGATGGCGCGCCCTGCCCCGGCGGCCGCGCCGGTTTTGACATTCATCCTTCGTTCAATGCCGAAGCGCGCCGTCTCGCTGCCGTCTCCAACTATGTGCAGAGCGAATTCCTGCCGCAGTTGAAGGCGATCGCGACCTGCGTCGGCGGCGTGCTGTGCCGCGATCCCGCGCGCGACCGTTTTACCTTTGTCGATGCGCACCAGGCCGCCTTCGCCAACCACGGATTCTGCGCCCGCGCGCCAACCGATCCGGAATTCGACCGCGAATGTTTTTCCGTGAAGGGCGAGAGTTTCGATTCCGATATCGTCTCCGCGGCGTCGCAGCCGATGCTCTGCGGCCGCAGCGCCGGCGACTACCGCGCCTATCTGCCGCGCGCACGCTGGATCCGCGACGCCAATGACAGCTACTTCGCGGCGATGACCTATCCGCAGGCGCTGCCGTCGTCGAGCCAGCCCGCCGATATCCACGACGCCACCTGGGGCGTGCTGTCCGCGGTCTATGGCGGCGCCGTCCACCCCACCGCCGAAGGCCACGCCGCCATGGCCGACGCCGCCGTCCCCGCCGCCGCGTCCGTGCTGCGGCTCGACGCGGTGGAGGCGGAAGTGAGCTATCGGCCGCTGGAGCCGGCGGGCGGCGTGCCGCAGTAGTAGCTCCACGTTTCCAGGGCGCGATGCGGCGCGAAGTGCCGCTTCGCAGAACCGGGACCCCGGTTTCTTCAAGTTGCAAGCCAACCGGGGCCCCGGCTCAGCAGCGCACTACGCCGCGAAGAGCGGCGCACTGCGCTGCGTCCGGGGAACGAGACGGGAGACTCGGATTCCTCCCCGCCCCGTCCTATATTCAGCCTGTCGTCATCAGTGTGGAGTTGCGACATGGATCGCCCGCGCGATCTTGCGGACAGGATGTCACGGCGGCGCGCGCCGGACGACGGTTTTCTGCGCGAGACCTTCACTCTCCCCCGCCTCGCCGCGCGCGCCAAAGCGCGGGAGTTTCTCGATTCGTATCCCTCCGCCGGCTACATGAGCAAGGTCGAGCGCTGGCGCGAATTGCCGGACGGCGACATCGAATTCACCATGCGGCGGTTGCGAAGCGCGGATTGACGCTTCCGTTTCCCGGGCGCGATGCGGCGCGAAGCGCCGCTTCGCAGAACCGGGACCCCGGTTTTCTTCGAGTCGCAAGCAAGCTGGGCCCCGGCTCTGCAGCGCATCGTTTCGCAAGCGCTACACGCTGCGCTGCGTCCGGGGAACGCAAGCTGCGCGCGCAGTCATCTCCCGTTCATCAACATGAAATCGTCGCAAGCACGCGGGTTCCTTTCAGTTCCGCTGCAACCAACCAAAACGCGATGCGTTGTTGTGCGGGTGTTTTTGAAATTGGAGGAGATGCAACATGAAGAAAACAGCAATCGCTTTGGCGACGGTCGCAGCGTTGGGCGCGGCCGCAATCAGCGCGCCGGCGCCGGCCGAAGCGCGCGGCCTCGGTCCGGGCCTCGCGTTCGGTCTGGCCGCAGGCGCAATCGGCGCCGGCATCGCGGCCTCAACCTATCCGTCGTATGGCTACTACGGGCCGGGCTACGGCTATTACGGGCCGCGCTATCGTTCGGCCTATTACGGCCCCGGCCCCTACGCTTATTACGGCGGGCCATATCGCCACCGCTACTGGCGTCATCGCCACTGGTAACCGGCGTACGGAATCGAACAGCAAAATGGCCCGGAGCCAAAACTCCGGGCCATTTTTATGCCGGCCTGCCCGCCGTCTTTTCTGTTATCATCGCGCGGAAAACCAAAACGAGGGAGCAGCCATGAGCCGGAGACTGCAATCGAGCCGCAGCGGTCGCACGAGAATCGCGCGCGCACTCGCCAGTATTTGTTTTGCCGCCGCGGTTTCCGCGGCCGGCATCGCCGCCGCCGAAGACGGGCTGTTCGTCAGCAAACAATTCACGCCGGTCAAGGAATACACCTCCGGCATCGAAGGCCCGGCCGTGAACGCCGCGGGCGATTTGTTCGTGACGAATATCAGAAGGGTAGGCACCCCCAACCCCGACAGGAAGGGCGTTATCGGCGTGCTGAGAAAGGGCGCGGCGAAATCCACAGTGTTCGCGGTGCTGCCCAGCCGGGTTACCAGTGACGGCACCACCGTTCGAGGTATCGGCAACGGCATCCGCTTCGACCAGCAGGGCCGGATGTATGTCGCCGACTATCCGAACCATATCATTCACATGTTCGAACCGAACTCGACAACGCGGCGGGACTATTTTGTGGCGCTTCCCAACAATCCGGGCAAGCCCGCATTCAACCAGCCCAACGATCTGGCGATTGCGCGCGACGGCACGCTCTACGCCAGCGATCCCGACATGACGGCCGGCACCGGCCAGATCTGGCAAATCACGCGTGGCTCCGACGGGCTCGGCCGCGGCAAGCCGATGACGTCGACGCGATCCATGGGCAAGACCAACGGCATCGACCTCAGCCCCGACAACAAGACGCTCTATGTCAGCGAGTCGAGTTTCGGCGGCGAGCATCCGAAGCGGCCCTCCAGCGTCTGGGCCTATCGCATCGACGGCGCGGCGCTCGCCGATCCCGTTCCAGTCAAAACATTTACCGATGGATTCGACGTCGATGGCCTGCGTGTCGATACCGACGGCCGCATCTTCGTGGCGCGGCCCGAGGCCAGACAGGTGGTCATTCTGGTGCCGCCGGGCTCCGTGGGCGCCCCGCACGATGATCCGGTCAAGACGACAGGACAAAACCCCAACAACCTTACCTTCGGCGGCGCCGACGGCCGCGACGTCTACGTCACCCAGGGCGACGCCGACAAGCGTTACGTCGAACGCTTCCGCACCGACCGCCCCGGCCGCGAACCGTGTTTGCAGACCCCCGCGCCCGCAGGATGTACGCCGGTGCCGTAGCGCTCCGTGTCCCGGGCGCGATGCAGCCGCGGCGATGCGAAGCATCGCCTGGCTTCACGCTGCTTCGCAGAACCGGGACCCCGGTTTCTTCAAGTTAGCAACCGGGACCCCGGCTCTGCAGCACACCGCAAGCGCGCTGCGCTGCGTCCGGGGAACGAAAGTATCCCCATTCGTCATTGCCGGGCTTGACCCGGCAATCCATCACCTTCGAAAGATTCTTCTGAACTTTGATGGATGCGCGGGTCAAGCCCGCGCATGACGCAAAAACCGAACGCCCGTCAACGCGGAAAGCTATTTCGCCGGCGCCGGCGCAGTCACCGGTGCCACGTTCTTCTTCGGCGCGGCGGGCGCTTTTGGTGCGGCAACGGGCGGCTTCATCGCCGCGGCTTGGGCTGGGAGATATTTCGCGATCACCGCGGGATCCAGCGTTGCGAGTTCGGTGTCGGGCAGCCGGTGCCAGACCTCGTCCTTGCCGAACAGCGAAATGCCCATATAGCCGCGCATGGTGAGCGTCTGCCCGTCGGCGCTGAGCGTCATCTTCGCCTTGTAGATCTTGCCGTCGCGCGGATCGAGCACATTGCCGTTCTCGTATTTCAAGCCATCGCGCTTCATGTCGCGGATAAAGGACAGTCCGAGCCAGGGCAAATTCTTCCGGTCGTCGGTGCATTTAGTGCACAGCACGTTCGGATCGTCGCCGGGTTTCAGAAACATCTTTGCGATCGCGCCCTCGAAAATGCCGTCGTGATCGACCAGCAGAAACCAGCCATCCGGCTTGCCGTCCTCGATCTTCTCCCACAGCCCTGCGGCCGAAGGCCCGGCCTGCGCGGCAGCGGGGGCGGCGGCTGTTTGCGCCGCGGCGGGCATGGCAGCTGTTTGCGCGGCGGCGGGAGGCACAAGCGCCGCGGCGATCAGCAAAGCAACAATGGCCGCGGCCGCGGCCAATCGCGTTCGAACGCGCGATGCAAATTCATTTCCAGCAAGTTTCATCACGATGATCCAAATCCAATTTCCGCAAGACATGGCCGCATACTATGTCGATTTTGCAGCGGGAGGAAATGGGGGTGGCGGGCGTCATTGCCGGGCTTGCGCCGCTGCACCGAACCCCATTTTGAGGAGCCCGGCGAAGCGCAAGCGAAGCCGGGCGTCTCGAAGGATGCGCCACGCGTCTTATGGTTCGAGACGCGCAGAGGCGAAGGACAAAGACCGCCTCAGTTCGCGGCCTGTACCCGACCTTTGCCGGCGCATCTCTTGCATCGTGCCGGATAGATTTTGCGGCCCGGCTGTGTGGGCTGCTTTACTGCCGGGAATCCGGTTCCTTTGCACGCCGGACATTTGAACTCGGCCGGCTTCGCTGGCAGCTTCGGCATTGATCCCCTCAACGGCGTCTCCCCGAGACAGGCCGAGAGGCTATCAACTCGCCAACCGGGTGCTACCAATCGGCAGTTGTGAGTCCTCCGGCAACGACCAGCGGGCGGTTGGGTGCTTAGTCCGCATGAGTTCAGCGATGCGTGTCTGGCGTGAAGCGTTACCTGGATGTCGCTGCATGCGGGCTATGGTGCTCGACGGCGCCGCGCCAGCGTCCGGTGCGGTCGTGCCCCGGCGGCCAGCGGCACGATGACGAAGTACGTAGGGCTGATTAGCCAACGGGTCGCGCGAACGCGCGCCCGATGATAAACTCCGCGCAATCCGCCGTTCCCGCAAAAGGCGGCAGATTACGCCTTCCGCCTTCGCTCGTCGAGCACCGGTGGGCGTGGTCGGCTAACCCGCCCTACGGGCTAAGTCTGCAGCTCAGGTAATTAATTTCAATGTTCCGGAAGGTATAGGGCCCAAAGAAACAGTCCAATCCCACCCACAATGAAGGCCACAATCGCGCTCACCTGAAAAATTCCGATAGTCCACTGGTAGTAATTGGGAGCACTGCTAAATTCCTGGATATTGATGCGGCCCTCGTAGAGCTCGACTATTTTTCTTCTATAATCGTTTAGGCACTTCCACTGACTCGCGACCAGAAAAAGTGCGGCAATAATGGCGGCCAATGCGCCGATGCTAAATGCGCACAAACCGACCTTGAGGGGCGTGACCACCGAACCGCGGGTTGCCGGCTCCGAGACAACTTTCACGACGGCGAGAACTCCAGCTATGTTTCCTGCCAACAAATAAGTCATCAGGTACTTCAGCGACTCACCGAACTTGCGATTCTCGTCACTTAGCCACTCTTGCGCGACGGCAGACCATCGATTCAGTTCGCTGTTAGATTTCTCGTTCATATCAATTCCCCATCAACCGGTAGACCGAGTTTCTCTATTGCCGCCTTGAACGTAGCACGTAGGGCGGGTTACGCCTTCCGCCTTCGCTCGTCGAGCACCAGTGGACATGGCCGGCTAACCCCCTACGGACTTCTCCCGAACGGGAGGGATCATAACCCGTAATCAAGCGTTACCCCGGCAACAGGAGCGTCGCCATGGCCGACAAGGAGCAATTGAAGCCGGATGATTTTCCGGTTCACACCGAGCAGAACAAGATCGTCAAGCCGGACGGCAAGAATATTGCCGAAGCGAGTACTCCGAAAATCGCCGAAGAGGTTGCGGAGCGGCTGAACGCGGAAGAGGCCCGCCGCGAGGAAGACCGCTGGGCGTAGCAGCGCAGCCGGTGCCCACATCAATAATGATACCGGCACTGAACGATATCGAGCTGCTGATCGCCGCCCTTCCCGGACACGCGATAGACCTGACGGTGCTCGCCCGAAATGCGGCGCGACCACCAGCCCTGCAGCGTGTGTTTAAGGGGCTCCGGTTTCCCGAGCCCCTTGAACGGATCGCGCTTGATATCCTTGATCAGCGCGTTGATGGAAGCGAGGATTTTTTGATCCGCCTGCTGCCGGTGCAGATAATCCTGCCAGGCATCCTCGGTCCACGCGATCTTCATTTCCGCTTCGAGCCTGCTTTCTTCGGCTCGACGAGCTCGCGCGCTTTCAGTTTGCCCCGATCCGCATCCTTGATCGATCGCAACAGCCGCGCCGCGTTGGCCGGACTCTTGAGCAGGTGCACCGTCTCCATCAGGCCTTCGTAATCTTCTTCCGACAGCATCACGACGCTGCGCGCATTCTGCCGCGTCACCACGAGCGGCGCGCGGCTGTCGCACACGTCGTCCATGTAGGACGCGAGGTTGTTGCGCAGTTCGCTGTAGGAGACGTGGGACATGGAAGGGCTGCCGGCTGTTTCGTACAGATATTTGTACAATGTACAGATATTTTTCAACAGACCGCGTGGTTGCCGGGCTAGACCCCGCTGTCTGGCGGACTCCCACCTCGCTGCCTCGCCACCATCGCAAGAGAATATTTTTCCGAAAATCCCGCGTCCTATTGCGTTCCACCCCATTCCACGAAAACGCGTGCCATCACGCTTTCGCTGCAAAACAGCTCCCATTCCGTCGCAAGACAATTTGCGCTGCCGCCAGTTTGCCGCAAGACTCGTCCGGCGGAATTGATGTCGTGGAGCGGCTCGTTTGAACGACCCGGCTTAAGCGTGTGACGCCGCGTCGGATCTTGTCCCGAACCGCGCGACGGTCACTCCGCGCAGCGCGCGCGGATGCGGCATAAGTGCTTCAACTAACATTGGAATTCGCGTATCGCGGGCCGGTTTACCGCGCCATGCCGCTTAAGCCCTTGCACTACCGCGCTTTTTTACCTCGTCCGACGCGCCGAAACCGGCGAAAATGACGCCCTTGCCCCGATCTCGCCGCAACGCGCCTGAAGTTTGCCGCAAGACTCGTCGGTGCAGGCACCGCTGCCTTACTCACCCCGCCTAACCCTTTCAACCGACACGCATTCCGCGTCAGTCAAAACCGCGTTTTTCTGCTCAATTCACACCGAGTTTCTTCTGCAAGCTCGACGACGACGTGGTGTATTGAAACACCAGCCGCTTGTCCGGATAGACATAGCGGTGCGCCTTCTGCGCCATCAGCGCGCCCTCGTGGAAGCCGGAGAGGATCAGCTTCAGCTTGCCCGGATAGGTGTTGATGTCACCGATCGCGAAAATTCCCGGCACGTTGGTTTCGAACGCCGCGGTCTCCACCGGCACCAGATTGTTCTCGAGCTTGATGCCCCAGTTCGCGACCGGGCCGAGCTTCATGGTGAGACCGAAGAACGGAAGGATGGTGTTGCATTCGATTTTCGAGACCGCGTTGTCGCTGCCCTTCATCACCGCGGCCGAGACCTGGCCACCGTCGCCTTCCAGCGAGGTGACCTGGCCGATTTTCAGATCCATTTTTCCCGACGCGACCAGCGCGCGCATTTGTTCGACGCTGTGGGGTGCGGCGCGAAAATCGTCGCGCCGGTGCAATAGCGTGACGCGCTTTGCGATCGGATGCAGGTTCAGCGTCCAGTCCAGCGCCGAGTCGCCGCCGCCGATGATCAACAGCTCCTTGTCGCGGAATTGCTCCATCTTGCGCACCGCGTAGAACACCGACGTGCCCTCGTACGCCTCGATGCCCGGCACCGGCGGCCGCTTCGGCTGAAACGATCCGCCGCCGGCCGAGATCACCACTACCTTGCATTCGAATATCTGCCCCGCATCGGTGGTGACGCGAAAGCCGGGATCGCCGATTTTCTCGATGGTCTCCACCATCTCGTTGAGATGGAAGGTGGCGTTAAACGGCTTGATCTGCTCCATCAGCGCTTCGGTGAGGCCCTGTCCGGTCACATAGGGAATCCCGGGAATGTCGTAGATCGGCTTTTCCGGATAGAGCTCGGCGCACTGGCCGCCGATCTTGTCGAGGATGTCGACAAGGTGCGCCTTCATGTCGAGCAGGCCGAGTTCGAACACGGCGAACAGTCCGCACGGGCCCGCGCCAATAATCAGCACATCGGTTTTGATCGCTTCGCTCATATCGGTTTCTTTTTCGGTTGAGTGGCGGTTTTTTGGCTCAATCGTCATGCCCGGGCAAAAGCGCGAAGCGCGTCTTCGCGCCAGGTGTCCCGGGCATCCACGTCTTTCTTGTGGAGAGCTTTTATAGACGTGGATGGCCGGGACAAGCCCGGCCATGACGAAAAACTGATCGTGCCAACCGGATTTGGCTCTGGTAAGGCACACAGCCATGGAGATCAACGCGTGAACGCACCAACCCACCTCAACGCCGCGCCGCGGCTGGAAGATTTTCCCTACCGGCTCACGGACAATGTGCGTTTCGCCGACCTCGATCCCAACCAGCATGTCAACAACGCGGTTTATGCGACCTATTTCGAAACCGGCCGCGTCACGCTGATGAAGGACCGCGGTTTCGGGTTGATGCCGGAGGGGCTGGCCTGGATCATGGTGCGGCTCGACATCCATTTCCGCGCCGAGCTGAAATGGCCCGGCACCATCGAGATGGGACTCGGCGTCTCGAAATTCGGCCGCACCTCGGTGACGTTCGATCAGGTGGTGTTCTCCGAAGGCAGATGCGTCGCCTCCGCGCAATCCGTGTCGGTGCTGATCGACGATGTCTCGCGAAAACCGACGCCGCTGACCGATGACATCAAGAAGAATTTCGAGCGCTGGTGGCGAAGCGGCGTGGCGCGGCAATGATGCGCGCCGCCTGGCTCGCGATCCTGATCGTCTGCGCAGCGTTGCAGCCCGCCGCGGCCGACGAGTTTGTTCGCGAGGAGCTGCGCATACCGTTTGCCGCCGCCGGTCCGCGCGGCCTTGAGGCGGTGCTGATACGGCCCGCAGGCACGCAGCGTTATCCACTGGCCTTGATCAGCCATGGTGCACCGCGCGACGGCGGCGCGCGGCCGCGCATGACGCCCAATGCGATGTATCCGCACGCGGTCGAATTCGCGCGCCGCGGTTTTGCAGCGCTGGCGGTGATGCGCCGCGGGTACGGCGATTCCGGCGGCGACTACGCCGAGAACAGCGGCCCTTGCGATTATCGCGACTATCTCCTCGCCGCGAAGGCGTCCGTGAGCGAGTTGCGCGCGGCGATCGATGCCATGAACACGCGCCCCGACGTCACAACGCAGGGCATGATCGCGGTCGGCGTATCCGCCGGCGGATTTGCCAGCGTGGCGCTGACCGCCGATCCGCCGCCGGGCCTTGCCGCTGCGATCTCGTTCGCGGGTGGCCGCGGCTCGCGTGCCGATAACGACGTGTGCGACGAAGCCGCGCTGGAGCGCGCCTTCGCCACGTTCGGCAAAACCTCGCGAACGCCGATGCTGTGGGTTTACGCCGCGAACGACAAATTCTTTGCGCCGGAGCTGGCGCACCGGCTGCATGGCGCATTCACCGCCGCCGGTGGCCGTGCCGAGTTCATCGATGCGCCCGCGTTCGGCAGCGACGGCCACTTCCTGTTCTCTGCTGGTGTTGCGATCTGGACGCCGATGGTCGATAGCTTCCTGCGCGAGCAGAACCTTGGAACGCGCGATCTCCTCGCGGCGCCCTCGCCCGCATCGCTGCCGATGCCCACGCGATTGAGCGATAAGGGCCGCGCCGCATTTACGGCCTATCTTGCCGCCCGTCCGCACAAGGCCTTCGCGGTATCGCCGAAAGGCGGCTTCGCATATCGCACCGGCCTACGGACCGCCGCCGAAGCGCTGAACGCAACGCTCGGAGCATGCGCGAAGCTTGCGTTGAATTGTGCGCCCTATGCGATCGACGACAAGCTTGCCGAAACGGGGAATTGAGAAGCGCGGTTAGGCCTGCCGCTCCGGCGTCGATACCACGAGGCCGTCGAGCGCGTCGGTGACCTTGATCTGGCACGACAGCCGCGAATTCGGCCTGACGTCGAAGCCGAAATCCAGCATGTCCTCTTCCATCGGCGACGGCGAGCCGACCTTCTCGCGCCACGCCTCATCGACATAGACATGGCAGGTCGCACAGGCGCAGGCGCCGCCGCATTCGGCTTCGATGCCCGGAATCGCGTTGCGGATCGCCGCTTCCATCACGGTGGCGCCGTTCTCGACCTCGATGGTGCGGGTTTCGCCGGTATGATCGACAAAGTTTATCTTGGCCATGATTGCTCGTGCTGCCGGAATTAAGGATGTTCGGGCTGTCCTATAACGGGTCGACCCGGCCAGCGCCAGTCAGGAACGCCGCAGCATGGCGTCGATGGCGCTGCGCGCCTGGGCCACCGCCTGCTTCAGCGCGGCCAGGGCCTCCGATGAGGGGCTCGCCTCAAGCGCCTCGGCGGCGTCCGCGACATGGAACGCGCCGATTGCGCGCGCCGACCCCTTCAACAGATGCGCCAGCGCCGCCGCATCGGCCGGCATGGCCGCCAGCGCGTCCACCAGCCGCGCCGCTTGCCCGGCAAACATCGCCAGCACTTCGCGCTCAAGCCCGGCATCATCCAGCGTCATGCGCTTGAGATGTTCGAGATCGATGGGACCGTCATCGGGAACGAGCGGCGGCGATGGCATCCAGTTGATCCGTTGCGGCTGAAGCGGCATGACAAACGCCCAAACCTCCGGGGCCGGACGATTCGGGCCCCGGAACTTCGCCAGCCAATCACGGAAGTGGTTAACGGAACCTTTGTAGAACGAGCCGCAAGTTCGCCGCCTTTTTCGGCGAAAAGGTTCCCGATCTGCCGGTCGTGGCGATGGCAGGCCGGCCGCCGTTAACGATGATTAAGATTGTATTAATCGCAACCATTTCATTCGCTTCGCCAAGCCAATAGGATGTTTGCGGATGTAGCGGACAAGCCGGGTGGGGCCAGTGGTCCCGCTCGACCCGCTCAGAGCATGTGGGACGGTGCCGGGGCTTGCGGTCACGCGAGCCTCACCGGGGATGCGTAATAGAGGGCTTAGGCTGAACATGGCGAACAACCCGAAAAAGGTCAAAGACCCCACCGAAGACGCGCTTTCTGCCATTCAGGAAGCTCTGAACATGAGCGATGTGCCGGTCGACAATAGTCGATCTTCGGTGCGCAGCGATGTGATGCCGCCCGAGACGTCATCCGCCAAACCAAGTTACGATGACGGCTCTTTCGAGACCCGGGCCAGCGCCGAACGGCCGCCATTCGAGCCGATCGAGGAACCGCGCACGCCGCGCCGCGCCGCCAACGACGACCGCGAAACCATCGGCCAGATCCTGCAGGCCATCCAGAAAGGCCGCCCTGCCCGTAACGTCTATACATTAGCCACCTTGTTCGCCGGCGTCTGGATTATCGGTTGCGGACTTCTGACGGTCAGCTTCCTTCCCTCGTTGCAGGCCTCCATGGGTCAGGGCAGCGGCGGAACGCTGGTGCTGGCCGGGCTCGCGGCGTTGTTTTTTGCGCCGGTGCTGCTGTTCTATTTCCTCGCCAGCCTTTCCTGGCGCGGCCAGGAGTTGCGGTTGATCGCGGAGTCGATGGCGCAGGTCGCGATCCGCTTCTCCGAACCCGAGGGTGCTGCGAGCGACTCGATGGTGACCGTGGGCCAGGCGATCCGCCGCGAAGTCGCGGCCATGGGCGACGGCGTCGAGCGCGCCATCGCGCGCGCCGGCGAACTCGAAACCCTCGTCGCCAACGAGGTCTCGGCGCTGGAACGCGCCTATTCCGACAATGAAGTGCGCATCCGCGCGCTGCTGCAGGACATCGCGCATCAGCGTGACAATCTGGTCGGACAGGCCGAGCAGGTTCGCAGCGCCATTTCCGGCGTGCAGATCGATCTGCGCCATGATATCGCGCTGATCTCGGACGCGATCGCATCGCGCGTCGATGAAGTCGCAAAGAGCATCACCGGCGCGCTGGAAGAGCGCGGCGCGCACATCACCGGTGCGCTCAGCAATGCCGGCGACAACATGATCCTGGCGCTCGGCGAGCGCGGCGGCGACCTGCTCGATCGCCTGGAAGAAGCCAGCGCCGAAACCACGCGCGCCGTGCTCGACGCCAGCGAGCGTCTCACCACCAGCCTCAATTTCAAGACCGGCCACGTTCACGACGAGTTCGTCGATCTGGCCGACCGCGTCCATGAAATGCTGAACGAGCGGATCGACCGCATCACCAGCGAGTTCGAGCAGCGCTCCTCCACCATCGTCGATGGCATTTCCGACCGCACCGAGCAGGTTCATGACTCGCTGAAGAACTCCAGCGACTCCCTGCTGCTCGAACTTGAACTGCGCAGCGGCGATCTCGTCAACAAGATCGACGAGGCCGGCAATCGCCTGGCCACCCGCATTATGACCAGCGGCGACAAGGCCAGCGACGCGCTCGACGTGACCGTGAACTCGCTGGTCGCCAAGGTCGTCAGCCAGACCGAAAACGCCCACGACTCGCTCAGCCTGCAGATGAGCGCGTTCGACGAACTGGTGAAGGACCAGGGCGCGGAGCTCGCGGAAAAGTTCGCCCGCGACAGCGGCACGCTGGGCGCGCTGATCACCCGCCATATCTCGGAATTCGACCGCACCGTCAAAACCTTCGGCGGCGAAATCGTCGATCGCATGGGTCAGCGCACCCAGGATATCTCGGAGAGCCTGAAGAGCTATGTCGACAACTTCGACACCCGCCTGACCTCCAATAGCGGCCAGATCACCGCCGCGCTCGACCAGCGCCTCATGCAGTTCGAGACTACGCTCGGATCCCGCGTAACCAATCTCGATGCGTCGCTCGATACAAGGATCAGGTCGTTCGATGAAACGATCGACGGACGCCTCAAGACGCTCGACACGACCTTCGATACCCGCGCGCAGTCGTTGACCGATACCATCGACACCAGGCTCAATACGCTGGCGTCCTCGTTGTCGACCGGCGCCACACAGGCGGTCGAGGCGGTCGATTCGCGCCTTACGCACCTGACGACTGCGCTGACCGAAGGCGCGGTGCAGGCGATCCACTCCATCGACTCGCGCCTGTCCACCCTCACCTCCTCGCTCACCGACGGCACCGCGCAGGCGATCGAAGCGGTCGATCGGCGCATCACCAACGTGACCGAGACGATCGACGGCCGCAGCATTCATCTGGCGGATACGATCACCGCGCGGTTCCAAGAGATTCATCAGAACATCGAAGCCCGCGCCGGCGCGGTGGCGAGCGATATCGATATGCGCGTTTCGCAGTTCGAAGACCTGCTCGGCTCCCGCGTCGAAGCGGTGGCGGGCCGCATCGAGAGCAGCGGACGCCAGGCCAGCGACGGCCTGATGGCGCGCGCCGAGGAATTGTCGCTCGGCATCAAGTCCCACGTCGAGGACGCGGAACGCTCGCTGACCAATCTCGTGGTCAACACCAGCGAGACCATCCAGACCGGCGCCCGCGCAGCACAACAGTCGATGCTGTCGGTTTCCGCCGACGTGAGCGCGCAGCTCAAGCTCGCTTCCGCGGAAGTCGAAACCGCACTGACGGCCGTGGGCACCAACGCCGCGGCCTCGGTCCTGAACAGCGCGCGGGAAGCGCACACCACGCTGATCACGGCCTCCGCCGATGCGGTAGGCCAGATCAAGTCGCTGTCCGACGACGTCGAACGCACGCTGTCGGCGGCCGGCTCTGCCACCGCCGCTTCGCTTCTCAGCGGCGCGCGCGAGGCACAGAGCACGCTGGTTTCAACGTCGACCGACGTCGCCAACCAGATTCAGGCGCTGTCGTCCGACGTCGAGCGTACGCTGTCCGCCGCGGGCGCGGCGACGGCGGATGCGGTTCTCACCGGAGCACGCGCCGCGCAAAGCACTTTGGTCGCCACCTCGACCGAGGTTGCTGGCCAGATTCAATCGCTGTCGTCCGATATCGAGCGCACGCTATCTGCGGCCGGTGCGGCCACGGCGGAATCGGTCCTTACCGGAGCGCGCGCGGCGCAAAGCACTTTGGTCGCCGCTTCATCGGACGCTTCCAATCAGGTCAAATCGCTTGCGAGCGATATCGAGCGCAGCCTGTCGCTTGCGGGCTCCGCGACGGCCGAATCCATCCTCAGCAGCGCGCGCGAAGCTCAAGGCACGCTGGTGACGGCATCGTCCGACGCTGCTGCCCACGTCAAGTCGCTCGCGAGCGATATCGAGCGCAGCCTGTCCATGGCAGGTTCCTCGACGGCCGACTCCATCCTCAACAGCGCGCGCGAAGCTCAGAGCACGCTGCTGACGGCATCTTCGGACGCGGCCAGCCAGGTCAAATCGCTGTCCGCCGACGTCGAACGGACCCTGCTCGCAGCGGGCACTGCGACCGCCACTTCAATCCGCGAGGGCGCCAACGAGGTTCAGTCCACGCTGGTAACGGCATCCTCGGATGCGGCCGCCCACGTGAAATCGCTGGCGAGCGACGTGGAGCGCACCTTGACCGCGGCCGGCGCGGATACCGCCGCGGCAATTCTCGGCAGCGCGCGTGAAGCCCAGGCTTCGTTTGCGGCGACGTCCGCCGACGCGGCCGGTCAGATCAAGTCGATCTCCGCGGATATCGAGCGGTCGCTTGGCGCGGTCACTGCGAACACGACCGACAACATTCAGTCCAGTGCACTCAGCGCCCAGAACTCGCTGGTCGCCGCATCGAACGAGGTCAGCGCCAAGATCAAGACGACTTCGTCCGATATCGAACGCTCCGTCTTTGCCGCCGGCGCCAACTTCGGCTCGACCATGACCGGCAAGACCGACGAAATCGTCACCTATGTGCAGCAGCAGGCCGACCGCCTGTCGCAGATCATCGACTCCAAGCGCGGCTCGCTGGTCGAGGCGCTCGGCGCCAGGACCAACCAACTCACGGTCGATATCGATCGCGTCACCACCGACGCCCTGAAGTCGATCGAGACCCGGGGCCAAGCGTTCACGCAATCGATGGTCACCAACGGCTCGGACGTCGCGCGGACCATCACCAGCGCCGGCGATCTGGCGACGGGAGCGATCAGCAAGTCGCTGAAGGACCTCGAACAGGCTTCCCGTTCGGCCATCGACCAGTCGCGTCAGGTCTCGATCGCGGCGGTCACCGAAATGCAGGAGACCAGCAAGATCCTGCGCACCGACACGGTCGCCTTGTTCGAACGCCTGCGCGAGGGCAACATCCTGTTGCAGGAAGTTCTCACCGGCGCGCACGACAACCTCAACTCGCTGGAACGGGCGCTGGTCACCCGGGTCGCGGACTTCGTCTCCGCCATGAACGATGTCACGTCGCGCAACGGCGTCGCGACGCAAACGCTTGAAGACCAGCTCACGGTATTCAACGCCAAGACCTCAAAGGCGCTGGAGGACCTCGGCTTGCTGTCCGGCCAGTTCGAAACGCACGGCAAGGCGCTGGTCGATGCCGCGGCTGCGGTCGAGCAAAGCAACCGGAGCACCACCGCGTCCGTCGGCGAACGCAAGGCGGCGCTGGAATCCCTGGTCACGACGATCGACCTGCGGACCACCGATCTCGATCATCGCCTGACCCGGTTCACCGGCCTGCTCGATGAATCGCTGGCGGCGGCGGAAGAGCGCGCCCGCGATATCGCGCGCGTGGTTGCGGAAACCGCCGGTGCGGGCTCGGCTGCGATCAGCCGCCAGTTCGAGGCGGTTCGTGACGCGACTGAAGAAGAACGCCGTCTCACCTCCGAAGCGATGAACCAGATCTACCAGCAGGGCACGCAGGAAGCCGACGCCATGTTCAAGCAGTCCGCGGACAAGTTTGCCGCGATGGTGCAGAGCATGAAGCAGATGGCCTCCGAGATGCACAACGAACTGGAAGCCACCCGTGGCGAACTCCGCCGCGGCGTATTCGAGATGCCGCAGGAAGCCGCTGAAAGCACCGCGCAGATGCGCAAGGTCATCGTCGACCAGATCGAAGCGCTGGCTGAGCTGAACCGGATCGTCGCGCGTCACGGCCGCGGCCTCGACGTGGTCGGCAGCGGGCGCGGCAGTTCGCAGCGCGACGAAGAGCCGATGCTGGCAACCGCCGGCGGACGCAACGAGGCGCCTGCGCGGGCCGCACCCCGCAGCGCGTCGAATTTGCCGCCGCCGGACCTCGGCATGCCGTCGTCGCGCCGCACCGAAGCGCCGCCGGTCAGCCCCGCAAGCGCCGATCAGGGACGCGACGGATGGCTTTCCGATCTCTTGAGCCGCGCCGACACCGGCAACGACCGCGAGGCCCCACGTGGCCGCGCGGCGCAGCAGCCGGCAGGCGGCAACCCGCTGGAGTCGCTGTCGCTCGACATCGCCCGGTTGATGGATCGCAATCTCGCCGCCGAGATGTGGGATCGCTATCAGCGCGGCGAGAGCAAGGCATTCAGCAAACGCCTTTATAGCCCCGCCGGCCAAAAGGCCTTCGACGAAGTGAGCCGCAAGTATCGCTCCGACCGTAATTTCAAGCAGACGGTCGACCGCTACATCACCGAGTTCGAGCGGCTGCTCGACGAAGTCGCGCGCGACGAGCGCGGCCCCGCGGCACTGCGCGCCCACCTCACCTCGGAAACCGGCCTCGTCTACACGTTGCTCGCCCATGCCGCGGGACGGCTGGGATAAGGCTCGGACCGATCGCAGAATAAAAAACGGAGGCATCGCTGCCACCGTTTTCTATTGCCCGAACTGCAACTCAGATCGCGGGCGTTATCAAGCAACCGATACCGGGGCCGGGCCAGGAACGTTGTGTTCGCTATTGGGCGGAAAGCGGAAAACATCTACTCGCGGTGGCATTTCCGCTTTTGACCCAAAGCGGACATTGCTAGTTGCGGCATGCATCCAATCAGACGGTGCCGAGTTCCAGCGCCTTTCCGTCGGGCGTCCATTCGGTGACCTTGGCGGCGCAGCCGACGATGGCTTTTGACCCATTTGAGACGTCAAGTCGGCTTGCTTTCCTTGGAAGATTCGTCAATATCAGCCGCATGACTGTCGTCGTGATCATGTTCGCGAACTTGTGGTGGCGCTCCACTTAGGAGCGGCACGGCTTTGTCATTCACCCAACCGTCGCCGCCGTTCATCGGCTCGCGAGGTTGCCTGCATCAAAAGTCCGATTGAACGGCGGTTCTGGAGAACCGCGATGCAACATTCGTCAGCCACCCTCCCTGTTATCTTGACCGGCGACAGAACTACCGGCCCGTTGCACCTGGGGCACTATGTCGGTTCGTTGAAGAACCGCGCCACCCTACAGACGACGCACCAGCAGTACCTGCTGCTGGCGGATGCCCAGGCACTCACGGACAACGCGCACAATCCAGGTCGTGTGCGTGACAATGTCCTTGAGGTCGCGACAGATTACCTGGCTGTCGGGATCGACCCGAGCCTGACCACAATCTGTCTTCAATCGCATCTCCCGGCACTTGCCAATTTGACCCTGCTGTACATGAACTTTGTCACGGTGGCGCGGCTTGAGCGCAACCCAACCATCAAGGACGAAATTCAGGCGCGAGGTTTTGGCAGAGATATTCCAGCAGGCTTTCTCTGCTATCCCGTTGCCCAGGCCGCCGACATCACCGGTTTCAAAGCGACGATTGTCCCGGTTGGGGAAGATCAAGCTCCGTTGATTGAGCAAACCAATGAGATCGTCCGCCGCATCAATCGCCAAGCTGGTGTTGACGTGTTGCCCGAAGCCCGCGCGCTTATTCCTCGTGTCGGACGCCTTCCTGGCATCGACGGCAAAGCCAAAATGAGCAAGTCGGAGGGCAATGCTATTCGGCTATCAGCCACGGCCGATGAAATACGTGAGGCTGTCCGGCGCATGTTCACTGATCCAAACCATATAAAGGCATCCGACCCAGGTCGCGTCGAAGGCAACGTGGTTTTCACGTACCTGGATGCGTTCGACGAAGATCACATTGCGGTTGAGGATTTGAAGGCACGCTATATCCGTGGCGGTTTGGGGGACAGCATTGTGAAGAAACGCCTGGATGACGTGCTACAGGCACTTCTCGCGCCAATCCGAGACCGTCGCCGCGCACTCGCTCGTGATCCCGGCTATGTGTTGCAAGTCGTCAAGCACGGCACTGCGCGAGCGCGGGAGATAACCGATGCTACTCTGCGCGATGTTCGCGCCGCGCTTGGTCTATTCACCCTGAATTAATCGGAATTGGCGCCAAGCCACGGTATGTCCGGATTTGGCACTTAACGGACACTCGAGGGCCTGCCGCCCAATGTCCGCTTCCGAGGGAATAGCGGACAAGTCCTCGCCTCATTTTATGAGTGCGCGCCCCGATGAGTCCATGTCCTGGAACCTGCCGCGCCGACGGTTGGCAACCTATTGCCGCTTCTGGCCCGCCGGCGGCTTTTCCGGTGCTGGCTTGGGCGCCTCCGCGGGCGTGCTGCCGCTTCCGGCTCCGAACAAGAGGCGCGTCGGGTTCTTGTCGAGATTATTCACCGCACGGCTGATGTCGCCGAGTGTGCGGCGGCCGTCGACCATCAGCGCGCCGGAGCGCTTGTCGAAATCCTCAGCCAGTTCGCGGATCGATTTCACCGCCTGGAAAAGCTCGCCGCCGTCCTTGCCGCCGGCGAGCGCATTCAGGCCGAGCATCAAATTGTCGGTCTTGGCCATCACGCCGTCGGCCTTCCCCATCACGCCGTCGACCTTGAGCATGATGTTATCGATCTTCTCGGCATTGCGCGCCAGCGACGACGTGAAGGTTTCGAGGTTCGATAGCGAGCTCTTGACCGCCTGCTGGTTGTCGGCGACCACCCGGTTGATGTTCTGCAATGTGCCCCGGATCGCTTCCGTTACGTCCTGCAGCGCGTTCGGATCGGCGGTGAGGGTTGGAACGCCATCCTCATCCAGCGGGACCGAGGGCGCCGCCACTTCGCCGCCCTTCAGCGATATCGCGGCAACGCCGGTCAGACCCTGAAATTCAAGGCCGACCAGCGTGTCCTTGCGGATCGGGGCGTTATTCTCGACCATCGCCAGTGCGACAACCCGCCGCGGGTTGTCCAGTTTCACCGAGAGGACTTCGCCGACGCGAATGCCGTTGAAATTGACGCTGCCGCCATTGCGCAGGCCGGCCGCCGGACCTTCGAAAACGATGCGCAGCGGGCTGCGCGCCTTGGCGGTGTGGAGACTTTGAAACCACAGCACAAAGCCGAACGCCGCGGCAATCACTGCGAGCGTGAATGCGCCGATCAGGACGAAATTCGCCCGCGTTTCCATCGATAAGCTCCGGCTAGGCCACGACAGCGCGGGCGCGCTTGCCGTGAAAGTATTGCCTCAACCAGGGATGCTGCGAGGCCTTCATATCTTCAATCGTTCCTGCCGCGATGATCTTGCCGTTTCCCAAAACGGCAATGCGATCACACGCGGTATAGAGACTGTCCAGATCGTGGGTTACCATGAAAACGGTCAGGCCCAAAGTGCGCTGCAGGGTCCGCACCAGCTCGTCGAAGTCGCCGGCGCCGATCGGATCGAGGCCCGAGGTCGGCTCGTCGAGGAAGACCAGTTCCGGATCGAGCGCCAGCGCCCGCGCCAGCGCGACGCGCTTGATCATGCCGCCGGAGAGTTCCGACGGAAAGCGGTCGGCCACCTCGGGCTTCAGGCCGACCATGCCGAGCTTGGCGATGGTGATCTCGTCGAGCAGGCGCTGCGAGACGTTGAGATATTCGCGCACCGGAAACTGGATGTTCTGGCGCACGCTAAGCGAGGAAAACAGCGCGCCTTGCTGGAACAGAACGCCCCAGCGCCGCTCGACGCCGCGGCGCGCCGCGGCGTCGGCTGCGTCGAGATCGATCCCGAATACTTCGATGCTTCCGCTGACCTTGGGGATCAGCCCGATGATGGTGCGCGTCAGCACCGATTTGCCGGCGCCGGAGGGACCGACGAAGCCCAGAATTTCACCGCGCTTGACGTCGAGATTGAGCCGGTCGAGAACCTTCGTCGTGCCGAACTGCACCGAGATGTCGCGAACCCGGATGATGGCATCGGAGGCGTCGATGGCCATCGTCACATTCCGATCGATGCGAAGAAGATCGCGAACACGCCGTCCATCACGATCACCAGGAATATTCCCTTTACGACCGACGACGTGGTGTGTTGGCCAAGCGACTCGGCGCTGCCTTCGACCGCAAGCCCCTCGACGCAGGCGACGATCCCGATCACCGCCGCCATCACCGGCGCCTTGATGATGCCGACGGTGAAATGATCGATCGAGATCGCGTCGCGCAGCCGGAGCAGGAATGCCTCCGGATCGACGCCACCATAGAGCCAAGCCACCAGGCCGCCGCCATAAAGGGCTGCGACCGCGCCGAGAAAGGCAAGGATGGGCAGCGCAATGACCAGCGCCAGCATCCTCGGCAAGATCAGAACCTCGATCGGATCGAAGCCCATGGTGCGCAACGCGTCGATCTCCTCGCGCATCTTCATCGAGCCGAGTTCGGCGGTGTAGGCGCTGCCCGATCGGCCCGCCACCATGATCGCCACCAGCAGCACGCCGATTTCGCGTAAGACCAGCACGCCCAGCATATCGACGACGAAGATGTCCGCGCCGAATTTGCGGAAATGGAAAATGCCCTGCTGCGAGATGATGCAGCCGATCAGGAAGGTGATGAGAAGCACGATCGGCACCGCGCGCCAGCATACCTGCTCGAGATGATGGACCGTCGAGGTGAGGCGGAAGCCGGATGGATGCAGGATGACGCGCCCGCCGGCGGCAAGCACGGCGCCCAACATGCCGATCAGTTCCGTCAAGGTTTCGCCGACGCCATAAACGCTGCGGCCGACCTGATCCAGCAGGCCGGTGACCGTCACCGAAGTGGCCTCGGGCTCGGGCGCGGCCTTTACCCGGCGCACCTCGTCCACCAGGCTGGAATAATTAGCGGACAGGCCCGCGATCTTAGCCTCGACATCGCCCTGGGTCAGGCTTCGGCGCAGCCGCTCGATCAGCCAGGCGCCAAAGGTATCGAGCTTGGAGACCTGCGACACATCGATAAAGATATTGGGACGGCTTCCGGTGAGCTTTTCAGCCTCGCCGACAAGCGCTTCGAGATCCGGCGCAAAGCGGGCGGTCCACGATCCCGCGGCACACAACGCAAGGCCGTTGCCCTGTGCAATCCGCTCCAGTGTCGGGCCACCGTCCAATGCCAAGCTCCTCGTCAAATCCCCGGTGACGACGATGAGAAAATCCAACACGCCGCCGCTGCCTTGTGGGATACGATCCTAACCAGCCATACTTGGTTGCGCCGGGCAACCCTGCGGTTCAGAAATTTGCCAGATTTTCAAATGACTTCCAGCAAACCGCCCAAGCTTGTCGCCCGAATCGAACGCTGGCCGATTGCAGGCGCGTTCATTATCAGCCGCGGCGCCAAGACCGAGGCGATCACGGTGATCGCGGAGATCAGCCGAGGCGGCCATACCGGGCGCGGCGAGTGCGTGCCCTATGCCCGCTACGGCGAAACGCCTGAGGCAACCCTGGCCGCCATCCTTTCGATGCAGGAGGCCTTGCGCGCAGGCCTCGACCGGCAGGCCCTGCAGGGCGCTCTGAAGGCGGGTGCGGCGCGCAACGCGCTGGATTGCGCGCTGCTGGACCTGGAAGCCAAGGTCAGCGGCCAGCGCGCGTGGGAACTGCTTGGACGGCCGGCCCCGAGGCCCTGCACCACCGCCTATACGATCTCGCTGGGAACCCCGGAGGCGATGGCCGCGGCGACCGCCAAGGCCGCCAATCGGCCCCTGCTCAAGATCAAGCTCGGCGGCGATGGTGATGGCGACCGCATCGCGGCGGTGCGCAAGGCGGCGCCAGAATCCGAATTGATCGTCGATGCCAACGAGGCCTGGACGCCTTACAATCTCGAGCAAAATCTCGCCGAATGCGCCGAGATGGGCGTCACCTTGGTCGAACAGCCGCTCCCTGCCGGGCAAGACGACGCATTGGCCCGCATCAGCAGGCCGATGGCGGTCTGTGCCGACGAAAGCGTACACGACCGCGCCTCACTCGACGGCCTGCGCGGGCGCTACGATGCCGTCAACATCAAGCTCGACAAAACAGGCGGTTTGACCGAGGCGCTGGCGATGGCCGATGCGGCGCAGGCGCTCGGGTTTGAAATCATGGTCGGCTGCATGGTCGCGACCTCGCTGGCGATGGCGCCGGCCATGCTGATCGCGCAGCAGGCCCGCTTCGTCGATCTCGATGGCCCGCTGCTGCTGGCCGGCGATCGCGACGGCGGCTTGCGTTACGACGGCAGTACCGTCTATCCGCCCGACGCCGCGCTTTGGGGCTGATGCTCCAGCCGGTGACGCGCGAGCCACATCACCGCGGCGCTCACGAATGCCATCGCAGCCATGAGATAGTAGACGCCCTGCCCGTGCTGCGCATAGATCGCGCCGGACAGAACGGACGCGATGCTTGTGACAATCCCGGTGCAGGCGGTGAGATAACCTTGTCCCCTCGCCATCACATGACCCGGCACATGCCGCACCATCAACCCCATGGTGCCGATTTGCGTGAGCCCGAAGGTCAGGCCATGCGCCAGTTGGACTACGGCGAGCACGGGCACCGAAGGTTCCTGCGCCGTAATCAGCCAGCGCGCAACGGCGCTAAGTGCAGCGATGATCACGAGCATTGCAGGCGACAGCGTGAAGCGCGGCGACAGCGCGAACACCACGATTTCGGCGATCACTCCCAATGCCCACAATCCGGCGATGGTCAGCCCGCCGAGGCCCGCATTCTGCCAGGCGATGGAGGCGAAGGTGTAGTAGGCGGCATGGCTGCCCTGGATCAGGGCCGCCGCCACGATGATGGAGAGGAAACCGGAATCTCGCAGCAGGGCCGTCGCGCTGGACTGCGCGACCGGCGCCGCTTGCGGAACCTCTAGTGGCTGAAGCCCGAGACTGACGACAGCGCCGAGCGCCGCTACCGCGGCAATGACCCAGATCAGATGTTTGGCCGCGATCAGATCGACCAAAAGCCCGCACCCCAGCGCTCCAACCACGAACGCCGCCGAGCCCCACAGCCGCAATGGCCCATAGTTGAGGCCGTACCGCGCCACGCCTTTCAACGCGTAGGCGTCCGTGAGCGGCGTCATCGGCGTCCACAGGCAGGCGGTGACCGCATAGACGAGGAATATCGCGAGCGGTTGATACAAGGTGCCGATGATCGAGAATCCGAGAGCGCTCACAAAAGCCGTTGCGATCAGGGCGCCGCGCAGCGACTGGCGTTTTTCGGCAAAGCCGGTGATGAACGGCAGGACCGTAAACCGCGTCACCGACGGCACCGCCGTAATGATGCCGATCCATGACGCGTCGAGGCCGATCGCCTTCAGCCACACCGGAAAAAACGGCAGATGTGTCCCGACGAGGCCGAACAGGGTGCCGTAAAACAGCGCCAGCCGACCTGCGAATCGGCGGGCGTCGGCTTGCGAAGCGATGGGGATTAGTGAGTCGGGCGGCATCAATTCAATTGCGATTCGCTTGCGTTCATGATGATCGTACCAGTAACGCGCGGTGATTTGCGCGACGAGTTTTGCACGACGAGTTTTCATGGCCGACGAAGCTTTCGCCCTGTCCCCGATCTCCGCCCGCGCAACGCTGCCCAGCGAGGCGGATTACGACGCCATCAGCGCAGCGTTCATGGAGACGTCGCGCGGCCGCTGGTTCCTCAGTGAATACGCCAAGCGCAACCGCAACGCCGACACCAGCATGGTGCTCGACGCGGTGGCGCGGATCGAACAAAACCTCGCGGCCCAGAAAGATGCTGTGCCGGACAACGGCCTGGTTGAGGCGCTGGCGGCCATCAGGGCCTCGGTGGATGAGGCGAAGGCCGCGGCGTTGGAAACGATCGATGGCCGTGCCGTCGAACAATCGCTCGCGCCGATTCGGAACGGCGCACGGATCATTCGGGAAACCTTGCTGAGGTTGCGCGAAATCGGCGCCGATGGCCGGATCTACGATTTAATGGATTCGCAAGTGCGCGCCATCGAGACCGGCTGCGGACAACTCGCCGCAGCCGATTCCAGCGCGTCGTTGAACGCGGCGTTTGACCTGATCGAGCAACGGATCAGCCAATTTGCCGGAGACGGAACACCGCCTCCTCCATCGTCGGAGCAGGAGGTGTCTGCGTCTGCGTCAATGACGGAAGTGCCTTCTGTCGAGGATGAAACGCCGGAAGCGTCACCAAGCGAAATCGCGCCCGAACCCGCGATCGGCTTTGCAACAGCCTCGCCCTCGGAAGATACCGCCATCGCTGAAACCGATGTTGAGGCGATCGGCGCCGAGGCAGCTTTGGATGATGCCCTGGATATGATTGCGCTGGAGATGGCCGCTCCGCAGTTTGCGGAGGACGATGCTGAGCCATTCTACGCGGCGCAACCGGAGCCGGTTGAACCGGAAGCGGTCGCTGTCGCGCAACCCACCGAAAACGTGACCGCGCCGGAACCGGAGCCAAGCTCTGCCCAGCCACTTCAAGTCTCGCTGGGCGCGTCGTTAATCGCCAACGGAATTGTGCTCAAGCCAGCCGCGTCCGGCGTCGATCCGCTGGCGCCGATCCGCCGCATGAGCCAGGCCGAGAAGATCGCATTCTTCTCTTGATCGAAGGCTCAGGCGATCAATCTCGCATATAGATCCGCATCGACGTTGCCGCCCGACAACACGATGACGACGGTCTTGCCGCGCGCCTCGATTCGCCCCGCCAACAGCGCGGCGAGGCCCACTGAACCGCCAGGCTCGACCACAAGCTTCAACTCCCGGAATACAAAAGCGACCGCGGCGCCGACTTCGGCATCGGATGCCGTAACGCCCTGCGTCAGCAGCCGCTGATTGATCGCAAAGGTGATTTCGCCCGGAACCGTTGCCATCAGCGCGTCGCAGATAGTGCGGCCCTGGGCGCGGTGCGGCTCGCGCTTTCCGGCAAGCAGCGAGCGCGCATGATCGTCAAACCCTTCCGGTTCGGCCGACATCACGGCTGCCTGCGGGTAACGCGCCTTCATCGCGGTTGCGACACCCGCAACCAGTCCGCCGCCCGACGCCGGTGCAACCACGATATCCGGGGTGATGCCGAGCGCGGCCATGTCTTCGGCGATTTCACGGCCCACGGTGCCCTGCCCGGCAATGACCATCGGATCGTCGTAAGGCCGCACCAGCGTCGCACCGTATTTATCCGCGATGTCGCGGGCGATGGCTTCGCGGTCCTCGCGGTCGCGATCATACAGCACCACTTCCGCGCCATAGCCCTTGGTGCGTTCGCGCTTGGAGCGCGGCGCATCTGACGGCATTACGATGGTCGCCCGCATGTTGAGGATTTTTGCGGCCGCCGCCACGCCCTGCGCGTGATTGCCGGACGAAAACGCGACCACGCCGCCGCCGCGCGCGGCTTGCGGGATCGACGACAATTTGTTGAAGGCGCCGCGAAACTTGAAGGAGCCGGTCCGCTGCAGCATTTCCGGCTTCAGGAACACTCTCGCGCCGACGCGTTCGTTGAGCGCAGGCGACGACAGCAATGGCGTTCGCACTGCGAATGGCGCCAGCACGCGGGCGGCTGCGTCGATATCCGCCGATGAGACCGGCAAGGGAAACACAGAAACTGTCATGCGTGTCTTTTATCGCGAGCCGCGACAGGCGGGCAAGGCGCACCGATGCAGGTCAGGTCGCCAGTCGCGGGCGTTTCAGTGCGATTTGCAGATTAGAGCCGGTTTCGGCTCGTACGTCACTGATGTTGTTGACAAATGCGCGGGCTGACGCCTCCCAGGTCTGGCTTGCGCCAAACCGAAGGCAGTCCTGGGACGAAATTGTGAGCGCTGCCAAACACGCCAAACGCAGGTCTTCGCTCAAAACGCCGACCTCGGCGGTGCCGATCACGTCGCGGGGACCGGTCACCGGGAACGCCGCCACAGGCACGCCACTCGCCAGCGCCTCAAGAAGGACCAGACCGAACGTGTCGGTTCTGCTCGGAAACACGAAAACGTCGGCGGCAGCGTAGGCTTCCGCCAGTTGCTCGCCCTGAAGGGAGCCTAGAAAGACCGCTTGCGGATATTTTCGCTGCAAAGGCGCGCGCGCTGGCCCGTCGCCGACCACGACCTTGGTTCCGGGCAAATCGAGTTCGAGAAACGCTTCCAGATTTTTTTCGACCGCGACCCGGCCGACCGACAAAAAGAGCGGGCGCGGCAGGCCAAGCTCGGCGGCGCGCGGACGAAACAGTTTCGCATCGACGCCGCGCGGCCACAGCACGACATTGCTAAAACCACGTCCGCGCAATTCGCCCGCCAGCGCCGGCGTCGCCGCCATCACCGCGTGGCTGGCGCCATGAAACCAGCGCAGCGCGGACCAACTCCAGGATTCAGGGATTGGCAGGCGCGCCGAAATATACTCGGGAAACCGGGTATGGAAACTCGTTGTGAACGGCACGCCGCGCTTGCGGCAATAGCGGCGCACCGCAAGGCCGATCGGCCCCTCGGTTGCGATATGAATGCTGTCGGGCCGCGCATCGTCGATCAGGCCTGCGATTTTCGCGGCGTTCGGCAACGCCACGCGCAGATCGGGATAACTCGGCAGCGCCACGGTACGAAACGACTGCGGCGTGAGAAAACTGACATCGACGCCAAACGACTTCGCTGCCTCAGCCATCATGGTCAGCGTCCGCACCACGCCGTTGACTTGCGGGTGCCAGGCGTCGGTCGCGACCAGGATGCGCATTCAGGCCGCCCGCGCCGTCACCGAGGCGACGGGCGCTGCCCGTTTCAACGGATCAGTCCAGGTGATGATTTCAAAACGGCCGTCGTGATCTTCGGCCAGCGCGGTGCAGCTCTCCACCCAGTCGCCGCAGTTCATGTAACGGATGCCGTGCTCGTCGCGGATCGCAGCATAGTGGATGTGGCCGCAGATCACGCCGTCGGCGCCATGGCGGCGCGCCTCGCCGGCCAGCGTCTGTTCGAACGCGCCGATGTAATTCACCGCGTTCTTCACCTTCAGCTTGGCCCATTGCGACAGCGACCAATAGGGCACGCCGAACCAGCGCCGGAAGGCGTTGACGATGCGGTTCATCCGGATCGCAAAGTCATAGGCCTTGTCGCCGAGATGGGCGAGCCAGCGCGCGTTCTGCACCACGAGGTCGAAGATATCGCCGTGAATCACGAGATAACGCCGCCCATCGACGCCCTCATGGATGATGTTTTCCACCACATCGATACCGCCGAAATGCGTTCCGTAGTACGAGCGTAAAAACTCGTCATGATTGCCGGGGACGTAAATGACCTTGGCGCCCTTGCGCGCCTTGCGCAGCATTTTCTGCACGAAATCGTTGTGCGATTGCGGCCAGTACCAGTTCGATTGCAGCGCCCAGCCATCGACGATGTCGCCGACGAGATAGATGGTATCGGCGTCGTGGGTGCGGAGGAAGTCCAGCAGCCGGTCGGCTTGCGAGCCGCGGGCTCCGAGATGGACGTCGGAGATAAACAAAGTGCGAAAGCGCCGTTCAGGACACTCTTCACTCATACCATCACTTTCCATGCGCGAGCACTTAGCAGATTTTCATGACATCGCGATGACGGTTCATGACCAGACCCGTCATCCAGAGGTGCGAGCCTCTTCGGCGAGCCTCGAAGGATGCGGACACGGGCGCTTGCGGCCCATCCTTCGAGACGCCGCGCAAGAGCGCGGCTCCTCAGAGCCTGATCGGAAAATGTATCCGAGTCATTTCAACTACTTAGGAACGACGGTGTTGCGGGGGTCAGACTTCAGGCAAATCTGCAGTAATTGAGATGCCCCAACGTGTTTCAACAGGGCGCATCTCAGAGAGGTCTGGTCCTCCGCGTCTCGAACTCTAATGATTTGAGTCACTTATTTTGAATCAGACTCTCAGGATGACGTTAAGGATGTGGTCGTCAATCGAACCCATGAAAGTGATGGATCGGCCCGTGGCCGTGACCGACATCGAGGCGATCGGCCGCTGATATCGCGGCACTGATCCAGGCCTTGGCGTTGCGAACCGCCGTTTGCAGCTCTTCGCCTTTTGCGAGGCCCGCCGCGATGGCCGATGACAGCGAACATCCGGTGCCGTGGGTATTTTTGGTGGCAACGCGCGGCGCCGGCAATGCGATGACGCCGTCCGTAGTGATGAGATAGTCGATACTCTGCGCGCCCTGCCCGTGGCCGCCCTTGATCAGCACCGCGCCGCAGCCCAGCGCCAGCAGGCGCTTGCCCTGGCTCTCGATATCCGTTTCGCTCACGGCAACCGGCTCATCCAGCAACGCCGCCGCTTCCGGCAAGTTCGGCGTGATGATTTCCGCGCGCGGAATGAGTTTTATGCGTAGCGCGTCGATCGCGTCCGCCGCCAACAGGCGATCGCCCGATGTCGCCACCATGACCGGATCGAGCACCACATGCCTTGGCGACCAGCGCTCAAGCCCGGCCACGATCGCCTCGATCACGGAGCGCTGCGCGACCATGCCGATCTTGACCGCCTTGACATCGAGATCGCCGAACACAGCATCAATCTGCGCGGTCACGAAGTCCGCGGGCACCTGATGGATGCCGGCCACACCTTGGGTGTTTTGCGCGGTGAGTGCGGTGATGACCGAGGCGCCGTAGACCCCGAAGGCAGCGAACGTCTTAAGATCGGCCTGGATACCGGCGCCTCCTGAGGAATCCGAGCCGGCGATGGTGAGCGCAATGGGAATGGTCATCGTTTGGCGCGCGAGTTGCTCCCCCATTCAAGCCGATGTTCCGTGGTAGCGCGGACCGCCATTGGCAGCAAGTTGACTTACACGCTATATTGAACCCGGCGCGACGCCGTTCGGAGACTTAAGCGATGGTTCCCTTTTTCGTTCAGTTCAAATGCAAGCTTGGCCAGTCCTATGTCGTCGCCAACGCACTCGCGGAGGCCGAGATCGCCTCGGAAATTTATTCCACCGCCGGCCACTATGATCTGCTGGTGAAGTTCTACGTCGATAACGACACCGACATCGGTCACTTCGTCAACGAAAAGGTCCAGGTGATTCCGGGCATCGAGGACACCCACACCATCATCACCTTCAAGGCTTTCGGAGCCAAGTGAGGCCGAACCGCCGCTAATATTAAATTTTTCGCTTCGTGTCCCAGGCGCGGTGCAGCGTTCTTTACACTGCGCTGCGTCCGGAGCACGACAATTCTTGCGAAGTTCGATGGATACGCGGGTCAAGCCCGCGTATGACGGTAGAGCAATCGTAGGGTGGGCAAAGGCGCTCTTCGCGCCGTGCCCACCATCTTACGATCTTGAGTGCTGAGGTAGAATGGTGGGCACGCTAGGCTTTACCATCCTACGTATTCTAGCTCTTCTTTTTCGGCCGCGGCGGACCCTCCACCGGCGGCAGCGATTTCAGGTATTCCGCCATCGCGGCGCGATCCCCGGCGCCCAGTTGCGAGGTATTGCGGATCACGCGCGCCATCGATCCGCCGACGGTGTCGCCATCGGGCGTCTGCCCGGTTTCGAGGAGATAGGCGATGTCGTTCGCGCTCCACTCGCTAAGTCCTTTTTGCGTGATGTTCGGCACCCAGCCCTCGCCTTCGGGATTGGGACCGCCGGCAAAGCGCTTGCCGGCGATGATGCCGCCGAGAAAGTTGCGCGGGCTGTGGCATTCGGCGCAATGGCCGAGCGCGTTGACCAGATAGGCGCCGCGATTCCATTGCGCCGAGCGCGTCGAATCCGACGTGAACGGCTTGCCGTCCATGAACAGCAATTTCCAGATGCCGACATTGCGCCGGATATTGAACGGAAACGGCACGTCGTGATCGCGCGCCTTGCCGGAAACCGGCGTCAGCGTTTTCAGGTAGGCGAAAAGATCGCGCACGTCCTCGATCTTCGCATGCTGGTAGGAGGTATAGGGGAAAGCCGGGAAGTAATGCGTTCGCGCAGGCGAAGTCCCTTTAATGACCGCGCTGACAAAATCAGCCTCGCTCCAGCGCCCGATGCCGTCGGCCGGGTCGGGCGAGATATTCGGCACATAGAACGTCCCGAACGGCGACGGAATGGCGAGGCCGCCGCCCAGCCGGGTCCGATCGGGCTGAGCGGGGACGGCGTGGCATGAGGAACATCCCCCGGCATTGAACGTTGTGAGACCGTTGGCCGGGTCAGGCGTGTAGGCCGGCAGCGCGTTCGCGGGAATGGTTGCCGGAATCGTCAACCACCAGAAAATGCCAAGGCCGGCGACGCCGGCAATCACGAGGGCAAGGAAAAATCGTCTCAGCACGCGCTAATCCATCGTCACGGGACAAACCTAGTTTTGCCAATATGGGGTAAAGTCTCGGCCATTGCCTCTATCAAATTTAGGCGCGTTTCCGCTGAATCCGGGAATAAATTCGAGAGTCCATTGTTGTTAAATCGACGTCCACAGGGAGAGAACCATGTCTAAAACCAAAGTCACGCTCGCTACGCTCGCACTCGGAGCGGCGGTCGCCTTCGCCGGACCCGCCTTTGCCGACAAGATGAAAGCAACCTTGGACAGCGCGTCCGAAGTGCCCGCCAATACCTCCGCAGGCAAAGGTACAGCCGACATCGACTACGATGCCGCCTCCAAGAAGCTGAGCTGGAAGCTGACCTATTCCGGCCTGTCGGGCCCCGCGACCGCGGCGCATTTCCACGGGCCCGCTGAAGCCGGCAAGAACGCCGGCGTCGCGGTTGCGATCCCGAATGCAACCTCCAGCCCCGCCGAAGGCAGCGCCACGCTGACGGACGCCCAGGCCGCCGATCTCGTGGCCGGCAAATATTACGTCAACGTGCACACCGCGGCCAATCCAGGCGGCGAAATCCGCGGCCAGGTGACGAAGTAAGCCTGCCTTCACGGGATGTTTTGAAAACGAAGGGGCGAACGCATCAAGCGTCCGCCCCTTTCTTATCGATTGTCATTCCGGGACACGCCACCGAACTCGGGTTTACCCGAGTTCGGCAAATATCATTATCCAAGTCGGCAACAGCCGACTTGGATGCGTGGGCTCGGAATCCATAAACGCCGATCGTGGTTATGGATTCCGGGTTCGCGCCTCGCGCGCCCCGGAATGACGAAAATCAGCTATTCTTCACGCGAAAGGTTTCGTGGCAGCCGCCGCAGGATTTGCCGATCGCCGGGAAGGCCGCTTTCAGCGTATCCAGGTCTTTGACCGAAGCCTTGGCGTCGGTCACGGCCTTGGCGAAGGTCGCGATGCTGGCATCGAAGCCGGCCTTGTCTTCCCAGATCTTGGCCGACGGACTGTAGTCGCCTTCCGCCTTCATGCCTTTGATGCTCTCCGGAAACAGCGTCGGAAGCTTCTTGGCGGTATCGTCCAGGTTATTGAGCGCCTCGGTCACCGCGGCTTGATCGTAGGGCTTCTCGCCCTTGTTGATCGGCGCCAGAACCCCGCCGAGCGCCTTGCCATTTCCCTTCATGACCGCTTGCGCGCTCTTGAGCGCGTCCTGTTGCGCCGCAACGACGCCGACCCCAAGCAATAACGCTCCTACGACAACGACAGTCCGTATCATCAGCCGCTCCCCGTTTCCTTTTCCAGCGCGCCGCCAGTCCGCTGCCCGCGAACCTCGGCCATCGTCAGTCTAACCCCACGCCGGGCGTTTCATTCCGCCCCCGGCACCGGGAATCAGAGGCTGTGCCGCCGCTGATGCTCGCGGATCGCGATCCAGACCCGTTCCGCGGTCGCCGGCATGTCGATGTGATCGATTTTATACTCGCGCCACAGCCCGTCGATAATGGCATTGACCACGGCCGGGCATGAACCGATCGCGCCGGCCTCGCCCGCGCCCTTGACGCCCAAGGGATTGGTCTTGCAGGGGACATTGCGGGTTTCGAACACGAAGGGCGGACCATCGGCCGCGCGCGGTAGCGCGTAATCCATGAAGGTGCCGGTGACCAGCTGGCCATCCTTCGGGTCATAGACCGCCTGCTCCATCAGCGCCTGACCGATGCCCTGCATCGCGCCGCCATGAACCTGTCCGGCCAACAGCAGCGGATTGAGGGTTACCCCGAAATCATCGACGATGATGTAATTGACGATCTCGATCTTGCCGGTGGCGGGATCGATCTCGACTTCGGCGAGATGGGTGCCGTTCGGATAGGTGCCGTCGGCGGCAGTGAAGGTGGCGCTCGCGTTCAGCTTTGCTGGATCGACTCCGGGACGTTTTGCAAGATCGGCGAAGGTTATCGAGCGGTCGGTGCCGGCGATCCGCACGGTGCCGTCGCTGATCTCGAGATCGGCGGCGCTGGTTTCCAGCGCGTCGGCGGCGATATCCCGCAAATTGGCGCCGAGGGCGCGGGTGGCGCGCTCGACGCTGACGCCGCCGGTCGGAATCGACGCCGAGCCGCCGGTGCCGAGACCGGTGGCGATGCGGTCGGTGTCGCCCTGGAAGATATGGACGCGGTCGGGCGCGAGCCCAAACTGCTCGGCGACGAGTTGCGCATACGCCGTTTGATGCCCCTGCCCGCTCGACTGCGTGCCGATCAGGATGGTGACGTCGCCATTGGGATCGAGCGCGACATTGGCGGTCTCTTCGCCCATGGTGCCGCAGACTTCGACGTAAGTGCCAAGACCGATGCCGCGGACCAGGCCCTGTTTCTTCGCGGCCTTGGCGCGCTTGGGGAATTCCTTCCAGTTCGCGATTTCCATCGCGCGTTTCATATGCGCGGCGAAGTCGCCGGAATCGTAGATCTTGCCGGTCGCCGTCTTGTAAGGCATCGCGCGCGGCGCAATAAAATTCTTGCGCCTTATTGCGTCCGGCGTCATCCCGAGTTTTCGCGCCGCCGCATCCACCAGGCGCTCGACGACGTAAGCCGCCTCGGGCCGTCCGGCGCCGCGATAGGCATCGACTGGCACGGTGTTGGTGAACACGGTGCGGACGCGGCAGTGGAATGCCTGGATGTCGTAAAGCCCGGGCAGCATGCCGGCGCCGCCATGCGGGATGTAGGGACCGAAGGTCGACAGATACGCGCCCATGTCGCCCATCAGGTCGACGTCCATGCCGAGAAACTTGCCGTCTTCGGCCAGCGCCATCCGCGCGGTGGTGACATTGTCGCGGCCCTGGGCGTCGCCGATGAAGTGATCGGCGCGGTCGGCGGCCCATTTCACCGTCTTGCGCAGTTTTCGCGCGGCGACCGCTACAAGCGCATATTCGCGGTAGGGAAACAGCTTGGTGCCAAATCCGCCGCCGACATCCGGGCAGATCACCCGCATCTTTTCGAGCGGCATCTTCAGGACCATCCCGCCAATAATCTCGCGCAGGCGGTGGCTGCCCTGGCTGCCGATCGTCAGCGTCAGATGATCGCGCTTGGCGTTGTATTCACAGACGGCTGCGCGGGTTTCCATGAAATTGGTGATGACGCGCGGATTGACAATCGAGACCTCGGCCACGGCGTGAGCTTTCGCGAACGCGGCTTCAGTGGCTTTTTTGTCGCCGATCGGCACGTCGAACAGCACATTGCCGGCATGATCGGGCCACACCTGCGGTGCGCCGTTCTTCACGGCGTTGACGACGCCGACCACCGCGGGCAGCGGCGTCCAGTCGACCTCGATCGCCTCGATCGCGTCGCGGGCGTGATCGATGGTGTCCGCGACGATGAAGGCTACGGCGTCGCCGACATGGCGAACTTCGCCATGCGCCAGGATCGGATAGGGCGGGCCCGTGAACGGATCGACCTCCAGATTGAACAGGCAGGGGAGATCGCCGAGCTCCTTGACGTCGTCCGCCGTCAAAACCATCGCGACTCCAGGCAATCCGCGAGCCTTGGTGGCGTTGATGGTGAATTTCGCATGCGCATGCGGCGACCGCAGCACCAGCGCATGCATCGCAGCTTGCGGCGCGTGGTCGTCGGTGTAACGGCCCTTGCCGCGAATGAGCGCATCGTCTTCCTTGCGCAGCACGCTTTGACCGACGCCAAACTTGATGGGAGCCATTGGTTCTCCGATGTTTCAGTCTTGATTTGCCGTCATATTGCAGCGGATCGGCAGATAGCGCAAACGGCTTTAACCGCGCACCAGAGACCTCAACCAGCCCCAGCCAAACAGCAACAGGATCGATCCGGCATAGACGAGCGCGCCAACCACGATCAGGACCAGGAGCGCAGCCTCGTCACGAAACGCGCTCAATTGCGCAAACTGCGCTGCCGCGAACCGCGCGGCGAACCAGAGCGCTAACCCAAGCACGATACCGGTGATGAGGAATTTCGCGAGCGAGATTAGAAATGCCCGATCGAACGTCAGGTGCCCCGCCCGCACCGCAAAACCGATCACCAGCAACAGATTGACCCAGGCCCCGGCCGCGGTCGCGAGTGCGAGACCAACCTGCGCAAGTGAACCCACCAGCGCGATCTTCAGCGCGACATTGACCGCGACGCCGGTCAGCGCCGCCTTGACGGGTGTCGCGGTATCCTTGCGGGCGTAGAAGGTTGCGACCGCGCTGCGGATCAGGACGAACGGAATTAGCCCAATCGCATAGGCCGCGAGCGTGGCGCCGGCCGCGGCGGCATCGGCCTTCGAGAACGCGCCGCGCGCGAACATCGCGCGCATGATGACATCCGGCACCGTTAGGAACGCCGCCACGAACGGCACCGAAAACAGCAGCGTGAAATCGAAGGCGCGGCGCTGCGATGCCGCAGCACCCGCGTCATCGCCCAACGTCAGCCGCCGCGACATTTCCGGCAACAGCACGGTGCCGATGGCGATGCCGATCACGCCGATCGGCAGTTGATTGAGCCGGTCGGCATAATACAGCGCCGACAATGCGCCGGCGGGCAGAAAGGTCGCGATGATGGTGTCGGCGAACAGCGCGACCTGGGTCCCCATCGAGCCTACCGTCGCAGGCCCGAGCGCGCGAAAAAAGGCGCGGACGTCGTCGTCGAGCTTGAGCGGCGCAAATCGCGGCAGGATGCCGCTCCGCGCGGCGTCCCCCGCCAGCAGGAAAAACTCGAGAAATCCGGCGATCAACACGCCCCACGCCGCGGCGTATCCGGCGCCGGGAAAAAACGCGGCCAGCGCCAATGTGGCCATCATCGACAAATTGAGAAAGATTGGCGCTGCGGCAGCGCTGGCGAAACGATGCATGACATTGAGCATGCCGCCATACAGCGTCACCAGCGTGACCAGAAGCAGATATGGAAACGTGATCCTCGTCAGCGAAATCGCGAGATCGCCGCGCAGGGGATCGGACGAAAATCCCGGCGCCAGAATTGCGATAACCTGCGGCATGAATAGCCACGCCACCACCAGCAGAACGACCTGCGCGCTGAACAAAAGTGTGAAGATGCGATCGGCAAACAGCTTTGCCGATGTTTCACTCCGGCTGTGCAGATGGGCGTAGGCCGGCACGAACGCGGCATTAAACGCGCCTTCCGCGAAGATCGCGCGGAAATGATTGGGCAGCCGCAGGGCCACGAAGAACGCATCCGCCACCGGGCCGGCGCCGAGGATCGCCGCGAGCATGATGTCGCGCGCGAAACCGGTCAGCCGCGAGAGCAAGGTATAGCCGCCGACGGTGAAAATACGTCCGAGCATCAGCCGCTTCTACAGCATGCCAAGGAGTCGTAAAATGGAGTTTCGCACAGCGGCTGCCCAAATCCCCCGCCGTCATACCCGCGAATGCGGGTATCCGGTAAACACGAGCCTACAAGGCTAAACGGAGGCTTCACCGTTTACTGGATCATCCGCCTTTCGCGGATGATGACAACCCGCGCCGACGCGTTATGCCAGCGCGCCGCGCACAGCCTTGATGATCCGCTCCTGCGCCGGCTCATCGAGATAGGCATGCATCGGCAGGCTGATGACGTCGTCGGAGAGCTTCTCGCTGACCGGCAAGCCGCCATCGGCAACCGGAAAATCCCGATAGGCGGTCTGTTGGTGCATCGATTTCGGATAATAGATCGCGGTCGGAATGCCCTGCGCTTTCAGCGCGGCGGCGAAGCCGTCGCGATCCGTGCCATGCGGCAGCCGGATGGTATACTGCGCCCAGATCGAGGTGCAGCCGGAGGCCACGTGCGGTACGCTCACGACATTGCCGAGACCTCTTGCGTAGCGCTGTGCGACCTTGTTGCGCGCGGCGATCTCGTCCTCGAAGATTTTCAGCTTCTCGAGCAGGACTGCCGCCTGCATGGTGTCGAGCCGCCCGGTCAGGCCGAGCCGGACATTGTCGTATTTGTCAGAACCCTGGCCGTGGACGCGGATGCTGCGCAGCGTTTCCGCAAGTTCGGCATCGTCGGTGAAAATCGCGCCGCCGTCGCCGTAGCAACCGAGCGGCTTGGCCGGGAAGAAACTGGTCGCGGTGGCGAGGCCGAAAGTGCCGAGGCGCCGGCCCTTGTAGCTCGCGCCGAACGCCTGCGCCGCGTCGTCGAGCACGAACATGCCTTCGGCTTCAGCTACCGCGCCGACGGCATCGTGGTCGGCGCTTTGGCCGAACAGATCGACCGGCATCACCGCCTTCGGCTTCAGCCCCAGTCTCCTCGCGGTCGCGACGCCGCGCTTCAGCGCCGCCGCATCCATGTTGAAGGTCGCCTCATCGACATCGACGAACACCGGCGTCGCCCCGGTCAGCGCCACTGCTTCGCCGGTCGCGCAGAATGTAAACGACGGGCAAAGCACGGCATCGCCGCGTCCGACGCCCGTCGCCATCAGCACCATCAGCAGCGCATCGGTACCGCTGGCACAGGTCACCACATGTTTTGCGCCGCTGAAAACCGCGAGTTCGGCTTCCAGCTGCGCCACTTCCGGGCCGTTGATGAACTGGCAATGCGCCAGCACGCGTCCAACGGCGTCATCGATCGATTTGCCGAGCCGCCGGCGCTGCGCGCCGATATCGATGAATGGCACGGGGTCTGGACGAAGATGCTGGTTCATGGCGCCTTGCAGGGATTGGGAGTTGGACATTTACGGCGCGGTCTTCTTTGCTGGAGCATGATCTTTTCGGAAAACCGGCTTCCACTTTGCGCTAACGCGGCCCTACGGGTCCGGATCATGCTCTAACCCGCAACGCGGCGCGGTCCCTTGCGGGCGGAGGCGGCAGCGGGCTTGGCGGGAGCTTCCAGACATCGTATCGCGATTTCAAGGCTGGCCACGCCTTCATCGCCGGTCACCGCCGGCACGCCGCCGGTGCGCACCGCATCCAGAAATGCGATCAGTTCGGCGCGCAGCGGTTCGTCATGCCCTACCGGCAAATGGCGCATGGAGTAGCTGCCGTCCGGCTTGAAGCCGAAGCATTCGGTGACCTGACGGGTCAGAAGATCGCCCATCACATATTTGCCGCGGGTCGCGACGGTGACGCTGCGCGCCTTGAACGGCGTCAGCCAGTTGGTGTTGATATGGGCGAGCACGCCGGAAGCGGTGCGGAACTGCAAAAGCGCGATGTCTTCGCGTTCGGCGACTGCGCTGGAGAGCTGCGGCTGCACTTCGATAATGTCGGATTCGGTGAACCAGCGGATCAGGTCGATGTCGTGCACCGCAAGGTCGATCACCACGCCGACATTGGACATGCGCGGCGGAAACGGTCCGACCCGCGTAATGGCGATGGAGAGAATATCTTCGCCTGAGATCGCAGCCTTGATGGCGGCAACGGCCGGATTGAAGCGCTCGACATGGCCGACCATCAGCGTCACGCCGGCGCGGCGGGCGGCGGCAACGATGTCGCGCCCCTCCTCCACCGAGGATGCGATCGGCTTCTCGACCAGGACGTGAATGTTGCGGGCGATACAGGCCAGCGCGATCTCGTGATGAAGATGCGTCGGTGCTGCGATGGTGACCGCGTCAACGCCCTCCGCGATCAACTCGTCGAGACTGGCGAATGTCCGGCAGCCAATGTGCTCGATCGCGCGGCTACGGTGCTCCGGCAAGGGATCGACGATTCCGACCAGTTCGATGCCAGGCAAGCCAGCCAGCACACGGCCATGATTGGTGCCCATCACGCCCGCGCCGATCACACCGGCGCGAAGCGTGCGCCTTGCGTCCGCTTTCAAGTCCGGTGCAGATCCCCTGGAAACCATATGGCAAACCCCGATAAATCCCGTGCGAGAGTGTCCCTCCCTCGCCCGGAGTTCTCCTAGCACGTCGTCCGAGGTGTGGCGAATGTCCGCAAAGTGGTGCCAAACACTTTTTGATTCAAAAGGTTACACCGCGGAAACCCGCATCGTCGAGGACCCGGGCGCCACCTGCGTCCCGCCCGAGCCCGGCGATCCGAATTGAAAACTCCGTCAGCGGCGAACCGCATCGCCGGCGCCGCCACCCACGACGGTCGCAGCGATAATCCGCAGATCGCTGCGACCGTCGTGGTTCTCGACATAATAGCTGTCGGCTTGCGCGAGTTTTTCCGGCGTCGACATGTCGATCGCAGCGAGTTGCGCGGTACCGGTGATGCCGGGACGGACGCGAAACACGTCGAGGGCGCGCCGCGCCGCGATCACCTCGGCCTGAACCGGAAGGCAGGGCCGCGGACCTACCAGACTCATATCTCCCCGCAGCACGTTGAAAAGTTGCGGCAGTTCGTCGAGTTTTGCCGATCGCAGGCGCCGGCCGGTCGGCGTGATCCAGCTTCCGGCAACTTCATGCGAACCGGCTATCGGGGCGCCATCCGCCATGGTGCGAAACTTGTAGCACTGAAACGGTTTTTCGGATTTGCCGACACGGGTCTGCACGAACAAAACGCCGCCCCGCGACGATCTTGATACGAAATACGCAATGAGCAGCATGACGGGCATGAGAGCGATCAGCCCCAGGGCTGAAACCAGAAAATCGAACGCTCTTTTCATGGCAAGTCCGTCAGTGAGGCACCAAGCCGGACCAGGCATCGACATGGCGATCCGCGGGGAAGCGCCGCCTATGCCGACTTGGCTTCCCGGTCAAGACCGACATCAAGCCTTTGAAATGAACGCGCGGTTTGCCGCAGCCCTTCGGTGATATTTTCACGCGGCGTCCAACCCAGGAGCTCCCGGGTCTTGGTCACATCGACCTGCAGCGAATCGGTCAAACGGCTTGCGATCGCGCGCTGCCCGATCGCGGCGGCAGCCATGGTCAGGAACGCTGCCGGGAGCGGCATGATCCACGACGGCCGGCCGAGAGCCTGCGCCATCTTCTTGAACAGCTCGGTGGTGGAAATATCCTCCCCGTCGCTCACAAGGAAGACCTGTCCCGCGGCCTTCGGATGGGTTGCGGACAGGATGATCAGGTCGGCGAGATTACTGACGAAAACGAAGGAGCGCTTGTTATACACGGCACCGAGCGGCAACGGAATTCCGCGATCGACCCAACCCAGCATGGTCGCGAAATTCGCCTTCACGCCGGGCCCATAAACCAGCGGAGGACGGATGACGGTCACTTCGAGCGCCGACTCCTCGGCCAGGGCGAACAGGCCCAGTTCGGCTTCAAGCTTGGACTGCGCGTATGGATTCTGGGGATTGGGCGGGTCTTCAGCCGTGAACGGGCGGCCGGGCTGGGTGGCCTCCCCGTTTACTTTCACCGAGCTGATGAACACGAACCGTCTGACCCCGGCCGTGATCGCCTGCCTCGCCAAATTCAGGGTCGACTCGACGTTAGCGTCGCGGAAACGGAGAATCGGGTCGTCAACCGTCTCGTTCATGACGTGAGCGCGGGACGCCAGATGAATGATTGCATCGACGCCCTCGAGGGCCGCGGTCCAGTCGGTCCGGGAGTCGATGTTCCCGATGCCGAAATAGCCGCTGCGCGCCACACGGGTAGCCGCTCGATAGGAAATCCCACGCTTGGCTAACTCGGAGACGACCGCCCGCCCGACCAACCCGTCCGCGCCTGTCACGAGGAACATGTATCTTCCCGTTACGAAAATCAGCCGTCACGCCCGACAGCCAAGTTTCCCGTTAGACCAACCACCAACGATCGTCTGTCATGCCCGCCTTGGCGGAAAATACCCGCCACGCCCAAAATTGCGGGACAGCCCCATGCATTGCCTAAGTTGCCGGCAACCGCAACGTAAAAACATCATTACGACGCGACGGTTCCATGCGAATCATCGCTCCACCCGCAACATTCAGCCCACCATAGACTACACCAGTAATGTGACAGCGCGCGGCATCTTCGCGCATTAACCTTATCCACCGATCCCAGTCATGCCGCCAAAGCCGGCCGATAGCCCTTTTGCGCCACTCGCCAGGCCTGGAACATCAGGACATCCCAAAGCAAATACTGATGGTTGCGCCGTCCCGAAAGATGTTCCTGCCACGCGAGCCGAATCGGCGCGGGATCAAAGAAACCGTCGGCTTTCAGCTGCGTCTCGCTCAACAAATCCTCGGCCCAATCGCGCAATGCTCCGCGCAGCCAGCTGTCAATCGGTACGCCAAAACCCATCTTGGGCCGCTCTACGAGTTCCTTCGGAACGTGTTTGTAAAGTAGCTGCCTGAGCGGCCATTTGGTCTTGTTCTCGGCCCGGAGCACTGCCAGCGGCAGCGACATTGCAAACTCGACGACGCGATGATCGAGCATCGGCACGCGGGTCTCAAGGCTTACGGCCATCGCCGCCCGGTCCACCTTTACGAGAATATCGTCGGGAAGGTAGCTCATCAGGTCGACATACATCATCCGCTCGACATTGCCGGGCAGATTTGGCAGCGCCTCCAGACCGGTCAACATGGTCGGCTGTTCGCAGCCGCCGATAACGATATCCGCCGGATTGCTCCAATGCGAGCAAAGATGACGGTAAACATCGTCGGCCGTCTGCATCGACAACAGTTCGGCGGCCCTGTGGACCTTATCGCCCACCCTTCCGTGACGGCGATGTTCCGGTATCAGCGGCATCAGCGGACCGGCCAGCCGATCATAAAACGCCGGCGAGGCAAGCGTTGCGAGGCCGGCGGTGGCGAGGCGCAGCGGGCGCGGCACCCGCGCGACCTTTTTCCAGAATTCGTCAGCGAGTGCATAGCGCGTGTAACCGGAAAACAGTTCGTCGCCACCATCGCCGGACAGGGAAACCGTAACATCCTGGCGAGCCAGCTTCGACACGAGATAGGTCGGGATTTGCGAGGAGTCCGAGAAAGGCTCGCAGTAAATCTCCGGCAGGCCTGGGATGACATCCATCGCTTCCCGCTCGGTGACGTATAGTTCGGTGTGGTCGGTGCCGAGGTGCCGCGCAACTTCCTTGGCCTGCTCGGCCTCATTGTAGTCGGCCTGATGAAAGCCGATCGTGAAGGTCCGGATCGGCTGCGTACTCATCGACTGCATGATCGCGACCACCGTGGAGGAATCGATGCCGCCCGAAAGGAACGCGCCCAGCGGCACGTCCGCCATCATTTGTCCCTTGATGGATTGTTGCAGCAGGGACTCGAGCGCAGTGACCGCCTCGTCACGATTGCCCTCGAACGGGTGAGCGCGACTGCTTTCCGCCGCGTCCCGTGCGCTCCAATAGGCTTCGCTGCGCGGTTCGCGGTCTCCATCGGCCAGCACCAGGAAGTGACCGGGGCGCAGTTTGTGAAACCCTTTGTAGATCGAATACGGCGCCGGCACGTAGTTGTGGCGCATCAGCAACGCGATAGCGTTGCGGTCGATCTCGGGATCCCACGCGGGATGACCGCGAAAAGCCTTGAGCTCGGAGGCAAAGGCGAAACTTCTGCCGACGCGGCCGTAGTAGAGCGGCTTTTCGCCGAGCCGGTCGCGGGCCAGCACCAGCGTGCGTTCACGGCGATCCCAAAGCGCCAGGGCGAACATACCCGCACAAAGCTGCAAAGCGGGTTTCAGCCCCCAGCGCGCAATGGCTTCAAGAAGCACCTCGGTATCGGAATGACCGCGCCACGGATGCGCGGCCTCAGCATCGAGCTTGCGGCGGATTTCCTCGTAATTGTAGATTTCGCCGTTGAACACCATAACGTAGCGCTTGCACGCCGAGAGCATCGGCTGATGCCCCGCGGGAGTGAGATCGACGATGGCCAAGCGGCGCTGCGCCAGCGCAATCCCGGTCTCGGCGTCTGCCCATACGCCGTCGTCATCGGGCCCGCGATGCCTGATCAGGTCAGCCATCCGCCGGACCACGGCGGCATCCTGCCCTGCCGACCCGGCGCTGCCGAAAAACCCAACGATTCCACACATATAGCTCTATCTTTCACTCGGCCGGGGCGTCCCTCAATCTACTAACGACCACCAGACACCAAATCAAGATGGCCGAGAGCACCAGAAGGATGAGCGGATGTATTGAAATCGGGGTCCGGATTTCATAGGCACGCCCGTTAACGCGCGGATCGGAATTATCCGACGTGGAAAAAAGCAGTGTCTTTCGTCGCCAGATCAAGTACTGCCCGTTTTTCAAAGCCATCGCCGCGGCGTCGGGAGCTTGAGCGTCGGACAACACCTTTCCGTCTTCCAACAAGAAAAGGGGGCGCCCGGTGGAGTGTTGTGAGGCGACCTCGGCAAGGCGGAGTATTCCTCCATATCCGGGACGAGGAATTGGGGCAGCGAAGACCGGCCCGGAACTTTGGTTGATCGCGATCACGCCATCACCTAATCGCGCCGTCATATAGCGGTCAAATCCGACGATAACGGCACTGCAGCCGATAATAAAACAAATGGAACCCGCGATAACGACGCCCCTGAGGGCGGCAAGTGAATAATGGCAGACCTTCGCCGCGCTCTGCCTCGAAATGTTACCGGCAATACCGACCGCAATCGCCACAATGAAACTTGGAAACAGAATGTCGTTACCGGTCATTAACACCGCGGTTGTCGCCAATCCCAACGGCAGTTGGCCCGCATTGCGAACACGATAAAATGTGAGGCCGATAAACGCAAAGGGCATCAACCAGCCCACATGGCCAAACGCGACGGCGAACAGAAGAAAAGTATTGTGCGGCGCTATCTCATGCGCAGCGGCCAATCCGCGTCCGAAAAATGGTCCGGACCCATAAGTGATGAAAGCCCGCCACATGAAAAGGGCCCGGGCTGAAACCGAATTTTTCTCGCCCTCGTTCTCCGACACTTTGCCAATAGCGTCGATTTGAGCATCGACGTGGGCGGCTTGAGGCGCCCCCTCGCTTGTTGCTGCGGATTTACGTTGAACCGTGAGGGCTTGCATCGCCGTTTGAACCGAACGGCTCGCATCTTCAAAGGCGCTTAGAGCGCCTCGAAGCCCCCCAAAAGAATCGGTCGCCGCAATCACAAACCGGTCGTTGGTAGAAAGCGCCACAGAACCCCAAATCAACAGACCGAGAGCAACCAGAATTGTCCGGCCCGAGGGTGCACCGTCTAAGCGTGGACGGTCTCCGTTCCTCATCATTTGCCACATCGATAGCGCGCCAACTCCGCACACAACAACAAGCGCCGCTAACAAAGTCGAACGGGAAAGTGTAAAAAAAATCGCCGCGCCATTGAGCAGAAGAAAAGGAACCCGCCAACGCTTAGGCACCGCCCACCAGGTAGCTGCCGCTCCAATAAAAAGACCCGCGGCGGCATCGTTAGGATTGACGGCCAGACCCGCCGCCCGGCCTGCGGTATTCGTTAGTCCGTCATCGAACAAGATATCGAGACAGCAAATCACGGCACTTAGTGTCGTAACGGCCGCCGACAACCTCAGCAGCAGCAACGGCGCGGACCCGAGAATGAGCACCGTGACGCAAATCAAAAGCATCATGGCGACAACCAGATTTTTTGCCATCCAGTCCAATGGATGGATAAAAGTCAATGCAATCATCAATAAGCAGACAAGCAGAACCGGAAGGCTCTGACGTCGGACAGCTGGGTCGGTTACCAGAACCGCAACGGTGAAACATACGGTGAGTGTCCAATAACCGTAGTAAATCGCCGGCCACAATAGTTGGTCGCCAGCCAAAAGCGGATGAAAGAAACCCAGAAACTCCGATTGAAACGCAATAATAGCGACGGCGCTCAGTGTCGCCGCCGCCGCGCGAATTACCATTATTGCGGAATTCCCGAGTTGAATTCTGCGATCGTCATCGCGCACGTCGGCAGTCATTTGGCGCCTCTATCTTGACTGCCTTTATAAAGACGTTCGTAGGCATCGACCATGACGTCAACCGAGTATCGCTCGCGAACCAGTTGTTGCCGGGCTCGACGACTATCGGCCGCCGTGGCCAGTCGGCCGATCATCCAAACCAGTCCCCGCGTCAAGTCCTCCGTATCCTGCGGCCTGACGAGGATGCAATCCGGCATGCCGTCGAGCGCTTCCGAGTTGCCGCCGACATTGGTGGCGACAACCGGCAGCCCCGCCGCCAGCTTTTCAAGCAGCGCATTTGAAAAACCCTCTTCGTGCGAAGACATGACGCCAATATCCATCGCCGACAGCAGCGCCGGCACGTCGTTCCTCTGGCCCATCAGGTTCATTCGGTCCGATACTCGAAGTCGATCGGCGCTTTCGACCAGCGCATGTGCCATACCTTCATCTCTTCCTATCAGGAATAGCTTGATGCGGGAATCGCCGGCTGCAATCCGGGCGAACGCCTCAATCAACTCGCTGTGCCCCTTGTAAGGAATCAGATTCGCCACCATCGCGATGGCAATATTTTCCCTGGAAAGTCCCAATACGCCGCGCATCTCATCGCGGCGCTGCCGCGCATCGTCGAAAGGAGTAAAATCAATGCCATTGGGAATAACCACTATGCGCGAAGCGGCGTATCCATCGCGCGCTTGTGTGTCGCTGGCAACCGCCCGCGAATTCGCCGTAACCACATCCGACAATGCATTGGCGGCACGGTCCAACCATTTGAATATCGGATCGCGGTCCTGATATCTGCCAAGCGACCGCTTCGAGGTCACGACGAACGGCGCAAACGCCATTCGTCCCGCAAGAGCACTCATAAAATTCGTAAGCGGCAGGAAGCCATGCACCACATCGGGCCGCGACCGGCGAACGCGCCAAATTAGCCGTGCTTCGCACAAGCAAATACCGATCAACTTGGCGATCCTGCTCCCGCGCGCCGAATCGTAACCTCCACTGCTTACAGGAATGCCCGCCCGGCTGAGCTGATCGGCGAGCACGCCAGACTTCTCTAACGCGACGACATTTATATTCCAGCCCCGTTTTTTCAGCCGCTCGGCCAGCATCGCAAGCTGGCTTTCAGCGCCCCCAAGCACCAGCGAGGTCACAACGAAGAGTATACGACCCTTGCCCAGGTTGCTCATCGTTCGATACTCAGTTGCTCGGCCGTTTTGCGTGCCGACACACCGACGAATCGAAGAAACGGGGAAACAAGGTCGTTGTATTTTTCGTAGCGACCGCGTCAATCACCCTCAACCACTTTCCGTACACCAAAGCCGGAGAGAATTGTTCGCTGACTTTCGAAGCCTCCGCTCCAAGCCGGCTGCGAAGGTCGGGGTCGGCGGCCAAACGCTGCAGCGCTTCAGTCAATCCACCGACGTCTTCGGCGGGAACGAGCAAACCGTTCCGGTTATTCTCGATGAGATCGCGAGGACCACTCGGGCAATCAAAGCTTACGCAGGCCAGCCCCGTTTGCATCGCTTCCATTAATGCATTCGGAAATCCCTCGAATCGGGAAGACAGCACGAAAAGATCGGCCCGCTCCAGCCATTGGCCCACATCGACAAATCCCGGCAGCGTCAATGCACCGGCGATGCCCAGTCTGGTTGCTTGCTGTTCCAGCGCAGAGCGCTCAGGGCCTTCTCCCAGAATTGCCAACTGCCATCCAGTTCGCGCCAGGCCGGCACGATAAAAAGCGTCGAGGAGGAGATCGAAACCCTTTTGCTCTGCCAGACGTCCTATCGCCAGAACGAGCGGGCGGGCGGGGGATTCGGCCGCTTCGACCGTGCGACTTCCGAAATCCTGCGAATGACGCACGGCGTTCGGAATTACCACAAGACGCTTCACCCGCGTGTGGCGCCTGAACCATTCGGCACCGTCCGCGGTCTGAACGGTAACGGCACTCGCCAATGGGTAGGCCAAACGTCGTGCGAGACGCCAGGCGCGGGAAATGACATTGTACGCGGGATGGATTCGCTCCGATACAATCACCGGAATTCGCGTTCCAAAAAGGCAGAGCAGCGTCCACACGTTAATCAGATCGATGAAGCTCACGACGACATCGGGTTCAAGATCGCGAAGCTTGCGACGCGTGGCCAGGATGCAGCCAGAAAAATACCGGATCGTGTAAAGCAAGGAACGGTTCACACGGCGTATTTCGATGCATTCGCGCTGAATGCCCGTTGGAAATGTGTAAACATCCGGATCCCTGCCGCTTAATGTAACAAGCGTGACCTTTCGACCGCTATCATGCAAATAACGGCAAAGATCGACAACAACGCGTTCCGCGCCGCCGCCTCCCAGCGAATAGCTAACAACCGCAATGCGATCCGCTCGAACCTTTGAACTCAATGAAATCTCCGGTCTAAACGGGAGCAGCCGCCCTATTTTGTCGCTGCTGATTATCCGACTCGACACTTCAACCAGATGAACGGTTGAGGAAATGTCCGGATGGGTCCAGTCAGGCCCTGAGCTCTTCATACACCGCGATCATTTCCCGCGCTACGCGATCCATCGAAAATTCCTGCGCAATCAGCGCTCGCGCGGAACCGCCGTATTGTTCGCGGAGGCCGGGCTGTTCGATCGCTTGTTGCAAGGCGCTTGCAAGCGCCTGAGCATCCTGGACGGGAACGAGCCAGCCGGTGACCCCGTGCTGCACGATCTGCCGGCAACCGGGAATGTCGGTTGCGACCATCGCGCATCCGCTCGCCGCGGCCTCGAGCAGGGATTTCGGAAGCCCCTCATGATAACTCGGCAGGCACACGATCTGCGCCTGGGCAAATATGCTCGGCATGTCTTCCTGCCATCCCCAATTTTCGACGATACCCTTGGCGACCCATGCATCGATTTCGGACTGGCTGACGCTGGCCGGGTTTGCCGGGTCGGGCTTCCCGACCAGGGCAAAGCGCGCCTTGATACCCTGTTCGCGCAATAGCTGCGCCGCTTCCACAAACTCGCCGACGCCTTTTTCGCGCAGCAGCCGGGCCGGCAAAATGACCAGCGGCATTTCGCTTGCAACCGCGACCTGGCGATAGGCAGCGGGATCGACTCCCGCGCCGCGAATGAGCCGAATGGACCCGGCGTCTGCCAGTCCGCCGCTGACGACCCTCTCCCGGTCGTCGCTGTTCTGAACGATCAGGCGGAAATTTTTTCCGCCCAAGGCAAATTTAAGTACGGGCTTTATGATCCCGCGCAGTATTTTCGCGCGCAAGCCGGTCGATGAAAACACGTAGCCAAGCCCACCCAGCGCGTTGACGACATTTCGGATCCCGATGATCCGCGCCACGAGCGACCCATAAAGCACCGGCTTGAGCGCAACGTGATGGACGATATCGGGGGCCTCTTGACGGTAAAGCCGGGCGAGACGCATCAGCGTACGAAATTCTTCCAGCGGATTAAGACCGCCGCGATTGAAAGCCACCGGGCGAAGCGTGAAGCCCGCATCGGTGATGCGATCGCCATGCCGATCCACGCGGGTCGCCACCACCACGTCATACCCGGCCGCGCGCGCGGCGACCGCGAGTTCAAGCCGGTGCGAAACGAAATACCAATCTTCCGTAACGAGGAACATCAGCTTTCGGCCCGACGTGGCCTTGGCAGCCTTCGCGGAATTCGATCCAACGTCCGGGGCTGAGGTCACGAAACGCCCCGTGCTTTTGATTGGCAGCCGGTTCGAGCAGGTCTCTGCATGCGTTTCAGGCGGCGCAATAAAATTCCCTGTACCAGTCAACGAAGCGCTGGATACCCTCTTCGATCGGCGTCTTGGGCCGAAAACCGATATCGGCCACCAGCGCATCCACATCCGCGAAGGTGCGCGGCACATCTCCGGGCTGCAGCGGCAGCATGTTCTTGACGGCCTTCTTGCCTACCGCCTTCTCGATGCATTCGATGAAATACATCAGTTCGACCGGCTGGTTGTTGCCGATGTTGTAGAGGCGATAGGGCGCCGCCGACGTTCCCGGATCCGGTTCGGCGCCATTCCAGTCCGGATTCGGCGTCGCGACCTGGTCCAGCGTCCGCACGACACCCTCAACGATATCATCGATGAAGGTGAAATCACGCGCATGCTGCCCGAAATTGAAGACATCGATCGGCTCGCCGGCGATGATCTTCTTTGTGAACAGGAACAGCGACATGTCCGGCCGGCCCCAGGGGCCGTAGACGGTGAAGAAGCGCAGTCCGGTTACCGGCAGCCGGTAAAGGTGGGAATAGGAATGAGCCATCAGCTCATTCGACTTCTTGCTGGCGGCATAAAGGTTCAATGGATGATCGACGTTATCGTGGATGCTGAACGGCATCCTTGTATTGGCGCCGTAGACCGAACTGGAAGAGGCATAGACGAGATGCTCGACCCCGTGATGACGGCATCCCTCCAGGATGTGCAGGAAGCCGACCAGATTTGAAGCGACATAGGAATGAGGGTTTTCGAACGCGTAGCGCACCCCTGCCTGCGCGGCCAGATTGACGACGCGATCCGGCTTGTGTTCGGCAAACACCTGCTCGATTTCCTGACGGTCGGCGAGATCGGCTTTTACAAAATGAAAATTGTTCTTTCCCTGCAGCCGCGACAGACGGGCAAGCTTGAGATTGACGTCATAATAACTGTTGAGGTTGTCGATGCCGACCACGTCGTCGCCACGGGCAAGCAAGGTGCTTGCGGTTTGCGAGCCAATGAAGCCCGCGACGCCGGTTACCAGAACCTTCATGCCACCAATCTCCCGATCGGGAGCCGCGGATCCGGCGATACGCTCATTTCACACCTCATAGCCGGGCGTCGCTCGCCTCGACCGGCAACACCTGCTTCAGATCGTAGAGAATCCCGCCGGGAGCGAGCATTGCACGCAGGCGGTCGGCGCCAAGCTGGATGATTTGATCGTGACGCACAGCGAGGACGATCGATTCGAAGCGTCCTTCCGGAATCGTTTCAGTCAGTTCGATGCCGTATTCCTTTTTGACCTCCGCGGGGTTGGCGAGAGGGTCGTAAACGATGACCTCCATCGCAAGCGAGCTCAGCTCCCTTACCAGATCGACGACCTTGCTGTTGCGGATATCGGGGCAGTTTTCCTTGAAGGTCAGCCCCATCACCAGTATGCGGGCCTGTCCGATTTCCAGCTTGTGGCGAAGCATCGTCTTGATGAGATCGAGCGCGACCCACTCAGCCATGCCGTCGTTGATGCGGCGGCCGGCGAGAATCATTTCCGGATGGAATCCGACCGATTGCGCTTTGTGCGTGAGATAATACGGATCGACACCAATGCAGTGCCCGCCAACCAGACCGGGGGTGTAGCCATGGAAGTTCCACTTCGTCCCCGCGGCGGCAAGAATTTCGCGCGTTTCCAGTCCCATCACCTTGAATAATTGTGCAAGCTCGTTGATGAGGGCGATATTCACATCGCGCTGAATATTCTCGATGACTTTTGAGGCTTCGGCGACGCGGATCGAACTCGCTTTGTGCGTTCCGGCGGTAACGACGCGGGAATAGACCTGGTCGACGAGTTCCGCGACCTCGGGCGTCGAGCCCGACGTAACCTTGGTTATCTCCGACAGGCGATGCTTATGATCGCCCGGATTTATCCGCTCGGGAGAATAGCCCGCAAAGAAATCCTTGTTGAAGGCAAGTCCCGAAACGCGCGACAGGATCGGAACGCAGCAGTCTTCGGTGACGCCGGGATACACCGTCGACTCGTAAACGACGACATCGCCTTTGCTCAGTGCCTTGCCGACGGTCGCGGATGCCTTCTCAAGCATACTCAGATCCGGCTGAAGCGCCTGATTGATCGGCGTCGGCACCGTCACGATGAAAAAATTGACCTGCTTGAGCGCATCCGGATCCGCGGAGAAACCGATATTCCCGGCGCCTGCGAATTCCGCCGGGGTCACTTCGCGGGTGCGATCCCGCCCCGCCTGCAGTTCCGATATCCGCTGTGCATCGACGTCGAACCCGAGCACGGGAAAGTGCCGGGCCATATAAACGGCAAGCGGCAAACCCACATAGCCCAGCCCGATGATTCCGATTTTGACATCATTGACGCTCATCAAGGTCATGGAAACTTCCAGCCAAAAGCACGAACGAACTGCCCTCGGCAGCCTCAAGATCGACGGTGAAACGGATGCCGCCTACCCCTAAAAGTTCGAAGGCTTATTTGCAAGGGCTGATGGCTCAGTTGGCGGCCTGAAAGCCGATTTCGCGGGCCGTTCTCCGGCGCTAGAGCGTCTCACGCGGCGTGAATTCCACGCGATTTCGGCTGCTGTTCCATGGATTGACGCGAGGCTAATGGCTCTGTTACCGCTCTTTCTTCGCGGACAGCCTTGCTCAAATGCCGGCGCGGATCGCCACACCCAGCCTTCACGATCGAGGATAGGCGATGCTTCGATTTACCCGCATGGTATTGTTGCTTGGCGTGGTGGTCCAGATCGCAGCCTTCGTGCGGACCGCTATAATCGCCGCGGCCCTTGGCGCATCGCCGGATGTCGATGCCTACAATCTCGGCCTGATTGCACCGAGCTTCATATCAACTGTAATCACATCGTGGCTCCAAATGAGCTTTATCGGGCGTTACACCTCGCTGGTGACGACCGACGACGATGTCCTCGCGGCCGCCTACCGCAGCCGCATGTTGGTTCTTGTACTTGGCCTGGCTCTGGCGTTTGCAAGCCTGTGCTTCCTGCTGCCGGAACAAATCATGGCGCTTTTCATGCCGAGCGGCCAAACCGCGATGACCGCATCGGCAGCCGCCGCGCTGAAGCTCTCGGGATTGATATTGGTCCCCATTATTTTCGGCGATTTTATCGCTCTCATCCTCAACAGCCACGGACGTTTCTTTGCTGCCGCATCGGCGCCGCTCGTCAATGCGCTGGTTTCGATTCTCGGCCTGTGGTTCTGGTCCTCCTTAAATCTTTCGGCGCTGGTCTGGACGCTGCTGCTTGGAAGCATCGCGCAATGCCTCGTGGTGCTAGCGGCGTTGCTAAGGATGCGCCTGAGTTTTCCGATCGAGACCAGCGCAGCGAAAGGAGAAGTCCGAACCACACTGGCCCTGGCGCTGCCCCTACTGCCGGCAATGATGCTCGGAAATTCCGCCGCCGCAATCATCCAGTTTCGCATCGCAGAACTCGGCGAAGGAATGGTTGCGATTTATGGTTATGCGTCGCGATTTCAGACGGCGCTGGCACAGGTTTTAGTGATTGGTCTGGGTACTGTTCTGCTGCCTCATTTTGCCGCGCTATGGGCTCGCGGCGAAAAAGCAGAAATCACGATCCTGTTCAGACGCCTGGCTCGCTGTACGATCCTGATTGTCGCATATCTCACGCTCGGCATTTACCTGATGGGCGAAACTGCAGTGAAAATACTTTTGGAACGGGGTGCCTTCGATGCACAGCACACTCAACAAGTGAGCTGGCTCTGGGCGGTGCTCAGCCTGTCGCTTTTCCCGTTGGCTTTTGGCACCTTCATTGCAAAATTTTGCCAAGCCGTTCGAGACGCAGGCAGCGTCCTCATTAGCGGCATCATTTCATTCACTGCGACCTTGTTAGCAACTTCGTTCGGCGCGGCACTGTCCAGCCCAAGCATCGTGGTAAGCGCAGCCGTCTTCAACGTCGCGGCTACCTGCGGTTTTTGGTTGTTTTGGCTTGGCAGACGAGTAGAGACCGTGCCGATCTTGAAAGATATCGGAATCGCGTCACTTCTGATGGGATTGATTCTGGTCCCGGCGGTCGCCGCCGAGCGATGGTCCGGCCTTTACGCGCATCGTCTGCCGGACGTGCTTGGCTTGCTCGTTCGCGGCTCGACATTTACTTTGATAGCCTTGTTGCTCTTGATCGCGACCCGCTCCCACCTTTGGTTCCTGGCCAGAAACCCTGGCAAGGCGCCGTAATCACCGAACCCGGGGCCTTGTTAGAAGAGGTTCATGATGGAACCATCAGTCGATGAACTGGAAGGGGTGTTTTTATTCACGCTTTGCGCTAGATAGGACCGATGCTGACTAGCTACAGATTAACGTGGGTTTTGTGCGCGGTCGGCGCCGCCGCGCTCTATTTTTCGACAGCCCTTTGGTTAAAGCACTCCTATGTTGAGCCACCCAAACCAGCAGGCGAATTAGTTCGCCTCGATCGGCCATATCTTGCACTTCGAGACTCCGACGTTGTTTTTGTCGCCAAGGCCCCTTTGCTTGACGAACTGTCGGACACACTGGAAGCTCCGGAAAGATCACCGTTTCTGCTCTACGAAAACGACCGCCTCCTGGGGCCGGCGCACAGCGAACACGCGGACATTCTGGAGAAGGGCCATGGCCGGTTCTCGCATTGGGTTGGTTCTGGCTTCATCTTTTCAACCAGCGACGGTACGAATCCAAGGTCCAACGGAAGGACGTATTGGGCGGTTATTCCGCGGCCCGTTGTGAAGTAACCCGGAGTGGAAACATTGCGTTGTGTCGCGTGGCTAACGCTATCTACCGGGGGCTGAGTCGAGCGTTTCCATCCAAAGCCGGTAAATACGTTCCCTCGAGAAAACCTCAGCAACTTTAGTGGACTCTTGAGCGAGACGTTGCCGCAGCGGCTCGTCATGGGCGAGTTTCCGCAAATTTTCTGAAAGCGCATCCACATCCTCCGGCGGAACCAGAAGGCCGTTACGGCCGTGGTCAATCAACTCAGCCGGTCCGCTCGGGCAATCGAAGCTGACACAGGCTGTCCCTAACTGCATCGCCTCAAGCAGAGCATTTGGAGACCCTTCGTAACGGGATGACAGCACAAAGATGCTCGATCTTCTTATCCAGTCCGCAACGTTCGTCACATGTCCGGGCATCTCGACAGATGTTGCTACTCCAAGATCCCTGGATAATTTCGACAGCGCCTCGCGCTCCTCCCCCTCGCCAAGAATAACCATGCGCCATCCAGCCGCCGCCAATTCGGCCTTCGAGAACGCGCGCAGAAGAAGATCGAACCCCTTTACGTGCTCGAGTCGGCCGATGCCTACGACAATCGGCTCTTTCGAGCGAACTTGATCGCAGCCGAGGAATGTCGGACCTCGAACTGCGTTCGGTATCGTCACAAGGCGTCGAGTGGGGATGGATGCTCGAAACCAGTCCGCAATATTCTCATTTTGCACAATTACGCCGGAGGCTAACGGGTACGCAATTCGACGCAGTGTGGTCCAAACCCACGGCATCGCGTGGTGGCCGGGATGGGTACGTTCGGAAACGAAAACGGGGATTCCTGTCCCAATGAGGCAGCCGATCGTCCGAATGTTGGTTTGCTCAATAAAACTCAGGACAACATCGGGTTTCAGCGCAAGGACGGTACGGCGCATTTCCAACAGGTGATTTATCGTGAATTTGATGGACTGGAATCTGGACTCTGCATCGCGCCGGATTTCTATCCGTGCACGCCGCACGGTGGCTGGCAGATCATAGGCGTCCGGATCATCTCCGCTTAGCGTCAAAACGCTCACATCGCGGCCCGAATCGGCGAGATAGGTGCACAGGTCTACCGCCACACGCTCCGCTCCTCCTGCGCCCAGCGAAGGAATGACCAAAACGATACGTTGAGCTCGGCTAGGCACAGGTTGTTCGGCCGCTTGACTCTTCGGATGGAACACGGGCACCGGGTCGATAAAGCCGTAACGGCGGGGGCAGGACAATATTTCGTCGCATTTTAGGCCTCAACGCCAAGCCGTCTACCACAGACGATCGACCTTCCAACCTGCAGCTTCAGCAAACATGTGACTAAACGCCGATCGGGTGCTAACCGCGACCCTGGAGCGTGCCTTGAGTGGCCCGTGCCGCAATGATAGGTTCCGCAGCCTCGGCGATGGAGTGATACTATGAGTCTGATCGAACGCGAAACGCATTTTGAGTTTGGCGAAAACTGGAAAAATTACTCAAAAACCATCGATCGCAAACGCATCGACTCCGCAATCGAAGGCGTGAGGAAACTCCTTCCCGACAGTTTGGGCGGCAAAACCTTCCTGGACGTCGGCTGCGGATCGGGCCTGCATTCCCTGGCTGCCCTTTCGCTCGGTGCGGCATCAGTAACGGCAATCGATATCGACGAAAATTCCGTCGGCACGACCCAGGAGCTGCTCACCAAATATGCGCCCGGACAGAAATGGACGGCGAAGGTTGCGTCTGTTTTCGACGCATCGCCCGATGCGCTTGGCAGGTTTGACGTCGTCTATTCCTGGGGCGTCCTGCATCACACCGGCGATATGTGGCGAGCCATCGAATGCGCAACTCGTTTCGTAAACCCCGGCGGCCAGTTTGTGATCGCGATTTATTCCGCGACGACATTCGACCCGATGTGGAAAGCTGAAAAGAAGCTCTATTCGCAGGCGCCGCGCCCAATTCAATGGGGCATCAGGCAAGTCTACATGACGGCTTTTCTGGCCGGCAAGATCGCATTGGGAAAAAACCCGGTGTCTTACGTGCGCAACTATTCCCACATGCGGGGCATGAACTTTTCCCATGACGCCCATGATTGGCTTGGCGGATACCCTTACGAAACGGCGAGCGCCACAGAACTTCATGACCGGATCTGCAAGATGGGATTTACCGAAGTTCGGTCGTTCCCTTTGCCACCAAGTCGCGGATTATTCGGGGCTGGATGTCACGAGTTCGTATTTCAGAAGACTTGACTGCGACGCGCCTCCATTGGCGCATGCAATTTCCATCGCTTCAAATCGACCACACCGGAACGGAACTTGCTGGGAAACCGGATTCCGTCAAAGCCCGCATCCAAAAGCATCCGTCGATCTGCGCTGGGGGTAAAGCGCTGCTCCACCAGGGACAGGGCCCGCAAACCGACGTAACCGTTGTTAACGGGCCGTTGCCGGTCCGCGGATTTGATTGCGCCCGGAACCGGTTGCAAGTATGGAATTGGCCGCACCGATGCCATGAGGTTGACAGCGGCGATTCCAAGTCCGTAAAGAGCGCCGGAAACAGCCAATTTCGGCGGTGCTCCGAGAATTGGCGGCGGTGCTGTAATCCGAGGTTGTGCCGGCCAAGACGAAAGTCCGGGCCGGGGCTGCAAATACCGCGGCCAAAGCTGACATAGAACCATCCTGCTCCTGCGAGACCTTACGGTTGCCGCCTCAAGTAAATTGGGAACTTTGATGAAGACGACGAACAAGATCGCCATCGCACGAATAATTCACAACGTCGTTCGAGCAGGCCGAGGAATTGCGGGACGGCAGGACAAAGGAATTTTTTCCAGAAACGGACTAGTGTACGAACTGGACCTTTCGGAAGGAATCGATTTTGCCATCTATCTGGGAGGGATGTTCGAGCGTAGCACCGCAGTGGCACTGGCTGAATTGGTACAGCCGTCGTCGCTGGTGTTGGATATTGGTGCGAATGTCGGAGCACATACCCTGAGCTTGGCGCGACTTGTCGGTCCCGAGGGGCGGGTGATGGCGTTTGAGCCGACGGATTTTGCGTTTCGCAAGCTTCGGCGCAACCTCGATCTCAATCCGTTGCTTTCTCCGCGGGTAGAGACGTATCAATGTTTCTTGACGAAAAATGACGAGGCCAGCATTCCGCCTGCCATCTATTCAAGTTGGCCCCTTGTGGTGGAGTCCGGACTGCACGCCAAACATCTGGGGCGCGAAATGCAGACTGCATCGGCGCGCGCACGAAGCCTTGATAGCATCCTGAGCGAACGAGCCGATCGCAAGGTTCAACTGGTCAAGCTTGATGTAGACGGATTCGAGTGTGACATCCTTCGTGGCGCGACTGCGATGCTTCGCGACGCACGCCCGATTTTCGTAATGGAACTTTCGCCCTACGTACTTGAAGAGAGAGGCGCTTCACTGGAGGAATTTCTCTCTTACTTTATTCCGAACGGCTATGTCTTGCACGATGTAGGTACGCGCAAACCCCTGCCGCTAACGACCGGCGAAATCCATCGATTGGTTGGAGATGGTGAGAGCATAAATGTCATCGCTCGCCCAGGCTAGCTCGCCAAAGCTAGCGATGGAAGGAGCGGCGGAAATCCATCGACGTTCTGCCCGACATTGCTATTCGAGCAACCCGGACATACAACCTTCGCGGCAACTTCAGTCTTGATGCAGGGCCAAATGATCTCCGCCGAATCCAAAAGTAATGCCTCACCATTGGGCTTGAACCAGCGAAAACAACAGCTGCATCGTCACGTCGAGTCCAGCCTGGACGACCAGGACCGCTGGCGCGAGTACAATGCCGCATACCATGACGACGACCTCAAATTCATGCGGTTTCTGATTCCGCCCGGCAAGCGGGTACTGGAATTGGGCTGCGGCAGCGGACGGTTGCTGGCGGCACTCGAGCCGTCCTATGGCGTCGGCATCGATTTCAGCGCGAGGACGTTGGCCAAGGCCAAAGCGTTGTATCCCGATCTGAATTTCGTTCTGGGCGACGTGGAAGATCCTGCTTCACTGGCTGGAATCGAGGGGCCGTTCGACTACATTGTGATCGCCGACACCATCGGCATGTTCGAGGACATCGACGGCACCTTGCGGCTGGTGCATCATCTGTGCGCGCCGTCCACTCGGATCATCATCTCCTATTACTCGCATTTGTGGGAGCCGGTGCTGAAGCTTGCCGAAGCGCTGCGTCTACGCAGCAAGCAGCCACAAATCAATTACATCGCCACCGTTGACTTTTTGAACCTGCTCGATCTCGCCGATTTCGAGATGATCCGGGAAGAGCGGCGGCAGTTGCTGCCGCGGCGCTGGCTCGGCCTGGGACCACTGATCAACAAATACATCGCGCCGCTGCCCGGCATCCGGCAGTTGTGCCTGCGCACCTATATTGTCGGACGTCCGGTGCGGCAGTTTCCCGACCGCAAGTTTTCGGCGAGCATCCTCGTTCCGTGCCGGAACGAAAAAGGCAATATCGAAAACGCGATTTTGCGGATGCCGAAATTCGGCTCGGCCCAGGAGGTCTTGTTCGTCGAAGGAAATTCCAGCGACGGCACGTTTGAGGAATGCGAGCGCGTCCGCGATGCCTACAAGGGTGTGTGGGACATCAAGGTGCTGAAGCAAGACGGCAAGGGCAAGGGCGACGCGGTCCGCAAGGGTTTTGCAGCAGCGACCGGCGACGTGCTGATGATTCTCGACGCGGACCTCACCATGCCGCCGGAAGCGCTGCCGAAATATCACGCGGTGATCGAGACCGGAAAAGCCGAGTTCGTCAACGGCACCCGCCTGATCTATCCGATGGAGCATGAGGCGATGCGCCCGCTCAACCTGATCGCCAACCGCTTCTTCGCCTATCTGTTCAGTTATCTGGTACACACCCGTCTCACCGACACGCTATGCGGCACCAAGGTGCTGATGCGGAAGGACTACGAAGTGCTCGCGCGGGAACGCGCCTATTTCGGCAATTTCGATCCGTTCGGCGATTTCGACCTGATCTTCGGCGCGGCGAAGCAGAATCTGAAGATCATCGAGACGCCGATCCACTACAAAGCGCGCACCTTCGGCGAGACCCAGATTTCCCGCTTCCGCGATGGCTGGCTGCTCTTGAAAATGGTGTGGTTCGCCTATCGCAAGCTCAAAGCCGTTTGACTCCGCGTTTGCCAAGTGGTGGTCAGGATTTGATACTGGTTTGATGTGCCGGCATCTTCACCGGCGCTTCAAAGGAATTTGGAAGCAAATGCGTACAGACCTCGGATCGTCAGAAGTTCCAATGCCCATCACCGCCGGTCCTACGTCCAGGAGTTACGCGAGGATTAGGTTCGGCGCCAAACTGATATTCTGGCCGCTTGTTTTGTTGACTCTGGCAGCATTAGCGCTCGAGTTCGGCGTTTGGTCCAAACAGTTCACGATCGCGGGCCCGTTCGCCGAGGAATCGAGTCCGCCGCGCCATTCGCTGGCACTGACAGTCCCGCAACATGCTCCCCCTGGTTGGTGGGCAGAGCCGCTGCTGGGTGACGACAACCAACATCCGTTTCAATCCGATCTCCGGCTGTGGATCAACGGCCACGAGATGGGGCCGCCACATAGTCAGCACGAAACGATCCGGGACGGGAAAACGGCGGCCTTTAGTCATTGGGGCGCCAGTGTCTTTTTTTCCCTTCCAGCAGATGTGAAAAACGCTCCCGCAACGATTGCGACGATTAGTTACAGGGTGCGACCTCCGCCTTGGGTGACCTTTGTCTTGACTGCATTTAGTGCAGCATTCGCCTATCTTCGCTATCCGGGGCCGATCACGTCCTTCGTACGGGGCCGCGAAGATGAAAAAATCAGAGCCTTGTTTCTTCGGATACCGTATTCCCGGGATGCCATATCATTCATACGGAGCCATGAGCGAATAACCGTCGCGGCGCTTCGAATCCCATACCAGGTACTGTTCCTATTTTGCTGCATGGCCCTGCTCGCGTCGGCGGTCTACATCGGTTGCAGCCTCTATGCTCTGGTAACGGGATGGGCGCTTCCAACCACCGCACTGATCCGCTGGTCGCCGGTGGCACAATGGGCTGCCCAGAATGAACCGTATCTCGGATACGTATTGATGACCTGCGGCGGAATTGGCGCGGTCACGACATGGTTTGCCGGATTGAGCTTGCGACACCGGCATTCGGTGGAGGCCGACGAGTTAACGCTGCGGCATTTTCTTTTCTGGTGCGGATTTCCGATCGCCGCATGCGCCTTCGTGTTTTGTACCAGCGCGATGTGGGCCGGGATGGTCAGACCAGGCGACCCAAACTTCGCAAACATCGGCGGGCTCATTCCGTTTAACGATGCAATCGATCACCTGATGGGTGCTCATGATCAGGCAAGAGATGGCACCTGGATTGTATTTGCGTTGCGACGTCCGTTAGCAGCCGCTTTTAGATCTGTTCTGCTGTTTTCCGGCAATTATTCACTTTCCGTCACGCTGATTCTGCAGGCATGCTTGTTCGCCGCTGCCGCGTGCTTTGCAACATATGCGATTGCAATGTGGCGAGGCATTTGGGCGGGCCTGGCATTTTTCGGCCTGACATATATTTACGCGCGCGGTTTCGTGCCGACCACGCTTACCGAACCGCTCGGGATGTTCTGGGCGCTGCTGTCAATCCCCTTCTTCATCGAAGCTTTCCGTGGCGATTCTATAAAATCCGCTCTCGTCGCTTTTGCGATGACAGTCACCGCGCTGATGATGAGGATGGCCAGCATGTTCACCATTCCAGCTCTGCTGCTGTGGCTGGTTTGGCAGTTCGGACGGAGCAGCCGGGCAAAGCTCAGGATTGCCGTCGTATCGATCGGCGTTTTGCTGGGCATCTTCGGTTTGAATTCTATGCTCCAGAACGTCTATGCAGCGCAAAAAGGTTCAATCACCGGCAATTTTGCTTACGTGGCTTGCGGGCTCACGATGGGCACGGCATGGAACGGCTGTCTCTCGAAACTCGTTGCGGAGGGCAAACCTGTTCCGACGGATGAAGAAGCCCAGGTAACGCTGTTGTATTCGATGGCTGCGGAGAATTTGCGCAAGCAACCTGGCGTTTTTTTCAGACGGCTCGCCGATGGCGCAATGGCATTCCTCGGGCTATTTCCAGACGTGATTTGGAAGGGTTACGGCGCGGCCATTCCGGAGCCGGATTGGCTATTTCGAAATTTATTGACCGCGATTTCCCTGACCGGGGTTTTATATATCGCGTTACGACGGGCAAAGCGGGTCGAGCTTATATTCTGGCTGCTCTTCTGGCTAAGCATTGTAGTGTCGGCTTCGGTTGTGTATTTCGATGATGGGTCACGCACGCTTGCCGCAAGTCATCCCTTGATAGCGCTGTTCTTTGCGATGGGATTTAGCAATCCGGCGCTGACTTCGATGAAGCTAAAACCTCGCCCGCGGTTGTCGCAGTACGGCGCCGGGGGCCTGCTGCTCGCGGGCGCTCTGTTTGTCGGAATGCCTTGGATCGCCCATCGCTTCTCTCCCGTCAGCGCCCTGGCCGGAGATAATCTGTTCCCAAAACAAGACGAAGCCATCGTGTTCGGCGGCCGTCGGATGTCCGGCTTCCTCGTCATTAAAGACGACCTTCCCCTTCGCAGCGACGTTCCAACGCTTCATTTAAAAGACTTCGAAGCCATCATCGAGCAAAGCGGTATCGAGACATATCAGGGGCTGCTTCATCCGGTGCTGCCTCCATTGCCGTTCGGTTTCGTGTGCGCGCCGCGCCTTGAGAAAAACGCGTCCGGCCCCCACGAATTCATCGTGCCTGCTGAAGTCATTGAACGTCACGACGTACCGGTTTGGCATTTTCAATTCACGCCATGGAGTCACAAGCCAAACAGCCTTGGTAACTACTGGTTTTACGTGACAAAAGCCGAACCTTGGCACTAATTAAAGATGGCGCTGCCGTACTCGCTCATGGTCGAACTGCCAAATATGTCCGTCCGTTTTTGTTCGGGTCTGAATTATCGCTTGTTGAAAAAATGAAACCATTTTTTGAGTAGTGGGAAAATCTGCCAACTCCCAATGTGTCGATGTCACTATGCGCAGCGTGGGCCGGTCCCAAACGGCGATCGTTTTCGCAGACAAATGCGGTGGATCGCGTCGGCGCCTCATTTGTATCGGAATAATTAACCAGTGCCGGCGCGGGAGCAACGTATGCGAAGCCCGAAGCCAGCCTTTGAAACGGTCCGCGAAGGACGATACTCGTTCCTTGCGAGCAGAGCGGAGAAAAATAATTCATTGCTTGCAGCGAAATAAAAAATGAGGCCGCGACAATACAGATCGCGCCCAACACTTTGATCCACCCAGGCCACCATTGCATGGCGCTTAAATACCCGCCGATAGCGGCTAATACAACCCCCAACCACGGATTCCGTCGGCTCCGGTCGTCCTTCGGTCACTGGGGTCCGCCTGGATAATGGAAAATCTCGAAGGTGATGTCGTTGGCCGCATGCTTAAGTCCGCCGGTAATCATCCTCGATGCGGATAATATCGTCCTCGCCGAGATAGCTCCCGGTCTGAACCTCAATCAGCTCCAGTGCGATCTTGCCGGGATTTTCCAGCCGGTGGGTGGCGCCGATCGGGATGTAGATCGATTCGTTCTCGTGCACGATCTTGACCAGTTCGTTGACGGTCACCCGCGCCGCACCCCGCACCACGATCCAGTGCTCGGATCGGTGGTGGTGCTTCTGCAGTGAAAGCCGTCCGCCGGCTTTCACGGTGATGCGTTTGACCTGATGACGCTCGCCATTATCGACCGATTGATAGGCGCCCCACGGCCGGTGCACCTTGAGATGTTCCTCGGTGACCTCAGGTGCGACGGTCTTCAGTTTCGCGACCAGCCGCTTCAAGCCGCCGGCGTCCTTCTGACGCGATACCAGAACGGCGTCTTGCGTCGCCACCACGACGAGATCGTCCACACCTTCCAGCGCGACCAGCGCCCGGTCCGTCGAAACATTGCAGTTGCGCGAATCCTCGAACACGGCGGCGCCCTGCGCGGCGTTGCCTTGCTCGTCCTTGCCCGACAGCTCCCACACCGCATGCCAGGAGCCGACATCGGACCAGCCGCACGAGACCGGCACCACCGCGGCATGCGAGGTCTTTTCCATCACGGCGTAATCGATCGAAATGGCTTTGGCTTTCGCGAACGATTCGGGATCGAGCGTCACAAAGCCGAGATCGCGTCCGGCACCGGTCACCGCGTCGCTGACGGCCTGCACGCTGTCGGCATCGACGTTGCGGTATTCATCGAGCAGGACGCTTGCCCGAAACATGAAGTTGCCGCTGTTCCACAGATAGCCCGCCTCGATGTAGCCCGCCGCCGTTGCCGGATCGGGCTTCTCGACAAACGTCGCCACCGCACGGACTTCGCCGGCGATCGGCGCGCCGGGGCTGATATAGCCGTACTCGGTGGCCGGACGCTCCGGCTTTACGCCAAACGTCACGATGCTGCCGGCATCGGCCGCGACCAGGCCCTGCCGGCAGGCGGCGATGAAAGCGGCGGTATCGCGAACCACGTGATCCGCGGCGAGCGCGAGAACCACGGCCTCGCCATCGCGGGTTTGCGCAAAGGCCGCGCCCGCGGCAATCGCCGGACCGGAATCGCGCCGCATCGGCTCCAGCAGGACATCCGCTTCGATACCGATCTCGGCGAGCTGCTCGATCACCATAAAGCGGTACGCGGTATTGGTGATCACGATCGGGCGCTCGAACAGCACCGGGTCGGAAACCCGCAGCAGCGTGTCCTGGAACGTGGAGCGCGGCCCGAACAACGGCAGGAACTGTTTCGGACGGACCTCGCGCGAGGCCGGCCACAGCCGCGTTCCGGCGCCGCCGCACATGATCAGTGGGATAATTCGCCTGTCCATCTGGCTCCTCGAACTTCTGGCTGTCGGCCGCTCCGGGGCCTCTTTACCCCTCGCGTCGAGGGTGCCGCAATACCCTGTTGTCCGGCTATTGCCAGATCGGCTCCAAAACCATACGAAGGCGAACGCAATCCAGCGCGCGGCCGCCGGATCGCGTCTTTTTGGCACCTTTCTCAAACGGACGAGCGCGGACAACATGCGCCGGATTCTGCTTTCGACGATAAAAATACTGGTCTCGGCGGCGCTGCTTTATCTTGCGCTCCGCAAGGCCAATTTTTCCGATCTCGCCTCGCGCATCGACCTTGCGAGCCTGGGCTGGATCGGCCTCGCGATCGCCGTGACCTTTCTGCAGATTTTTCTCGGCGCGTTGCGATGGCGCGAGATCAGCGCCGATTGCGGCGCCCCGCTCGCGACGACGCAGGCTAGATCGGCCTCGCGATCGCCGTGACCTTTCTGCAGATTTTTCTCGGCGCGTTGCGATGGCGCGAGATCAGCGCCGATTGCGGCGCCCCGCTCGCGACGACGCAGGCTTTGCGCTTCAACCTGATCGGAGCGTTTTTCAATCAGACCTTGCCGTCGTCGATCGGTGGCGACGCGGTGCGGCTGTGGCTGGTCGGACGCAGCGGCGCCGGATGGCGCGCGGCGACCTACTCCATCTTTGTCGATCGCGCGATCGGCCTTATCGCGCTTGCGATCATCATCGTCGCGAGCCTGCCGTGGAGCTACCGGCTGATCGACGATTCGCATGGCCGCTCCGCGCTGCTGTTTGTCGATTTCGCAGCACTCGCGGGCGGCGCCAGTTTTCTCGTTCTGGGCCGGCTCAACTGGCCGTGGCTGAAACGCTGGTGGGGAACGCATCATCTTCACGCCTGCTCGGCGATTGCGAACCGCGTGATTTTCAGCCGCGCTCATGGGCCGAAACTGGCGGTACTGTCACTGCTGGTGCATGTTCTCACCGTCGTCATCGCGTGGTGCGTGGTGCGCTCGATCGCGGCGCCGGTCTTGTTCGGCCAGATTTTTCAGCTGATCCCGCCGGTGATGCTGATCACGATGCTGCCGATTTCGATCGCCGGCTGGGGCGTCCGTGAAGCCACCATGGGTCTCGCATTCGGATACGCCGGGCTGATGACGAATGAAGGTGTGAACATATCCCTGCTGTTCGGCGCCGTATCGTTCATGGTCGGCGCGTTCGGCGGGCTGGTGTGGATTTTCAGCGCTGAGAAGGCGGCGCAGGGCTCCAAGCCGATCGAGGTGCCCGAGTAGCAGCACTGCTCCGGCGCCGTCGATTGCATTGTTGTAATTTGACGGAATCGCAGCGCCGCAATGTGATGCGCCCGGCTTTTGACAGGCTCATTGAGCCTCGGTAACGTGCGTGCCGTCACGAGAAATCAATGAAGATCAGCGTCATAACAGCCAGCTACAATTCCGAGGCGACGATTGGCTTCACCCTTGAATCGTTTCTCGAGCAGGATCATCCCGACAAGGAAATGCTGGTGATCGACGGAGCATCCAGCGATGCAACCGTCAAAATCGTCGAGTCATTCGGTTCCGATACGATCCGCGTTTTCTCGGAAAAAGACGAAGGCGTCTACGACGCCATGAACAAGGGCTTTCGCCTGTTTCAGGGCGATGTCGTGGGATTTCTGAATTCCGACGATACGTTTCACGATGCGCACACGCTCGCAGCCATTGCCACGGCGATGCAGGACTCCGATATCGTGTACGGCGACCTCAACATGGTGACCGATCACAGCACCAAACGCCTGGTCCGTTCATGGCGCGGCGGGGTATTCAAGCATTATTCGTTTCAACTCGGCTGGGTGCCTCCCCATCCCACCTTCTACATGCGCCGCGAAGTGGCCGAGAAGGTCGGCGACTACGATTTGAGCTATATCACTACCGCCGACTACGACTACATGTTGCGCGCCCTTGCATTGAACGATTTCCGGGTGCGCTACATTCCCCGGGTCATCGCCGACTTTCAGGTCGGCGGTATCAGCACCAGGGGACTGGGCGTGACGATTAGGGGAAACCTGGAATGCCTGCGGTCGCGGCGCGTGCACTTGAATGCGCCGCCCGTCGATGCGGCGTTTTTCCTGCGCTTCGCCAGGCGGATTTTTCAGCTTCGCAAATTAGGACTGTAACAGCGGACCGGGCGCCGCTTCGGCCGGCGCACCCAAACCGAATTCAGGGACCGCATCCTTCAGGACCACCTTGATGGTGGCGCGATCGTCATTCGCGATCGCCCGCTCAAGCGCCTCGATCCATTTTCGCAAGGTCTGCATCGGCGGCTCGTTGGGCTTGGCCGCCATGATACCGGCGAGCCCGATTTCGACGGTGGGCTCTTCGGTTGCGAACAGGATTTCGTTCAGCCGCTCTCCCGGCCGCATTCCGGTGAAGACGATATCTATGTCATGGCCGGGCTGTAGACCCGAAAGCCGGATCATACGTTCCGCCAGATCGACGATTTTCACCGGCTGGCCCATATTGAGCACATAGACCGAAACGTCCGGACGTACCGGCGTCAGCGCATGCGCGGCCGCCGTGATCACCAGGTCGCAGGCCTCGCGGATCGTCATGAAGTACCGGACCATATCGGGATGCGTGACCGTCACCGGCCCGCCGGCGTCGATCTGGGCCTTGAATTTCGGCACCACGGATCCGTTCGACGCCAGCACATTGCCGAACCTCACCGAAATCAGACGCATCCTCGGCTTGCCGTCCAGATGAGACGCCAGATCGTGATCGAGCGCCTGGCAGTACATCTCGGCAAAACGCTTGGTCAGGCCCAGCATCGAGACCGGCTCGATCGCCTTGTCGGTCGAAATCATGACCATTGCCTCGGCGCCGGAGGCTACCGCGGCGTCGGCGACGTTGACCGATCCGAAGATGTTGGTCTTGACGCCCTCGCTCCAGTCGCGCTCGAGAATTGGCACGTGCTTGAGGGCGGCGGCATGAAATACGATATCCGGTTTGAACTCGTTCATCAGCCGATGAATGCGATCGCGGTCGCGGATATCGGCGATGCGGCCCTCGATCTGGGCCTTGGCGTCATGCGCGGCCAGGGCTTCGATAACGGCGTAGAGCGCCGGCTCCGAATTCTCGATCACCAGCAGCCGCGCGGCGCCGAACGTCGCAACGCGGTCGCAAATTTCCGAGCCGATCGATCCGCCGCCACCGGTGACGATGACCGATTTGTTCTTCACCAGGGCTTCGAGCCGCGCGTGGTCGATCTTTTCGCTCGGACGCAGCAGCAGATCCTCGACTGCAACCGCGGTCAGCCGTGGGGTCTCGCCGCTCTCTAGCGATGGAAGGCGGCTGACGATCAACCCGTGCTTGCGCGCGCGCATCAGAACGGATTCGGGCCGGGCTTCCGGCTCGAACGCGGATGGCGCCATCACCACGCGTGCAATCGGCTTGTTACGCCCGGCGAAATCGCGAACCACGTCCTCGAGATCGTCGATCCCGCCCAGCACCGGAATGTTCCGGATCATCTGTCCGCGGTCGGCGGGCGACGGTGACAATACGCCCACCGGCCATAGCCGTTTGACGGCGCCGCTTTCAATGCCGCGAAGAAGAATTTCGGCGTCCGCGGCGCGGCCGATCAAAAGCGCCAGTGCAGCATCCTCATCGGTCCGGGCGTGATAACGCGCACGGGTATAACGAAAATAACGATAAACGAAGCGCGAACCGCTCAGGAAGAATATCTCGAGGAACCAGTACAGGATGATGGTGATCTTGCCGAGGAAGAACGCACCCTGCATGTTCGGCGCGACCGGCGCGCCGTGAATGTTGGGCGCGACAAAAATATAATCCAGCACCAGCAGCGCCAGCGTCAGCACGGTAGCCGCGCGCAAGACGTTCAACGCATCCGGCAGCGAAAAGAACCGCCATTTCGTGGTGGTCAGGTTGAAGATATAGCAAACGACCACGCTGAGGATGATAAAGTAAGGCAGGAAGCGAAGCAGAAGCGGCAGGCGAACGAAGAACGAGTCACCCTCGAAGCGCAGGTAAAAGGCGGCGAACAGCGCAAGTGTGGTTGCCAACGCGTCGTGGATTGCGATCAGCAAGTTGCGCATTGTCAGATTCGAGAAACGCATCATTTCGTTGGCCAACAACAATCCGGGTTTCTGCACTGTTCCGACGCTGCTGATAGCTCATCTGGCGCAGGCATGCCAGCGGTCACGGCTTGACGGAATTGGCCGGCGACGCCGCCGCTTCATTCGATCGCGCCCGCAGCGTCATTCCGCCCGCGATTCCAACGCCGAGGACATACATCCATCCCTCGTGGAAATCGAACAGATGCGAGTTGAACAGCGAGGTGAAGACATTTTGCACCACGACCAGCAATCCGATCCAGGCCACCAGGCCGTCGCCGCGAAACAGCAGCAGATGGAACAGCCACATCGCATACAGCACGACAACACCGACCGCGCCCCACTGGATCGCGACATTGAGCGTCTGGTTGTGCGGATTTCCGATCACCTGGCCCGCAGCGAGCATCCGTGGGCCGGTCGCGGCCAGTTCGAACAGCCCGCGTGTCGATCCGGTGCCGTGTCCGATGACCGGCGCCTCGGCAAAGAACCGCAGCGATTTTTGCCAGAATTCCAGCCGCAATCCGATTGACGTTGGCTGATGGAGTTCCTTATAGATCTGATAGTCCCTCATGAACGTCGTTGCGGTCCAGCGAAGCTGCGGCGAAATCGCCCACGCCAATCCCGCAAGTAATGCCAGCACGCAAAATATGGCGGCCGTGCTTCGCCATTTCAGATGAAGCAACGCGAATACGGCCAGCATGATCGGCATGGTAACCAGCGCCGTCCGCGACACGGCGACGAACATCATATTGATGACGAAGCTTAAGGAGACCGCAGCAAGCAGCGCCGCCAGCCAAAATCGTCTCGCGCGCAGCAGGGTGATGATCGGATAGGCCAGTGCCACCGCGCACAACGCAAATGACTGGCTCTGGTCGATATAGTTTTTGACCGGAACGCCGTATTCGGCTTCCGATTTGAGCGCGAGGTTTGGATCAAACGCAACGATCCACGACATCGCCATCAACAACGTGCAAGACGCCAGAAAGGCTATGAATACCCACATGCCGCGCGTCGAGCGTTCGAAATGATAAAACAGGCCCGGCAGCACCAGCAGTTTTGCTGCCGGACCGACCGCATAGAAACGTGCGGCCCATGACGCGTCGGACCACAACGTGCCGATGGCTGCCAGCATAAAAAGGGCAATCGGCAGAAAGCAAATCGGGCGCTTCAGCGACGCGAAGTAGACCTTGTAATCGAGAGTCCATGCCGCCGTCCCGAGCCAGCAGAGCGCGAAGATTGCGACCAGCGAGGTTGACCAAGGCAGCGCGAACGCGGTCAAAAGCGCGAAAATATCCGCCGCCGCACCCCAGGCCGCCGGGCTGCGCCAGAGCCGCAGTACGAATTCCACCGGCGAGGTCATCACGCCTGCGGTCATGCCTTGCCATCACGCGCACGGTTGACCAGCGAGGTCGTGCTAAAACCTTCGAGGATATCGACCAGCAGCACTTCGCCGCCATAGGCCTCGACAATCTCATGTCCGACGACCTGATCGCGGCTGTAATCGCCGCCCTTCACCAGCACGCTCGGCTTGATCCGCGTGATCAGATCGAGCGGCGTGTCTTCTTCAAAAGTCACGACCAAATCGACCGCCTCCAGCGCTGCCAGCACTTCGGCCCGCGCGCGCTCGTCCTGCACCGGACGCCCCTCGCCCTTGAGCCGCTTCACCGATGCATCGCTGTTGAGACCGACAATCAGCCGGTCGCAGGCGCCGCGCGCCGCCGTCAATACCTTGACGTGGCCGGGATGCAGAATATCGAAACAGCCATTAGTGAATCCGACCCGCAGGCCCTGCTTCCGCCAATCCTTGAGATGCGCATCGAGATCGCCGGAGGCCACAACGATCTTTTCCTCCGCTGCGAGGAATGCATGCGGCAGAATTTTTCGCCGCAATTCCGCCAACGTGACAATGGCCGTGCCTTTCTTGCCGACCGCGACCGCCGCCGCCGCATTCGCGACACGCAACGCGGCTTCCCAGTCGGCGCCTGCCGCGAGCGCCACAGCGACCGCCGCCGCGGCCGTATCGCCGGCCCCGGAGACGTCGCGCACCTTGACCGGATGCGCCGGGACGTGAATGGCCTCGCCGTCGCGCGGCACCAGCGTCATGCCATGTTCGCTTAGCGTCACCAGCATGGCCGTACAATCCGCAAGCAGCATCGCTTCCTGCGCGGCGACGGCGATTTCCGCCACGGTATCGGTGCGGCTGCGGGTCGCCTCCGCGAATTCCCGGCGATTGGGTTTTAGCAGCGTCGCGCCGCGATAAATCGCAAAATTAGCGCTCTTGGGATCGACGATGACGCGCTTGCCGAGTTTGCGCGCGGCGTCGATGACATTGCGGATCACCCGCGTTGTTAGGACGCCCTTGGCATAATCGGACAACAGCACGATGTCGACGCGCGGGAGCAGCGGCAGGATCGCGTCGATCAGTTTCTGCCCGATATCGGCGGAAGCCGGCGACGCCAATTCCCAATCGGCGCGCAGCATATGCGTCGAGAAATGCTCGGAGACGAAACGAACTTTTCGCGTGGTCGGCCGCGTGGCATCGGAAACCAGCACGCTTTCGATTCTGCTTTCCTGAGCCAGCGCGGCCTTCAAGGTCTTGCCTGCGTCATCCTCGCCGATCAGACCGACGAAGATGCAGCGGGCGCCGAGGGCTGCGATACCGCGCGCGGCATTGCCGGCGCCGCCGATATTGGTTTCACTGCGCTGGACGGCAATGACAGGCGCCGGCGCTTCCGGCGAAATCCGCGAAACTTCGCCATAGACGAACTCGTCGAGGATCAGGTCGCCGACACAAAGCACCGTCTGGCGGACGATCGCATCGGACAGTGCATCAAAATCGAACATCAGAACCCGTTATCTGTTGCACGGTCAGCGGAAACGATCAGGCCGATCGAGGAAGCCCTTGACGTAAGTCTCGACGGCATCTTCCAGCGCGGTGAAGCCGCCGTTATAGCCGGCACCGCGCAGCCGATCGACGTCGCCCTGGGTGAAATACTGATAGCTGCCGCGGATCGCTGCGGGCATATCGATATATTCGATGTTGGGCTTTGTGCCGAGCGCGGCGTAGGTGGCCAGCATCAGGTCGCGAAAACTGCGGGCCTTGCCAGTTCCGACATTGAAGAGGCCGCTGACCGATGGCGTCGCCAGCAGCCACATCATCACCCGCACGACATCGTCGACATAGATGAAATCGCGGCGCTGATCGCCGTCGGCGATCCCGTCGCGGTGCGACTTGAACAGTTGCACGGCGCGGCCGGCTTTGATGTCATCGAAGCGCCGCGCCAGCACGCTCATCATCGTGCCCTTGTGATGTTCATTGGGGCCGAACACGTTGAAGAATTTCAGGCCGGCCCATTGCGGCGGCAGCTTCTCTGCCCTCGCCGCGCGCTCGGCAACCGCCATGTCGAACAGATGCTTGCTCCAGCCGTACAGATTCATCGGCCGCAGCGTCTTCAATGCATCGACGGCGGGATCGTCGCGAAATCCCTGCGCGCCGTCGCCATAGGTCGCCGCCGACGACGCATAAATAAACGGCGTGGCGTTGGCGGTGCACCAGTCGAGCAGCCGCATCGACAAACGAAAATTGGTTTCGATTACCAGATCGCCATCGGTTGCGGTGGTGTCCGAAATCGCGCCGAGATGGATGATCGCGTCGAGACGACGGCCCTTCAGCCAGTCCATGAGTTCCGCGGGCGGCACGATATCCGCGAGTTGCCGCTTGGCGAGGTTGCGCCATTTCCCGTCGTGACCGAGCACGTCGCAGACGGCCACGTCGGCGCGGCCCGCGTCATTCAACGCGGCCACGACGTTCGATCCGATAAAACCGGCGCCCCCGGTCACCAGCAACATGAAGTCCCTGCCCTGATTGTCCGCCGCCAGCTTTGCCCCAGTCGCGCCCGGCAGGCAACTTGGACGGCGCGGCTTGGTGAAGACCTCCGGGCTTTAATTGTGCGATTTCCAAGAGACTTTACCTCACGGCGCGGAGCAGATACCGACAAGCCCGAGTTTACCAGCGGCGAACCAGCCCAAATTATGAATATTAATTCATCATATCAAGGTTTGGCTGAGGACGCCGCCGACACCCGCCCGATCCTGATCGTACCCTACATGTGGATCGGCGACTTTGTGCGCGGCCATACGGTGGTGAGGGTGCTGAAGCAGCGCTGGCCGAACCGCCCGGTCGATTTGCTGGCGACGTCCCTGTGTGCCCCGCTGGTCGATTATATGCCCGGCGTCCGCTCCGCGATCGTCTGGGATTTGCCCCGCGGCCAGCTTGCCGTTGCCAAGCAGCGGGGTCTGGCGGCGAAGTTACGCGAACGGAACTACGGAACGGCGCTGGTGCTGCTTGGCACCTGGAAATCCGCCATTGCGCCGGCTCTGGCGGGCATCCCGGAACGGGTAGGCTTCTTTGGTGAGGCCCGGTTCGGCCTGCTCAATCGGCTGCGCTGGGGCGAGAAGAGCCTGCCCCGGTTTATCGACCAGATTGCCTCGCTGGCGCTCCCCGGTGGCGCTCCCTTGCCGCCGGAATGGCCGGTGCCGCAGCTGCAGGTTCCGGCCGGGGAAATCAGCCGCTGGCGGCAGGCCAACGCGCTCGGGAACAACCCCGCCGTGGCGCTGGGTCCCGGGTCCGAGGGCGCCTCCAAGCGCTGGACCTATTATGCCCAAGCCGCGCGGCTCCTGGTCCAGCGCGGGTTCGATGTCTGGGTGATCGGCGGCCCCAAGGAAAAAGAGCTGGCAGCGGAGATCGTGGCCTCCGGCGGACCGCAAGTCCGCGACCTCACCGGGACCGATCTGCGCAACGGGATTCTGGCGATGGCGGCGGCCAGCGTCGCCATCTCGAACGATTCCGGCCTGATGCATGTCGCCGCCGCCCTCGGCACGCCGACCATGGGCATTTTCGGCCCAACCGATCCCTATCTCTGGGCGCCGCTGAACGGACTTGCCGCCACGGTTCGAACCAAAACGCCGCCGCCCTGCGAGCCCTGCCAGCGGACAATTTGCACCATGAACGATCATGCCTGCATGCGCACGATTCCCGCGGCCGACATGGTTGCCATCGCGGAGCAGGTACTGGCCGATGCCGGCGCGCGTGCCGGGCATTAACATCGCCGCGGCGTCATGCTTGCGCGCGCAGGGCGCGGTCATTACCAAAGACCCGGTCTGCAACACCAACGGTGCGTTTTGAGCCAAGATTCACAAGATTCAAAAGACCCGATCGCAGCCCATCTTGACGGTTCGCTCGCGGCACTCCAGCGCGCGACGCAGGATGCAGCGCTGCTCGATACCGCGCGTAAAATCGCGGCTGCGATCATCACGGCGCTGCGCTCCGGCAACAAGCTGTTGATCATCGGCAATGGCGGCAGCGCCGCCGACGCCCAGCACATCGCCGCCGAGATCGTCGGCCGCTACAAGCGGGATCGTCCCGGCTATGCGGCGATCGCGCTGACCACGGATACCTCGGCGCTGACGTCGATCGCCAACGACTACGGTTTCGAGCAGGTGTTTTCGCGTCAGGTCGAAGGCCTCGGCAAGCGCGGCGACGTGCTGATGGCGTTGTCCACATCGGGCAAATCGCCGAACATTCTGGCCGCGCTTCGCCTCGCGCGCGAACGCGGGCTGGTCACCGTCGGCTTCACCGGCACCAAGGGCATAGCGCTCGGCGCATTGTGCGATCATCTGTTGGTCTCGCCGAGCGACGACACGCCGGTGGTGCAGCAAATCCATCTCGCCGTTGCGCACGGCATCTGCGACGAAGTCGAGCAGACCATGATGCGCGAGACGCTTAAGAAATGAGTGGCGGCGTCGCGCCAAAGCCCGCCGCCTTCCTCGACCGCGACGGCGTCATCAATTACGACGACGGTTTTATGGGCACGCAGGACCGGATTCGCTGGATGCCGAATGCGGCGAAGGCGATCCGCCGGCTCAACGATGCCGGCTATTGGGTGTTCCTGTTCACCAATCAGTCCGGCGTCGCGCGCGGTTTCTTCACCGAAGATCATTTGCACGTGCTGCACGGCTGGATGCGCGCCGAACTCGCTGCGCAACACGCGCACATCGACGATGTCAGATATTGCCCGCATCATCCGGACGGATCGGTCGCCGGCTATCTCGAAGATCATCACTGGCGAAAGCCGAGCCCCGGCATGATCCTCGACCTGATGCAGCACTGGCCGGTGCGGCGCGACGGCAGTTTTGTCATTGGCGACCGCGAGACCGATATCGAAGCGGCTGAGGCCGCGGGTTTGCCGGGTTTTCTGTTCGCCGGCGGCGACCTCGATGCGTTCGTTGCCAGCGTGATGGCTCAGACGAGTGTACGATAAACCTCGGCGATCTTCTTCGCCTCGGCGTCGAGACTGAACTTCGCGACCACACGCTGCCGCCCGCGTACCCCCATCGCCGCCGCCGCAGCCGGATCGCGCATCAGCGGCTCCAGCGCGGCTACCAACGCGTCGACATCGCCGGGCGGCGTGAGAACGCCGGTCACGCCATCCTCGACGACCAGTTCGGCCGCGCCAGCGCGCGACGCCACCAGCGCCGCGCCTGACGACATTGCCTCGATCAGCGTCAATCCAAAACCTTCGTTGCGCGAGGTGAAGGCGTAGATCGTCAGCCGCTGGTACCAGCGCGGCAAATCCTCAATCGGCACTTCACCTGTTATGACGACACGCGATTGCAGGCCCGCGGCTTCGATCCGCTTCTTCAGATCGGTCGCGAACCCGGTCTGATCGGCTGTTATCGCGCCGACGATCACCGCGTTGAAATCCGGATAGCGCGGCAGCAGCCGGCACATGGCATCGACAAAAACATCGGTGCCCTTTTGCGCGCGGACGCGGCCAAAGCAGCCGATCGCAGTGCGCCCTGGCAATCCAGCTTCCGCGAATGCCATCGCGCGATCTGCGGGCGGAGCGTAGCGGTCGGTATCGACGCCGTGCGGAATGACGGTGGCTTCACGCTTCAAATACGACGCCGAAAGTTCGCTGGTGGCGATGATGGCGTCCATCCGGCGGATCAGCCATCGCGTGATCCAGCTGTGATGCCGTTGTGCTGCCGAGGTGAACACCAGTTTTAAGGGCCAGCCCAGCGTTCTCAGCAGCACGCCAAAAATCATCTCGTCGTTGCGCCGCGCGTGCCAGATCAATGGCGTGTCCCGCCGCCATAACTTGAGAAGATCGGCTGCATGCATCCGCGCGATGCCATCCGGCGCATCGGAACCGAACCATGCCGCGCGGAACAGTTTGGCAAGCTTCGGCGCCACCATGCGATTGGTCGCGGTGACGCCGGAATAGCGCCTGTGCAGATTTGGCACGATCAGTTGCAGTTGGCGCGCCGTTGCAGTGTCGATGGCCACCTAAAACTCCGTTTCGCGCATTCCCTATACGCAACATTAAGCATAGTGGCCAGTTCACACGGTGCGAAACGCACTCTTCACCGTGATCCGGCTAGCGTCACCCTTGCAACTCAAGGGATGGGTGATCTCATGACCGTGCTTGTCACCGGCGGCGCAGGCTATATCGGAAGCCACATGGTTCTGGCGTTGGCGGAAGCCGGCGAAGACGTTGTCGTGATCGACAACCTGTCCACCGGCTTCTCCACGTCGCTGCCCGAAGGCGTGCCGCTGTTCATCGGCGACGCGGCGGACGAAAATCTGGTCGAGGGCGTGATCGCCGCGCACGGCGTTGAGAGCATCGTCCACTTCGCGGGCTCGGTGGTGGTCCCCGACTCGATGCGCGATCCCCTCGCCTATTATCGCAACAACACCATGACCACGCGCAGCCTGCTCAACGCGGCGGTGAAGTGCGGCGTCAGCCGTTTCATCTTTTCATCCACCGCTGCGGTGTACGGCAATCCGGAGCGGATGCCCGTGACCGAGGATGCGCCGACCCGGCCGCTGTCGCCCTACGGTTCGTCCAAGCTGATGACCGAAATCATGCTGCATGATGTCGCCGCCGCGCATGGCATGAACTACGTCGCGCTGCGCTATTTCAATGTTGCGGGCGCCGATCCGCATGCGCGCATCGGCCTTTCCACTGCCGGCGCCACGCATCTGTTGAAGATCGCGGTCGAGGCCGCAACCGGCCAGCGCGCCAAGATCGATGTGTTCGGCACCGACTATCCGACCCCGGACGGCAGCTGTGTCAGGGATTTCATCCACGTCAGCGATCTCGCGCAGGCACATCGCGCGGCACTGTCGTATCTCCGCGATGGCGGAGCATCGACCACGCTGAATTGCGGCTATGGCCGCGGCTACTCGGTGCTGGAAACCATCGAGGCGGTGCGACGCGTCTCCGGGCGCAATTTTGCCGTCCAGACTGCGCCGCGCCGGCCCGGCGATATCATGACCATGATCGCGGACACCGGCCGCATCGGCGCGACGCTGGACTGGACGCCGCAATACGCCGATCTCGAAACCATCGCGGCCCACGCGCTGGCCTGGGAAGAGAAGCTATTCCACGAGCGCCATGGCGCCGAACGGCAGGCGGAATCGGCCTGATCCAACCAAGCGCAAGCCCCTAATTTGGCTTGAAAATCCCCTCCATAGCGGGCAAGGAAGCGGACGTTTCGCAATAACTGACGCGCGGGCGAGTATGCCCAGCGCCGTCAATGGAACGCGGATGACCGAATTTCCACGCAAGATCACCGACGACCCCTATGGCGCGGCGATCCTGATTCGCCGCCTGGTGATGGAACAGGGCGCTGCCTACTGGCGGCGCTACCTGCTGGCGTTCGCGTTGATGGCAGTCTCGGCGGCGGCCACCGCGGGCTCAGCCTACCTGCTCGGCGAGGTCATCAACCAGGCCTATGTCGACAAGAACGTGCGCGGCATCGCCATCCTGTCGCTGGTCACCATCGTGGTGTTTACGCTCAAGGGCGCTGCGACCTACGGCCATTCCGTCATTCTGTCGCAGATCAGCAACGCCATTCTCGCCAATAACCAGCGCCGGCTGTTTTCCAAGTTGATGACCGAAAGCGTCGGCTTCTTTTCGGAACGGCATTCGTCCGAATTTCTGGCGCGGCTGACTGCCGGCGCCACTTCCGTCACACAGGTTCTTAACCTGCTGATCAACGCGGTCGGGCGCGACGTGCTGTCGCTGATCGCGCTGGTCTGCGTGATGCTGATGCAGGACCCTTATATGGCGCTGCTCGGATTCCTGGTAGCGCCGCCGGCGATGCTGGTACTGCGCAAGCTGGTGAAGCGGATCAAGGGTCTCGCACACAACCAGTTCACCGGCACCGCCGACATCATGGAGACGATGCAGGAATCGCTGCAGGGCATCCGCACCGTCAAGGCGTTCACGCTGGAACAGACCATGCGCGAGCGCATCGGCGCCAGCATCGATGCGGTCGAGCGCAACGCCAACAAGATGGCGCGGGTTTCCAATCGCGCCAGCCCGCTGATGGAGACGCTGGGCGGCTTCGCAATCGCGGCGGGATTGATGTATGGCGGCTATCGCGTGGTCGCGATGGGCGCGACGCCGGGACAGTTTTTCTCGTTCCTGACCGCGTTCCTGCTGGCCTATGAGCCGGCCAAGCGCCTCGCCCGGCTCAATATCGAATTGAACTCCAGCCTGATCGGCGCACGCAAACTGTTGGAGATCGTCGACAGTCCCGCCAGCGAGCCGGACGATGATTACAAGCCGGCGCTGAAGCTGACCGACGCAAGGGTGGAATTCCGCGACGTCACCTTCGCCTATCGGCCGAACGAACCGGTGCTCAACCGCATGAGTTTTATGGCCGAGCCCGGCAAGGTCACCGCCCTTGTCGGTCCGTCCGGCGGCGGCAAATCGACGGTGCTGGCGCTGCTGCTGCGGCTCTATGAGGTGACCGATGGCGACGTGCTGATCGACGGGCAGGCGATTTCGGGCGTATCGCGGCGCTCGCTGCGGCAGCAGACCGCCTATGTCGGGCAGGACGTCTATCTGTTCCGGGACACCATCCGCGAGAACATCGCATTCGGCAAGGTAGGGGCCACCGAAGCCGAGATCATCTCTGCTGCGAAAGCCGCCTGCGCGCATGACTTCATCATGGGCTTTCCGCTCGGCTACGATACCCCGGTCGGCGAACACGGCACCCAACTCTCCGGCGGCCAGCGCCAGCGCGTCGCCATTGCGCGGGCGCTGGTGAAGAACGCGCCGGTCATCCTGCTGGATGAAGCTACCGCGGCGCTGGATTCGGAATCCGAAAAGCAGGTGCAGGAGGCGATCGAACATCTTTGCCAGAACCGCACCACCATCGTCATCGCCCACCGCCTGCACACCATCATGCATGCCGACGCTATCCTGGTGGTCGAGGGCGGCGAGATCGTCGAGCGCGGCCGCCATGACGACCTACTTCGCCGCGGCGGCCGTTACGCCTCGTTCTTCCGCCTGCAACATCGCGATGCCGGGCCGTTGACGCTGGCCCCGATCAGCGCAACCGCGTAAGGTTGATCGACCAGGACACCCATTCTCGTTCTATCGTCATTGCGAGCGAAGCGAAGCAATCCAGCCCGCCCGCGCAAACAAGAAAAATTGGATTGCTTCGTCGCAAGAGCTCCTCGCAATGACGAGGAGCTTGCATCCACCCGAGAGAGTATGATGACCGAGACCTTCGTCATTCCCGCCCCACCGCAAGCCGCCATTGCCGTCGCCGGCGACTCGAAATCCTTTCCGGTGCGCCGCATCTGGTGCGTCGGGCGCAATTATCTCGAGCACATCCGCGAGATGGGCAATGACGAGCGCGCGCCGCCGTTCTTCTTCGCCAAGCACGCCGACATGATCGAGCCCGACGGCGCGACCATTCCCTATCCGCCGCTGACCAAGGATCTGCATCACGAGGTCGAACTTGTCGTGGCGATGAAGAGCGGCGGGCTCAACATTCCGGCCGACAAGGCGCTCGACCACGTCTGGGGCTACGGCGTCGGCATCGACCTCACCCGCCGCGACCTGCAGCAGGCCTCGCGCAAGAAGGAGCGGCCCTGGGAGATCGGTAAATCCTTCGACCATTCCGCGCCCTGCGGCGCGCTGCAGCCGGCCTCAAAAATCGGCCATCCGGCCAAGGGCAAGATCTGGCTTTCGGTCAACGGCACCGAACGGCAGAAGGGCGACCTCACCGAACTGATCTGGAGCGTGCCGGAGATCATCTGGCAGCTGTCGCAGCAGGTCTCGCTCGGCGCCGGCGACATCATCATGACCGGCACCCCCGCCGGCGTCGCGGCATTGTCGCCGGGCGACAGAATCGAGTGCGGCGTCGACGGCATCGGCACGCTGAAGGTGACCATCGGGAAGCCGGAGTAGTTTTCACCTCTCCCCGCCTTTGCGGGGAGAGGTCGAAGCCGGAGCGCAGCGAAGGCTTCGGGTGAGGGGCAAGGCACTGCACTCGCCTATCCTCAGCATTCGCGGGTCGGAAGGCGCGACCCGAGGGTCCTTGATCGTTTCTACCGCCGTGCCGGGCCCCTCACCCGGCGCTTCGCGCCGACCTCTCCCCGCGAAGAGCGGGGCGAGGTTAAGGAAAATTCGCATTCCGTTAACCATAACTCCATTAAATGAGCGGACCTGCCACGCCTTTGCGCCGGAGCCGCTGCCGATGACCCCCGATTGGAACGCAATCCGCCTCGATTTGCTGCAGATCGACGAACCGATGCGGGCGAGTTTGCGCGAGATGCGGCCGTTTTTCGCCAAGGTCCTGCCCGGCATCCTGGCGCGGTTCTATGACAAGGTCCGGCAGACCGATCCGGCGTCCGGCGTCTTCAAGGACCAGGTGATGCAGGAATCCATCCGTCTGCAGGTGGCGCACTGGGACTTGATCGCTTCGGGCAATTTCGGCGCCGACTACCAGAACTCCGCAACACGGATTTGCGAGCTCAATCACCGCGCCGGCGTAGCACCTCAATGGTATGTCGGCATTCGTTTGATGTTCATCGCCGACCAACTGATGAAGGCGGTCGAAACCGAGGTCGTGATGCCGCGCTTCGGGCGCGCCGCCCAGGCCGCGCGCGACAAGAAGGCTGCGATGCTGAACGCCATCGCCAAGGCCAATATGATGGACACCGAAACAATCGTCGCGGTCTATTTCGGCTCCAACCGCCAGATCCGCAAACACGCCATCGCCGATGCCAGCGAACGCTTCCGCACCATCATCACCTCGCTATCGACGGCGTCGAGCGAACTCGAAGGCACCGCGCGTTCGCTGAGCGACAACGCCGGCAACACCACGCGCCTTGCCACCGTGGTCGCCAACGCTTCGGAAGACGCTTCCAACAACGTGCAGTCCGTGGCTTCCGCCACCGAAGAACTGGCGATTTCGGTGCGCGAGATTTCGCAGCAGGTGCAGGAATCCAACCGCATCGCCGCCAGCGCCGTGAGCCAGGCCGATGAAACCGACTCCCGCATCAACGCGCTGTCACAGGCCGCCAACCGCATCGGCGATGTCATCAAGCTGATCACCTCGGTCGCCGAGCAGACCAACCTGCTGGCGCTCAACGCCACCATCGAGGCCGCGCGCGCAGGCGAAGCCGGCCGCGGATTTGCCGTGGTCGCACAGGAAGTGAAGGCACTGGCCGCGCAAACCGCGAAAGCCACCGACGAGATCGGCATCCAGATCGCGGGCATGCAGACCGCAACGCAGGAAGCGGTCGGCTCGATCAAGATGATCTCCTCGACCATCGGCAAGATTTCCGAAATCACCACCGCGATTTCGGCGGCGATCGAGGAACAGGGCGCCGCGACGCAGGAAATCTCCGGCAACATCCAGCGCACCGCCGCCGGCACCTCGCAGGTCGCCGGCACCATCGCCGAAGTCAGCCACGGCGCCAACCAGACCGGTGCCGCGTCGAGCCAACTTTTGGCATCGGCGAAGCAATTGTCGGAATCGACGACGAGCCTGCAGGCCGAGATCGACGGGTTCCTGAAGTCGATTGCGGCTGCAGCGTAGGGGCTCCTTGCCCCGGACGCAGCGTAGCTCATTCGTCATACCCGCGAATGCGGGTATCCAGTAAACACCGCCGTTGGCGTGCCTCTCAGGCAGTCTGGAATACTGGGTCGCCCGGTCGAGCCGGGCGATGACGGGTGAGAGGGTGGCGCGCGGTGCGCTTCATGAATTCCGATTCAAATTTCAAACAGCCACGCGGCTTCGTTCTCGCGCCGCCGCGCGAGGTGGGCTTTTGGTTCTCTCCCCTCGATTGATG
>Ga0193726_1000073_pt1 | contig 178058 bp, 155 predicted proteins | sample H2c1metaG_FD_144928 | JGI IMG/M metagenome (GOLD analysis project Ga0193726, IMG submission 144928) | Soil microbial communities from a riparian zone of the East river system, Colorado, United States - H2c1 | ecosystem: Environmental > Terrestrial > Soil > Riparian zone | place: USA: East...
TGCCGAAGGCGGCAAGGCGGCGAGGCTAAGCTCCCAAAATAGAACTGCGCGTCTGCCCTGCGCAGAGGTCGGTTGCATTGCAGCGCGGCGCGGGCCAAGGGATGCCCGCCAAGGATTGCCGCGCAATGACCCGCCAGATCGCCCCCGATGACGCCCACAGCATCGCCCCCGACATCGGCGGCGATGTGCGAGCGCAACGGCGGGGCGACGTGCCGCCGGCTGCTCAAGCCGAGGAGCCGGATCGGCCGCCGCAACATCACGCGCCGGCCGCAGCGCTCGATCACGCCACCATCCGTGCCATCGTCGCCGGCATCATGCTGGCGATGTTTCTTTCGGCACTGGAACAGACCATCGTCGCTCCCGCGCTGCCAGCGATCGGCAAGAGTCTTGGCGACATCGACGATCTGTCGTGGATCGTCACCGCTTATCTGCTCGCCGCCACCGCGGCGACGCCGCTGTTCGGCAAGCTTTCCGACATTTACGGTCGCCGCGCGCTGCTTCTGGCCGCGATCGTCATCTTCGTCGCCGGCTCGGTCGCCTGCGCGCTGGCGCCGACGATCTGGGTTTTGATTCTCGCGCGCGGGCTGCAAGGCATCGGTGGCGGCGGACTGTTGCCGATCGCGCAGACCATTATCGCCGACCTCTTGTCGCCGCGCGAGCGCCCGGTGGTGCAGGGCCGCACCTCGATCATGTTCATGAGCGCCAGCATTCTCGGCCCGGTGCTCGGCGGCCTGCTCACCGACCATCTGCACTGGTCGTTCATTTTCTGGATCAACCTGCCGCTCGGCGCGGTGGCGCTGGTGATGACCGAGCGCGCGTTGCGCCGGCTGCCGCGCAACCACCGGCCGCATCAGCTCGACGTGATCGGCGCGGCGCTGATGGTCGGCGCCGCGCTGGCGCTGATGCTGGCGCTCTCATGGGGCGGCGTCCGTTATCCGTGGAGTTCGTTGCGGATCGTCACCCTGGTCGCGAGTTCGGGTGCGCTGTGGGTGCTGTTCACGCTGCGCCTTCTCACCGCGCGCGAACCGTTCATTCCGCTGGCGATCCTGCACGGGCGCGTGACCAGCACCATCACCATTGCGGCGTTCTTCTCGATCGGCACCATCATCGGCGTGACCATCTATATGCCGCTCTATTGCCAGACCGTGCTCGGCGTCTCGGCGAGCCTGTCCGGCTTGGCGCTGATTGCTTACATGGGCGGCGCCACGCTCGGCTCGCTGGTATCGACGCGGGTCATCGTGCGCATCAAGCACTACATGCGCGTGCCGATCCTCGGCCTTGTCGTCGCCATCGCGGCGCTTGCCGCGCTCGCCGCCGACCCGGCGGGGCACACACTTGGCACAATCGTTGTGCTGCTGTTCGTGCTCGGCTTCGGTGTCGGCCCGATGTATCCAGTCTCGACGATCGTCATGCAGAACGTGGTCAAGCCGCACCAGCTCGGTACCGCCACCGGCACGTTGAATTTTTTCCGCACGCTCGGCGGCGCGCTCGTGGTTGCGATCTTCGGCGCCATCGTGCTCGGCGGCATCGGCGACGGGCCCGGCGTCACGACGCTGGAAAAGATCACGGCCGGCCACAGCGACCTGGCGCCGGCCTTTCACTGGGTCTTCATCGCGGCTGCGATCTGCCTCGCAGTTTCGTTGCTCTGCCTGCTGGTGATCGAGGAGCGTCCATTGCACGGACCCATGCGCGTCGCCGACCCTGTGGTGGAATAACAAGGAAGCGGCATAGCTGACCCGCTCCGTGTGTCTTGCGCTGTCGCGGGCGCGGCGCAAAGGTGCGGCTCAAATTCATCGACGGACGCAGGTCGTCATCTCGGTCATGGCATCGCCAAAGCACAAAAATCGCAAAACCGGCGAGCCTGCCCCGCAAGGGGGAGGGGACAGCGAAGGCGCAACGACAGATCCCGGCGTTGAGCGCTCCACCGAGCGCAAGCTCGGCCGGCGCGAGGTCATCGCCATCATCGGCGGCTTGGCGCTGGCGATGTTTCTCGGAGCGCTGAACCAGACCATCGTGGCGACGGCCCTGCCGACCATCGGCCGCGCCTTCGACGATTTCGAGAATCTGTCCTGGGTGGTGATTGCTTATTTGTTGACCTCGACCATAGTCGCCCCGCTCTACGGCAAGCTCAGCGACATTTACGGCCGGCGCGGCATGATGCTGGTGGCGCTCGGCGTGTTCATGGCGGGCTCGGCCGCCTGCGCCGCCGCGCCGAGCATGCTGATGCTGATCCTCGGCCGCGGTCTGCAGGGCATCGGCGGCGGCGGCATCGTGCCGCTGACCCAATCGATCATCGCCGACGCGGTGCCGCCGCGCGAGCGCGGTTATTACCAGGCCTATACCGGCTCGGTTTGGATCGTCGCCGGCGCCGCCGGCCCGGTGCTCGGCGGCGTCATTGCCGAGCATCTGCACTGGTCGGTGATCTTTTGGCTCAACGTGCCGCTCGCCTTGGCGGCGGCGCTGTTGTCCAACCGGCAACTCAAACGCGTGCCGGTCCACGAACGCGCCCACAAGATCGATCTCACCGGCGCGGCGCTGATGATGGCCGCCGCCATCGCGCTGCTCCTGGCGCTGACCTGGGGCGGCACGCGCTATTCGTGGCTGTCGCAGCAGATCGTCATACTGGTCATCGCGGCGGCCGTGCTGACCGCGGCCTTCATCTGGTGGGTGCTGCGCGCGCCGGAGCCGTTCCTGCCAATCGCGGTGCTCAACAATCCGGTCATGCGCGCCGGCTGCCTCACCACCGCCTGCACTCAGGGCGTCTCCATCGGCCTGACGATTTTCGTGCCGCTCTATTACGAGATGGTGCATGGCCTTTCCGCCAGCGATTCCGGCTTGGCGCTTATTCCCATCGTCATGATGACGACGCCGGGCTCGTATCTGTCCGGCCGCGCCATGCTGCACATGGACCGCTACAAATGGGCGCCGATCGTGATGCTCAGCATCGCCGCCGCGGCGGTCGCGCTGCTCGTGGTCCATCCGTTGATGCCGGTCTGGACAGTCGCGCTGATCACCGGCCTCGTCGGCATCGGCACCGGCAGCTCGTATCCCACCGTCACCGTTTCGATCCAGAACGCGGTCGCGCACCAGCAGATCGGCGTCGCCATGGGCGCGATGAATTTTTTTCGGGCGCTGGCCAGCGCCTTCGTCGTCGCGGTCATGGGCGCGATCATGCTGGCCGAGCTCGGCGCCTCGCCGCAACGCGGTGGCGCGTCGTCGTCGGCGTTCATTGCCACCGCGGCGAATGCCTCGCTCGACGATCTGGGCCGTGCCTTCAGCCATATTTTTGCGGTGGCGGTGGTTTTCCTGATCATCGGCGTCGTGGCGCTGATGATCATGGAAGAACGGCCGTTGCGAACGACCGTGCTCGCTGTCCCGGCAGCGCGCGAGACGCCGCCGCGGGCGCCGGCGGAGTAGCGCCGTCCAGCGCCGCGGCTTAAGCTTGCAAAAAACCAAACGGGAGGAATTCATGGATCGCAAATCCATCTCAATCGCTCTTGCCATCGTCGCGGCGCTGTTTGCGACAAATCCGGCGCGCGCCCAGACCATCATCGACGATTGGAGTCAAGCGAAGCTTCCGCCACCGCCGCAGCTCAAACCGGTTACGCTGGTACCAAAAGAAACCGCGCTCCTGGTGATGGATTTCACCGTGCAGACCTGCACGCCGGAGCGGCGCAAGCGCTGCGCCGACTCGGTGCCGAAGGTGAAAAAGTTCGTCGAGACCGCGCGCGAGCACGGCGCGCTGATCATCTACAGCGTCGCGGTGCCGAACTCGGTCGCCGCCGATGTGCTCAAGGATTTGACGCCGGCGCCCGGCGAGCAGGTGCTGCCGCCGCTCGGCCCCGACAAGTTTATCAACAGCGACCTGGAAAAGACGCTCAAGGACAGAGGCATCAAGACCGTGGTGGCGATGGGCACTCAGGCCCAGACTTCGGTGTTGCACACCGGCGGCGAGGCGGCGTTGCGCGGCTTCAAGGTGATCGTGCCGGTCGATGCGATGTCATCGGACGATCTGTTTCCCGAACTTTACACCGCATGGCACCTCGCCAACGCGGCGCGCATCAGCAATCAGGTGACGCTGACTAGGCTCGACATGATCGGGTTCTGAGTTACTTCACCGCCTGCGCTTTCAGCGCATCAATCTCATCCTGACTGCGCAGCGTCATCACCGCGACCTTGCGGGCGCGGAAGTAGGGCAGCACGACCTGGGTGTCCTGGCCCTGCCGTTCAAGCAGCGAGACATAGCGCGGCTCGGCGCCGCGCGTCGGCAGGTCGAACGCTGTCCAGCCGCGGGTAAAGGGGTCGTAGCGTATGACGCGGTCGGCGCCCCAGAGGTTGGTCCAAGCGTCGTGGTTCTTGTCGACCGCGACGTGATAGGGCTGCTGCTCGCCGGGCAGGAACACCAGCTTCACCTCGCGGGTGTGGGTGTCGATGCGGGCGAGATTGGCGCCCCAGGAATCGCCGACCCAGAGCACGTCGGCGAACTTGTCGGTGCCCATGCGGCGCGGGCCCTGCGCCCACGGCAGCGGATTGTTGAAATCCGGTTGATTGTAGGTCTCATAGAATTTCATCTCGTCGGTGGTGAGCAGCGCGCCCTGGATTTTGTCGGGCGGCAGTTTGATCTCGGACACGCCGCCTGAGCCGCCGTCGCCGACGCCGATGGTGTCGAGCACCATCTCGGCCCAATAGCCGTTGCCGTCGCGGTCGGCCGCGGTGCCGTAGGTGACGCCGGTGCCGTTCGCGGTCTTATAGGTCATCGATTTGAACTCGGTGAATTTCTCCGCGACCGGATCGAAGCGTAGCGCGCCGTCGGGCGCCGACGACCAGATATTGCCCTTGCCGTCGTAATCGACGGTGGCGGCGCCGCCGGTCTGGGTCATGCCGTTCGGCGGCAGGTAGACTTTGATCTCCGCCGTCGCCGGATCGAGCCGGCCGATGCCGCCGCGGCCGTTGTTGATGTTGAACCAGATGATGCCGTTTGGATCGCGCGTCATGCCGTGGGTTTGCGCGGCGAGCCCGTTCGGCCCCGCCACCTTGAACAGCTTGACTTCGCCGGTCGCGGTATCGATGCGACCGATGGTGGTGCGCTTGTTGGGGATGTTGCAGGTGAACCAGAGATTGCCGGACAGATCGAGCCAGGAATCGTGGATGCCCCAGCCGGGGATCAGCACCGACGGCGTGCCCAGCGACCAATCGCTGCCGTCGTTCTGCACGAAATTGGCAGGCAGGTTGGAATCGGGATCGAGCGGAACGTCGTATTCCTTGAACATTGCGCGCGCTGCTTCGCCCGACGGCCGCGGCTCGAGCTTTACGCGCATGTCGCTTGCGCCGGGGCCGCGCGCCTGCGCGAGATAGGCGGCAAGCTCCTTCTGGTGATAATCGAGAATGCCGGACGGCTTGCGGTCGCCGCCGACGAAGGTGCCGTAGACATTGGCGTTCTTCATTAGCTCGATAATGGCGCTCCAGCCGGCCTCATCGAAGCGGTGCTGCAACGGAAAGCTCGCGGTGTGGCAGCCGGTGCAGACCGTGCGCACGATGCGCTTCATGCGGCCTTCTGCCGGTGTGCGCTGCGGTAAGGCGTCAAGCATCAAATTGCCGGGAAGCTGCTTGAACGTCGCTTCCGGATCGCTCATCGCCGCGAGCGTGAAATCCTGCTTGGCGTTGTTGGAAAGATCGACCGCGCCTTTCGCGGTCTGATAGCTCAGCGCCTGCGCCCACACCCGATAATGTCCTGCAGGCAGCGCCGGAAGATAATATTGGCCGGCGGCGTCGGTGAACACGGTGGTGGTGATGGTGCCGCCATCGGGCTTGGCCGACACGGTGATGCCGCCCAAGGCCTTGCCGTCCGACGATTTGATGGTGCCGCTGAGCAGCGCGTCGGCGAAGGTTGGCCCCGAAAGCAGGATCGCGGCGATGGCGGTGAGGTTCGCGACGATAAGACCACGGCGCATGGTTTTCTCCATATTTTTCTAGTCGGCGTCGCGCGACGAGCCGGCTTTCACAGGCGGCGGCGCGTCGGACGGCGCGGGAATGGTTTTGATATAGGCGACGATGGCGTCGATCTCGGCGGGCTTGAAGTGATATTTGAAGCCCGGCATGCGCGGCGTGCCGTTGCCGATCACCTCGCGCATGACGTCGGCCTTGCCGCCGAGCGTGTTCATCGACAGCACCGGCCCATATTGCGGGCTCACCAGCTGGGGCTTGGTGTGACAGACGCGGCACGATTGGTTGAACAGCCGCATGCCGAGCATCGCTTGATCGTTGCCGCCGCTCGCCGGCTGCGCTGCCGCGGCAAGCGGCCAAAGCACAAGCGCCAAAGATATCGTCCATGCGCGGCGGCTCATGCGGCATTTCTCCCGGCGGAATTTTATTCTTGCGGCAAGCCTACGCCGCGGCCGCGCTACGGCGCAAGCGGCGAGCCAAGCATACGCGCGGTGTTGACGATCCAGGCGCGGTAACGTGCCAGCGGCGTGACGCCGGTGAGCCCGCCGCAGCCGTCCCCGAGTTTCGGGCCGGTCGACCAGCTCACCACGCCGATGACGACGCTGCGGCCGTCCTTGTCGCGAAACACCGGCGCGCCGGAATCGCCGGCGCAAGCACCCAGCCCGGGGCTGTCGCCCTTGGTCTTCGGATCGAACAGGCGAATTTGCAGGCTGCCGGGCTGGCCGGTGGCGACCAGCGTCGCCGCACGAACCGTGCCACCGGTGCGGCCATCGCCGCGCACGGTGACGCCGTAGCCGGCGACCACAAACGCGTCGCCGACGACGACCGGTTCCTCTTCGGCGCCGAGCGGCACCGGCGGGATTTTCGCCGGCAATGGCTCCGCGAGTTTGATCAGCGCCACGTCGGCGGTGGCGAGATGGCCGAACAGCCGCTTGAGATCGAATTGCGGATCGCGCTCGATGCGCGCGATATCCTTGAGCACCGGCCGTTCGCCCGGCGCACTGGCCGCGAGCTTGTATTCGGAGTCCGGCTGCACGCAATGCGCGGCGGTCAGGAGCAGATCGCGCGCGATCGCGGTTGCGGTACAGGCGGTGCCGCCCGAGCCCAAAATCATCACCACAGATCGCCCGGCACCGTCGGCCGCCGGCGGCGCACCGCCGACCATGGCGCGGGTCGGCGTGATCGCAAGCGCGGCGATGAGGCCAAAGGTGCAGAAGCGAATGGGAGTCATCGTCACTTTCATCTTATGCCGGCAACGTTCACAGTGGACCATTCCGCCGTGGAGGTTTTTACGATGGACGTGCGCGAGGCTGTCGCCAGCCGATATTCCTGCCGGGCTTTCTTGCCCAACCCGGTGCCCGAAGCAACCGTGCGCGAGATCGTCGAGCGCGCGGCGCGTGCGCCGTCGGGCGGCAATCTGCAAGCCTGGCGCGTCTACGCCATCGCCGGCGCGCGTGTCGAGGCGCTTAAAGCGCTGCTTGCGCCGCGCAAGGGCGAATTGCCGAAAGGCGAGGGCGGCGAATACCAGATCTTTCCGACCGATCTCAAAGAGCCCTACCGCACGCGCCGCTTCGCCGTCGGCGAGCAGCTTTACCGCTCAATCGGCGTCGCGCGCGAGGATCGTCCTGGCCGCTATCGGCAATACGCCAAGAATTTCGAGTTTTTTGGCGCGCCGGTCGGCCTGTTTTTCGCCATCGACCGCGCCATGCTGCCGGCGCAATGGGCCGATCTCGGCGGCTTCATCCAGACCGTCATGGTGCTCGCCCGCGGCTACGGCCTGCACACCTGCCCGCAGGAGGCCTGGATCACCTGGCAGCGCACCATGCGGGATTTCCTGCGGCTGCCGTCAGAACTGATGCTGTTTTGCGGCATGGCGCTCGGCTATGCCGATACGCAAGCGCCGATCAATTCCTGGCGCTCGCCGCGGGAACCGCTGGATTCGTTTGCGACATTTGATGGATTTGCGGCCTAGCCGCCTTAAATCGACCGTTCAGGTGGGGTTCAGTGCGCGGCGCTCAGGATAGGCCATGCGCTTTGCTCATCGATTCGCCATTGCGGCATTGATCATTCTTTCACTTGCGCCGGCACGCGCGGCCGAGCTTGAGCATGCTTGCCTCGATCAGAAGGAGCGGCGGGCCGAAGTCGAGAGCGGCCGCGTGGTGCGGCTTGACGCCGCGATGCGGGCGGTCAGGAGCAAAATGCCGGGCACCGTGGTGCGGGCGCGGCTCTGCCACGGTAACGATGGCCTCGTCTATGTGCTGACAGTGCTCGCGCGCGATGGCAAAGTGGCGCGGCTGACCGTCGACGCCGTGAAGGGTAGCCTCGTCGGCGGGCTCTGAGCGAAAATCTTATTAACCGGAGCTTTTTGGTTTGCGCCTTCTCGTTGTCGAGGACGATCCCGATCTCAACCGGCAGCTCGCCACCGCGCTGACCGATGCCGGCTATGTCGTCGACCGCGCCTTCGACGGCGAGGAGGGACATTATCTCGGCGAGAGCGAGCCCTACGATGCCGTCATTCTCGACATCGGCCTGCCCAAAATGGACGGCATTTCGGTGCTGGAATCCTGGCGCCGTGCCGGCCGCGCCATGCCGGTTTTGATCCTCACCGCGCGCGATCGCTGGAGCGACAAGGTGCAAGGTTTTGATGCCGGCGCCGACGACTATGTCGCAAAGCCGTTCCATCTCGAAGAAGTGCTGGCGCGGGTGCGCGCGCTGCTGCGCCGCTCCGCCGGTCACGCCAAGAGCGAATTCACCTGTGGGCCGGTCCGCCTCGATACCCGCACCGGCCGCGTCGCCGTTGACGGCAATCCGGTAAAACTCACGTCGCACGAATACCGGCTGCTGTCCTACCTGATGCATCACACCGGCCGCGTCGTCTCCCGCACCGAGCTTGTCGAGCATCTCTACGACCAGGATTTCGACCGCGACTCAAACACCATCGAAGTGTTCGTCGGCCGCATCCGCAAAAAGCTCGGCGTCGATGTGATTCAGACGGTGCGCGGTCTCGGGTATCTACTGACGCCTCCCGATGCGCGCTAACTCCCTCGCGCTCCGCCTGTTCCTGTGGGCCACCGGCTGGACCGTGGTCATCCTCATCATCACCGGCATCGCGCTGTCGACGCTGTACCGCCACGCCGTCGAGCGCGCCTTCGACCGCCGCCTCGACGTCTATCTGCGCACGCTGGTTGCCGACGTGGCCTCGCCCGAGGAAGGCGCCGACAAGTTTCCGCAATCGATCGGCGAGCCGTTGTTCGAACTGCCGCTGTCGGGCTGGTACTGGCAGGTGAACCGGCTCGACAGCAAAAAGCCCGAAGTCCATTCGTCGCGCTCGCTCTGGGATTCAGGGCTGCCGCGCCTGCCGATCGACCGCTCGGCGTCCGCCGCGGAAGCGAGGCAGGGCTACGCCGATGGCCCCGAAGAGCAGAGGCTTCGCATCGTCGAGCGCAATATCGATCTCGGCGATGACGGCCGCTACCTGATCGCGGTCGCCGGCGACGCCTCCGAGATCGACGATGAAACCCGAAGTTTTGACCGCGCCATCGGCATCACCTTTGCAGCCCTCACCGCGGCGCTGCTCATAACCACCGCCTTGCAGGTCCGCTTTGGCCTGGCGCCGCTCAAGCGCATTTCGGCAAGCCTTGCCGCGATACGCTCCGGCCGCGCCGAACGGCTTGAGGGCGAATTCCCGGTCGAGATCGCGCCGCTGGCGCGCGAGACCAATGCGCTGATCGACGCCAATCGCGAGATCGTCGAGCGCGCCCGCACCCATGTCGGCAATCTGGCGCATGCGCTCAAGACGCCGCTCTCGGTCATCGTTAACGAGGCGGCGGCGCGCGGCAACGATCCGCTGGCGCACAAGGTGCTGGAGCAGACCGACATCATGCGCGATCAGGTGGCGCGCCAGCTCGAGCGCGCCCGGCTCGCCGCACGCTCCACGGTCATCGGCACCCTGATCGACGTGCCGCCGGTGGTGACCGCGCTGGCTCGCAGCATGGAGAAATTGCACCGCGAGCGCGACATCGCCATCGACGTCGATGTGCCGGCGCATGCGCGCTTTCGCGGCGAGCAGCAGGACCTCGAAGAGATGATCGGCAATCTGGTCGACAATGCCTGCAAGTGGGCGCAGTCGCGCGTCGCCATCGAGGTGGTGGCCGACCGGTCCGGGCTCGATACCGGCAAAAGCGTTGCGAGTGAAAACGACGAGAAGTCGCGGGTGCGCATCATCGTCGACGACGACGGGCCGGGCCTTTCTCCCGCCGAGCGCGAGCAGGTGGCGCTACGCGGCGCCCGGCTCGACGAAACCAAGCCCGGCTCCGGCCTCGGCCTGTCGATCGTGGTCGAGCTGGCGAGCCTCTACGGCGGCGTGCTCACGCTGGGCACCGCGCCGATCGGCGGGTTACGCACCGAACTGGCGCTGCCGGGGGGATGACGGTCACCCCGGCAACGGGTTCAACCATTTCAGCTCCGGAAATCGCCCGAAGTCGCCGTCGGTCGAGCAAAGCGTCAGGCCGTGCTCGATGGCAAGTGCGGCAAGGTGAGCATCCGGGACAAGGTTGCCGTATACGCTAGGTTCGGCAAGCAGTTTGCCAAGCACGTCGGCGTGCCTTTCGGTCGGCAAGGGTATCCACGCAGGCTCGCATGCCAGCCATTGCGACACCTGCTGCCACGCCGCCGCCATCGTGAGTGGACGCGTGATGACTCGCGCGTTGGTGGCGAGACGGAGGAACCCGAGCAAAGTTGCCCACGGCAAGCCGACGCGGGGAATTTCTACAAGCTGCCGATCCAGCCATTCACGCGCCGCGCCGTGTTGGCTGGCGGAAACATTGGTTGCGTAGAGGAGAAGATTGACGTCGATCAGAATCACTTGAAATTTTCGCCTTCCGCATGGGCAATCGCTTCAGCGACATTGTCGACGTTGACAAGAAAGGATCCCATGTCGTGGCTCGCCGTGCGGAACGGTTTGCGCTTTGGCCGCGCGCGCATCTCGCGCAGCCCGCGGCGCAGGGCGTCATTGACGACGTCCTTCAAATTCTGGTCGCGCTCGCGTCGCAGGCGCTCAAGCTCGACCGCCACGTCGTCCTCGATCGTCAATGTGGTTCTCATACATCAGAACATAAATATCTTGATGTCTTGATGTCAAGAGCGGTGCTGTCCCGATTTCTCCCAGCTATGTTATGCAGGCTCCTTGATGCCAAAAGCGGCCCTTGTGCCGCCTGTTGCAACGCTGCAGCATGTCGTCGTAACGACGCATAAACGGGGAGGCTGCCCATGAATTTGTCCCGCCGTCGCGTGCTTGCCGCCGGGGGCTCGGCAATTCTGGCAGGCGCGGTCGCCTCGCCGCTCGTTGCCCGCGCCCAGCAAGCGCAATGGACCTACAAATACGCCAACAATCTTCCCGAGACGCACCCGATGAACGTGCGGGCACGCGAGATGGCGGCGGCGATCAAGCAGGAAACCAACGGCCGCTTCGACCTGCAGATTTTTCCATCGAGCCAGCTCGGCTCCGATACCGACACGTTGAGCCAGGTCCGCTCCGGCGGCGTCGAGTTCTTCACGCTGTCGGGGCTGATCCTGTCGACGCTGGTGCTGCCGGCCTCGATCAACGGCATGGGATTCGCATTTCCGAATTACGACACGGTGTGGAAGGCTATGGACGGCGATCTCGGCGCCTATGTCCGGGCGCAAATCGAGAAAGCCAATCTCGATGTGATGGAGAAGATCTGGGACAACGGATTCCGGCAAACCACGACGTCGACCAAGCCGATCGTGTCGCCGGACGACCTGCGCGGCTTCAAGATCCGGGTGCCGCCGTCGCCGCTGTGGACCTCGATGTTCGAAGCCTTCGGCGCGTCGCCGGCCTCGATCAATTTCAACGAGGTCTATTCGGCGCTGCAGACCAAGATCGTCGACGGCCAGGAGAACCCGCTGGCGATCATCGCAACGGCCAAATTGTACGAAGTGCAAAAATACTGCTCGCTGACCAATCACATGTGGGACGGTTTTTGGTTCCTGGCCAACCGGCGCGCCTGGCAGGCGCTGCCCGACGACGTGCGCGGCATCGTTGCCAAGAACGTCAACGCCGCCGCGTTGAAGGAGCGTGACGACGTCGCCAAGCTGAATGCGACGCTGCAACAGGACCTGGCGGCCAAGGGCCTGGTGTTCAATCAGCCCGATCCGGCGGCGTTCCGCGACAAGCTTCGCGCCGCGGGCTTTTACACCCAGTGGAAGGCCAAGTACGGCGACGAAGCCTGGAACATCCTCGAGAAGTCGGTGGGCAAGCTCGCCTGATTGCGATGGCCGAGAGTCCCATTCCGGCCGTGGTGAATAAGAGCAGCGCGGCCGGGCGATCCGTCGTTGTGGCGATCGACGCATTGTTCGGCGGATGCGTCGAGATTTTCGCCGCGGCGCTGGTGGCGCTCGAGATCGCGATCCTGTTCGGCGGTGTCGTCGCGCGCTATGTCTTCAATCACCCGCTGGTCTGGTCGGATGAGCTGGCCTCGATCCTGTTCCTGTGGCTGGCGATGCTCGGCGCGGTCATTGCCTTCCGCCGTGACGAGCATATGCGCATGACCGCGGCCGTTGGCAATCTGCCGGCGCCGGCGCGCGCGACGTTCGATCTGTTCGCAACTTGCGCCGCGCTGGCGTTCCTGTTGCTGATCGCGTGGCCCGCTTACGAATACGCGCAAGAAGAAACCTTCATCACGACACCGGCGCTTGGGCTGAACAACGCATGGCGTGCCGCGGCCCTGCCGAGCGGGATAGCGTTGATGGCGGTCTTCGCAGTGCTTCGCGTCTGCCGCGCCGGATCGTTGCGATCGATCGCGATTGCGGTCGGCGCTGTGGCCATTCTTGTCGGATTGTTTTGGCTCGCCGGACCGATCTTCCGGCAACTCGGCAATCTCAACCTGTTGATCTTCTTCGTCGGCGTCGTGGCCGCCACCGTCTTTGCCGGTGTGCCGATCGCGTTTGCGTTCGGACTGGCGATCTTCGGCTATCTGGCGCTGGCGACGCAGACGCCGCTGACGGTCCTGGTGGGACGCATGAACGAGGGCATGAGCCATCTCATCCTGCTGGCCGTGCCGCTATTCGTCTTTCTCGGCCTACTCATCGAGATGACCGGAATGGCACGCGCCATGGTCGCATTTCTGGCAAGCCTGCTCGGCCACGTGCGCGGCGGCTTGCACTATGTTTTGGTCGCGGCAATGTATCTGGTGTCCGGGATCTCGGGCTCGAAAGCCGCAGACATGGCCGCGGTCGCGCCGGTGCTGTTTCCTGAAATGAAGGCACGCGGCGCAAAACCCGGCGATCTCGTCGCGCTGTTGTCGGCGACTGGCGCACAAACCGAGACCATTCCGCCGAGCCTGGTTCTGATCACCATCGGATCGGTGACCGGCGTGTCAATCGCCGCGCTGTTCACCGGCGGGCTATTGCCCGGCGTGGTGCTCGCAATCTTGCTCTGCTTTGTGGTGCGCTGGCGCTATCGGCGGGAAAATCTCGGTGAGGTGAAGCGCGCGACGGCGCGGGACGTCGGCCGCACCTTTGTGATCGCATTGCCGGCACTCGCGCTGCCGTTTCTGATCCGCGCCGCCGTGGTCGAAGGCGTTGCCACCGCCACCGAGGTTTCGACGATCGGCATCGTCTATTCGGCGATTGTCGGTCTCGTCGTTTATCGCAGGTTCGACTGGGCGGCGCTCAAACCGATGCTGGTCTCGACTGCGTGTCTGTCAGGCGCGATCCTGCTCATCATCGGCACGGCAACGGGAATGGCGTGGGGGCTGACGCGGTCGGGCTTCTCGAACTCGCTTGCCGCCGCAATGACCGGCCTGCCGGGAGGAGCTATCACCTTCATGGCGGCGTCGATCGTGGCCTTCGTCGTGCTCGGCTCCGTGCTCGAAGGCATTCCCGCCATCGTGCTGTTCGGGCCACTGCTGTTTCCTATCGCCAAAACCGTCGGCATCCACGAAGTGCACTACGCGATGGTCGTGATACTGGCGATGGGCATCGGGCTATTCGCCCCGCCATTCGGCGTCGGCTATTACGCCGCCTGCGCCATCGGCCGCGTCGAGCCGGCAGACGGCATGCGACCGATCTGGGGCTATATGCTGGCGCTTGTCATCGGCACGATCGTCGTCGCGGCGGTGCCGTGGATCTCAATCGGCTTCTTGAAGTGAAATGCCGTCTTAGCTCCGTCCCCACAGCTCCTTCGACGCGATCCGTGCGCCGTCGCTGAGCGCCTTGAACTTGGCCCAGACGATCGAGGGATGCACTTCCTTGGAGCCGGCGAAGGTGGCGAAGCCGCAATCGGAGCCGGCGATGACGTTTTCGCGGCCGACCACATTGGCGTAGCGCACGATGCGCTCGGCGACCAGCTCGGGATGTTCGACCAAAATGGTCGAGTGCGAGATCACGCCGGGAATCAGAATCTTGCCGTCGGGCAGCTTGACGTCCTTCCACACTTTCCATTCGTGCTCGTGGCGCGGGTTTGCAGCCTCGAACGAATAGGCGCCGGCGCGGATTTTCAAAATGATATCGACGATGTCCTTGAGCTCCATGTCGTGGATGCGCGGGCCCATATTGATGCCGTAGCAGGTGTGGAAGCGGATTTTCTCCGGCGGAATGTCGCGCAGCGCGTGATTGAGCGCCTCGACCCGCACCTCCGCCCATTTGCGGCAATCGGCGATGCTCGCCTCGGGATGGATGATGTAATAGGTGACCAGTCGCGGATCGTCGACCTGCAGCAGCAATCCGGCATCGACGATGGCCTTGTATTCCTCGTTCATGGCGTCGGCGATGGCGAAAATGTATTCCTCGGTCGACTTGTAATAGGCGTTCTTCTGCCAGTCCTCGATGTTGGACGGTGAGATCGCCGGCAGGAACGCCTCTTCGACCTTGGCGCCGTTGAGCGCTTTCTTGAAATTGTCGATGTCGCGCTGCAGTCGGGCGTGGCCCTTATAGGTGATCGGCCCGGTGCAGATCATGTGGGTGTGGGCCGAGGAGGGGTGGAGCTGCGCGTAGAATTCTGGGAATGACAGGCCCTCGCGCGAAGTCGCCCACTGATTGCGCGGTCCAGCCTTCGGATTGACCTCGTAGCCGCCGAGCCGCTCGTTGATGTAGCTGACGAAGCTCGGCTTGCCGTATTCGCCGTCGTCGACCACGTCGACGCCGAGATCGATCTGCTTGTGCACGATCTCGGCGACCGCAGCGGTGAGCTGCTTCGCGGCGGCGTCGCTGTCGAACGCCTTGGGGCCGTCGCGCTCGATCATCGCCAACAGATCGGGCGGCCGCGGCAGGCTGCCGGCGTGCGTCGTGAGAATGCGATCGGTGCTGTGTTTCATGACTTTACTCAATCCAGCGTCACATGGGCGGCGGTGATGACGTTTTTCCAGCGTTCGGCTTCGTCGTGAAAATAGGCCGCGGTGGCCTGCGGCGTGCCACCGACCGGCTCGGAAGAAAGATCGGCGAGACGCTTCTGTACGTCGGCATCGCGCAGCGCTTCGTTCACCGCGGCGTTGATCTTGTCGACGACCGCGGCCGGCGTTTTCGGCGGCGCTACCAGCGCGTACCACGTCACCGAGGTAAATCCGGGTAAAGTCTCGGCGACGGACGGCACGTCGGGCAGCGCCGTCACGCGCTTTCCTGAAGCGACCGCGATGAGCTTGAGCTTGCCGGCTTTGACCAGCTGCATCGATACGCCAAGATTGTCGAACATGCTGTCGACTGCGCCGCCGGCGAGATCGTTAAGCGCCGGCGCCGAGCCGCGATAGGGCACGTTCTGCAGCTTCACCTTGGCCATCATCTGGAACAGCTCTGACGTCAGATGCGACGTGGTGCCGTTGCCTTGCGTCGCGGTCGTCACCTTGCCGGGATTGGCCTGTGCATAGGCGATGAAGTCCTTCACCGTTCCGGCGGCGATCTTGTCCGGATTGACCACCAGCGCGTTCGGCGTGCGGCCGATCACCGTGATCGGCACGAATTGCGTCGGATCGAAGTCGAGGTGCGGATAGAGATTTTGATTGATCACCAGCGGCGGCGGCGGCGACGACAGCAGCGTGTAGCCGTCAGGATCGGCCTTGGCCGCGACTTCGGCGCCGACATTGCCGCCGGCACCGGTGCGGTTCTCGATGATCACCGACTGCCCCCATTTGCGCGACAGCCAATCGGCGATGATGCGCGGCATGACGTCGGCGGTGCCGCCGGCGGGGAAGGGCACCACGATTTTCACCGTGCGCGTTGGAAAATCCTGCGACTGCGCCGGGGCGGCCACGGCGCCGAGCGCCAACACCAAAGCCGGCAGCATCCAGCGCCGAGACGACACGGCGCGGTTTTTCGACATCATGCTTTTGCTCTTGGGGGTCTTGATGGGATCGCCGCGGAACTTAGCCAAACCGTGCCACAGCCGCCAGGGCGCGACACCGCGACAAAGCGGCTTGCAGCGCTGCCATGCCGCGGCGCCGTTGTCGATGCGAACAGAGTTTTGCCCTAATGACCCCTTTGGTTTGCTAGCTTAGGTGCCGGACAGCGGGGCTGTTCGGAAGAGCCTTTTGGGGAATATGTCCGCCAGCCGCCTCATCGCGTTCTTGCTCCTTGGCTTGAGCGTCGCCGCATGTACCGCCGACTCCGGCCCAAAGGAGGTCGGCGGCACGGCGGTCGGCGCCGTGACCGGCGGCCTGATCGGCAATGCCATCGGCGGCAGCGTCGGCAACCGGGCCGCCGGGACCGTGATCGGCGCCGCTGTCGGCGGCCTGTTCGGCAACCGGATCGGCGCGGCGATGGATGACGATGACAAGCGGCGGGCCTATGCCGCCCAAATGCAGGCGCTGGAAACCGGGCCCTCAGGCGCCCCGGTGGCCTGGCGCAATCCGGATTCCGGCCGTTACGGCAATGTGGTGCCCGGCCCCGCCTACCAGACCAGCGGCGCCATCTGCCGGCAATATACCCACACGGTCTATGTCGACGGCACCCCGCAGAGCGCGCGCGGCACCGCCTGCCGCAATCCCGACGGCACCTGGACCACGCTCAACTGACCGTTGCCGGCTTATCACATTGAAATCTGGGTGTTTTGCGTAACCCCTTCTTAAGCGCCCCGCTAGTAGAAACGTTAACGGTGTTGCCTTCTAGAGGCGGGTGCGATGACAAGCGACGGGCAATCCGTCGAGCGGCTGCGGGAATATCTCCGGAACCTCAAGCCGGAAGCACGCGCTATGCTGATCGCAGAGCTCGAGCGCGCCCAATTGCGCGGCGACGACATGACCGGCAGCGAGCTGGTGCTGGAGGAACTGCGGCGCACCATCCGCACCGAGGCGCAGCGCGTGCCGCGCATCGGGGACGCGGCGCGCCTGTTCTTCATGCCGTTCGAGCCGTTCCTGATCGACGCGCCCGCCGACCACAAACGCGTCGGCCGCATCGCGCGACAGTCGCTCGAGCCGATCTGGGGCTGGATCGGCCGCGATCTGATGCCGGCCGAGGCCAAGGCGCTGACCGAGGACATCAATCGCGCACTTCTCGCCGAGGATAAGACCAAGGCCGATCAACTGGTCCGCGCGCTGCATGAGCGCACCATCCTGCGCACGCGGGAGACCCTGGCCACGGTCGGCACCGACGAGAAGGCGCAACGCCGGCTCGCCATTCAGGTCGGCACGCCGCGGGCGACCGACGACGTCGCCACGCTCCTGCATGTGCTCGAAGTCCGCGACGTGCTTGCCGACCTGGCCAAGCGGTTGCCGAACTACTACGTGCGCGCCTTCGAGCGCGAGGTTATCGAGCAGGCCAAGGTGCATATCGACACCGCATGTGCGGCGAAGTCGCTCGGCGGCGACGCGGCGCGCAAGGCCGACGTCGTCCGCTACGGTCTCGTGCTGTTGATGAACGGACTTGCGGCGCCGTGGCAACTCATTCGTCTCGCCACCCGCGTCGCCGAGAGCGACGTTGCCGCGCGCGTTGCCGAAACGCCCTATGGGGTGGCGGTGACGATCGTGCTCAGCGAGATGGAAAGCACGGTCGGCGAGCTGCGCACCGCATTCAGAGCCGGCAAGCCGGTGACGTCGATGCTCAAAGAATTGCACGGCGCCGCGCGTGGGCTGCGCACGGAAATGGATATGTCCGTCGAGTCGGCCTGGAGCCGGCAACTGGCCGCGATCCGCAGCGACGTTTCCAACCTGCTGAAGTCCGAGATCGATGCGGCTCCGGGGCGGGTCCGCCGTCTGCTGCGTCCGCCGCCGGCCAAAGAGATCCGTCCCGGCGCGACGGTCGACAGCATCGAAGTCGACGACGTGCAGGCGCGGGTCGAATTCGTCAGCGCCTGCCGCAACTACGCGGGCGAGCTTGCGCTCAGCGAAGTCACGCTGCGCGCCTATTCGGAACTGACGCAATATCTCGAGACCGGCACCAAAGTGCTGCTCGACGCCTTGCGTCACGCCGGGGCAGTCGAGCGCCCGTTCCGGCAGTCGCAGGTCGACGCCGCGATCCGCTTGTGCCGATTGTTGTTCGGCGCCGAGTATGCCGAGCTGTTGACCAAGGCCGCCGACGTTGCCGTGCAGGCCGCCACCACCGAGCGCAAGTCCATCCGCGCGTGACGCAGTGCGCAATTGCCGCGCCGAGGTTCCCATTGCGGCCACAGTCGCGCCGTGATGTAAGGACGCGGCGCTCGGCAGCCGGCTTTAAGCCTGCATTGTTGTCGCTGAGACGACCTCGGCCCGCGGCTGGAATGACACCGAAGACCCGCTCATGATTCTGTGGATTGTTTTTGCCTTGATGACCGCAGCGGCGATCCTCGCCGTGCTGTGGCCGCTTGGGCGGAAGGCCGCCGCCGGCCGTGGCGGCAACGACCTTGCGGTCTATCAGGATCAGTTGGAGGAGATCGGCCGCGATCGCAGCGCCGGTCTGATCGGCCCGACCGAAGCCGAGGCCGCGAGGATCGAGGTCTCGCGCCGGCTGTTGGCCGCGGCCGACGTGCAGGAGGCGGCGGCTCAGCCAGCAGCGAGTGCGGCGCAGTCCCTGTGGCGTCGCCGCGCAGCAGCTATTGCGGCGTTGGTCGTGCTGGCGCTTTTGCCGCTGTGTTTTTATCTCGTGCTCGGCTCGCCGAATGTTCCGGGGCAGCCGGCCTTCGCCCGCGTCAAGGCAGCGCCGGGCGACCAGTCGATCGACGCGCTGGTCGGCCAGGTCGAAGCGCATCTGGCGAAAAGCCCCAATGACGGCAACGGCTGGGAGGTGATCGCTCCGGTCTATCTGCGGCTTGGCCGCTTCGACGACGCGGTCACGGCGCGGCGCAAAGCGCTCATGCTGAGCGGCGAGACCGCGACGCGCGATGCCGATCTCGGCGAGGCCTTGGTCGCCGCCGCCAACGGCGTGGTGACCGATGAGGCAAAGCACGTTTTTGAAACGGCGGTGACGCGCGATCCGCACGAGGCCAAGGCGCGCTATTTTCTCGGTCTCGCCGACGAGCAGGACGGCAACCGCACGGGCGCCGCCGCGCGATGGCGCGCCATGCTCGAGGAAGCACCGGCCGGCGCGCCGTGGGTCGGCTTCGTCCGTGCCGCGCTCGGCCGCGTCACCGGCGAGCCGGTTGCGGAAGCGGCGGGCCCGAGTGACGCGGACATCGCGGCCACGGCGAACATGAGTGACGAGCAGCGCGTCGAAATGATCCGCGGCATGGTCGGCCGCTTGTCCGATCGCCTGCACGCCCAAGGCGGCGACGTCGAAGGCTGGTTGCGCCTGGTGCGCGCCTATGCGGTACTCGGCGACCGCGACAAGGCCAAGGATGCCGCTGCCGACGCGCGGCACGCGCTGGCGGATCATCCTGACGAGGTCAAGCGCGTCGACGAGCTTGTCAAAGGTCTCGGGTTGGAAGGCTGACGGCAGCATCATGCAGTGGAGCCGGATATAAATGACACGCAAGCAACGACGCCTGGTTCTGATCGGCGGCGGGCTCGGCGTGCTGGCGGTCGCGGTGGCGCTGATGCTCAACGCGTTCCGCGATTCGATCGTGTTCTTCAGTTCGCCGAGCGACATTGCCGAAAAGCACATCGGGCCCGGCACGCGCATCCGGCTCGGCGGCCTGGTGAAAGACGGCAGCATCGTTCGCGGCAACGATCTGCGGGTGCGTTTCGAAGTCACCGACGGCAACAACGAGCTTCCGGTGAGCTATCAGGGCGTGCTGCCCGATCTGTTCCGCGAAGGGCAGGGCGTCGTTGCCGAGGGCACGCTGGACGGCGGCGGCACGTTCAATGCCGATACCATCCTCGCCAAGCACGACGAGACCTACATGCCGAAGGAAGTCGCCGACGCCTTGAAGAAGTCGGGGCATTGGAAGGACGATTATTCGCAGCGCGCCGCGATGCCGGTGACGGGAGCGAACAAATGATTCCGGAGCTCGGCCATTACGCCTTGATGCTGGCGCTCGGCTTGGCGCTGATCCAGGGCATCATGCCGATCGTCGGCACGCGAACGAACGATCCGGTGCTGATGAGCATCGCCGCGCCGGCGGCGCTGGCGCAATTCGTCTTCGTGGCCATCGCGTTTATGGCGCTCGCCGAATGCTACGTCGCTTCCGATTTCTCGGTGCTCAATGTCTACGAGAATTCCAATTCGGCGATGCCGCTGATCTACCGGCTGACCAGCATCTGGGGCAACCACGAAGGCTCGATGATGCTGTGGGTGTCGATCCTGGCGTTCTTCGGCGCCTTGGTCGCGCTGTTCGGCACCAATCTGCCGGTGACGCTCAAGGCCAATGCGCTCGCCGTGCAAGCTTGGATCGCCGTGGCCTTTGAGCTGTTCATTCTGATCACGTCGAACCCGTTCCTGCGCGTCGCCGATGCGCCGTTCGAGGGCCGCGATCTCAATCCAATCCTCCAAGACCCGGGCCTCGCGTTCCATCCGCCGATGCTCTACCTCGGCTATGTCGGTTTCTCGATTGCGTTCGCCTTCGCCATTGCAGCCCTCATCGAAGGCCGCATCGACGCGGCCTGGGCGCGCTGGGTGCGGCCGTGGGTGCTAGGCGCCTGGATGTGCCTGACGCTCGGCATCGCCGGCGGCTCGTACTGGGCCTATTACGAGCTCGGCTGGGGCGGCTTTTGGTTCTGGGACCCGGTTGAGAATGCGTCGCTGATGCCGTGGCTCGCCGGCACCGCGCTGTTGCATTCCGCCGTGGTCATGGAAAAGCGCGGTGCGCTCAAAGTCTGGACCATCCTGCTCGCCATCATCGCGTTCTCGCTGTCGCTGATCGGCACCTTCCTGGTGCGCTCGGGCGTGCTGACCTCGGTGCACGCTTTCGCCACCGATCCGACGCGCGGCATTTTCATTCTCGCCATTCTCGTGATCTTCATTGGCGGTGCGTTGGCGCTTTACGCTTGGCGCGCGCCGTTGCTCAAACAGGGCGGCCTATTCGCGCCGATCTCGCGTGAGGGCGCACTGGTCTTCAACAATCTGTTCCTCACCTCGGCTTGTGCGACGGTGTTCGTCGGCACGCTCTATCCGCTTGTGCTCGAAGCCTTGACCGGCGGCGAGACCAAGATTTCCGTCGGCCCGCCGTTCTTCAACGCCACCTTCGGCCCGCTGTTCATTCCGCTGATGCTGGCGATGTCGTTCGGGCCGCTGCTCGGCTGGAAACGCGGCGATATCGTCAGTGCGGCACAACGCCTGCTCGCCGCCGCGGTGCTTGCCGCCGTCGCCGTCGCCGCCGCCTTTGCCATCGAGCACGGCGGCCCGGTGCTGGCACCGTTCGGGGTGGGCATCGCGGTATTCGTCATGGCCGGCGCGGTGACCGACATTGCCGAGCGCACCATGATCCTGCGCCTGCCGATGCGCGCGACTATTATGCGCGCGATCGGCCTGCCGCGCTCGGTGTGGGGCACCGCCTTCGCCCATTTCGGCATCGGCGTGACGCTGCTCGGCATCGTCGCCGTGACCGCATGGGGCAGCGAGCGGATTGTCGCGGTCAAACCGGGAGAGACCGTCGACATTTCCCATTACCGGCTGACCTTCGACGGCGTATTCAACCGCCCCGGTCCGAACTACCGCGACGTCGTCGGCCACTTCACCGTGCGCCGCGCGAGCGGCGACGTAATCGGCGCCATGGAGCCGAGCCGCCGCACCTTCCCCGCCCGCAACATGGCGACGACGGAAGCGGCGCTGATGTCGCGCGGTTTTAGCCAGCTTTATCTGTCGCTCGGCGACCCGAACCCGGACGGCAGCATTCCGGTGCGGCTCTTCTTCAAGCCGCAGGTGCTGATGATCTGGCTCGGTGCCATCATCATGTTTTTCGGCGGTGGGCTGTCGTTGTCCGATCGGCGGCTGCGCGTCGGCGCGCCGCGGCCGGCGAAGGCCAAGGACAAGCCCACGCCGGCGCTGCAGGCGGCGGAGTGAGCGCCGTGAAATATTTGCAAGCGCTGATGCTGCTGGTCGCGCTGTTTGCACCGACACGGCTCTGGGCCGTCGAGCCAGGTGAGATGCTGTCGGATCCGGTTTTGGAAGCGCGCGCCCGGGCGCTGTCCAAGGAATTGCGCTGCATGGTGTGCCAGAACGAGTCGATCGACGATTCCGGAGCGCCGCTGGCCCACGATCTGCGCGTGCTGGTGCGCGACCGCATCAAGTCAGGCGACAGCGACGCCCAGGTGCTCGATTTCCTGGTCGCCCGTTACGGCGAATTCGTGCTGCTCAAGCCGCGCCTGTCATGGCACACGGTGGCGCTGTGGGGCCTGCCGCCTGCTGTCCTGCTGGTCGGGGCGGTGGTGATCCTGATGGATATACGACGTCGCCGAAGCGGGCAGACGGGGGCAGAGCAGGCCGACCTGACAGCGGCCGAAGAGGCGCGTTTGGCGGAACTTTTGCGCGATCGCTCTGCCACATAGCTCCCGGATGGTAGTTTTGCTCACCTGTTTTCTTTCCGAGCTGCGAAAGCGCCTCAAGTAATAGCCTCAAGTATTTGATTTAAAACGACAGTTTTTTACAGCCAAACATTACAAAGTTTTAATCCCACCGACAGAAGCCGGTAAGGCTGGCAGTCCCATCCTGGGGCTCACACCTGGGGCCGGGGCGCCATCCGTCGCAGGGCGACGCATCGATTTGGAGACGGTAATGCACGGCCACAGGCCACGTTTAACATTGTCGGCTTCAACACTGTCGGCGCGGCGCTTGGCGCTGCTGGCGACCACGGTCGCCGGGTTCGGCGCGGCGGCGCTGGTGTTCGCGCCGCAGCCCGATCTGTTCGGCACTCCGGCACAGGCGCAGAATCTCACCGACAAAGTCCAACAGCTTGCGCAGCGGCCGGTCGGCTTTGCCGACATCGTCGAGAAAGTGAAGCCCGCGGTGATTTCGGTGCGCGTCAAGCTGGAGCGCCCAGCGAGCGCGGGGCCCGGCGACGAGGATCTGCCGTTCCCGCCCGGCTCACCGTTCGAGCGATTTTTCCGCAAGTTCGGCGGGCCCAATGCGCCGGGCGGCAAAGAGGTCGTCACCGGCCAGGGTTCGGGCTTCTTCATCTCGGCGGACGGCTATGCGGTGACCAACAACCACGTGGTCCAGAGCGCCGAGACCGTCACCGTCACCGCCGATGACGGCAAGACTTACACGGCCAAGGTCATCGGCACCGACTCGCGCTCCGATCTGGCACTGATCAAAGTCGAAGGCACGAGCTTTCCCTTCGTGAAATTGGCCGACGCTTCGCCACGGATCGGCGATTGGGTTCTCGCCGTGGGCAACCCCTTCGGCCTCGGCGGCACCGTGACCGCGGGCATCGTCTCGGCGCGCGGCCGCGACATCGGCGCCGGCCCCTATGACGACTTCATCCAGATCGACGCACCGGTGAACAAGGGCAATTCCGGCGGCCCCACCTTCGACGTTGACGGCAACGTCATCGGCGTCAACACGGCGATCTTCTCGCCGTCCGGCGGTTCCGTCGGCATCGCCTTCGCCATTCCGGCAGACACTGTGAAAACCGTGGTCGCCCAGCTGCGCGACAAAGGCAGCGTGACCCGCGGATGGATCGGCGTGCAGATCCAGCCGCTCACGCCGGACCTCGCCGACAGCATGGGCTTGAAGCAGACCACCGGTGCGCTGGTGTCCGAGCCGCAGCCCGACAGTCCGGCGGTCAAGGCCGGCATCCAGAGCGGCGACGTCATCACTTCGGTCGATGGCGCCGCGGTCCACGATGCGCGTGAGTTGGCGCGCCGCATCGGCACCATGGCGCCGGGCGCGTCCGTCAAGCTCGCGCTGATCCACCAGGGCCAGGAAAAAACGGTGACGTTGACGCTCGGCACTCTGCCGAACGAGAAGCAGGCCGACGCTACGCCGCAGAACCAGCGCGAAGTGCCTGACAGCGACGTGCCGAAGCTCGGCCTGACGCTCGCTCCGGCCAGCAAGGTCCAGGGCAGCGACGGCAACGGCGTGGTGGTTACCGCGGTCGCCGATGGCGGCGTCGCCGCCGATCACGGCTTCCAGGTCGGCGACATTATTCTCGACGTGGGCGGCAAGACGGTATCGACGCCGGCTGACGTCCGCAAAAGTCTTGCCGATGCGCGCAAGGAGGGCAAACGCGCAGTCTTATTCCGGGTGAAGTCGAGCCAGGGCACCAAGTTCGTCGCCCTGCCGCTTGGCAACGCCTGAGGGATGGGGCGACCGCTGGCATTCGTCGCCCCCGCTGGCGGGCGTACCCTGGGGACGGGCCGCAAGGCCCGTCCCCACCGAATACCAACTCTGCCTCCCGGCATATGTCGCCCCCGCCGGAGTAGAGTAGGTAGAGGGGGTGGCGGGAACTGCTCGCCACCCCCTCACTATTAATGGCGCCGATTATGCAATATTTGCGACCGCACAGCGGGTCGGCCGATCGCCGCTCCGGGTTTTGCTTCACGTCTTGGATCGATATTGCCCAAAGTGGTTGGCAGACAATATGATTCGACGCGGGACGCCGGCCGGCGAGACTCCTTGACCCGGCCTGGCTCCCTGACCATGGCAGCACATCATGCGCCTTCTCATTATTGAGGACGATCGCGACGCGGCCGATTACCTGGTCAAGGCGTTCCGCGAGGTCGGCCATATTGCCGACCAGGCGACCGACGGCGAGGAAGGCCAAGCGCTGGCGCTCGACGGCCAGTACGACGTACTGATCATCGACCGTATGCTGCCGAAGCGCGACGGCTTGTCCGTCATCCATACGCTACGCAGCAAGGCGGTGGAAACGCCGGTGCTCATTCTCTCGGCGCTCGGCCAGGTCGACGACAGGGTCAAGGGGTTACGGACCGGGGGCGACGATTACCTGGCCAAGCCCTACGCCTTTTCCGAGTTGCTGGCGCGCGTCGAGGCGCTCGCCCGACGGCCCGGCAAGCGCGGCGAGGAGACGGTCTATCGGGTCGGCGATCTCGAGCTCAATCGCCTGTCGCACGAAGTCAGCCGCGCCGGGCAGGAGCTGCAATTGCAGCCGCGCGAATTCCGGCTGCTCGAATATCTGATGCGGCACGCCGGCCAGGTCGTGACCCGCACCATGTTGCTGGAGAACGTTTGGGACTATCATTTTGACCCGCAGACCAATGTGATCGACGTGCATATTTCGCGTCTGCGTTCGAAGATCGACAAAGGCTTTGCGCAGCCGCTCTTACACACCGTGCGTGGCGCGGGTTACATGATCCGCGAAGGTACGCGCTGACGGCGCAGAACTTTTTCATCCTGCTCGCGGGATCACGGGAGATCACATGAGCGCGAACAACCCCTTCCTCGCGGCGCGCGAATTCCTGTTGCGCCACCGCGAGGACTACACGACGGCCTACCGCGACTTCCGTTGGCCGAAGCTCGACCGCTTCAACTGGGCGCTCGATTACTTCGATCCGATGGCGCGCGGCAATGCGCAGCCGGCGCTGTGGCTGGTCGACGAGGACGCCGGCGAGACCAGGCTCTCCTTTGCCGAGTTGAGCGAGCGCTCGAACCGCGTCGCCAATGCGCTGCGCGGCCTCGGCGTTCGCCGCGGCGACCGCATCCTGCTGATGCTCGGCAATGTCGTGCCGCTGTGGGAATGCATGCTGGCGGCGATGAAGCTCGGCGCGGTGATTGTGCCGGCGACCATGCTGCTGACGCGGAACGATCTGGCCGATCGCTTCGCACGCGGCCGCGTTCGCCATGTCATCACCAGTTCGGACGTCGCCGCCAAATTCGCCGATCTGCCGGATGATTATACGCGGATTGCCGTCGGCAGCGCGGTGCCAGGCTGGGTGTCCTATGAGACAGCCTACGAAGCGTCCGCCGACTTCACGCCCGATGGCGAGACGCGGGCAGACGATCCGATGCTGCTGTACTTTACGTCGGGCACCACGGCGACGCCAAAACTCGTGCTGCACAGCCACCAGAGCTATCCGGTCGGGCATCTGTCGACCATCTACTGGATCGGGCTAAAACCCGGCGATATCCATCTCAATATCTCTTCGCCCGGCTGGGCCAAGCATGCCTGGAGCTGCTTTTTCTCGCCGTGGAGCGCACAGGCCACGATCTTCATCGTCAACCAGCGCCGTTTCAACGCCAAGGGGCTGCTCGACACCGTCGCGCGCTGCGGCGTCACCACGTTCTGCGCGCCGCCCACGGTGTGGCGCATGCTCATCCAAGAGGATTTAAGCGCCTGGAAGGTGCCCATGCGCGAATTGATCGGCGCCGGCGAGCCGCTCAATCCGGAAGTCATCGAGCGGGTCAAGGCGGCGTGGGGCATCACCATCCGCGACGGTTACGGCCAGACCGAAACCACGGCGCTGGTCGGCAATTCGCCGGGCCAGACCGTGAAGCCGGGCTCCATGGGGCGGCCGCTGCCGGGCTATCGGGTGGCGCTGCTCGATGTGAACGACAAAGAGCAAAAGGAAGGCGAGATCTGCCTGGTGCTGGAGCCGCGGCCGACCGGGCTGATGCAAGGCTATCAGGCCGACGACGGCGGCATCCGCCCGATGGACGGCGCCGTCTATCGCACCGGCGACGTCGCTTCGATCGACGACGAAGGCTACCTGACCTATGTCGGCCGCGCCGACGATGTCTTTAAGTCGTCCGACTACCGCATCAGCCCGTTCGAGCTCGAAAGCGTCTTGATCGAGCATCCGGCCGTCGCCGAAGCCGCCGTCGTGCCGTCGCCCGACCCGATGCGGCTTGCGGTGCCGAAGGCGTTTCTGGCGCTGGCGCCGGGCCATGCGGCGGATCGCGCTACGGCGCTGTCGATCTTTCAGCATTGCCGGGTGGCGCTGGCGCCGTTCAAGCGGGTGCGGCGGCTCGAATTCGCCGAACTGCCGAAGACGATCTCCGGCAAGATCCGCAGAGTCGAATTGCGGCGCGCCGAAGCGGATAATCAGCGGGGCGGCAAACGCGCTTCTGCCGAGTTCTGGGAAGAGGATTTTTCCGAGAGCGAAATCGGCAAGCGACCTGAAAGAACCTGACCCTTGACCGCACTCGGCAAGTTACTGCGTACCACGGCGTTCCAGCTGACGCTGGTCTATCTGGTGATTTTCATCGTCTTCGCGGCGTCGCTGCTCGGCTATTTCGCGCTCAACACGCGCCGTCTGATCACCGAACAGATCACGACGACGGTCGACACCGAAATCTCCGGGCTGCGCGACCAGTACACGCAAGGCGGCATCAGGCGCCTGGTCATTGTCGTTGATTTGCGCTCGCGGCGGCCGGGATCGAGCCTCTATCTGGTCACCACGGCGACAGGCGAAGGGCTTGCCGGCAATGTCGGCTCGCTGGAGCCCGGCGTGCTCGATCATCCGGGTTGGCTCGAAACCAATTACCGCCGCCTCGAAGCGCCGGAAGGCAGCGATCACCGCGCGCTGGTGCAAGTGGTGCAGCTGCCCGGCGGCTTCCGCCTTCTGGTCGGGCGCGACCTGGAAGAACGCGAGCGGCTATTCGGCATCATCGCCAATGCCGGGCAATGGTCGCTGGCGCTGGTCATCGTCTTGGGGCTGGCCGGCGGATTCTTCGTCAGCCGGCGCGTGCTCAACCGCGTCGAGGCCATGACCGACAAGGCGCAGATCATCATGGCTGGCGATCTCGCCGGCCGCCTGCCGGTCGCCGGCACCGGCGACGAGCTCGACCGCCTCGCCGAGCATCTCAACGCCATGCTCGAGCGCATCGAAGCGCTGATGGGCGGCCTCAAGGAAGTCTCCGACAACATCGCCCACGATCTCAAAACGCCGCTGACGCGGCTGCGCAACCGTTGCGAACAGGCGCTGCGCGGCGCGGCCGGCGTCGACGATTATCGCGCGGCGCTGGAATCAACCATCGCGGAATCCGACGATCTCATCCGCACCTTCGACGCGCTGCTGATGATCGCGCGCGCGGAGTCAGGCCACGCGCGCGACAACATGACCGAATTCGACGCCGCCGAAATCGCCCGCGACGTCGGTGAGCTTTACGAGCCGTTGGCCGACGAGAAGGGGATTGCGCTCACGGTCGATGCACCGGCCGCGGCGCCGGTGCGCGGCAATCGCGAACTGGTCAGCCAGGCGCTGGCCAACCTCATCGATAACGCCATCAAATATGCCGGGCCGAACGGCGAGGTGAACGGTGCGCCGGCCGAGATCGTGGTCAAGGCCGGCAACGACGGCGAGCGCATTGCGCTCAGCGTCGCCGACCGCGGTCCAGGCATTGCCGAAGCCGATCGCGGCCGGGTCGTGGAACGCTTCGTGCGGCTTGAGCAGAGCCGCTCCGAGCCGGGCTCTGGCTTGGGCTTGAGCCTCGCCGCCGCGGTGGCGCGCCTGCACGGCGGCGAATTGAAGCTTGAAGACAATCATCCCGGCCTGCGCTCGACCATCGCGCTGCCGCGCGCCGGGCCGGCGGGGACCCCATGAGCCGGCCCCCGGTCAAAAAGCGGTCCGGGAAAAAACTTGACGAAGCGGCATTGATCCGGCGCCTTGCCGGCGCGCTACCGTTGTCGTCTGCGGCAGGAACCGCGCGCATCACGGCGTGGTTTGCCGAGATCAAAGCCAACATCGCCGGGAAGGCGCTAGCAGCGCTGATGATCGAGCATCCGGCGCTGGGCGGCCTTTTGGCGAGCATTGCCGAAACCGCGCCCTATTTGTGGGACCTCATTCGGGCCGATCCGGCACGCTTCGTCGACCTTGTCACGAAAGATCCCGATAGTGCGCTCGCTGCGTTGCTCGCCAACGCGCAGCGCAGTGCCGCGGCGGCGCGCGCCCAGCCTGCGCTGATGCGCGTGCTACGCCGCATGAAGGCGCAAGCGGCGCTCCTCATCGCGCTGGCCGATATCGGCGGCGTCTGGCCGGTGGCGCGGGTGACGCACGCGCTTACCGACATGGCCGATATGGCGCTCGGCGCCGCGGTCGATCATCTGCTTCGCGATGCCGTACGCCGCGGCAAGCTCGTGTCCGGCGACAAGAGCCAGCCTGCGCAAAACTCCGGCTACATCGTGCTCGCCATGGGCAAGATGGGCGCCTGCGAGCTGAATTTTTCCAGCGACATCGATCTGATGGTCTTCTTCAATCCGGAGGTCGCCAAGCTGACGCCAAATCTCGAGCCGGTCGGCTTTTACGTGCGGCTGACCCGCGACCTGGTGAAGCTTCTGCAGGAGCGCACGGCCGACGGCTATGTGTTCCGCGTCGATCTGCGGCTTCGCCCCGATCCATCCTCGACCCAGATCGCGATCTCGACCGAAGCGGCGCTCGACTACTACGAGAGCCGCGGACAGAACTGGGAGCGCGCCGCGCTGATCAAGGCGCGGCCGAGCGCCGGCGATCTTGCCGCCGGCGAAGGCCTCATGCGCGATCTCGCCCCGTTCATTTGGCGCAAATATCTCGACTACGCCACCGTCGCCGACGTGCACGCGATGAAGCAGCAGATCCACGCCTATCGCGGCCATGGCGAGATCGCGGTGGAGGGACACAACATAAAACTCGGCCGCGGCGGCATCCGCGAGGTCGAGTTTTTTGCCCAGACCCAGCAGCTCATCGCCGGCGGCCGCCACCGCGAACTGCGCGGCCGCGAGACGGTCGCCACGCTGGCGGCGCTGGCCGATGGCGGCTGGATCGATGCCGAGGCGCGCGATGCGCTCACCGCGGCTTACAATTTTTTGCGCCGCGTCGAGCACCGCCTGCAGATGATGGCCGACGAGCAAACCCATACGCTGCCGGCGGATGGCGTTGGACTTGGCGAATTCGCGCGCTTTCTCGGTTTCAAGGACCGTGACGATTTCGCCGACACGCTGCTTGTCCATCTGCACAAGGTCGAGCAGCACTATGTCAGGCTGTTCGAGCGCGCGCCGGCCTTCCTCGCCCAGCAACAGAACCTCTCGTTCGTCGGCACCGACGTCGAGGGCGACACGCTCGATCGGCTGGCGATGCTGGGTTTTCGGCAGCCGCAAGACGTCGCGGCGGCGGTGCGCCGCTGGCGGGCCGGGGAATACCGGGCGCTGCGTAGCGAGCAGGTGCGCAACAATGTCATCGAGCTCGTGCCGTTGATCATCGAGCAATTCTCGCGGGCCGAAAATCCGGACGCGGCGTTCGCGACCTTCGATCGCTTTCTCGCCGGGCTGCGCTCTGGCGGCCTGTTCTTGCCGCTGTTGCGGCAGAACCCGGAGCTCATCCGTTTCATCGCCCTGATCTTGGGAGTGGCGCCGCGCTTCGCCGATATTCTGGCGCAGAGCCCGAATTTGATCGATCCGCTGATCGAGCCGAGTTTTTTCGGCGCGCTGCCCGACGAAACGCAGCTCGAAGCCGAGCTTGCCCGCCGGCTGGTCGAGACCAAGGGTTACGAAGACGTGCTCGACGCCATCCGCCTGTTTGGCCAGGAGCACATGTTCCTGATCGGCGCGCGGATTCTTTCCGGTTCGGTGTCGGCCGAGCAGGCCGGCGAGGTTTTTGCACGCCTTGCCGATGTTCTGATCCGCGCGGTGCACCGCAAAGTGGAGGAGGACTTCGCCGCCACATATGGCCGTATCCGCGGCCAGGAGACCGCAATCCTCGCGCTCGGCCGGCTCGGCGCCTGGGAAATGACGGCGAGCTCCGACCTCGACCTGATCGTGATCTACGATTTCGACCAGGACAATCCGAATTCAGACGGCAAGCGGCCGCTCTATGGCGCGCAATATTTCGCCCGGCTGACCCAGCGCCTGATCAGCGCGCTGACCGTGCACACCAATTACGGCGCGCTCTATCAGGTCGATATGCGGCTGCGGCCGTCGGGCCGCTCCGGTCCGCTGGCGACGCAGATCGGCGGCTTCGAAAGTTATCAGGAACGCGAAGCCTGGACCTGGGAGCACATGGCGCTCACGCGCGGGCGCGTCGTGTCGTCGCCGCGACCTTTTGCCGCCCGTGTCGACGCGGTGATCCACAAAGTGCTCTGCCGCAAACGTGACGCCCGCAGCATCGCCGCCGACGTTGTCGAAATGCGCGGCGCGATTGCCAAGGAAAAAGGCGACGCCAACCCTTGGGACCTCAAATATGTAGCCGGCGGCCTCGTCGATATCGAGTTCATCGCGCAATATCTGCAACTCGTGCACGCCGCGGCATTGCCGGAAATTCTCGACACCTCGACAGCGCGCATGCTCGACAAGGCGGCTCGGCTCGGCGTGCTGGCGCCCGAAGACGCCGCGGTGTTGCGGCCGGCAGTGCGGCTATTTCACGATCTCACCCAGGTGCTTCGCCTCTGCCTGCCCGGCACGCTCGATCCGAAAGCGGTGGGCGCCGGCGTGCTTTCGCTGTTAGCGCGGGCCGCCGACCTGCCGGACTTCCCGGCGCTCACGGCCCATGTCGCGGAAACCCAGCGCCAAGTGCGCGAGTGTTTCGTGCGGATTTTGGGGAAAGCGCCTTAGGCCGCCGTTTGCGTCAATTCAACGCGCTGCGACGTTACGGCCTCGATCGGCAACCGTACGACGACGGTGGTGCCTTTGCCGAGCCGCGAACTGATGCGCATGGCGCCGCCGTGCAGCTCGGTGAGCGATTTGGCGATGGCGAGGCCGAGGCCCGAGCCCTGATAACGCTTGGTCAGCTGACTCTCGACCTGCTCGAACGGCCGACCGAGCTTGTGCAGCGCGTCTTTGGGAATGCCGATGCCGGTGTCTTCGATGGCGATCGTGACTTTTCCGGCCCGCACATGGCCGCGCACGCGCACGGAGCCGCCGTCGGGCGTGAATTTCACGGCGTTGGACAAAAGGTTGAGCCCGATCTGCTTCACCGCGCGGTGGTCGGCCTTGAAATGGATCGTCGGATCGACATGGGATTCCAGTTTGAGATGTTTCTCGTTGGCGCGCTGCCACACCACGCGCAGGCAGTCGGCGAGAATCGAATCGAGGTCGACGTCTTCGGGCGCTAGCCGGATGCCGCCGGCCTCGATCTTCGACATGTCGAGGATGTCGTTGATGACCTCGAGCAGATACTGGCCGCTTTCGCGGATATCGCGGGAATATTCGCTGTATTTTGCCGCGCCCAGCGGGCCGAACATGGCGGCTTCCATGATCTCGGAGAAGCCGATGATGGCATTGAGCGGCGTGCGCAACTCGTGGCTCATATTGGCGAGGAATTTGGATTTGGCCTGGTTGGCCTCTTCGGCGCGGGTCTTTTCCTCGGCGTATTTTCCGGCGAGGTCGGCGAGCTGATCTGTTTGCAGTTGCAGGGCTTCCTGCGATTTCCGCAGGTCGCTGATGGTCGCGGCCTGGCGCTTTTCGCCTTCGACCAGCTTCTGCTCGTGCAGCTTTATCTTGGTAATATCCGTGCCGACCGAAACGTAGCCGCCGTCCTTGGTGCGCCGTTCGCTGATATGCATCCAGCGGCCGTCGTCGAGCCGGACTTCGAACGTGCCGGCGCCGGGGGGCTGGGCGTCGTCGTTGGTGATCGTGGTGCGCAGGATCGGCTTTTTGCCGGCGGCGACGACGCTCTCGTATGGCGCGCCGACCTGCACCGCCGCGTCGGGCAGGTGATGCAGTTCCTGAAAATTCGAATTGCACAGCACCAGGCGATTGTCGGCATCCCAGAGCACGAAGGCTTCCGGGATGGTTTCGATGGCGTCGCGAAGCCGCAAGTCCGCCGCCATGGTGCGCTCGACCAGGGTTTTTTGCTCGGTGATGTCGACGGCGATGCCGATCAGATGCAGGCCATTTTCGCCTTCCTGGCGCGCCAATTCGCAGCGCGCCCGCAGCCACAGCCAGCGCCCGTCGGCGTGGCGCATGCGGAACGCATGGTCGATCGACTGCACTTTGGAGTCGGCCACTTGGGTGGCGAGCTCGTAGAGATTGATGTCGTCTCTGTGCACCAGCGCGCTGACTTCGCCGAAGGTGAGCAAATCGTCCTTCGGCGGCAGTCCCAAGATGTCGAACATCGAATGTGACCAGAACACCCGGCCGCGCGCCAGGTCCCAGTCCCACAGCCCGCAGCGGCCGCGGTTGAGCGCGGTGTCAATCCGATAGCGCACGGTGTCGTGGATCAAATCCGCTTCGCGCGCTCGCGTCGCCTGCCAGTGGAAGGCGAAGCCGAGGATGAGGACGACGAAGCCGGTGGTGGCGGAGAGCGTGACGGTTAGTGCCGTGGTCGAGCGCCAGCTCGCCAGCGCCGCACTGCGCGGCTGCACGACGGCGAGAAAGCCGATCGGACTGCGCAGCGCCCGCATGGTGGCGAACACAGCGTCGCCGTCGGGCAACATGTTTTCCGTCGTGCCCGTCGTGTTGGCGTTGGGCAATGGCTGCGTGGGCCCGAGCACGTCGAGGATATGGCGTCCCAGCATCGAAGGGTCTTTCGGCACGCTGGCGATGATCGCGCCATCGACGTCGGCGATCAGGATGCTGCGGCCGGCGCCGGCGGCCCATGCCGGCAGCGCGTGCGTCAGCGCTTCGGACGTGCGCGGCAGCGTCGGTTTGCCGTCGCGCGCCGTGCGATCGAGCGCGGCAGCAAGATGATCGGCGAGCGCCTCGCTGGTGCGAATGCAATCGAGAATAACCTGGCGGCGATGTTCGAGCACTTGCACTGCGGCGCCGATGCAGATCGTCAGCATGAAGGCGACGATGAGAACCGGAACGGCGCGACGCAGCACCGGCTCGGCGGTGAGAAGGCGCCGGTACGCGGGGTTGGCGATCGATTGCGCCATGCCCCTGATCGAATCCGATCGTAAAGACGCACTCGCCGTTTCGGCGCGCGCCATGCCTGCCTCCGTTCGGACGATCCCCTAGACCCAACTCGGAGGTATGTGCCGCATCGCCTCCGAATCAGTCCATTTGAATCGACGCGAATCGGTTTGTCGAGAGTCCGGAGTCAATATTTTTTTAACTTTTGTCCCACGCTTTTTTGCGGCGCGGATCGAGCGAAAAAATCGTGCGCGCAGAGTCACTTGCGCGGCGATGCTGCGGGCGGCGGCGCCAAAAAATCGTCGACGCTGAGCCGCCGCAGCGCGGCGGCTCAGCTATCGGCGAGGGTGCGGGCGACGATGTCGTGAAGATCGCTCGACAGATTGGACGTCGCCGCGACGCGCCGCAGTGTCGCCTCCGCGCGTGGCCGCCGCCGCGCTTCGAGCGCGCGCCAGGAGCGGAACGCGCCCATGATGCGGGCCGCGACCTGCGGGTTCTTCGGATCGAGTTTTAGCACGATGTCGGCGACGAAATCGTAGCCGGCGCCGTCGAGACGGTTGAACTGGGTGTGGTTGGCTTGCGCGAAGGCGCCGATCAGCGAGCGCACCCTGTTCGGATTGGCCATGGAGAAGGCGGGGTGGCCGGTCAACGCGCGCACGCGGTCGAGCGTTGCCGGCTCCGGGATGATCGCTTGCAGCGCCAGCCACTTGTCGATGATCAGCGGATCGTCGGCATAGCGCCGGTAGAAATCGTCGAGCACCGTGGCACGTTCCGGCCGGTCGTGCTGGGCCAGTGTCTCCAGCGCCGCCATGCGATCGGTCATGTTGTCGGCGCTCGAATATTGGGCAACCGCACGGGCGATCGCGGCGCTGTCTTGCGTTACCGCCATAAGATCGAGGCAGACGTTCTTGAGCGCGCGCCGCCCGGCGCTTTTGGCGTCCGGGCTGTAAGGACCGCCGGTATTCATCCGCTCGTAAGTGCTCGACAGCGCAGCCGCGTGTCGCGTGCCGATGGCGACGCGCAGTTTCCGGCGCGCGGCAAAGATTGCGTCGGGATCGACATCGCGGCCGATCTCGCGGGCGATGTCGGAATCGCTCGGCGGCACGAGATTGAGCGCGATGAAAGCAGGCTCGATCTTGTCATTGACAAGGATCGCGCCGAGCGCCGCCATCAAACCCTCGTCATCGCGCACGCTTGCGCCGTTGCGCAGCGCCGCGACATTCGCCGTCAGGAGCGACATCGCCAGCGTCTGCACCGCCTGCCAGCGGTTGAACGGATCGGAATCGTGGGCGGCGAGGAAGCGCAGATCTTCGGCCTCGATCGGCAGCGACAATTTGATCGGTGCCGAGAAGCCGCGGTTGATCGATGGCGTCGGCCGTTCCGCGACATCGGTGAAGACGAAAGTCTGGTTCGGCTCCCTCAGCTCGATCACGCCGCGCGGCAGCGTGCGGCCGTCCAGCGTGAGCGGCAGATCGGCGCCGGCCTTGCCGACGAGGCCTAAGGCGAGCGGGATCACCATCGGTTGTTTGTTCGGCTGGTTCGGCGTCGGCGGGATCGTCTGCGTGACGTCGAGCCGGTAGGTTTTGGCGCGCGCGTCGTAATGCGGCGCGATTTTGATCTCCGGCGTGCCGGCCTGCGAATACCAGCGCATGAATTGCGGAAAAAAATCGCGGCCGCTTGCGTCGGCGAAGCACTGCACGAATTGCTCGACGGTGGCGGCATGGCCGTCATGGCGCGTGAAATAAAGGTCCATGCCCTTGCGGAACAATTCCGGGCCGAGCAGGGCCTTGATCATGCGCACCACTTCGGCGCCTTTGTCATAGACGGTGCTCGTGTAGAAGTTATTGATTTCGTGGTAGATTTCCGGCCGCACCGGATGGGCGAGGGGGCCTGAATCCTCGACGAATTGATGCGCGCGCAGGCCGCGCACGTCGCTGATGCGCTCGACCGCGCGCGAGCGCTGGTCGGCGGAGAATTCCTGGTCGCGAAACACCGTCAGTCCTTCCTTGAGGCAGAGCTGAAACCAGTCGCGGCAGGTGATGCGGTCGCCGGTCCAATTGTGGAAATATTCGTGCGCGATCACCGCCTCGATGCTGGCATAGTCGCCGTCGGTGGCGCTCTCCGGCGAGGCCAGCACGTATTTGTCGTTGAAGACGTTGAGGCCCTTGTTCTCCATGGCGCCCATGTTGAACGCCGACACCGCGACGATCATGAAAATATCGAGATCGTATTCGCGGCCGAAAACCTCCTCGTCCCAGCGCATGGCGCGCTTGAGACTGTCCATGGCGAAGCCGCAGCGGTCCTCCTTGCCCGGCTCGACATAGATGTGCAGCGCCACCTTGCGGCCGGACATGGTCGTAAAACTGTCGGACACTTGCGCCAGCCGGCCGCCGACCAGCGCGAACAGATAAGACGGTTTTGGGAACGGATCGTGCCACACCGCGAAATGCCGCGCGGTACCCGGCACGTCGCCTTGCGCGGTGAGATTGCCATTGGCGAGCAGCAGCGGCGCTTCGCTTTTGTCGGCTTCGATGCGCGTGGTGTAGACCGCCATCACGTCGGGACGGTCGAGGAAATAGGTGATGCGGCGAAAACCCTCGGGCTCGCACTGGGTGCAATAGGTCGCACCGGCGCGATACAGCCCCATGAGCTGAGTATTGTTGGTCGGATCGACGATGGTTTCGATCTCGAGCTCGAACGGCCGGTTCGGCGGCTGTGCGATGGTGAGCTTGTCGGCGGTGGCGACAAAATTTTCTGCCGGCAGCGGCTTGCCGTCGAGCGTGAGCGATTTGAGTTTCAGCTCGTCGCCGTCGAGCACGAGCGGCGCCGGCGTGCCGGCGCTGTTGGGCTTGAGCTTGAGCCTGGCGCGGACCGTCGTCGCGGTGGCACGGAGCGAAACGTCGAGATCGACGGTTTCGATCAGCCAGTCAGGCTGACGATAATCTTGCAGACGGATGGGGCGATGTTCTTCGGTGCGCATGATGGCCTTGATGTAGGAGTTTTGTGGCCGAATTGAAAGCAACCGATTATTGTCGCGGCTCGGCGTGGCCAATGACGCGCCGAATTAAGGGAAAGCGTCGGCGCAGCCTCCGCTCTAGCGCATCGACCGCGTCGTGTACCGCGCCGACCGAAAGCGTCGGGTCGACCTGGCAGTGAAAATTGACGATCTCGCCGTCTTGAGTCTCGCGCACGCGCACGTCATGCACTTCGCCGAGTTCGGCGATCTCGGCAGCGAGCGCGGCGAGCGCCTCGCGCACCTCGGCGATACGCGCGGCTGAAGCGTCGCGGCCGGGCAGAACGTCGGCGGGCAGCGGCTCGATATGGGTCTCGACTTCGACGTCGGGGCCGAGTTCCTCGCGCATCGCTTCTTCAAGACCGCTCGCCACTTCGTGCGCGGCATTGAGCGCCATGATGCCTTCGACTTCGAGATCCACCGATATCGCCAGCCGGCCTTCGATCGCCTGCACGGCGACATGATGAATGGCGAGCCCGCGATTGCGCGCGATCATCATCACCCGTTCGCGCACCGTCTCGTCGTCGAGCGCGCGCGGCTCGGTGGTGATGGTGACCTCGGCACGGGGCAGTTCGGCGCGGATGGCGCGGGTCAGCCGGTCCTTGATGGCGGAGACGCGGTCGAGCGGCAGCGTGCGGCTGACGCCGACCGCGAGATCGACGAACAACACCGCGCCGGCCGGCCGCGCCCGCACCCGTTCGACGCTGACGACGCCGGGCACCTGCCGCGCGATCGCGGTAACGCGCTCGCTGACGCCTTCGGGCGCCGTGTCGGTCAAAGTATCGATGGTGCGCCGGCCGAGCCGCCAGCCGGCAACGCAGATGAAAACCGCAACCACGATCGCCGCCGTAGCATCGGCCCACGAATAGCCGAGCGCGACGCCGCCAAGCCCGACCAGCACCGCGACCGACGACCACATGTCGGAGCCGAAATGCAGCGCGTCGGCTTCGAGCGCCTCGCTGGATGTTTCCTTGGCGACGCGACTCAATGTGCGGGCGCGAAAGAAATCGACCACGATGGAACAGGCGATGACGGCAAACGCCGCGACGGTTGCTTCGACGGCGTGCGCCTGTGCGCCGATCAGCCGCCGCGCCGCTTCCCAGATCACGATGACCGAGAGCAGGAACAACAACGCCGTTTCGGCAAGCGCGGTGACGCTCTCGACTTTGCCGTGACCGTATTGGTGTTCCTTGTCGGCCGGCTTGCCGGAGAGCCGCACGGCGAAATAGGTCAAAACCGTTGCCGAGAGGTCGATCAAGGAATGGCCGGCCTCGGAAAGGATCGCCAGCGAGCCGGTCAGGAGGCCAACAATAGCCTTTGCCGCCGCAAGCCCTGCCGAGGCGGCGATCGATCCGAGCGCGACCCTTTCCTTGACGTTCATCGGCAGCCTCTTGCCGGGACGGGTTAACGGCCGCCACCGGGGGCGTCAATGCGCGGGTCGGTGTTGCCGCGTCCCGTCCAGATAGCCTGCCTCGCGAAACCAATCGATCGCGTCGGCAAGCGCCTCGCGATAGGGCCGCGCGCGAAAGCCGAGGTCGCGTTCGGCTTTGGCCGAGCTGAAGAACATGTGATGCTTGGCCATCCGCAGTCCGTCGACCGTCGCAAAGGGTTCGCGCCCGGTGAAGCGCGCCATGATTTCGGCGGCGTAAGCGACCGGCATGGCGACGGCGTGGGGAATGCGCAGCCGCGGCGCACGCCGGCCGACCAGGCGGGCGATGTCGCCGAGCATGTCGGCAAGCAGCACATTCTCGCCGCCGAGAATGTAGCGCTCGCCGATGGTCCCGCGTCGCAGCGCCGCGAGATGGCCGTCGGCGACGTCGTCGACATGAACAAGATTGAGCCCGGTGTCGACGAAGCCCGGCATGCGGCCGCGCGCCGCCTCGACGATGATGCGGCCGGTGGGCGTCGGGCGCACGTCGCGGGGGCCGATCGGTGTCGAGGGATTGACGATGACGGCCGGCAATCCGTCGCGGGCGACCATCGCCTCGACCAGTCTTTCAGCGGCGATCTTGCTGCGCTTGTAGGTGCCGATGCCCTCTGCTTCCGAGAGCGGGATGGTTTCGTCTCCCGGCGCGCCGTGGTACGGCCAGCCGAGCGTGGCGACGCTAGAGGTATAGACCACGCGCTCGACGCCGGCGCGCAGCGCCTCCTGCATCACATTGCGCGTGCCGTCGACATTGGCAGCATAAATCGCGCCGGGATCGCGCGCCCAGAGACGGTAGTCGGCCGCGACATGAAAGACGTAACGGATGCCGCTCACCGCGCTGCGCACGGCGTCTGCGTCGCGCAGGTCGCCGGTGATGAACTCCAGATCGAGCCCGTCGAGGTGAAAGCGGGGACTGGCTTGGCGCACCAGCGCCCGCACCGGGAAGCCGGCTTGGAGCAAAGTTCTTGCCACCGCAGATCCGACAAAGCCGCTGGCTCCGGTGATCAAGACTGCTGTCGCGGCGCTCACGCGGTTTCGCTTTCTGATTGCACCTGAACTCAGAATCGAGCATCTTGACCATGCAATGAGCATGTTCAAGTCATGCCCAAAGTTTACGCTAAATTTATGCCGGGATCGGCGTCTCGGCTTGACGAAAACTAAGCCGCGCTCGGCATCTGACCGAGTTTAAGAAGAAAGCCGGGTTGGGGAGGTTTGTCTGCCTAAATGTCTGCGGGGGCGTGATTCAATGTGGATCGCTGACGCGGGGCAATGGCTTTATGACATTCCAAACTCAATTCGCGGGCCAAACTCAATTCGCCGGCCAAACTCGAAGCATCGGGGCAAATCTCACCAAACAACGCTTGAATGACGGCGATCCCGGCTTGGTCGTCAATCTCCCGCTCGAACAACGCCACCGCATCGTCATTGCGTTTGTCGGCATGGGCTTTGAAGCCAAGATCGCCGCCGGACCCGGCGTGCTGGTCGTTTGCCGCGACTCCAGGCGCGACTTGCCAAACATCATCGAAAGCGCCGTCCGCCAAGGCTATCGCGGCGTCATCAGCTTCGGCGTGGCTGGCGGGCTCGCCGCCAATCTTCGCACCGGAGATTGGGTCGTCGCATCTACCGTGCTCGATGCGCATGTTCCTCATGCGACCGATGCGGCCTGGTCGAGCAGTCTGGTCGCGACCATTCCCGGCGCAACCTACGCGCCAATCCTCGGCGTCGACGCTCCAGTCGCCGAGCCGGCCATGAAACGAGAGCTGCACAAAACGACCGGTGCCTGCGCGGTCGATATGGAATCCCATGTGATGGGGCGCCTGGCAGCGGCGCACGGCCTCGCGTTCGCTGCGGCACGCGTCATCATCGATCCGGCCGAACGGGCGATCCCTTCCGCCGCGCTTCTCGGCATGAGGCCGGACGGTGGCGCCAACGCCTGGGCGGTATTGCGTGACGTGGTCGCGCGGCCGTCGCAGCTCATGGCGCTGGTCCGCGTCGCCGTCGACGCATTCGCGGCGCGCGCGGAATTGCTCCGGGTCCGGCGGCTGCTTGGTCCGCACTTCAGGCTCGCAGACAGCTGATCGGCCGTCGGCTGCGGGCGACATGGCCGCTGGCCTGTTGCTCGGCGTTACGTCACTTGATCGTCGCATGGATCAGCGTCTCTGACGCTTTGACCCAGCAGATACCCGGCGCTGGGAATCTGGGCTCTTTGCGAGTTTAACTGGGAATGCGCAGCAACGGCCTTGGATATACCCGGGCTTGGCCGACGCTCCTTTTCGTTTCTTGGTGCAATTGCTCCCCGCTTATCCGCCGGGACCACTGACTCAACAATTTTTTTTGGCTCGCCGATGCCCGACCAGTTGAGTACGTGAAGGTCTGCAGCCTCTACGGGGCAGGATTCTACTATATGCCTGGTACTGATCTGTGCATTAAGATCGGTGGCTGGGTCCGCGCCGAAGCTGCCTATGGCACCAACGGCAACATGACCTGGGGCCCATTCAACGGCAACGTGAACAACCGTCTGACCACCAACGAAGCGTTGCGGGCCCGCGGTTACATCACGGCTGACGTTCGGAACCAGACCGAATACGGCACCGTCCGCGGTTACATTGCGGTCGGCCTCAACACCAACGACGTCGGCCTGCAAGTGGCCAGCCTCGTGGACAGCGCCAACCGCGCCTTCGTCCAGTGGGCGGGCATGACTGCCGGTCTGTCGCAGTCGTTCTTCGACTTCTACAGTGTGCCGGCGATGCAGTATCGCGGCGGCTATCTGCCTGCTTCGGACACCGGTGACGGTGGCTGGTGGGTATGGGCCTATACGGCACAGTTCGGTGGTGGCTTCTCCGGCACGATTTCTTCGGAAGCGCGCCGTACGACGCAGATCATCGACGCCAACGCGCTGCCTGGTCCTGCGGGCACGCAAGCTCTCGCTGGCGGCGGCACCATCACTCCCGGTGGCTTCCCCTGCGCAGCGTCTGTGACCGGCAACACCGGCGTCGCCGGCACCGCCGTTGGCGGTTGCGGCTCGCTGCTCCCGGGCAACGGCGCCTACGGCGGCATGCAGACGACGGACTTCGTCGCCAACCTGCGCGTCGATCAGGCGTGGGGCGGTGCCCAGATCATGGGCGCTCTGCACGAGGTCAATGCCAGCTACTACAGCGCCGCCAATGCGCTGCAGTCAGCACCCAGCGACCGGTGCTGGCGGCGTCGGCCATCCTGGCGACAAGTGGGGCTGGGCTGCTGGCTTCGGCTTGAAGGTCAATACGCCCTTCATCACCCAAGGCGACTGGTTCCAGACTCAGGTCAACGTGACGCAAGGCGCGCTCCGCTATCTGTTCAACACCCCGAACTCGAACTGGGGCAAGGTTGAAGCAGGTAAGGAAGCCTATGGCGTGCTCAGCGACTGCGTGTACTCCGGCGTCGTTGCCATCGGCAACAACATCGGGTGCCAGCTGACCAGCGCTTGGGGCATCAACGCCGGCTACGAGCATTACTGGACCCCGGCTTGGCACACCTCACTGTACGGCGCCTACTACGCAGTGTCGTATGGCAAGGGTACCGGTGGGGCCAACGCCAACCTGTGCTCGGCGGCGGGCTTCGGCAACACGCTTGCGGGTTCGCTGGCGGTCGCTGGCGCGGGCTGCAACAACGACTGGCAGACCTGGGGCGTCGGCGCCCGCACTCAATGGGACGTCACCAAGACGTTCTACCTGGGCGTGGAAGTGCTGTACCAGAACCTGCATAGCGCGCAGACCGGAACCGGCTCTGTCGTTTCTCCGGCCGGCTTCGCCTCCTACGCCTTCGGCGGCGCGACTGTGAACGAAGCCAACGCGTCCAACTGGATGGTCAGCATTCGTGCTCACCGCGACTTCCTGCCCTGATCGCTTGATCGAGGTATGAATTCGACGATCCGCGGCGGGACCTCTCGCCGGGGATTTTTCTTTCTGCAAGATCTATCGATGCGAAGCCCTATTGATGAGAAGCCTTGCCGTCGCAGGCGGCGACGAACTGCGCCACCGTGGCGTTGAGGTCGCCCTCGAGCGCCGGAACATGGCCCTGATCCGGCACTTCGATCGACTGCATCCCGGGATGATGCGCGGCCATGGCTTCGACCGTCGCGGCCGACAAGATGTCGGAATTTGCGCCACGAATGACCAGCATGGGCAGGCGGACAAGCGAGTCGAACTCGTTCCACAGCGGCGGCAGCGGCCGCTCGATGTCGATGTCGGCGAGCGTCCGTGCCAGCCGGATGTCATAGGTCGGTGTCAGCGCGCCATCCTTCATGAGCCAGGTGCGGTGCGCGGCCGCGAGCCACCCCTCCGCCGTGACCAGAGGAAATTGCGCGGCGAACAAGCGGCGCAGGATCTCGGCGCCATCGGCAAAACTGCGCGGCGTCGGCAGCTTGCCGACATAGCTCTTGAGGCGCACCAGCCCCTTCAGCTCGATCACCGGGCCGATATCGTGCAATACGGCGCCGGCGATCGCGGTCGGATGCGCCACGCCCATGAACATGGTCAAAAGCCCGCCGCGGGAACTGCCGATGAAGACCGCAGGCCGCACGCCGAGCGCGGTCAGAACCGTCGCCACGTCGGCGAGCTCGACCGCGAGATTGTAGTTGTCCGGATTGCTGTCGTAGTCGGATTGGCCGCGGCCGCGCGAATCGATGGCGATGACGCGGCGCGGCAGCGCCATATCGTTCGCCAGGGCCGGTGCCAGCGCGGCGAAATCGCTCACGGTGCGGGTCAGTCCCGGCAGGCAGACAACCGGAACGCCGGGCGCGGTGCGGCTGCCGTATTCCTGCACATGCAGGCGCAGACCGTCCTGCGCGGTGACAAAAACGCTCCTGCCATCGCGTCCGCTGTCCGTCATACCAAGTCCGCTCCACGACAGCTGCAAAGGCCTTAGGCGTTCGAGGCGCCAATCTAGTTGTCCGGACCGGGCGCGGCAATTGTCCGACGGCCGCCGGGTGGATTTCCTGCGCCTGCCACCGCACGTTATGATCGGTCGGCGACTTGAGGAGCGCGATGACGGGCAAGCTTAAACATCCGGTCTCCCATGGCGGCGCGAGCGGCGGCGATGAAGCGCTGCAGCGGGCCATGATTGCGCTCAATAGCGGACATCCGGCCGACGCCGAGCGGATCGCCGCCGATGTCCTCAAAACCAATCGGCGCAACGTTCTGGCGCTGCAGGTTTTGGCCAGCGCGCTGTTGCTGCAGAACAGGATTGCCGACGCCATTGCGCCGCTCGAGGTGGCGGCGCGCGGCAATCACGATCCGCAAATCGAAACCATGCTCGGCATCGCGCTGCGCCAAGCCGGTCGTATCGAGGATGCGCTGTCGTGGCTCAAGCGGGCGGTCAAGCGGCGGCCGCCGCATGCTCAGGCGTTCTATGAGTTCGGCTGTCTATTGTCGTTCCTCAATCGCGACGAGGAGGCCGTCGAGGCCTTCAACCGCGGCCTCGATGTCGTGCCGCTGATGCCGCAGCTCTCGGTCCAGCTCGGCTACGTGCAACTGCGGCGCAAACGCTATGCCGAGGCCAAGACCGCGTTCGGCCGCGCCTTAGCCAATGCCGCGGGCTCTCCCGAGGCTCTGTTCGGCTTGGCCAAAGTCCATCAGGCGGTCGGCGACAATGCCGCGGCGGCCGGATATTTCCGGCAGTGCCTGACGAGCCGGCCCAACGACGCGGATATGTGGCTGCAGCTCGGCTACTGTCTGTTGGAGCTCGGCGATCGCGAGGCTGGTCTCGAGTGCTTCCGCACTGCCACGCGTGGCGACCCGCAGAACCACGGCAACGCGCTTTCAGCCATGGTGAAGTCGGGCCACGGCCGGTTTTGGCTCAAGCCGAGCGGGGCCGCGCAATATTTCCGGGGGGCAAAAAGTTAGCGCAGCGACGGCCGATAGCGGCGGCGATAGACGTTGGTCTCGCGCCGGAGCAGGTCTTGGGTTTCATTCAAGCGCGCGACTTCGTCGGCCGACATTGCCGTGCATTCGCCGGTCCAGCTTTCGCGCTTTACCGGCAGGCACTGGACCACCGGCGTGCCTTTCGGCAGCACGCCGTTGAAGTCCGGGTCGTGCCAATAGGCCGGAAAATGCAACGGCGTGTCGAAAAAGGTGTCGCAAGCGACCAAGCCGGTCAGCGCCGTGAACGGCAGGTCGCTGCGATTGACCGGGTGCGTGAACAGGAGCGAGTAATCTTGCGGCGCTTCGATGGTCCAGAAATTGGTGAACTTGATGATGAAGCGATCGTCATCGAACAGCGGCGTGCCCGTGGCCTGACTCGGGTCGTGAAAATCGATCGGCGAGCGTGAATATTCGCTGACGAAGCCCTCCGGCACGTCGAAGTCCCAGCTGAACTCGCCGTCCTGCACCTTCAGATCGACCGTAAGCGGGATGAGAAAGCCGTAGGTCATCGCATCGATGAACGGCGGACATTTTTTCAGCGTGAAGGAGTCCTGTCGCGCGATCGGGCTGAACGACATTTGCGGCATGGCCTTGTACCAGTCGGGCAGGCCAAGGACCGCGGGAACGGGCTGCGGTATCAGACCTTCGTATTCCGGAGGACAGCGAAATTTCAGTTTCATCTGAACGGATTGGTCCATCGCTCGTATCCTTGCGGCCATGCTCGGAGATCGCATTGCATCGGCCGTCGCGCGATTCTATCCCGCCGGCCGCCAAACGAACAGGCCGGTGCGCGCCGTTACGGAAGCGCCGACGATAGGCGCAGTCAGCTGCCGCGGCGCAGATCGGCGTCGATCAACAGCCGTGAGCCGTTGTCGAAGCGGGCGCGGTAGACCTGCATGTTCTCCAGCACGCGCTGGATGTAAAAGCGCGTTTCCAAGATCGGAATGCGCTCGATCCAGTCGATAGGGTCGACTTTTGGATCGCGCGGATCGCCGTATTGCGCGATCCAGTCCCTGGCCCGGCCGCGGCCAGCATTGTAGGCGACAAACGCCAGAATGTAGGAGCCGCGGAAGAATTCGAGGTCGTTGCCAAGCTCGGCCGTGCCAAGCTGGGCGTTGTAGGTGACGTCGTTGGCGAGGCGGCGCTGATCGAACGTGACGTTGAATCGTTTCGCCGTATCGCGGGCGGCGGGCGGCGTGACTTGCATCAGGCCATAGGCATTGGCGCCGGACACGACCTTGGGATTGAAGGCGCTTTCTTGCCGCACGATCGAATAGACCACGTAGCGCTCGACGTCCGGCCCGATCGGCTGGAAATCCGGCACGCCGAAATCGGGGAAGGCGTATTGCTCCAACGGAAAGCCGCGGCCGAGCGCGGTTTTGCCGATCAGCAGCGTCGCGCGCGCGTCGTTGTGCTGTTTGGCGATCTCGGCGAGCGTCGTCAGCGCCGCCGGATCGTTCGCCTTGTCGGCCAAGTCCGCCGCCATCGAAGCGACGACGTCGCGGGCGTCGACGGCATAGAGCATCTCGAACACGCGCGCGGCTTCGAGGCTACGAAGATCCGCCGACGGCGCCGGCAAGGGGCGCAACGTGACCTCGGTGAGATCGAGCCGTGCCCGCGCCAACTGGCCGTAATAGGCGGTCGGAAAACGCGCCGCGCTGTCGTAATAGGTGCGCGCGTCGTGGTCGTGCCCGGCCGCCTCCGCGGCGCGGCCCTGCCAATAGAACGCTCGCGCCAGCGTAATGGGATTGGAGACGCCTTCGGAGATGCGGGCGAAATGCGTCAATGCGACGGCCGGCTCGTGCAGGAACGTCAGCGCGATCCAGCCAGAGGTGAACTGCTGATCGGCGCGGTAATTCTCGTTATTCGGCGCCGCGGCACCGTTGGCGACTTCATAGGCCATTTTGTTATTGCCGAGGTCGAGCAGCTTGCGCGCCAGGACCCGGCGCTCGATCCACCATTGATCGACATCGCGCACCACCGCCGGATCGTGCGGTGCCGAGATCATCCAGCGGCCGGCCTCGTCGATCTTGTCGCCGCGGCGCAGCCACTGCGCGCGGCTGAAAATATAGCCGGCGTCGTGCTGGGCCGCCGCCGGTACGGCTTCGAGCAGTGCCTTGGCGTTGCCGGCCTTGTTGATGACCGCGGCGCGCGCTTTGGCGATCGCAAGCTGCGTGGCGTCGAGATGGTGCGCCGCCCGCAATCCGGCGTCGTCGTCCTCGGCATAGAGGCGGGCGTCCATCCGGGCCTTGTCGTCATCCGAGGTGATGAGGCCTGCGAACATGTCGCGGGTTTGCGTTTCGAGGTCGGCGGAGAAGCCATCGCTGCGCCAGGCATCACTGATCGCCTGGTGGGCGCCGCCGCTGTCGCCCTGCGAGAGCAGCGCGCGGGCCAGCGCGAACTTGCCCTTGGCGGTGCGCGGCGGGTCGGTCTTGAAGAAGGCGAGCACGGTCGTCGGGTCGCTGCGCTCCTGCCACAGCACCGCTTCCGCGCGCCGGCGCAAGGTGACGATACTCGGCCAGCTCGGATTGGCGGCGATGAAGGCTGAGTAGCGTGCGAAATTGGCGGTGGTGTCGTCGCTGCGCAGCACCAGCCATTCGATGAGCTTGCGCGCCAGCGGATCGGAAATCGAGTTTTCGAGATTGGCGGCTTCGTCGCTGCGGCTTTTACCGACGAGATCCACCGCCTGTTTGAGCGCGTTGAGATCCAGCGGCGACGTCGCCGCGCTGGTTGCCATGGCCAAGGCCGGCGTCGATCGTAACAGCGGCGGCGGCATGGCAGGCGCTGGCGGCGTGACGTTGGCGCGGCCGGCCGGATTGGGGACGGCCGCGGTGGTCGCGCCGCGAAGCGTGCCGGGCGCAAGCGACAGCGGCGCGGGCGTGCCCTTATGGGCCTGCTCCTTGCGGTTGGTTGCTTTGTGTTCGGTGGCCTTTTGCTCGGCGCCTTTGTGCTCGGTGGCTTTATGCTCGGTCGCTTTGGCTTTCGGGGCGGGGGCGATCGCCGTCGGTTTGGCTTGCGGCAGCGGGACCGGCGTTTGCGCGGCGCACATTCCTCCCCCCGTGACCAGGAGGGTCGCGACAAATAGCGAAAGCCGAATAAGGGTCACCGGCACCGATCCTCCGCGGCACTCACCGCAAGCGATTCTAAGGGAATCTCTCGGCTGGTAAGATTGAGGAATTACTAAGCTTTTTGAAGGCGGCCGGACAATTGCCGTATTTCGCGGCAAAACCGGGGCATTGTTCGCGCAAGGGCCTTTCAAGCCCGCTCCCGAACAGATATTTATGCCTTACGGTCGGCCCTCGCTACTCCAAGCCTCCCGCTTGCTGCAGGGCTGCGCCAGGGACCGGTGTCATGGTTGCCAAGACAAATTTCCGAGGCTCGTTCACTGCGCTTGTCACGCCGTTCAAGAACGGTGATGTCGACGAGAAAGCGTTCCGCGCCATGGTCGATTGGCAGATTGCCGAAGGCACCAACGGCCTCGTTCCGGTGGGCACGACCGGCGAAAGCCCGACGCTGTCGCACGAGGAGCATCACAACGTCGTTGCGTGGTGCATCGACCAGGCCCGCGGCCGGGTGCCGGTCGTCGCCGGCGCCGGTTCGAACTCGACCAAAGAAGCCATCGATCTCGCTCAGCACGCCGAGAAGGCCGGTGCCGATGCCGTGCTCGTGGTCACGCCGTATTACAACAAGCCGACCCAGGAAGGCCTCTATCAGCACTTCAAGGCGATCAACGACGCCATCGGCATTCCGATCATCATCTACAACATTCCGCCACGCTCGGTGATCGACATGTCGGTCGACACCATGACGCGGCTGTTCGAGCTCAAGAACATTGCCGGGGTCAAGGATGCCACCGGCAATGTCGTTCGCGCCTCGCTTCAGCGCGGCGCCATGGGCCCCGACTTCAATCAACTCTCGGGCGACGATGCGCTCGCTCTGGGTTACCTGGCCCATGGCGGGCACGGCTGCATCTCGGTGACATCGAACGTGGCGCCGCGGTTGTGTGCGGAATTCCAGGCCTGCTGCCTCAAAGACGATTATGCCGGCGCGCTCAAGCTGCAGGACAAGCTGATGCCGCTGCACACGGCGCTATTCATTGAGGCCAATCCGGCGCCGGCGAAATACGCGCTCTCTGTCCTCGGCAAATGCGCCGAGACCGTGCGGCTGCCGATGGTGCCGGTTGCCGACAAGACGCGCGCCGCGGTGCGCGAAGCCATGGTGCATGCCGGCCTGATCAACTGAGCTGGGCGCTCTTCGCAGATCAATTGCTACGCGGCGTCAGCGCTGCGGAAGGCGTGTCGATTTATCGGCAAGGGAGGGATCGATGCTCGAAGAATTCAAGAAATTCGCCATGCGCGGCAATGTCGTCGATCTTGCGGTCGGCGTCATCATCGGCGCCGCCTTCGGCGCCATCGTCAGCTCGCTGGTCGGTGACATCATCATGCCGCTTATCGGCTCGGCGACCGGCGGCCTCGATTTCTCCAATTATTACCTACCGTTATCGTCGAAAGTTACGGCAACGGCTTTGGCGGATGCGAAAAAGCAGGGTGCGGTGCTGGCTTGGGGCAACTTCCTCACGCTTGTCATCAACTTCGTGATCATCGCCTGGGTGCTGTTTCTCTGCATCAAGGGCATCAACCGGCTGAAGAGCGCGGAATCGCCGCCGGCGCCGGCTGCGCCTTCCAAAGAAGTGCAGTTGCTGACCGAGATCCGCGACCTGCTCAAGAGCCGTTGAGATTTTAGGGACGGCGGCAGGACACCAGTATGGCGCCAAAGCCCGAAAGGAAGTTCCGCGTCGTTGCCGACAATCGTAAAGCGCGCTTCAATTATTTCATCGACGAGACCATGGAAGCCGGCGTCGCGCTGACCGGCACCGAGGTGAAGTCGCTGCGTTTGGGCAAGGCGACGATCGGGGAATCCTATGCCGATGCCCGCGGTGGCGAGATCTGGCTGATCAATTCCAATATTCCGGAATACCTGCAGGCCAACCGCTTCAACCACGCGCCGAAGCGGCCGCGCAAGCTTTTGCTGCACAAAAGTCAGATCAGCAAGCTGATCGGCGCGGTCGAGCGCGAGGGCATGACGCTGGTGCCGCTAAAACTCTATTTCAACGAAAAGGGCCGCGCCAAGGTCGAGCTGGCATTGGCGCGCGGCAAAAAACTCTACGACAAGCGCGAGACCGAGAAGAAGCGCTCATGGGAGCGCGAGCGCGGGCGGTTGATGCGGCAGAAGGGGTAAGAATGTTGCCGACAAAGCTCGACCATTGCGTCATTCACATCACCGACTGGGAGCGCTCGAATGCGTTCTACACCACGGTGCTGGGCGCCGAGCTGGTGGCGCGGCCGGCGGGCTATGCCTACCGCTTCGGCGACAAGCAGCTCAACGTCCACGGGCCCGGCGTAAAACCCGCCGAGGTGGCGCGGCTGCCGGTCGCGCCCGGCAACAGCGATCTGTGCTTCGAATGGATCGGGCCGATCGCCGACGCTATCGACCATCTCGGCCGCTGCGGTGTGCGCATCGAAAGCGGCCCGATGCAGCGTTTCGGCGCCAAGGGCGCTGGCACCAGTGTCTATTTTCGCGATCCCGACGGCTCGCTGATGGAATTCATGTCGTACGCGGGAGAGAAAATGGCTGAAGCGCCCGGCATGCACGATCCGAACATCCTGCCACCCGATCTGCCAGCGCCTCAGGACGATGGCCGGGCACGGCACCTGACCGGCCTGAAGCTGCCGGACGTCGCCCTGCGGGCGACCGGCGGCGGCATGGTGAACCTGTCGAAGCTCAAGGGCCGCACCGTGGTTTACGTCTATCCGCGCACCGGCGTGCCCGGCGTCGACGCGCCGCCGGGCTGGGATCAAATTCCGGGCGCACGCGGCTGCACGCCGCAATCGTGCGGCTTTCGCGATCATTTTGCTGAACTGAAGACGCTGGGCGTCGCCCAGGTTTTCGGCCTGTCGGCGCAAGACACCGGCTACCAGCAGGAGGCCGCGGATCGCCTGCACCTGCCGTTTCCAATTCTGTCGGACGCCGAATTGAATCTGGCGACCAGCTTGCACCTGCCGATGTTCTTGACGTCGGGCATGACGTTGCTGGCGCGCATGGCGCTGGTCATCGAGGACGGCAAGATCGTCAAAGTGTTCTATCCGGTGTTTCCGCCGGACAAGAACGCCGAAGAGGTCGTTGCCTGGCTGCGTAGTCGCTAGGGATCTTTTTAGCGGCTTACTTACCGCGACTTAGTGGGGTAGCTCGTGTAAGATCAGCGTCTCGGCTGGTACAACGCGACCATGATCGAAGTTCGCTCCTTACCCGCAATTGAGCGTGACCCGAAGATCGGGTGGGGGCTCACGTTCTGGATGGGGAACGCTTTCGACTACACCACGCCATTCCGCGCAGCGCTTGCCGAAATTGCCGAAGTGTTAAATCGCGAACGTCTATCCGCGTTGCGGCTGCCCGACTACGAGGAACGGGAGGACTTCGTCGAGGGCATCCTTCAATTCGGCAATTCGAAGATCCGGGTCTATTACGAACACTCGCTCAGCTACCTCACCCTGTTCAGCAGCAGTGAGGACGTGCTGCGCGAGATCGCCGCGCGCTTGCGTTCAAATTTCAAAGTTGCCTAGAGACCATCGGCGATCTGACACAAGGCTTTGTCAGACCGGAACCAAGGGGATAAGCGGCTCTTTTTATCGGAAGATCGTGCTGGCGGCGAAATGCTGCGCCATGAAGTCGTTGAAGACTTTGACTTTGGCCGACAGCTGGTGGCTCGCCGGATAGACCGCGTAGATCGTCGCCTCGGGCAGCTGATAGTCCGGCAGCACCTGCTGCAAACGTCCGGCATCGATGTCGGCGCGGAAAAAGATGACCGGGCCGTAGGCGATGCCGAGGCCGCGCACGGCGGCCGTGTTCAACACTTGACGTTGGCTGGTGACGATCGGCCCGCTCACCTTGACCACGCGCTCTCCGTCCGAGCCGATGAGGTGCCACTCGTCGGGTTCGACGATGTAGCTGTAGCAAAGGCAATCGTGCTGGGTGAGGTCTTCGGGGATTTGCGGCGTGCCGCGGCGCGCCAGATAGTCAGGCGCCGCGCATAAGATCCGCCGCGCCGTATTGAGCTTGCGCGCGATCAGGCTCGACGCGGTGCCGCGCGGCATGCCGACGCTGATGGCGATGTCGTAACCGGCCTCGATCGGATCGGTGACGTGGTCATTGACCGTCAGATTGACGCGCAGCTTCGGGTAGGCGACGACCAGATCGGTGATCGCCGTTCCCAATTCGGTGAGACCGAAATTGGTCGGCGCGATCACCCGCAACTCGCCGCGCGGTTCGTTGTGCAGTTCGCTCGCCGAGCGTTCGGCTTCGTCGAGTTCGGCGAGAATGCGCCGGCATTGTTCGTAAAACCGCCGCCCGGCATCGGTGGCGCTCACGCGCCGCGTGGTGCGGTCGAGGAGGCGGGCGCCGAGCCGTTCCTCGAGCTGCAGCACATGCTTGCTGGTCGCGGCGCGCGACAGGCCAAGCCGCTCGGCTGCCGCGGTGAACCCGCCAGCTTCGATCACGGTCGTAAAAACCCTTGCGTTTTCAAAGCGATCCATGGCGCGCTCAGAGATTGTCAACTAAACGTGGACAATCTATTTCGTGTGGTCCCAATTATCAATTCGATTTTCTCCGCTATGAGTGAAACATCCGCCGCTCCAAAAGCGAGAAAGAGGAGGAACCCGATGTCGAAATTCGTCGTCGCGCCGCATTTCCGGCTGCACGAATGGGTCGCCGAGGAGAAAGGCTATTTCGCCGCCGAAGGCCTCGACTACGAGTTCCGCGAGACCATGGATTCGACTTCGGGCAGCGGCCATCACATCGGCAACAAGGTCGGCGCCTATCAAACGCTGGAAGCGGGCCGCACCTGCAATGTCAGCGGCGCCTGCCATTGGACCATGAATGTCGCCGCCTCGAACGGCCACGGCAAGCTTTATGCCGACGCTTATTCGGTGTCGCCGGCTGGCGTGTTCGTGCCGCCGGAGTCGCCGATCAAGACGCCGGCCGATCTTGCCGGCGTGCCGATCTCGGTGGGCTACCAATCCGGCAGCCACTACGCGACCATCCAGGGCCTCGATCAATATCTCAAGCCCGATCAGATCAAGCTGTCGTTCAACGACGGGCTCCTGTTCAGCCGTATGGAGCTTTTGATCGACCGCAAGGTTCAGGCGGCGTCGTTGTTCTCGGGGCCGTATTATTTCCTCGAGCAGCTCGGCTTCCGCAAAGTCATCGACACCACCTTCATGATGGCGTCGATGGTTACCGGCACGCCGGACCCGGAAGACGTGCGCAAATTTTTCCGGGCGCTGCGCCGGGCGCAACGCGACATCGACCTGCGGCCGGAGCTGTTCACGCACTACTACAAGAGGGAATTTCCGGTGCGCTTCCACGCCCAGATGGATGCGCGGCGCTGGGGCCCGGGCGAGCGGCTGGTGTTCGAGCCGTATTCGAAGCAGACGTTCGATGAGTCGTTCGAGTGGATCGAGCAGCACGGCATCTTCCCGCGCAGCGAAATGGGCTCGGGCAACTACGAAACCTCGATCTTCCACTAATCGGCTGACGCACTGTCCACGGCATCGAGGTGTTCGCGCACCAGCGCGAACACCTCGCGGAACATTTGCGGCGTCAGCACGCGGGTATTCGTATTGTAGCGCGAGCAGTGATAGCTATCGAATAATTTGAATTCGCCCATCGCGTGCGCGCGGCCGTGGGTGAACGGGTAGAGCGATTTGCGCAAATCCCGCGCCACGATCAATGTTTCGTGCGCGATCCTGCCGAGCGCGACGACGGCGCGCAGTCGTGGCATCTGCACAATCGCCGCGGTGAGAAAGGGGCGGCAGGTCGCGATCTCCTGCGGCGTCGGCTTGTTTTCCGGCGGCACGCAGCGCACCGCATTGGTGATGCGGCAATCGACAAGCTCCAGACCATCATCGGGCCGTGCCAGATACTGGCCGCGGGCGAAGCCGAACTCGAGTAGCGTTGCGTAGAGCAGATCGCCGGCATAATCGCCGGTGAATGGCCGGCCGGTGCGATTGGCGCCGCGCAGTCCCGGCGCCAGCCCGACGATGAGAAGACGGGCGTCGCGCGGCCCGAACGATTCGACCGGCGCGTTGAACCATTCCGGCTCGTGCTCACGCCAAGTTTCGCGAAAAGCGACGAGCCGAGGGCAGCGCGGGCAATTGCGGCCGGGCGTGTTTTCTGCCGGGCGCGCCTTCGCATCAATCCTGGGCGGAGAGGGCATATGCCCCATTCATCGCCGTTAGTCGTCTTCGAACTCGTCGTCGGCTTCGACGTCGACCCGCGGCGCAGTGGCGGCGCTGCGCTGCAGGAATTGCGGGGTGTGGCGCTGCTCGCGTCCGTCGCGCGGTTCCCGAGGCTCACGCATCTCTCTGGGCTCGCGCATCGGCCGTTCCGACGGATCGCGCCCGACCTTGGACTGCAACTCCACGATGTCGACGAACTGATCGGCCTGGCGGCGCAACTCGTCGGCGACCATGGGCGGCTGCGTCGAAACCGTCGATATCACGATGACGCGCACGCCGCGGCGCTGCACCGCTTCCACCAGCGAGCGGAAGTCGCCGTCGCCGGAGAACAGCACCATCTGGTCGATATGCGGCGCCAGCTCCATGGCGTCGACCGCGAGCTCGATGTCCATGTTGCCCTTGACCTTGCGGCGGCCGGTCTGATCGACGAACTCCTTGGTCGCCTTGGTGACCACGGTGTAGCCGTTGTAGTCGAGCCAATCGATCAGCGGCCGGATCGAGGAATATTCCTGATCCTCGATCACCGCGGTGTAATAGAAGGCGCGCACCAGATAGCCGCGCGACTGGAACTCGCGCAGGAGCTTCTTGTAGTCGATATCGAAGCCGAGCGATTTGGCGGTGGCGTAAAGATTGGCGCCGTCGATGAACAGCGCGATTTTTTCGACCTGTGCTGACATGATGTCTCTCTACCGTCTCTCGTGATGAAACCGGATCAAGCCGCAATGCGTTCGACGTGTCCGGCGCGTATAAATCGTTTGTCGCCAGCGGAAACTTAAGACGTTCGAAGCACTATCGCCCGGTGATGGCGCAATATTGCGGCAGAGGCAATATTGCCGGCGCAAAGTGGCGCGGACACCGTAGCGAGAGTACTGCGGCACGCCGTCGCGGCAACTCCGAAAGTATGATTCCGAGCGCCGCGACTTCGTTCCCGGATTTTTGCGTAACAGAGCGCTGCCCGGCAGCCAAGTTAAAAATAACCTGCGCAATTTCACACTTGAACTTCGTGGTCCGTGACTGTACGTAAGCTCAACATTCATGCACAAGGCCCGGTTGCAGGGAACCCGCCCGGGACCTCTTAAGGAGTTGAAAACATGGCCCGCGTGACCGTCGAAGATTGCATCGACAAGGTCGAAAACCGGTTCGATCTGGTGCTGCTCGCAAGCCATCGCGCGCGCACGATCTCGTCCGGCACCCAGATCACCGTCGAGCGCGACAACGACAAGAACCCGGTTGTGGCGTTGCGTGAAATCGCCGACGAGGCGGTGTCGCCCGAGGACCTCAGGGAGGAACTCGTCCATTCGTTGCAGAAATACGTCGAAGTCGACGAGCCGGAGCCCGAGACGGTTCCCCTGATCGGGGCCCCCGGGACAGGCGTCGACGCCGACGACACCGACGTCACCACCGACCGGATGACCGAGGAAGAGCTGCTCAAGGGCCTGGAGGGCCTCACCCCGCCCGAAAACGTGCCCGAGCCCGATGTCGGCGACGACGAGGAATAAGCCCCTGCCTTTGCAGGCCTTATTCGCGGGAAGCCTTTAACGGAAATTTCGCTTTGGGCGGCGACTTTGGTCGTCGCTCAAGGATTTTGCGGCCTGGCTGATGCGGCCCAAGTCTGTGACCATGTCTTGTGGCGCCGACGCGGCCCCGTGATATCCTTGTGATCGGCTTTCGCCCGTTTTTGGAGCGGATGATCGCCCAAGGACCGTAATGCCGCGCTCGCCGACCGATGATCTGCCGCGGATGCAGAACCAGCCCCGTTCTAGGGTGGCGGTGGCGCGCGGGCCGAACCTGGTGCCGAAGACCAACGGCGCGGAGGTTCCGGCAAAGCCCCGCAAGCCGCGGATGATGCGGCAATACGAGCTGATCGACCGGGTCAAGCAGTACAATCCCGGAGCCAACGAGGACCTGCTCAACCGCGCCTATGTCTACGCCATGAAGGCCCATGGCAAACAGCAGCGCGATTCGGGCGACCCGTATTTCTCGCATCCCTTGGAAGTCGCCGCGATCCTCACCGACCTCAAGCTCGATGACGCCACCATCGCGGCGGCGCTGCTGCACGACACCATCGAGGATACCGACGCCACCCGCGTCGAGATCGATCGCGTGTTCGGCCATGACATCGGCCGCCTGGTCGAGGGTTTGACCAAACTGAAAAAGCTCGATCTCGTCTCCAAGGAGGCCAAGCAAGCGGAGAATTTGCGCAAGCTCCTGCTCGCCATCGCCGCCGACGTGCGGGTGATGCTCATCAAGCTCGCCGACCGGCTGCACAACATGCGCACCTTGACCCATCGGCCGCCCGAGGCGCGCCGGCGCACGGCGGAGGAGACGCTCGACATTTATGCCCCGCTTGCCGGCCGCATCGGCATGCATGAGATGCGCGAGGAGCTCGAAGATCTGTCGTTTCGCGAGCTCAATCCCGACGCGCACAAGGTCCTCACCGAGCGGCTTGAAGCGCTCGCCGCAAAATCAAGCGGCTGGATCAGCGAGATCGAGCAGCAGCTCGCCAAAAAGCTCGGCGACCGCGGCATCAGCGCCGAGGTTTTCGGCCGGCGCAAGCGCGCCTATTCGATCTGGCGCAAGATGGAGCGCAAGGCGATCGGTTTCGAGCAGCTGTCGGATATTTTCGGCTTCCGCGTCATCGTGGGCGGCCTCACCGAATGCTACCAGGCGCTCGGCATCGTCCATATTTCCTGGCCGGTGGTGCCGGGGCGCTTCAAGGATTACATCTCGACGCCGAAGCAGAACGATTATCGCTCGATCCACACCACCGTGATTGGGCCCGGCAAGCAGCGCGTCGAGCTACAGATCCGCACCCGCGCCATGCAACAGATCGCCGAATACGGCATCGCCGCGCACGCGCTCTACAAGGACGGCGTCGGTTCGCCGACCGAGATGCTGTCGCGCGAGTCGAACGCTTACGCCTGGCTGCGCCGCACCATCGAACTTCTGGCCGAAGGCTCCAATCCGGAAGAATTTTTGGAACACACCAAGCTCGAATTGTTCCACGACCAGGTGTTCTGTTTCACGCCGAAGGGAAAACTGATCGCGCTGCCGCGCGGCGCCACGCCGATCGATTTCGCCTATGCGGTGCACACCGACGTCGGCAATATGGCGATCGGCGCCAAGATCAACGGCAAAATGGGGCCGCTCTCTTCGCCGCTGCAAAACGGCGACGAGGTGCAGATTTTGACCTCCAAGGCGCAGACCGCGCCGCCGGCGGCCTGGGAATCCATCGTGGTGACCGGCAAGGCGCGCGCCGCCATCCGCCGCGCCACCCGCGACGCGGTGCGCAGCCAATATTCGGCGTTCGGCCGGCGCATCGTCGAGCGGCTGTGCCAGCGCGCCAAGATCGAATACTCCGACGAAAAGCTCGAAGGCGCGCTGCCGCGCTTGGCGCGGGCCTCGATCGACGACGTGTTTTCGGCCGTCGGCCGCAGCGAGATGCGGGCGTCCGACGTCGTGCGCGCCATGTATCCCGACTACAAGGACGAGCGCGTCACGCCGCTGGCGCCGAAGGCGGAGAGCGGCTGGTTCGGCCTGAAATGGACCAAGGCGGTAAAATTCAAGCTGCCCGGCGGCGGCGAGGATGGCACGTCGCTGCCGATCCGCGGCATCAATACCGATCTGCCGGTGAGCTTTGCGCCGAATGGCGGCGCGGTGCCAGGCGACCGCATCGTCGGCATCATGACGCCGGGCGAGGGCATCACCATTTTCCCGATCCAATCGGGCGCGCTCAAGCAATTCGAGGACGAGCCGGAACGCTGGCTCGACGTGCGTTGGGACGTCGACGACAAGGCGCCGCAGCGCTTTCCGGCGCGGCTCGCGGTGCAGTCGGTCAACGAGCCCGGGACGCTGGCGCAAATCACCCAGGTCATTGCCGAGCACGACGGCAATATCGACAACATAAAGATGTCGCGGCAGTCACCCGATTTCACCGAGCTAACCATCGATCTCGAAGTCTATAACCTCAAGCACCTGACTTCGATCATCTCGCAATTGCGGGCGAAGAAGGTGGTCGCCAACGCCGAGCGCGTGAACGGCTAGCCGGTTCGGCGCGAGGAGCGAGACAATCTTATGGCTGCGAACCCGCCCATTCGCCTCGGCGTCAACATCGACCATGTCGCCACCGTGCGCAATGCGCGCGGCGGGCGGCATCCCGATCCGGTGAAGGCGGCCGAGATCGCGATTGCGGCCGGCGCCGACGGCATCACCGCGCATCTGCGCGAGGACCGCCGTCACATCGTTGACGATGATATCGTCCGGCTCAAGGAGCGCATTACAAAACCGCTCAATTTCGAAATGGCGGCGACGCCGGAGATGGTGGCTATCGCCTGCAAGGTGCGCCCGCACGCCGCCTGCATCGTTCCCGAGCGGCGGGAGGAGCGCACCACCGAAGGCGGGCTCGATGCCGCCGGCCAGCGTGAAAATTTACGCGGGACGGTGGCTGAGCTCGCCGAAGCCGGCATCCGAGTTTCGCTGTTCATTGCCGCCGAGCCGGCGCAGATCGAGGCCGCCGCCGCGATCGGCGCGCCGGTCATCGAGATTCATACCGGCGCCTGGTGCGATGCCTTGGCGGCCCGCAATGCCGCTGCCGCCGCCGCCGAGTTCGAACGCATCGTGCGCGGCGCGAAGCGCGCCAACAGCGTGGGCCTTGAAGTCCATGCCGGCCACGGCCTCGATTTCGTCACTGCGGCGACGATAGCGGCCTTGCCCGAGATCGCCGAGCTCAATATCGGGCATTTTCTGATCGGCGAGGCGATCTTCGACGGCCTCGACGCCGTTGTGCGCAAGATGCATGCGGTGATGAATCGCGGCCGGCGCAGCGGCGGAGCCGGGGGATGATTCTCGGCATCGGCTCCGACATTTCCGACGTACGCCGCATCGCCAAGGTGATCGAGCGTCACGGCGATCGCTTCATCGACCGCATCTTCACGCCGCACGAGCGCGCCCGCGCCGAACGGCGGCGCAACAGGGTCGAAACCTATGCCAAGCGCTTCGCCGCCAAGGAAGCCTGCGCCAAGGCGCTCGGCACCGGCATCCGCGCCGGCGTATGGTGGCGCGACATGGGCGTCGTCAATCTGCCATCGGGGCGGCCGACCATGGAGCTTACCGGCGGCGCCAAGCGGCGCCTCGACGCCATCACGCCCGAAGGCTACGAGGCGCGCATCGACCTCACCATCACCGACGAGGGACCGACGGCCCACGCCTTCGTCATCATTTCGGCGGTCGCCGTCACGGCTGCTTGACGAACCGCCGCACCATCCTTTCGACTCAAGGCGTTTTCCGAATATGACGGAATACGAGCTGGCGATAGCTGCGATGAAAATTTCGTCATGTTTCACCAGCCGGGTCGCAAGCTCATGTTATCGTTCGATAAAACCGCGTTGTGCGACCGCGCGGCGAAACCCCGCGCGCAATTGCGCCTGTGGTAGTGAGGGGTTACAAGATCGCGGGGCGGGGCGCGTGAACCGCAGGACAACAGGCCGATGAGCGTGCAGACCGGAACCAAAAAGAAAGAGGGTGGCATCGCCGAGACGGTCCGCGTGCTCTTCAATGCCCTCATTATTGCGCTGGTCATCCGCACCTTTCTGTTTCAGCCCTTCAATATCCCGTCCGGCTCGATGATCCCGACGCTTCTGGTCGGCGATTACCTGTTCGTCTCGAAATATTCCTACGGCTATACCCACTACTCGTTGCCGTTCTCGCCGCGGATTTTCTCCGGCCGCTTCATGGGCGGTACGCTCAAGCGCGGCGACGTCGTCGTCTTCCGGCTGCCGAAGGATGACTCCATCGACTACATCAAGCGCGTCATCGGGCTTCCCGGCGACAAGATTCAGATGATCGATGGCGTGCTCAACATCAACGGCGAGCCGGTCAAGCGCGAGCGCATCGACGACTTCGTCATCGACGATGACGGCGCCGTGCAACGCGTCAAGCGCTACAAGGAGACGCTGACCAACGGCGTCGTCTACACCACGCTCGACCTGACCGAGAACGGCTTCTACGACAACACGCCGGTCTACAACGTGCCGCCCGACCACTATTTCATGATGGGTGACAACCGCGACAATTCCACCGACAGCCGCGTGCTCAGCCAGGTCGGCTACGTTCCCTACGAAAACATCATCGGCAAGGCGCAGATCATTTTCTTCTCCATCAAGGACGGCACCCACGTGTGGGAACTCTGGCGCTGGCCCTGGGACGTGCGCTGGGACCGGATGTTCACGCTGGTCAGATGAGCCGCCGCGCCAAGGGCTCCCCCACTGTTGCCTCCCCCGCGAGCGGGGGAGCCAAGAGTGGGGGTCGCCGGGAACCACCCGCCGGAGAACTCGTCTCCGCCAAAACCGCCGCCGCCGCCGAAGCCGCGCCCACCGACGGCCAGAAAGAACCGCGCCGCCGCCGCCGCGGCACGGTGCTCGAGGAGCGCATCGGCTACCGCTTCAAGGACGGCGCGCTGCTCGATTGCGCGCTCACCCACATTTCCGCGCTCAAGGGCGCGCGCAACCGCGCCGGCTCCTATCAGCGGCTCGAATTCCTCGGCGATCACGTGCTCGGCCTGGTGATTTCCGACGTGCTGTTCCGCGCCTTCCCCAAAGCCGACGAAGGCGAGCTGTCGCGCCGGCTTGCCGATCTGGTGCGCAAGGAGACCTGCGCCGAGATCGCCGTCACCATCGAGCTCGGCGCAGCCATCAAGCTCGGCTCGTCGGAGGCCAATGCCGGCGGCCGCAAGCGCCCGGCGATTTTGGCCGACGTCTGCGAAGCGCTGATCGGCGCGGTCTATCTCGACGGCGGCTATCCGGCGGCCGAGGGTCTGGTCGAGCGGCTGTGGCAGGTTCGCATTCAGGCTAAGGCGCAGCCGGTGCGCGATTCCAAGACCGTGTTGCAGGAATGGGCGCAAGCGCGCGGCCTGCCGACGCCGGTCTATCGCGAAGTCGCCCGCACCGGTCCCGATCACAGTCCTGTATTTTGCGTTGCCGTGCAGCTGCCCAATTTCGCGCCGGCCGAAGGCTCCGGCCGTTCCAAGCGCGCCGCCGAGCAGGGTGCCGCCGCCGCCATGCTGGCGCGCGAGCGCGTCAAGCCCGAACGGCGCAATGGCTGAGGAAGAGGTCCAAGCCGCGCCCGCGGAGCCGACAACCCGTTGCGGCTTCGTGGCGCTGATCGGGGCGCCCAATGTCGGTAAATCGACGTTGGCCAATGCGTTGGTCGGCGCCAAAATCTCGATCGTCACGCCCAAAGTGCAAACCACCCGCACGCTGGTGCGCGGCATTGCCATCGAGGGCGCGGCGCAACTGATCTTCGTCGATACGCCTGGAATTTTTTCGCCGCGGCGGCGGCTCGACCGCGCCATGGTGGCGACCGCCTGGGGCTCGACCCACGACGCCGATATCGTCGCGCTGTTGATCGACGCTCACAAGGGCTTGCACGAGGACGACGAGGCGATCTTGCGCACGCTCGGCGATGTCCGCTCCGCCAAGGTGCTGGTGCTCAACAAGGTCGATCTGATGGAAAAACCCGCGCTGTTGACGCTCACCCAAACGCTCAACGAACGCATGACCTTCGCCTCAACCTTCATGATCTCGGCGCAATCCGGCAGCGGCGTCGCCGATCTCAAAAGCTTTTTCGCAGCCCATGTGCCGCTCGGGCCGTGGCTTTATCCGGAGGATCAAATCTCCGATGCGCCGATGCGCCAGCTTGCCGCCGAGATCACCCGCGAAAAGCTATTTCTGCGGCTGCATCAGGAATTGCCCTATCAGTCGACTGTCGAGACCGAAGTCTGGAAGGAACTCCGCGACGGCGCTGTGCGCATCGAGCAGACCATCTATGTCGAGCGCGAAAGCCAGCGCAAAATCGTCCTCGGCAAGGGCGGCCAGGCGATCAGAGCGATCGGCGCGGCGGCGCGCAAGGACATCGCCGAGGCGATCGAGCAGCCGGTGCATCTCTTCCTGTTCGTCAAAGTGCGCGAAGGCTGGGGCGACGATCCGGAGCGCTATCGGGAAATGGGGCTGGAATTCCCGAAGGAGTGATACAAATCGCCCGCGGGCGCGCTAGATAGCTGACATGCAATGGACCGACGAAGCCATCGTGCTCGGCGTCAAGCGTCACGGCGAGACCAGCGTCATTCTCGAATTGATGACGCTTGAGCGTGGCCGGCACCTCGGCCTGGTGCGCGGCGGCGGCAACAGCACGCGGTTGCGCGGCGTATTGCAGCCGGGCAATTCGCTGCGCGCAACTTGGCGGGCGCGGCTCGACGAGCATCTCGGCAACTATGTGGTCGAGGGCCTCAACCTGCGCGCCGCGGGCTATCTCTCGGCAGCCCACGCCGTGCACGGCGTCACCCATCTCGCGGCGTTGTGCCGGCTGCTCGCCGAGCGCGAGCCGCATGCGGCGATCTACGGCACGCTCGATGCGATCCTCGATCAGCTCGACGAACCCCTGATCGCCGCGGCGTCGATCGCGCGGTTCGAGCTCGCCTTTCTCGCCGAGCTTGGTTTTGGTCTCGATCTGAGTTGCTGCGCCGCCACTGGAACAACGGCCGACCTGATCTATGTGTCGCCGCGCTCGGGCCGCGCCGTGTCGCGCGCCGGCGGCGACGAGTACCGCGACAAACTCCTGGCGTTGCCGGCCTTCCTGCGTGACGATGCAGCGCCCGCATCGGCCACCGACGTCGCCAACGCGTTTGCCATGACCGGTTTTTTTCTCGATCGGCATGCCTTTGCGCCGCGTGGTCTGGCGATGCCGGAGGCGCGCGCGCATTTCATCGCGGCCATCGCGCGCGCGTTCGCCGCCGCCGAAAGCCGTTCTGCCTGAGCCAGTGCCGCTAGTTATTGATCAAACAGCCGCAATGCCGGTAGCCATACGGGTCCGGCCAGCAGGAATAGTGATAATGGGCCGGGCAGGCCGGGGTGAAATTGAAGCCGTAGCGCCATCCCCAGCCCGTGGTGTAGCTGCCGTAATAATCAAAATTGTCCTGCACGAGTTGCGTCGGCGGCTTGGCATTCGGCAAGACGACGATGCCAGTGGGCGCCGCCCAAAGCGATACCGTCCCTAGACCGACGGCTGCCGTCGCGACCGACATCGTCAAAGCTTTGCGCATGGTGATTCCTCCGTCGGAACCCGCTGCTGCGGAACGATTCTGTGCCGCAATGATCTTACCCCTCAGTCGCATCCCGTCCACGCTCCCGGACGCCCATTCATCCCTTGTTCAGGCGCCATAACCGCGTTAGCCCTTGCCTTCCATGAACAAGAAAGTGATTCCCCCGGATCCCGAGGGCGTGCAGGAGATCGCGCTGCGCGAGGCGCTCGAGGAGCGCTATCTCGCCTATGCGCTGTCCACCATCATGCACCGCGCGTTGCCCGATGCGCGCGACGGGCTCAAACCCGTGCATCGCCGCATCCTCTACGGCATGCGGCGGCTGCGCCTCGATCCCGGCACCACGTTCAAGAAGTCGGCTAAAATCGTCGGCGACGTGATGGGCAGTTTCCATCCGCACGGCGACCAGGCGATCTATGACGCGCTGGTGCGGCTGGCGCAGGATTTTTCCTCACGCTATCCGCTGGTCGACGGCCAGGGCAATTTCGGCAATGTCGACGGCGATAACCCGGCCGCCATGCGCTACACCGAGGCGCGGCTGACCGAAGTGGCGCGGCTTCTCATCGACGGCATCGACGAGAACGCCGTCGATTTCCGCCCGACTTACGACGGCAGCGAGGAAGAGCCGGTGGTGCTGCCGGCGGCGATCCCCAATCTGCTCGCCAACGGCTCGCAAGGCATTGCGGTGGGCATGGCGACCTCGATCCCGCCGCACAACATGGCCGAGCTGTGCGACGCGGCGCTGCACCTGATCGATCAGCCGAACGCGCGGACCAAGACGCTGCTCAAATACGTGCAGGGTCCGGATTTTCCGACCGGCGGTATCGTCGTCGATCCGCCCGACGCCATTGCCGAAGCCTACGCCACCGGCCGCGGCTCATTCCGCGTGCGCGCGCGCTGGACCACGGAAGAGACCGGCCGCGGCACCTATCAGATCGTGGTCACGGAAATTCCGTGGCAGGTGCAGAAGATGCGGCTGGTCGAGCGCATCGCCGAGCTGATCAACGAAAAGAAGCTGCCTCTGCTTGCCGACATGCGCGACGAGTCGGCGGAAGACGTGCGCGTCGTGTTCGAGCCGCGCTCGCGTTCGGTCGATCCGGCGCTGTTGATGGAGAGCCTGTTCAAGCTCACCGAGCTTGAAAGCCGCGTGCCGCTCAACATGAACGTGCTGGTCAATGGCCGCATTCCGAAGGTCGTCGGTCTGGCCGAGGCGCTGAGCGAATGGCTTGCGCACCGCCGCGACGTCCTGCTGCGCCGCTCGCGGTATCGGCTGGCGCAGATCGAGCACCGGCTCGAAGTGTTGGGCGGCTATCTGGTCGCCTATCTCAACCTCGACAAGGTCATCAAGATCATCCGCAACGAGGATGAGCCGAAACCCGTCTTGATGAAGACGTTCAAGCTCTCCGACGTCCAGGCCGACGCCATCCTCAATATGCGGCTGCGCAATCTGCGCCGGCTCGAAGAGATGGAGATCCGCCAGGAAGACAAAAACCTGCGCGCGGAGAAGAAATCGATCGAAGAGCTGCTGCGCTCGGAAAAGGCGCAGTGGAAGAAGATCGCCGAAGAGATCCGCGAGGTGCGCACCACATTCGGGCCGAAGACGCCGCTCGGCAAGCGCCGCACCACATTTGCGGTTGCGCCCGAGCATGACGAGGCCGCGATTGAGGAAGCTTTGGTCGAGCGCGAGCCGATCACCGTCGTGGTGTCGGAGAAGGGCTGGATTCGCGCGTTGCGCGGCCAGGTCGCCGATCTGTCCAGCCTCGCCTTCAAGGCCGACGATGGCCCGAACCTCGCATTCTTTGCCGAGACCACGTCAAAACTTCTGGTCTTTGCCACCAACGGCCGCTGCTACACCATCGAAGCGTCCAAGCTGCCGGGCGGCCGCGGCCACGGCGAGCCGGTCCGGCTGTTCATCGAGCTGGAGCAGGAAGCCGATATCGTATCGGTGTTCCGCTATCAGGGCGGCCGCAAGCTTTTGGTCGCGAGCAAAGCGGGTAGGGGATTCGTCGTGCCCGAGGACGAATGCCTCGGCAACACGCGCAAGGGCAAGCAGGTGCTCAACGTCAAGCCGCCCGACGAAGCGCGCGCCATCGCGCCGGTCGAGGGCGAGCTCGTGGCCGCGGTTGGCGAGAACCGCAAGATGGTGTGTTTCGCGCTCGACCAGGTGCCGGAAATGGGCCGCGGCCGCGGCGTGCGGCTGCAGCGCTATAAGGACGGCGGACTGTCCGACATCACGACCTTCAAGGCGGGCGAAGGCTTGACATGGATCGATTCCGCCCGCCGCAGTTTTAATCAATCGATCAAGGAACTCGCCGCCTGGCGCGGCAATCGCGGCGATGCCGGCAGGGTCAAGCCGGAACGTTTCCTCACCAACCTGAAATTCGGCCGTCGCGTGGAGAACGGCAACGGCAAGGACGCAAACGAGTCATAGCGGCCTTTCTCAGCCTCGATCCGGTGCTAGATTGCCGTCGAAACTCACGGAGCGCGCCATGCCGGGGACTGCTCTCACACGCCGCACATTGTTGGGCGCAATAGCGGCCGCACCTTTTGTCGGGAAAGCGCGTGCGCAAGCCGCCTGGCCGGGCCGGCCGGTGCGGGTCATGGTGCCGTATCCGCCGGCCGGCGGCGCCGACACCACGGCGCGCATCATTTATGCACAACTTGGCGAAGATCTCGGCCAGCCATTCGCCATCGAAAATCGCGGCGGCGCCGGCGGCACCATCGCCGAGGCCATAGTCGCCAAGGCCGATCCCGACGGCTACACCATCCTGCACGACGCCACCGCGTTCTCGGTGAACGGCTCGCTCTATCCGGATTTGTCGTTCGACTACCGCAAGGACTTCGATCCGGTTTTTTTGGTTGGGCTGGTGGCGAACATTTTGGTCTGCACGCCGTCGCTGCCGGTCAATACCGTGGCCGACGTCATCGCCTATGCCAAGGCGGCGCCGGACGGGATCGACATGGCGTCGTCCGGTAACGGCACGCTGCAACATCTGCTGCTGGAACTGTTCAAGCGCACCGCCGGCATCAAGATCAATCACATCCCGTATCGCGGCGGTGGGCTGGCGATCACCGACGTCATGGCGGGACAGGTGAAATTCGTTTTCTCGAACGGTTCCGCGGTCGTCGGCTTGGTCAATTCCGGCAAGGTGAAAGCGATCGCGCAGACCGGCAAGGGGCGGCTAAAGAGCCTGCCGGACATTCCGGCGATGTCCGACACGCTGCCGGGATTCGAAGGCTACGACTGGAACGGCGTGTTCGTGCCCCACGGCACGCCGGCGCCGATCGTGCAGAAGCTCAATGCCGGCCTCAACAAGGCGCTGGCTTCGCCGCTGGTGAGCACGCGCTTCGCCGACCTCAACATCGAATCGCGGCAGAACACGCCGGAAGAATTCGGCGCTTACATCGAAGCGCAGATGACGCTGTGGAGCCGCGTCGTCAAAGACGCCAATATCAAATTGGGTTGAGGAACGTAGCCCGGATTGAGCGGCAGCGAAATCCGGGAAAAGTGGTACGGCAAGAATTCAGCTCCCGGATTTCGCTTTGCTCAATCCGGGCTACGGTTATTCGATCCGCGCCCAGCCGTCCGGGGTCAGGCGCTCCTGGGGCAGGAAGCGGCTCTTGTAGTCCATCTTGCGCGAGCCGCGCACCCAATAGCCGAGATAGACGTAAGCCAGCCCCATGTTGCGGGCGCGGGCGATGTGGTCGAGCACCATCAGCGTGCCGAGCGAGCGCGCCGCCTCGTCGGGCTCGAAAAACGAATAGACCATGGACAGGCCGTCGCCGAGCACATCGGTCAGCGCCACGGCGAGGAGATCGCCACGTTTGTCGGCTGCGTCCGGCTTTCGTCTGCGATATTCGATGATGCGGGTCTCGATGTGGCTGTCCTCGACCATCATGGCGTAATCGAGCACGGTCATGTCGGCCATGCCGCCGTCGCGGTGCCGGGAATCGAGATAGGCGCGGAACACGGAATATTGCTCGGAGGTCGGCACGGCGACGCGCATCTCGCCGGTGATGTCATCGTTGCGTTTGCCGATGCGGCGCATGCCGCGGGTCGGTCGGAAATCGTCGGCGACGACGCGCACCGATACGCAGGCACGGCAGCCTTCGCATGCCGGCCGATAGGCGATCGATTGGCTGCGGCGGAAGCCGCCGTGGGTGAGGATGTTGTTGAGGTCGCCGGCGCGCTCGCCGACGAGATGGGTGAATACCTTGCGCTCCTCCTTGCCGCCGAGATAGGGGCACGGCGACGGAGCGGTCAGGTAGAATTGCGGCGTATCACGCGAGTGCTGGGTCACGGGGCGGTTCGCCGTTGCGTCGCGGCCAGCCACGAATCCGGCCGCCGCCTAAGATCGCCCGGCAGCGCCCGCGCGTCAAAGGCGAAATCGAAGGTCAGCGCCGCAGCCGCGCGCGCAACGAGGCCGCCCGCGCCGGGTTGTTGATGAGCACCGTGCCGACCAGGATGTCGTGCAGCAGGCGCCGGCGGGCGTTGAACAAGCCGAGCAGGAGGATGAACAGCGTCAAAACGCTGACACTGACCCAATAGACGACGGCATGCACGGCGCCGAGTAGGAAATAGGCCGGGGCGCCGTACCAGGTGCGGATTTCAATCTCCATGGCGCGCATCCCGATGGTGGCCGACGCCGCGCTCCCCATGGTCACACCGTAATAGACCAGGGCCCAGATGACCGAAGCCGGCGACAGTAGCCAGAACAGCATCCAGCCGAGGCCCAGCGTCACGATGCCGAACAGGAGGATGAATATCGCCGCCATCATGACGGGAACGGTGATGATGAGGACATCGATGAAAAAGGCCAACAGGCGCCGCGACAGGACGCCCTCGAACAGCTCCGGATTCGCGGCCGGATCGTAGGCGTGGGGCTTGACGTCGAGCGAGATGCCGATCCGTGCAGGTCCAGAATCTGTCATGATGAGCCCTCAATCCGCCATCCCAGATGGGGAAACACAGCCGCCGGTGCAAGGGGTTATTCCAGCGATGGTAACGCTTGCCGATATCGAAGCCGCCCGGCGCACCATCGCCGGCCACGTGCTACGCACGCCGCTGTTGCCGTCGCCACCGCTGTCGGCGCTCACCGGCGCCGAGGTTTTCGTCAAGTACGAAAACTTACAGGTCACCAACTCGTTCAAGGAGCGCGGCGCTTGCGTCAAGCTTGCCGCGCTCAGCGCCGAGCAACGCCGCCGCGGCGTCATCGCAATGTCCGCCGGCAACCACGCCCAGGCGGTCGCCTATCACGCCCGCCGCCTTGCCATACCGGCGACCATCGTCATGCCGGAGACGACGCCGTTCGTGAAAATCAAGGCAACCGAGGCGCTCGGCGCCATGGTCGTGCTGGACGGCGAGACGCTTGCGGAAGCGCAGGCGCGGGCCGAGGCGATTGCCACCGAGCGCAATCTGGTCTGGGTGCATCCTTACGACGACCCGCACATCATCGCCGGCCAAGGCACCATTGCGCTGGAAATGCTGGAAGACGCGCCGGACCTCGAGACGCTCGTCATCCCGATCGGCGGCGGCGGTCTTATCGCAGGCAACGCCATCGCGGCGCGTGCGAAAAGGCCGTCGATCGAGATCGTCGGCGTCGAATGCTCGCTCTATCCGGCGATGTGGAACGCGATCCACGGCGGCAACCTGCCGTGCGGCGGCGCGACGCTGGCGGAAGGTATTGCGGTGAAGAATGTCGGCGCGCTGACGCTGCCGATCGTGCGAGAATTGGTGAGCGACATCATTTTGGTCGGTGAGCCGCTGATCGAGAGCGCGGTCAACGGGTTTTTGACTTTGCAAAAAGCCATGGCGGAAGGGGCAGGCGCCGCGGGTCTTGCCGCCATGCTGGCCGAGCCGGAGCGTTTCGCCGGCCGCAAGGTCGGCTTGATCCTGTGCGGCGGCAATATCGATCCGCGCATTCTTGCGTCCGTCATGGTGCGCGAGCTGGAACGGGAGGACCGCATCGTATCGTTCCGCCTGACCATTCCCGACCGGCCGGGAATTTTGGGCCAGATCGCAAGCCGCTTGGGCGAGCTCGGCGCCAATATCCTCGCCGTTGATCACCACCGCCTGTTCCTCGACGTGCCGGCCAAGGGCGCCAAGCTCGACGTCACCATGGAGACGCGCGACGGCGTTCACGCCGAGGAAATTTTCCGCGCGTTGACCGACGACGGCTACCGGCCGATGCGCTTGGCGAGCGGCGCAGTGCTGGAGTGAAGGCTGCTTTTTCTACTAGTGCCCGATGCTGGGATCGTAGCCGGACGGCGGCGCGTCTGTCGTTGAGCTCGCCGGTTCGGGAGCGTCACTCGGACGGGCGCGGGGCAACGGTATGTTGGTGTCCGCGAGCGCGAGCACGCTCGGGCGATGCCGCGGCAAGGGAACCGGGCCGGTGATCGGGTCCGGCGGCGGCAAGTCGTCGATCGCGGCGTTATTTGCATCTGACGCGGCAGGCGCCGGCTGCGTGACGAATGGCGGGTTCGGGAAAACGCTGGGTGCGGGCGCTGCCTGCACCGTAACCGCGGCCGGAGAGGCCGCGGGCGCGGCGGACGGCGCCGGCGAAAGAGCGGCGGTAGAGGCGACTTGGACATTCGGCGCGGCATTGTTGCCGGCGCCGTCGCGTATCCGGTCGCTCCTGCCGTCATCCGTTGCTCTGGCATCGATGGCCGCAGGCGCGGCTTGAGACGGTGCGGGAGGATTGGCGGTGTCCGCAGCAGGGCTCGCCGGCGCCGCAGTGGCAGTCGCGAGCGGCCGGGGCGCCGGTATGGTGGGCTGCGCGATGTAGGTGTGCATGAACGCGGTGATGGTCCACAGCATCACCGGAACCGCCGTGATCACGGCGACGAGAATGATGATCCGCCGCAACACCGGGGCATAGTGCTGGATATTGCTGTCGTCGTCGTATTCACGCATGACACCCGTCCCGCTATCGCCGCCCCCAGCGGCGTCGTTCCAGCTAAACTTCGCCCTTCTTCAATTTCTCCGCGACACGCGCGGCAAAGTAAGTCAGCACGCCGTCAGCGCCGGCGCGCTTGAAGGCGATAAGGCTTTCGATCATGGCCTTGTCGCCGTCGAGCCAGCCGTTCCCCGCGGCGGCCATGATCATCGCATATTCACCCGACACTTGGTAGGCGAAGGTCGGCATGCCGAAGGTGGCTTTGACCCTGCTCAAAATATCCAGATAGGGCAGGCCGGGCTTGACCATGACCATGTCGGCGCCCTCGGCGATGTCGAGTTCGACTTCGCGCAACGCTTCGTCGGAGTTCGCGGGGTCCATCTGATAGGTGCGCTTGTCGCCGATCAGCGTGACGCTCGAGCCGACCGCATCGCGGAATGGACCGTAGAAGGCGGAGGCGTATTTGGCGGCGTAGGCCATGATCTGCACGTCGTAGAAGCCCGCGGCATCGAGGCCGGCGCGGATGGCGCCAACCCTGCCATCCATCATGTCGGACGGCGCGATGATGTCGCAGCCGGCTTCGGCCTCGACCAGCGCCTGGCGGACCAGGACGCTCACGGTCTCGTCGTTGAGGATGATGCCGTCGCGCATGAGCCCGTCATGGCCGTGGCTGGTATAGGGATCGAGCGCCACGTCGCAGAGCACACCGATCTCCGGAACTTCTTTCTTGATGGCGCGAATGGCGCGGCAGACCAGATTGTCGGGATTGAGTGCTTCGGAGCCGTCGTCGTCGCGCCGCCCCGGCTCGGTATAGGGAAACAGAGCGAGGCAAGGGATCGTCAGCTTCGCCGCCCGTTCCGCAGCCCGCACCGCCTCATCGACCGAAAGGCGCTCGACGTCGGGCATGGAGTCGACCGGGGCACGGACTTTGGCTCCATCGACCAGGAACAGCGGCCAGATCAGGTCGTCGGTGGTGAGCACGTTCTCGCGCACCAGGCGCCGGCTCCATTCGGCGCGGCGGTTGCGGCGCGGCCGAATGGCCAAATCCAGCCGTTCCGCCGGCTTTTCCGCCTCGACTGGCGCCAGACGGTTCCTTTCGAGCGGTCGGCCGAATTTGATCGCCATAATTGCGCTCCGCGGGCGCCAAGCCGTGCTGGCGTCGCCTTCTTTTACTCCGTCCACCCGGGCCCCGCCACTGGCCACAATCGGGCCGCGGGGCGGCCATTTTCGGTAACGTTGACGGGTTACCGGGGCCTCTCTATCGGTCCTGCGGGATGAGCGATCAATCGGACAAGCGACCGACCCGGCCGAGCGACTTGCTTGAGCCCGTTCGCGCCGGCAAGGGCTTGAGCGTGGCCGGGTCGTGGACCGAGTACCTTGTTCTATTCTTGCGCCTGATGGCGGCGGTGTCGCTGGTCAAAGGCCTTTATCACTGGGCCCAGGTGTGCGGCGTCGGCGCGGCGCCGGACGACGGTTTTTTGGCGCATTCGGTGGCGTGGCGGTCGGCGACGGTATTTTTCGCCGTGCTCGATCTCGTCGCCGCGGTCGGGCTGTGGCTGGCGGCGGCGTGGGGTGCGGTGGTGTGGCTCAGCTCGGTCGTCTCGATGGCCGTGGTCGAAGTGTTTTTTCCCAACGTCTTCGGCGGCAGTATTTTTATCGCGCTGGTCGAGATGACGCTGCTCGGCGTTTATCTGTGGCTGGCGATCGTTTCGGCGCGCGAGCATCCAGCATAGCGGAGGACGGACGACAGACGACGGATGGTAAAATTTGAACACGGCGGTCGAGCTACACTGTCCTGCTTCCGTCGTCCGTCCTCTGTCGTCTGTCCTCCGAGGCGCGCAGCGCCGCCCGGACGCGTTGCGGCGTTGCCGGGATTTCGTCGATCGACACGCCGAACGGCGCCAGCGCATCGTTGATGGCGTTGAGGATGGCGGCCGGGGCGCCGATGGCGCCGCCTTCGCCCAAGCCCTTGGCGCCGGTGATGGACGACGCCGCCGGCGATTCGATGTGGTGCAATTCGATCGGCGGAATTTCGCACGCGGTCGGTGGCGTGTAGTCGGCGAGCGTCGCAGTCTGCGGATTGCCGCTCGCGTCGTAGACGATCTCCTCGAACAGCGCATTGCCGATGCCTTGGGCGATGCCGCCGTGCACCTGGCCGTCGGCGATCATCGGATTGATGATGCGGCCGGCATCCTCCACCGCGAGGAATTTTTCGATTTTGACCCGGCCGGTCTCGATATCGACCTCGACGATGGCGACGTGGCAGGCATTGGAGAAGGTGCCGGGCGGATCGTAGTCGGCGCTTTCGCTCAATCCCGGCGTGATCTCGCCTTTGAACTGATGAGTTTGATGATAAGCGGCACGGGCCAGGTTTGCGATCGTCACGGTGCGATCGGTTCCCAAAACTTTGGCGTAGCCATTTTCGAGCACGATGTCGTCTGCTGCAGCCTCCAAAACGTGGCTGGCGATGGTGAGCAGTTTTTTGCGGATCTTTTGCGCCGCCAACAGCGACGCGCCGCCGGCAATGACCAGCGAGCGGCTGGCGAACGTGCCCCAGCCATAGGGCGTGCGGTCGGTATCGCCGTGCACGATGCGCACGCGCTCGGGCGCGACGCCGACTTGGTCAGCGATGATTTGGGCAAGCGTGGTACGTAAGCCTTGCCCGTGCGGGCTGGCGCCGATACGCGCTTCGACGGCACCGGACGGGTCCATGGTGATTTCGACAGTCTCCCAGCCGGGCGTGATTTCCATGCCGCGCGCGGCGAAGGCCGGGCTGCCGTAGCCGGTGCGCTCGGAAAAGGTCGCAAAGCCGATGCCGCGATAGCAGCCGCGCGTTCGCGCATCGCGTTGCTGCGCACGAAACTTTTCGAGGTTCACATGCGCGATCGCTTGTTCCATCGTCTCGATATAGCTGCCCTCGTCGAACACGAGTCCGGTCGCCGACGTGTACGGAAATTTCCTGATCAGATTGCGCCGCCGGATTTCGTCCGGGCCGAGATCGAACGCGGCGGCCGCCTTGTCCATCAGCCGTTCGATGGCAAAGGTGATGACCGGGCGCGAGACGCCGCGATAGGGCGCCATGGTGCAGGTATGGGTGGCGACGCCGCGCGCCACGCAGGCATAGGCGCGAACATCGTAGGGCCCCGGCGATTCCGCCATGGCCATCAGCGGCTCGACGCCGCAGGTGGTCGGAAAACACGAATAGGCGCCGATATTGGCGACGACATCGGTCGCGAGCGCGATCAGCTTGCCGGCTGCATCGAAAGCGCCTTCGAGCTGCACATGCTGATCGCGGCTATGAAACGCGGCGATCAGGTTTTCCCGCCGGTCCTCGCTCCAGGCGACGGTGCCGCGCAGCTTTCGCGCCAGCCAAACCAGAAAAACGTATTCACTCGGCAATGACATCTTCTGGCCGAAACCGCCGCCGACGTCGGGCGCCACGACGCGCAGATCGGATTCCGGAAATTGCAGCACGTCGGCAATCGCCGTGCGGGTCAGGTGCGGCATCTGCGTCGTGCAGGTCAGCGTCAGGCGGCCCGATGCCGGGTCGAACGCCGCATGTGCCGCGCGTGCTTCGAGCGGTGTCGCATTCTGGCGGTGGGAGCGGACATCGACGCGAACGAGCTTATGCGCCTTGGCGATGGTTGCGTCGAAATCCGCGGTCTTGAAACGCCCCTCGACCACGATATTCGACGCAACCTTGTCATGCACGCGCGGCGCGCCGGGTTTTAGCGCTTCTTGCGCGTCGACAACCGACGGCAAGTCCGCAATCTCGATCGCCACCGCTTCGGCGATGTCTTCAGCCTCCGCGGGCGATGACGCGACAACGGCCGCGATCGGCTCGCCGGCGAAGCGCACCACGTCGACCGCCAAAACCGGCTGCTCGACCGGCTGATAGTCGAACCTGTGCAGCATCGGCCGGATCGGCCGCACGCCGTCGAGGTCTGCGGCGCGATAAATACGCGCCCCGTCAGGCGCGGTGATGCCGACGATGCGGCCGGAGGCGATCGGGCTGCGAATAAAGCGCACCCAAAGGGCGGCATTGAGATCGCCCGTGAAGCGGCCGCGGCCGGCCACCAGCGCCGGATCTTCCAGCCGGCGGATGGCGCGGCCGACCCATTTCATCCCGGAGCCGGCGGTCGGGGCTGTCATTGGCGCGTCGGGTCAGTCGGATTGAATCTGCAACGTCCGCGGCGCTTGCGCGAACCAGAAGTCGCAAATCTTCGCGACTTCGCCCGATGCTTCAAGCTTGAGCGGCGTCTGATCGACAAAGTTGAGGAAGCCCAGCGCGTTTTTCTTCAACCTAAAGCCGGCGGTGCGGGGCAGTTCGAAGTCTCCCATCAGCGATATCGGCGAGCTTGTCCGCTGCGGCGAGCGCCGTCAATCCCAATGCCGGCATTGCGTCTGCTGCGGCGGAGCACTGCAATTGAAAAGGTTTGACCTCGCAGCGGCGCAAAACCGGGCGGTTCACCGGTTCATCCGCCGAGTGCGCTTAACATTGCATTGGAATAAGCAATACGCTTGGCGTTATCGGTCATCGCCCTGCCGTTGACCAACAGAGTAATCTTGGCCAGGTTCCACGAGTCGGCGCAGGGAATGCAGCCACGTGACGAGAGATACCAGCACCCGGAGGTCGCCGCCCCGATCGGTGTCTCGCAATACGCAGCCGCCTGTTCCGCGGTCATGTTCACTGTCCCGCCAAACTCCGTGTATTCATCGCGTCCGGTAAGCTGGATAAGCCCCCGCCCTCTAAAGCGATATCCATCTCCGGAAGCCTCATCTCCATTGCCAAGCTTGTTCGCGTAGACTTTGTTACCCAGCGCCTCCGGGTTGCCCACATAAGGAGCGGCAGCAGCCTCGGTGGGAAATTCATTGGGAAAAATCTGCACCAGGCGGCTCGCGTGGGTATAGGTCAAATCTTCTATCATCTCTTGGAAATCAGCTCCAGCCTCGACCAGGAATTGTCCGATGGCGGCCGCGATCCGTTTATTTGTTGATAGACCAAATTGCGAAAATCCGGATGTCAGTGCCGGGACCCACACCTGGGTGTTGACGCCGGGGGCTGTGCTATGAAGTGCGCTCGCAAACGACGGAATCGTGGGAGCGACGAGAGGCAATGCTGTGACAACATTGGCAAGCGCCATCACCGATTCGTTCAGTGTTTGTGTATGAGCGCTCAATGTCTGAAGCGATGCGACCTGATTTGATGTGGCGAGGGTGCCGGACGGTCCGGGGCTGTCGGCGTTCTGCGGGGCAGGTTGCGGGTTTGCGTTTGGAATGACGATGGAAATGGAATTCTCAATGAAGTCGGCACCGGCATAACCGGCAACGGCGATGCCCAAAAGCAACTTCATATTCGTCACGTCTATCTTCAGCAGTTTTTCCAAACCTATTACGATGCCGGCGAGCACGCCCGCAACAAACCCGATCATCAAGCTGAGGCCGAAATATGCGGCGTTGAATGTGGCCTGTTGGGTGGCTGGGCCCTGCGGCAGGCCCAGGGATTTTTTGAGCCCGACGGCCGCCCGCACGCCTTGGCCCAGAAGGCCCATCAAACCGCACAGCAGCAGAGTTATGAGAACAGAGGAACTGTCGACGGTTGTTGAATCTGGCATCACGCACCCCCCTTGACTAATGAATAGTCAGCCGCAACCATCGGTTTAAAGCGTATCTAAAAAAGAAATGCAAGGAGCGGCGTGATCGGGCTCTGCATCGCGCGGCGGAATTTGGTTTCGTATTGCGCTCTATCGGTCCGGCGGCCGTCAAAATCGCGGCGGCTCGCCGAAAAACGCCTGGCGAATGACTTCGGCGAGGTCGGCTTTCGAAACCGGCCGAGGATGCGAGATTTTGACGGCCGCGACAATGTCGACAGCTTTGCCGATGTCTTCCTCGCGCAGCCCTAGACCCTTCAACCCGGTCGGCAGTCCGAGCCGCACATTGAGATCATAAAGGCCGCGCGCCGCTTCGCTCGCGTCGAGTGCGCGCTTGATGCGCTCCATGGCCTCGGGCACAGCAGTGCTGTTGAAGCCGATGGCGTAGGGCGTCGCAACGGCGTGGGTGTGGGCGTGGTCGAGATTGAACCATTGCCGCACCCGTTGCGCGATGGCGTGCTCGAGCCCGACCTCGGCGCGGAAATTCGCCGCGAGCCAGGCGCCGTAGAGCACATCGCTGCGGGCATCGAGGTCGCGTGGATTTTGTACCAGGCGCGGCAGGCTCGATCCGAGCCTTCGGATCGCTTCCTCCGCCATCGCCTGCACGATCGGATTGGTGTCGATGCCGTAGAGGCTCTCGACCGCGTGAGCCATGGCATTCATGCCGCTCGCCGCCGAGAAACGCGCCGGCAGATCGAGCGTCAATTCGGGATCGTAGATCGCGGTCGCGGGCAGCGCAGCCGGGCCGTCGCCGCTGATGCGATCGTCGGCAATGCCGATGCGCCACCGCGCCGCCATTTCAGAACCGGAATAGGTGGTGACGACGGCGATGTAGGGAATTTTGGTCGTCGCCGCCGCGGCCTTGGCCAGTCCGATCGGCGAGCCGCCGCCGATCACGACGAAGCCGTCGAGTTTTTGCCGCTTGATGTCGTCGACGATGCGCTCGAACACCTCGCGCGGCATGTTCGGCGCCGAGGCATCGCAGAATGTGACGCAGCGATCCGCGATCGGTGCGGTAACGCGGCGGGCGAAATCGGCGCGCGATTTCGAGCACAGCACCATCAGCCGCGACATGTTGTGCAAGTCGGCTTCCGCCGGCAGCGACGCGATGGCGCCGGCGCCGAACACGATGCGCACAGGGTCGGAGCGATAGGTGAAACGTCCGGTCATGGGCGACATGCAGGTCTTACTCGGCCTTCATGCCGGCTTTTTTGACCACCGGTCCCCATTTGGCGATTTCCGCCTCGATGAACTTGCCGAATTCGGCCGAGCTCATGCGCACGGGCGCGGCGCCTTCATTGTCGAGAAATTTTTTGGTCGTCTCGGAATTAAGCAGATCCGCGATCGTGTCATGCAGCTTGTCGACGATCGGCTGCGGCGTACCGGCCGGCGCGACGACGCCCCACCAGTTGGTCGCCACGTAGCCGGGCACGCCGGCCTCGGCGATGGTCGGTAGCTCCGGCAGGATCGGGCTGCGTTGTGCGCCGCCAGTGGCGAGCGCCCGCAACTGGCCGCCCTGAATGTTCGGCACCGTCTGCACGATCGAGGAGAACATCAGCTGGGTTTCGCCGGCGATCACAGCGAGCATGGCCGGCCCGCCGCCTTTATAGGGCACATGCTGAATGTCGACTTCGGCCGTCAGCTTGAACAGCTCGCCGCTGAGATGCTGAAAGCTGCCGATGCCGGCGGAGGCGTAATTGAGCACGCCCGGCTTTTCCTTGGCGAGGGCGAGCAATTCCTTGACCGAATGCACCGGTACAGTGGGATTGACGGTCAGCACATTGGTGCCAGTGGCGATAATGCTAACGGGCACGAAATCCTTCACCGGGTCGTAGGGCTCCTTGTAGAGCCAAGGGTCGACCGCGTGCGCGATGGAAACGATCAGGAGCGTGTAGCCGTCAGGCGTTGCCTTGGCGGCAAGGTCGGAGCCGACGACACCACCGGCGCCGCTGCGGTTATCGACAAAGACCTGCTTGCCGAGTCTCTCGCCGAGCTGATTGGCGATGATGCGGCCGACCACATCGTTGCTGCCGCCGGGCGGGAACGGGATGATCATGCGGATCGAGCGGCTCGGATAATCGTCCGCGGCGGCAGGCTGAGCGAATATCGGCATCGTGAGCACAAACGCGAAGAAAAATGTGCCGAGCGCAATCGGGCGAAATCTCGCCATCAATGTCTCCCAATCCTGTCCGCGTTCCTTATACCAATCCGCCGCAGCCGTCATTGCGACGCCATGTCATTGTGACGCCATGTCATTGTGACGCCATGTCCTGCACTTCCTTTGCCTTGGCAGTGCAGGCGGCGAGCAGGAAGCCCAGGTCGGTGCCGGTCGAAACATAGCGCGCGCCCATGCGGACATATTTGGCCGCCAGGTCGGCGCGCGTGGCAAAGCCGCCGACGGCGAGATGCTTGCCGTGCTTTTGGCACGCCGCCAGCGTTTTGGTGTAAGCCTCGTGCACCCGCGGATGGTCGTATTGGCCGGGCAGCCCATAATCGGCCAACAGATCGTTGGTGCCGATCAGCACCATATCGACGCCGTCGACGGCCATGATGGCGTCGGCATTGTCGATCGCAGCCGCGCTTTCGAACTGCACGATGACCATGGTTGCGGCATCGACCGCGGCATAGGCCTCGGCTGCGGGAAACGAACGATATTGCAGATGAGGCAGGTTGCCGGCATTGGAGCGGTCGCCGAGCGGCGGATATTTTGCCGCTTTGACGTATTCGCGCGCCTCCGCGGCGGAGCTGACATGGGGCGCGATGATGCCGAGCGCGCCGGCGTCGAGAATGCGCTGCACGTCGGCGACGCCCGGCACCCGCACAAAGGGTGTTATGCCGACCTCGAGCCCGGCAATGCAGATCTGGCCCATGGTTTCCAGCGAAAAGCTCGAATGCTCCATGTCGACATAAAGGCTGTCGAAACCGGCGCTCTTGGCGATGCGCGCGATCTCGATGCCGCGGACCAGCCGCACCGTCATCGAGGCCACAACTTCGCCGCGCGCGAGTTTTTCCTTCACATGGTTGCGCAGAACGTCACTGATCTTGGCTGACATGGTGGCTCAAATCCCCGACTGACATGGCTTGCCCCAGGCGCTATTCTCAGGCGAACAGGAGAGACGCCGTGAACTATTCGACCGACTTTAAATCAATCCGCAACGACGTGTCGGCGCAAGAGTGGCAGGCCAGAATTGATCTCGCCGCCTGCTACCGGCTGGTCGATCAATACGGCATGGCCGACCTCATCTACAACCATATCACCGCGCGCATTCCCGGCACCGAGCACCTTTTGATCAACCTCTACGGCCTGCTTTACAAGGAGATCACGGCGTCGAGCCTGGTCAAGATCGACGCCGAGGGCAACATCGTCTGGAAGCCGGACACCGACTACGGCATCAACGTCTCCGGCTATGTCATCCACGGCGCCATCCACAAGGCACGGCCGGACGTCGCCTGTGTGCTGCACACCCACACCCGCGCCGGCATGGCGGTCTCGGCGATGACCTGCGGGCTGTTGCCGCTGTCGCAGACGTCGATCCGTTTCGTCGGCCATATCGGTCAGCACGATTACGAGGGCCCGGCCATCGACAACGACGAGCGCGAGCGCATCGTGAGCGATCTCGGGCCGCACGATGCCCTGATCATGCGCAATCACGGCCTGCTCACCTGCGGCGCCACCGTCCAGCAGGCCTTCAATACGATGTATCAGCTCGAACTGTCGTGCCGTTCCCAGGTCGATGCCATGGCGGCGCGCACCGAATTGACCATGCCGGGCGAAAACGTGCTGGCGCATACCGCGCATCTCTACCAGCCCGGCACGCGCCGACCTTACGGCGTGCTGGAATGGCCGGCGATGCTGCGGCTCCTCGCCGCCACCGAAAAAAGTTCGGGCTATCCGCCGCACTGGCATTGAGCGCCAGCCGTGCCGCAGCTGTCCGCTATCGTCATCACCCGCAACGAGGCGGCGAATATCGGCGCCTGCCTCGACAGCGTCGCGTTCTGCGACGAGCGGATTGTGGTCGATTGCGGCAGCAGCGACGGCACCGTCGACATCGCCAAGGCGAAGGGCGCCCGCGTCGAATTTCACCAATGGTGCGGGTTCGGGCCGCAGAAGAATTTCGCGCTGTCGCTCGCGACCGGAGAGTGGGTGCTGTCGATCGACGCCGACGAGCGGGCGACGCCAAAACTTGCCGGCGCGATCAAGGCTGTGCTTGCCGACACCGGCGCCGATGGCTGGGAGCTGCCTCGGCGTTCGAGCTTTTGCGGCCGCGAGCTGCGGCATTCGGGCTGGTCGCCCGATTATGTGTTGCGCCTGTTCCGCCGCGGCAAAGCGAGGTTCGACGACGCCCTCGTCCATGAGCGCGTGATCTGCGACGGCCCGATCAAGCGGCTCGACCAGCCGCTGCTCCATTATCCGGTGCTGAAACTCGAAGACGCGCTATCGCGCATGGACCGCTATTCGACCGCGAGTGCCGAGGCGCTGGTGGCATCAGGCCGCAAGGTCTCGTTCCTCGCCGGCATCGGCCATGGCCTCTTTTCGTTCCTGCGTGCCTACGTGCTGCGCTTAGGTTTTCTCGACGGCGCCGAGGGATTTTTGCTCGCCGTAGCCAACGCCGAGGGCAGCTATTACCGCTACATGAAGGCTTGGCTCGCGAGCCGCGAGTCGAAAATCAACAGCCGCCGCGAAGCGGGGGAGGGGAAGCACGGGGAGCAGGATTGAGCGGATGCGCGGCAGGGCTTTTGGCTAGCTCGGTGCCCACGTGCCTTTCGACCGTCTTCCTTTGCTCACTTCGCCTACAATTTCACGATCATGCGGAGAAAAGACGCAGCCCAAATAGTTGGTTTTCAATCCTAAAAAGGCTTTCAATTCCGCACATATGGCCAGGGCATATCCTGTCGGCGAGGCAGCTCCAGATAATATCCGACATTGAGCACCATCCATTTTTCGCGATAAGGCGCCTTCCAAGACGGGGTAATGAGGGTGGCTGGCGTCGTGAGTGGCATCATTGAGCAGATCAAACAGCGGGCGTAAACGAGAGTGTTCCTTAGTCAAGAATTGCGAACACACCTTTAGTCCAGTGAGCGAACACTCAGCCAGATCATCTGGGTGATGATCTTGACCAGTCCAGGCACAAGCTTGAGCTTCGCTTGGCAAGCAAAAGGCGCCGGAAATAGCTCGGACAGCCACCTCAGCGAGGACGGGTGACCCCGAAATGCTACTGGCAACTATTCTTTTTTTCAGCGCAATTTTATTTGTGACTGAGCAGCGACCGCATTGGGATGGAAGGACTCTCTTTCCTGTCGCTTCGCATCTGACTAACACTCCAGGCCGAACGAGGTTTCCGGTCTCTTCGCATTGCTCGGCTTCTACCCGGGCGACTGTCTGGCGAGTTTCGGAGCAATTCACAAATTCGCTCGTATGTCCTCGTTTTCCAGAACACGCGGAGATTGCTTCTTGATCCTCGCGGTATTTTCGACCGGACACCTCGCTAGTCCGAAGTTCCGATTTGAGAACTTCGCTATTGGTGAACGAGCAGCGCGATAAGAATTCAGGCTCGGCCCACTTTTTGCTAATTTCAGATCTACGAAGGAGGTTGGCGATGACCTTTTGACCGGAAACATCGGAGACGGCCAATTCATCCCGCCCGACGCGTTTGCCGGTTAGACCGCATGCTTCGAGATATTCCGGCAAAAACTCCCGTCCGCTTACCTCCGATTTTGCAAGAAGATGGCGAAGTACCTCCGCGCCCGTTATCTGACACTTCGAAAGGCAGTTCTTTGGAACGGTTTTTCCGGACTTTAGGCACAATCCGCTTTCTGGCAAATTTTCGAGCTGTCCTGTACTTGGAATTGTCGTAACGACGTTCTCATATCCCTTCCCCTCATCAATGTCGAACCGTGCACGTGCCGAGATTTCCCTAAAAACTCTACCCTCTAGAGCAACGATTGTGGCCTCAAAGCGCGGCGTAAATTCATCTTGCAGTTTTCGGCTTTTGCGCTGATCGTTTCCTGCGCAGCTTACTTCCTCGTCGCGCCTATCTAGATAGAATCGCGAGAATTCCGCTATTCCCTCGTCAAGGCTTGCCGCCTCCGCGATGTTTTCTAGGTTTAAGCCCACCTCGCCCACATTAGTGATCGTCGGAGCGAGAAGTCTTAGGGCTAGTCTTCCATTGTTATAGACATGTCGCTCCGGAAGGCACTGCACTTCCACCAGCCGCTCATAGCTGTCGTGTACAACGGTCGCGCGCACGCGAACTTGCGCTGTTCCCTCAAATCTACGATTTACCGATTCAATGCTTATTTCTTTGGGAGCGCCTCCGAACGCTTTGATCCACTCCCGGACAATGGCCGCATTCGTCGTCTCGGGATCGCGATCTAAATCTTCGACGTTATGGAGTGCAGTGACGGTCGTACGATCAACAAGCCGTTGAAACGAGTTACTACTTTCATTGTACAAGATGCTCTTGATGTTGGCGCCCGAGGGTTCTTGAAAGCGTATGTAGTGACGCCCAGCAGGTTCTTCGATCAAATAGAGGTCCGGCGGATTTCGTGTGACTCGTGCCCCGAGGCTCCTCAATCCTTCGAGGGTGAAATCTTCCACTGACATTGATCGATGCGTCGGCGGCAATGTCGGCGCGCGCGGCCCAACATATCCGCGATCTTCGCCGTCGCCCAGCAAATCCTCGATAGTCTCCTTTTCGCGCTCTAACGTATCTATAGCTTCCGCAATGCTGGTTACTTCCAATTCTGCTGCTTTCTTCTCATCTTTTCCCGCAAGAGCAGCGAGCACCAGTTCAAGTAAGCGCTCTTCAAACTTCTCATCCGCATCTTCATCGTCACCAGTCGAGCTCTGAAGAAGCGAATCGATATCGCCGATGGCATGCGAGGCTAACTGCAATTTCTCCATCAAACGACCAACAATGTAGTCCTCAAATGTGCCTCTTAGGGTCAGGTTATAAACGACCACATTGGCATACTCAGAGGCCAGACGCTGAATCCGACCAATGCGCTGCTCGACCACCATCGGATTCCATGGCAAGTCGAAGTTAACAAGTACATTCGCTGCTTGAAGATTGACGCCCTCTGCGCCCGCTTCGGTAGAAACTATAACTCGGTACTCGGGTGGTGTAGATTTAAACCGAGCTATAGTTTTCTGATTTCGTTCGCCCGAATCGCCGTTGATGATCCCAACCTTGAGCCCGTGATTTTCAAGAAAAGTTTGGATCGTGGTCTGCGTCTCTCTCAGAGTTGTAAAAACGACGAGGCGCCACCGCGTGGGATCTTGCTTCTTCAATTGCTCAATCAGCTGCCCAAGCCCGGTCAGCTTTGCTGTCTTCGGCATCATTCGGACGATTGTATCTACGGCCTGAGAAAGACCCGAGGGAATCGTACCGTTTCGCGCCATATTTTTTAGTTGCGCATTAAGTGCTTCAGGGCTGCTCGCGAGCGCCTTCAAAATTGAAATTTGAACGAGCCTGTTTAATGACTGGATCGGCTTAGCAATTGTCTCGATTAATTTAAGCTCTGCGGGTGTCGGATCGACCTGATGGCGCTTGACGATGCGGTCGGGAAAATGAAGCTTCGCGTCACCTCGTCTCACTCGAGACATGTAGCGGTACACGATCGATCTAAATTCCTCGATGGCTTCGGCTTTGAGGTGACGGGCGGTTTCCCGATTGTCGGCAATAAAGCGTCGTGCAAACTGACCTGGGGCTCCAAATGGATTTTGATGGCCACGAGCAACGGTAAGGAGATCGACAAGGGAATAAAGATCCCACAAGCGATTATGGATAGGGGTTGCGGTGAGCATCAACACGAAGCGAAAACGCCGGTCGTTTAATGCTTTGTGGAAACACGTTGCTACTTGCGGAGTATTCTCAACTCCGTAGAGGTTTCTAAGCTTGTGAGCTTCGTCCAGTACCAGCATTTGAAAGCGGTCTTCAGGAATCTTTTCCAAATACAATCGCGCCGAATTATACGTTGTGATTACTGCACCAAACTCCTCGAAATCGGCGGTTATTAAGTCTCGGCCCGTGACGAACTGAGAAGGTATATCGAACTTTGTCGTTAACTCTGCGGCCCATTGCGGGCCGAGGATTTTGGGGCAGACCACAAGTACCTTGGAAACGCGTGACCGAGATGCCAATTCGCTTATTACAAGACCGGCACTAATTGTCTTTCCGAGACCTACGTCGTCCGCGAGAAGAGTCACAGGCAGACGACGGCAAAATGTGATTAAATTTTCGACCTGATGCTGAAAAGGCGTAAAGCGCTCCTTCCATCTGGGCGCGGACTTAAAATCGTCAGGACTTTCAATAACGATCGGATCGGTTAGGTCCCATTCTAGGCCTGCGCGATACAGCCGCATTTCGGCGGGAGACTTTGCCCGCCGAAGGGCTTTTTGATGAAAATCTGAGACTTCCACCATTTCCACGACCCTACGCACTAAATCCGAGGATGCGCCAAGTAGACCTTTCAGGCAAGGCATGGTTGCAATGTCCTAAGGGAGGTTGCAACGCGCGGCAACGCTCTCAAAGGACACTTTCTGTTGGGTTTGGGCACACCAGCGTTGGCGATATGGCCAATCAGCGCTGGCTGAATTGCCCTTTAGTGGCGTTCCTGGATGTGGGTTCGTGCAGTACGCGTTCCACGCGCTCGATCACGGCGGCCGCCGACACATTTTTCATGCAGTCGTGATTGTTCGGGCAGCGGCTGAGTTGGCGCAGATAGCAGGGCGAGCACGGCAGGTCTGCGCGCAGGATTGCGCCGTCGCGCCGATAAGGTCCGGCCCAGACCGGGTCGGTCGGACCGAAGATGCTGACGACGGGGCGGCCAAGCGCGACGGCCAGATGCATCGGCCCGGAATCGTTGGTGACGCAGATGGTCGCGCGGGAAATCAGCGCCGCCAGTTCGCTGAGCGTCGTTTCGCCGGCGAGGTTGATGGCGCCAGGCGCGAGTTTTGCAACGTCGTCGCAAAGCGCGCGCTCGCGCTCCGATCCGATCAGCGTCACGGCGAAGCCGTTCTGCATGAAATGCCGCGCCACCTCGGCAAACGCTTCGCGCCGCCACTCCTTGGTTTCCCAATTCGTGCCCGGCGCCATCACCAGGAGCTTTGTCTTGGCGATGTCGTAGTAGTCCGCAAGCGCTTCGATCCGGGCGCGCGCTTCCTGCGGGATGGGAAATGAGAAATCCGCGGGGCCGTCGTCCAAGCCGAGCATCGGGCCGACACCGAGGTAACGCTCGACCGGATGGATATCGAGCGTCGGCAAAGCAATGAAATCGGTATAGGCGAGCCAGCTGCCTTCGCGCGCGCCCTGCCAGGCGTGCTTGCGCGCTTCAGCGGGGATTTTTCGCGATAGCGTTTTCCAGATATCGGCGCGCGGCTTATCAAAGCCGATGCGCACCGGGGCACCCGAGGTGAAGGCAAAAAAGCCGCTGCGCAATTGGCCCTGCAGATCGACGACGAGATCGTATTCGACGGCGCGCAGTTGCGCGACCAGCCGCGCCGCGGCGGCAAACGGCGCCAAGCGCCACGGCGCCGACCGTTCGTCGCGGGCAAATTCGATGACATTGCTGATCGCTGGATTGTGCTGCAGCAATTCGGCGATGCCCGGTGTCACCAGCCAATCCAATCGCGCCGCAGGATAGCGCCGCCGCAGCTTGTTCAAGACGGGGAACGTGTGCACCACGTCGCCGACCGCCGACAGCTTGATCAGCAGGATCTTGCGAAAGTCGCGGCTGCGGAGATCGTCAAGTTCTTGCTGCACGGTCGCCATGACCCCCTCGGCGTCCGGTTAGCACGCCACGCCGGCTTTTGTTAGGCCTTTGCCCCAATGGCAAGGTAAGCAGTGCCAACGCCGGACTTTTCGACGCCCGACGCTTTCAATCCAACGGAATTTTGACGCCCGTTTTGCGTTCGTGCATGTCCATCCACTTCTGCTCCATGTCGCGGGGCAGCATATAGATTTTGCGGCCCGACTGGTCGCCGTAGCGCGCACAGAGCGCGGCGCGTGAGCGCGTCTAGACTTGTTTGATGCCAGGCGTTACACGCGGCAAGCTGTGCCGTCCGTAACGGCGGTGGGAGAGGAATGAGGGAAGGTCTCAAAATGGCAAACAATAGGAGCCTGCCGACGCGGTCGCTGGGCTCATCCGGGTTGCAGTCGTCCGCAATCGGGCTTGGCTGCATGTCGCTTTCCGGCACCTATGGCACCAGCAATGACGAGGACGGCATTGCCGTCATTCGCGAGGCGCTGGATCGTGGCATCACGTTGCTCGATACGTCGGACGCCTACGGCAACGGCCATAATGAGGAGCTCGTCGGCAAGGCCATCAAGGGTCGGCGCTCCGAGGTGGTTCTGGCGACAAAATTCGGCAACCTCGGCGGTGGCGGCGGCAGGACTGCCGATGGGCGCCCCGAATATGTTCCGGTCGCCTGTGAGGCGAGTCTGAAGCGCCTGGGCGTCGACGTCATCGATCTTTACTACCAGCACCGCATCGACCCGACCGTGCCGATCGAAGATACGGTCGGAGCGATGGCGAAGCTGGTCGAGCAGGGAAAAGTCCGCGCCCTGGGCTTAAGCGAAGCGCGGCCGGAGACAATACGGCGTGCCCACGCCGTGCATCCGATCGCGGTCGTGCAAAACGAGTTCTCGCTGCTTTATCGCGCCGAAGCCGAAGAGACCTTGAAGACCACCCGGCAGCTCAAGATCGGTTTCGTCGCCTATGCGCCGCTCGGGCGCGGCTTGATGACCGGAATAGTCGAGAACCTGACGGGATTGAACGAGGCGGATACGCGCCGCAGGCATCCGCGCTTCGCCGCCGAAAATATCAGGCACAATCTAGCGCTGGCCCGCGGCATCGAGGAAATCGCGCGGGACCATCATTGCACGCTCGGCCAGCTGGCGCTGGCGTGGGTGCTGGCGCAGGGACAAGACATTGTTCCGATTCCAGGTACCAAGAAGAAAGAGCGGCTTCTCGAAAATATCGGCGCGCTTACTGTCGCGCTGACGGCGGATGACCTTGCGCAGATTTCGGACTCGATACCGGTCGGCGCCGCTGCGGGCCTGCGCTATCCGGAAGGCCAGATGAAGAGCCTCTACCTGTGACGCAGCGCTGAGACAGAGTCGCGACAACGGGCCACGTACGGATCGTTGTCGTCAATGAGACTTTGCGACGTTCGCGGCCTTGGCGTCTTGGATGGCCTGCCACACCTTCTGCGGCGTCGCCGGCATTTCGACGTGGCGCACGCCGAAATCCCATAGCGCATCGACGACGGCGTTGATGACCACGGCCAGCGCCGGCACTGTGCCGCCCTCGCCGGCGGGGCGGATGCCGAGCGGGTGAGTGGAGGAGGGTACCTCGCTCAGTTCGGTGATGTAGGACGGCAAGTCGGATGCGCGCGGCATGGCGTAGTCCATGAACGAGCCGGCGAGCATCTGGCCGCTTTCCGGATCGTAGTGCGCGTGTTCCAGCAACGCTTGGCCTATTCCTTGGGCGATGCCGCCGTGGACCTGGCCGTGAATAATGAGTGGGTTGACGGCGCGGCCGACGTCGTCGACGGCGACGTAGGTGATCACCTTGACCGAACCGGTGTCGGGATCGACTTCGACTTCGCAGACATGGGCGCCATAAGGATAGCTGGCCTCGGCGACGGTCTCGTCGCAAGCGGCATATAAAGGCCCGCGCAAATCTTCGGGCAAATCGGCGCGCTCGAGCGCGGCGCGCGCCACCTCGAACAGACCGACCGCGTGGTTGGTGCCCTTCACGGCGAAGCGGCCGTCCTTGAACTCGATATCGGCGGCTGCGGTCTCGAGCAAATGCTCGGCGATCCGCAAGGCTTTCTCGATAATGCCGTCGGTGGATTTCTTGATGACGATCGAGCCGAGCCGCATGCCGCGGCCGGAATGAGCGCCGCCGCCGACGGTGACGCGATCGGTATCGCCGGTGACAAAGCGCACGCTTTCGATCGGCACGCCGAGCCATTCGACGATCAGTTGAGCAAAGCTCGTCTCGTGGCCCTGGCCTTGCGAGGTGACGCCGATGATCAGTTCGACGAAGTTTTCGGGCGAAACGGTAATCTCGGCTTTCTCGCGCGGCACGCCGGTGGAGATATCGACGTAATTGCCGACGCCGATGCCGCGGCACTTGCCGCGCTTTTTTGCCTCGGCGCGGCGGCGCTTAAAACCCTGCCAGTCGCCGAGCTTGAGCGCCAGATCCATGCCGCCGATATAATCGCCGTTGTCGTATTCGACGCCGAACGGATTTTTGTACGGCAATTCCTTTTCGGTCACGAGATTGCGCCGGCGCAAGGTGACGCGGTCATAACCGCATTCGCGCGCGGCGAGATCGATCAGCCGTTCCATGACAAAGATCACCTCGGGGCGTCCGGCGCTGCGATAGGGCCGCGTCGGCGAGGTGTGGCTGAGCGTGGCGCGGGCGCGGAAATACGCCGCCGGCATCCGGTAGATGCTCGACATCATCTGTACGCCCTTCTGCACCATGGCGAAATTGGTGGTGTGGGCGCCAAGATTGCCGAGATTGGAGCCGCGCATCGCGAGGAATTTGCCTTTGTCGTCGAGCGCGAGCTCCGCTTCGACGGCAAGGTCGCGCGCCTGATAATCGCTCAAGAACGACTCGTGGCGCTCGATGATCCATTTCACCGGCCGGCCGAGCTTTTTCGCGGCCCATGCGACCACCGCGAATTCGGCATAGATCATGCCGCGGGTGCCGAAATTGCCGCCGACGTCCTGCATCAGCACGCGGACTTTTTCCGGCGGCACGTCGAGCATGGTGGCGAGATCGTTTTTCAGCCGCACCGCGCCGCCGTTGCCGGCATAGACGGTGTAGCGGCCGCTCTCGGCATCGTAGGCGGCGAGCGCCGCGCGCGGCTCCATCGGCACGCCGGTTATGCGCTGCACCCAGGTCTCGAACCGGGTGATGTGGGCGGCGCGGGCAAAGGCGGCGTCGGTCGCCGCGGCGTCGCCAAGCTCGCCATCGAAGCAGACGTTCGACTGCGCGCCGTCGTGCACCCGCGGCGCATCCTGGCGCGCGGCCGCAATGGTTTCGACCACGGCCGGCAAGATGTCATAATCGATCACGACACGCTCGGCGCCGTCTTTCGCCGCGTGCACGGTTTCAGCGATGACCATGGCCACCGCTTCGCCGACGAAACGCGCCTTGTCGGTCGGCAACGGAAAATGCGGCGCTTCGAACGGCGGCTCGTTGCCTTTGAGGTGCAGCTGGGCCTCCTTCTGATGTGGCGACCACGGCTTGTGCGGAATCGGCTTGAGGCCGTCCGCGGCAAAGTCCGCGCCGGTCAGCACCGCGAGCACGCCCGGTGCGGCCTTGGCTTCGGCGGTCGCGATCGAGCGGATGCGCGCATGGGCATGCGGCGAGCGCACCATGACGGCATAAACCTGGCCCGGCAGATTTTCGTCGGCGGTATAGCGGCCGTTGCCGCGCACAAGGCGCAGATCCTCGCGCCGCCGGACCGGCTGGCCGATGCCGGAGCCGTTTGCCGCCAAGCCTTTTGCCGACAAGTCCATCATGTCCTCTTCATCCGTATTGGATTCATTTGCCGCGTCGCCTCAATTACGTCGGGCAAAGCGGTCGCGATCGTGCGGCCGCGAATAGTCGATCGTGGGGCCCGCCGGGATGATGCCGTTCGAGCCGACCGGGCCGGCCTTGCTGAACACGCCGCGCTTCATGCCGTCGATGTCGCAGACATCCGCGATCCCGGGCGTCTGATAAAGGTCGCGAAGGTAGTTCGACAGGTTTGGATACTCGTTCAGGCGGCGGATGTTGCATTTGTAGCCGACATAGTAGCAGGGATCGAAACGCACCAGGCTCGGAAACAGCCGCCAGTCCGCCTCGGTCTCGGCTTCGCCGCACAGATAGCGCTGCCGGGCTAGCCGCTGCTCGAGGCCGTCCAGCGTCTCGAACAAAAGCTTGACGGAGCCATCGTAAGCCGCTTGCGAGATCGAGTAGCCGCAACCGTTGACGGCGTCGTTCACGCCCTTGAGGACCAGCGCATTCATCGCGTCGATTTCAGAACGAAACGGTGCGGGATAGTAGTCGGGCGTCGGCTGCGCGATGCCTGAAAATGCCGTGTTGAAGATCCGAATGATCTCGGACGACTCGTTGTTGACGACGCGGCGGGTCTTGGCATCCCACAGCGTCGGCACGGTTACGCGCGTCGTGCAGGCCGGATCGGCGATCGTGTAGAGCTCGTGCAGCCAGCGCACGCGAAGATCGGTCCCGGGCACGATGTGGCCGGCTTCGCCGAACGACCAGCCCTGGCCGCCGGGCTCCCCAAAGGTGTTGGTCAGCGTCACGAAGGGTTCGAGTTTCTTCAGCGTGCGCATCAGCGTAGCGCGATGCGCCCAAGGGCAGGCGACGGCGCAGTAAAGGTGATAGCGGCCGGGCTCGGCGGGAAATTCGGCGTCCGGCTCGTTGCCGATAGGATGACGGAAGAGGGAGGGGCGCTTGTAGTAAAGTCCGCTCTCATCGTGATTGGAGAGGATATTTTCGTTGGTCCATTTTCCGTCGGCGAGATGTCCCATTCATCCTCTCCTGCACTCGACCGCAGACCTGTCCGGTGTTTGCATCGGCTGCATGAAAAACCGATCGTGCGGCCTTATTGCATTGGAATGTTAGCTTGCTTGATCACCTTGCCCCACAGCGCGCGCTCGTCGGCAAAGAATTTTGCCGCGTCGGCGCGGCTGCCGGGCGCCAGGTCCATGCCGAGCGCTTTGGTCTTTTCGATGAACGCGGGGTCTTTCAGGCATTCGACCACGTCGCGGTTGATCTTGTCGGCGAGCGCATTGGGCGTCTGCGGCGGCGCCACGATGCCGAAGAAGGTCACCGCGCGATAGCCGGGCACGCCGGCCTCGGCAATGGTCGGCACGTCAGGCAAATCCTTGACGCGCTCGGTGCTGCCGACGGCGATGATCTTTTCCTTTTGCGCCCGGTAGAGCGGCAGGGACGTCGCCAGCATGTCGAACATCATGTTGACATTGCCGGCCAGCACGTCGGCAACGGCCGGGCTCAGGCCTTTGTAGGGGACTTGCAGCAATCTGATGTCGGCGAGCATTTCCAGCTCGATCGTCGCCAATTGCCCGACCGAGCCGACGCCGGGCGTCGCTGCGGTTAGGCTGCCGGGATTGGCTTTGGCGTGGGTGAGCAAGAGCGCCAGGTTCGGCGAGTCAAAACCGTTACTGAGCACCAGCACATAGGGCGAGGTCGCCAGCACCGCGATCGGCACCCATTTCGCCGGGTCATACGACATGTCCTTATACATGTAGGCGTTGGTGGCGATCGGGCCGGGCGAGGCGAGCAAGAGCGTATAGCCGTCGGGGTCGGCGCGGAACACTTCCGCGGCGCCGATATTGCCGCCGGCGCCGCCGATATTCTCGACGATTACGGCTTGCCCCCATTTGCGGCCGAGCTGGTCGGCCAGCACCCGCGCCAACAGATCGGTGCCGCCGCCGGGCGGGTAGGGCACGATCAGCTTGACGACGCGGCTGGGATAATTGGCTTGCGCAAGCGCTGCCGGAATCGCGGCAGCGACGGCGAGCATCGCCGTAAGCGCCATGATTGCAATCCTGATGCCTCGCAACGTTTCCTCCAGCGGTGCTTGCGGGCGCATGTTATGGGAGCCGCCAACCGCGCGCCAGCGGCCGGCCGCCGCGCCCCATGCTGACAAGCAACGGCTGCGGATGTAGACAGGGACAAGGCCAAGCGGAGGAACGCCGTGCTGGCACGGGATGATCGAAACACGCCGGTCGATTGGGTGGCGCGCGCCACGGCGCTGGTGCCGATGATCGCGGCCGCGAGCGATCGCATCGAGGCCGAGCGGCGCATCGTGCCAGAGGTCGTCGCGGCACTGCATGAGGCCGGCCTGTTCCGCATACTGCTGCCGGCTTCGTTCGGCGGCGGCGCGGCCGATGTGCTTGCCTTCAACCAGGTGATCGAGACCATCGCCACCGCCGACGCCTCTACCGCGTGGTGCCTGGCGCAGCAGGTGGCGAGCACGCAGACGGCGAATTATCTCGACCCGAAAGTCGCGCGCGAGATTTTTGCCGGCCCCGACGGTGCCGTCGCTTGGGGCCCGCCGTCGGGAGCCAAGGCGGTTGTTGTCGACGGCGGCTATATGGTCAACGGCAGGTGGCGCTTTGCCAGCGGCAGCGAGCATTGCCCGTGGCTCGGCGGCCATGCGGCGGTGTTCGAGGCGGACGGCAAGCCGCGCTTGGATAAGCAAGGCCGCCCAGTGATGCGCACCATGCTGTTCCGTAAGGACAAGGCGACGTTCTACGACATCTGGCATGTGATCGGGTTGTGCGGCACTGGCAGCAATGCCTATGAGGTGACGGAACTGTTCGTGCCGGAGGCTTACTCGTATTGGCGCGATCTGCCGGCCGACCGCCGCGGCGACGATCCGCTCGGTAACATTCCGCTGCTGACGCTTTACGGCATGGGCTTTTCCGGCGTGGCGCTCGGGCTGGCGCGCGCCTGCCTCGAAGCCTTCATGAAGCTCGCCGAAAAGAAAAAGCCGGCGCCCACCCACGGCGCGCCGGTTCTGTTGCGCGACAATGCAGTGATCCAATCGCGCGTCGCCAAGGCCACGGGCCGGCTGCAGTCGGGGCGCGCTTATCTGCACGAATGCTTGCATGAATTCTGGCAAGCGGCGACCGCCAACCGCGCGCCGAGTCTCGAACAGCGTGCGCAGCTGCGCGTCGCCATCACCGGCTCCATGGATCAGGCGCGCCGTGTCGTCGACTTCGCCTATCACGCCGCCGGTGCCGATGCGATCTTCAACGGCAGTCCGTTCGAGCGCCGTTTTCGCGATATGCACACCGTGACGGCGCAGGGCCAGGCGCATCTTTCCAATTTTGAAGGCGCCGGCCAGGCGCTGTTCGGCATCGAGCCGAGCCAGCGGCTGTAGCCATGGCCGAAAGCGCCAAAAAAACCCTGCGCAAGGAAGACCCGGCGCTGCTGTCCGGCCGCGGCCGCTATGCCGACGATCTGCCGGTGCCGGTCGACACCTTGCACGCCCACGTCGTCCGCTCGCCGCACGCCCATGCTGACATTGTTGCGATCGACGCGAGCGCCGCGCTTGCGCACGACGGCGTTTGGGCGGTCATCACCGGCGAAGATATTCGCAAACTGTCGGAGCCGTTTCTCGCTGCGGTGAAAACGCCGGTGCAGCAATGGGCGCTGGCCGTGGAGCGGGTGCGCTATGTCGGCGAGCCGGTTGCCCTCGTCGTGGCCGAGAGCCGTTACATCGCCGAGGACGCCGCCGAGCTTGTGGCGATCGAATACGCGGCGCTCGAAGCGATCATCGATCCGCGCGCCGCGTGCGAAAAAACCGCGCCGCTCATCCATCCGCAGGCCGAGACCAACGAAATCTCGGTGCGCAAATTTTCCTACGGCGATACCGCGGCCGCTTTCGCCCGTGCCGATCGCCGCATCGCCATGACCACGGAATTCCCGCGGCTATCGTTCACGCCGATCGAATGTTACGTCGTGGTCGCCGAGCACAATCCGGCCAAAGGCAGCTACGATGTGCTGGCGAATTTCCAGGGCCCGTTCAGTATGCATCCGGTAATGGCGCGCGCGCTGCGCGTCGCCGGGCCGAAATTGCGTCTGCGCATCCCGCCGGACTCAGGCGGCAGCTTTGGCATAAAGCTTTCGGTGTTTCCCTATGTGGTGCTGATCGCGCTCGCGGCAAAAATCACCGGCCGTCCGGTGAAATGGGTCGAGGACAGCATCGAGCATCTGGTCGCCGCAAGCTCGGGGCCGAACCGCGTGACCGAAATCGAAGCGGCGATCACCAAGGAGGGCCGCATCCTCGGGCTGAAACTCGATCAGCTCGAGGATTACGGCGCGTTCTTGCGCGCACCGATGCCGGGGCCGCTCTACCGCATGCACGGCGCGGTGACCGGCGCCTATGACATTGCCAATGTCGAGGTGACCAACCGCGTCGTGCTGACCAATAAAATGCCGTCGAGCCTCATTCGCGGTTTTGGCGGGCCACAGCTTTATCTGGCGCTGGAGCGGCTGATGCAGCGCATCGCGGTGGAGCTGGAGCTCGACCCGCTCGATGTCATCCGCCGCAATCTCATTCCGGCGGAGAAATTTCCCTACCACGCGGCGGCGGGCGCGCTTTACGATTCCGGCGATTACCCGCGCGCGGTCGAGAAGGCGGTCGGCAGCGGCCGGCTCGACGCGCTCAAGCGTCGCCGCGACGAAGCTCGCGCTGCCGGGCGCATATACGGCATCGGCTTTGCGGCCATTGTCGAGCCGGCGATGTCGAACATGGGCTATCTCTCGACCTTGATGACCGCGCAGGCCCGTGAAAAAGCCGGGCCGAAGAACGGCGCGGTGTCGATGGCGCGGGTCAATATCGATCCGCTCGGCGCGGTGTCGGTCACCGCCGACGTCACGGTGCAGGGGCAAAGCCATGAGACCGTGCTGGCGGAGATCGTGTCGCGCGAACTCGGATTGAAGTCCGACGACATTGAAGTGGTTTTGGAAATCGACACCGCCAAGGATCAATGGTCGATCGCGGCCGGCACCTATTCCAGCCGTTTTGCCTCGGGGACGGCGGTGGCAGCGCATCTCGCCGCGACACAGATGCGCGACAAGCTCAAGGGTATCGCCGCCAAGCAACTCAATGTGCTGCCGGACGACGTCGAGCTGGCGCAGGGGAAAATCCGCAGCCGCAGCAATCCCGACAACGCGCTGCCGTTCGGCCGGGTCGCCGCGACGTCGCATTGGTCGCCGGTGATGCTGCCCGAGAATATGGCGCCGGCGCTGAGCGAGACCGGAATCTGGTCGCCGCCGGAGCTTGAGCCACCGACCAGCGACGACCGCATCAACACCTCGCTGACTTACGGTTTTGTGTTCGATATGTGCGGCGTCGAGATCGATCCGAAGACTTATCAAGTACGCGTCGACCGCTACGTGACGATGCACGACGCCGGCCGCATCCTCAATCCCACCATCGCCGAGGGCCAGATCCGCGGCGCCTTCGCCCAAGGCATTGCCGCCGCGCTCTACGAGGAATTCACCTATAACGACGAAGGCGCGTTCCTGAGCGGCACCTTCGCCGATTATCTGGTGCCGACGGTGAGCGAAATCCCCGACGTCGAGATTTTGCATTATTCCTCGCCATCGCCGTTCACGCCGCTCGGCGCCAAGGGCCTTGCCGAAGGCAACTGCATGAGCACGCCGGCCTGCATCGCCAACGCTATCGCCGACGCGCTTGGTGTCGCCGACGTGACGCTGCCGGCGACACCGCGGCGCATCCACGCCCTGTTGGCGGTGAGCGGCAAGCCATGAAGCCGCGCAAATGAAACCCAGGTCTTTCGATTACGTGCGCCCGGACACGGTCGAGGAGGCGGTCGCGCTGTTGGCCGAATACGGCGACGATGCGCGCATCCTCGCCGGCGGTCAGTCGCTCGTTCCCATGCTCAATCTGCGGCTGATCGATGCCAGCGTGCTGATCGATATCTCCCGCATCGGCGAACTCGATGTCATCCGCAATTTCAGCGAAGCCGGAGACGTCGAAGACATCGTGGAAGAGACGCAATCTGCCAAAGTGCGAGGCGGGCTGCAGGTCATCGAAAACCCGAAACCGCATGAGAAGGTGGAGATCGGCGCGGCGGTTACGCAGAACAAGTTGATGGCTTGGCCGCAGCTTTCACAAAAGCTACCGTTGCTTGCCGCCGCGCTGCCATTCGTCGGTCATTTCCAGACTCGCAATAAGGGCACGGTCTGCGGCTCTATCGCCCATGCCGATCCCAGTGCCGAACTACCGCTTGCGCTTGCGGTGCTCGAGGGTGAAGTCGTGCTGCGCTCCCAACGGGGAAGCCGCGTGCTTCGCGCCGCACAGTTTCAGAAGGATATGCTCACCACGGCACGCGCTGCTGACGAATTGATCACCGCCGTTCGGTTTTCCGTGACGGTGGGGCAGGGCGTTGCCTTCCGCGAAGTCGCGCGGCGCCACGGCGATTTCGCCATCATCGCCGTTGCCGCCACTGCTACAGGCAAGTGGGTTCATCTGGGTATCGGTGGCCTGACCGGACAACCTGCCGTGTCGGGTTTTAGATCCGATCACACTCACCCCATGCCCGATTGGTTCGAGACGTTGCTGGGACAGATCGAAGGCTACGATGATCTGCACGCCTCGGCGGCGATGCGTCGCGATCTGTGCAGGAATCTCGCTCCCGATGTGATCGCGGAGGCCATCCGATGCGCCGCGTGAACAAAAGCGAAAAAGTGCGCATCGCGCTGATGCTCAACGGCCGCAAGCTCGCGGCCGAAGCCGAGTCGCGCATGCTGCTCAGCGATTTCCTTCGCCAAGGGCTCGGCGCCACCGGCACCCATGTCGGCTGCGAGCACGGCATCTGCGGCGCCTGCACCGTGCTGATCGACGGTGTCGCCACGCGCTCGTGCCTGACGCTTGCGGTACAGGCCGAAAACCGCGAGGTGCGCACCGTGGAATCGCTCGCCGCGCCCGACGGCAAGCTCAACACTCTGCAACAGGCGTTCCGCAACAATCACGCCTTGCAATGCGGCTTCTGCACGCCGGGCATTCTGATGTCGTTCACCGATTTCCTCGCCCGCAACCCCCATCCGTCGGAAGCCGAAATCCGCGAAGTCTTGAGCGGCCACCTCTGCCGCTGCACCGGCTACGCCGGCATCGTCGCCGCCATAAAAGAAGTGGCTGGCACGGACTAAACCCTCCCCCTTGTGGGGAGGGTAGGGTGGGGGTCGGGAGGCGACGCTCGGCGAAGACACCCGAAGAAAACCCTCAACGATCTCGCACACCTCCCGACCCCCACCCCAACCCCTCCCCACAAGGGGGAGGGGCTAAAAGGCGGCGCCCGTGACGCTTGGCGCGGGTCTTGCTATGTCAGCAGTCAGGGATCGGACGTCAGGAATCAGGCCCCTGATTTCTGATCCCTGAACCCTGATCCCTGGAATCTGACCATGGCAGACATCATCGACAGGCTCGAAGAGCGCCGCGAAAGCGCCCGCGCGGGCGGCGGCCAGACGCGCATCGACGCCCAGCATAAGCGCGGGAAACTGACGGCGCGCGAGCGGGTCGAACTCTTGATGGACCGCGACTCGTTCCAGGAGCTCGACATGTTCGTCGAGCACCGTTCCACCGATTTCGGCATGGAGAAGTCGCACATCGCCGGCGACGGCGTCGTCACCGGCTGGGGCACCGTGAACGGCCGCACCGTCTTCACCTTCGCCAAGGATTTCACCGTATTCGGCGGCTCGTTGTCGGAGACGCACGCGCAGAAGATCATCAAAATCCAGGACATGGCGATGCGCGCCCGCGCCCCGATCGTCGGCCTGTTCGATGCCGGCGGCGCCCGCATCCAGGAAGGCGTGGCGGCGCTCGGCGGCTACGGCGAGGTGTTCAAGCGCAACGTCATCGCCTCGGGCGTCATCCCGCAGATTTCGGTGATCATGGGCCCGTGCGCCGGCGGCGACGTCTATTCGCCGGCGATGACCGATTTCATCTTCATGGTGCGCGACACCAGCTACATGTTCGTCACCGGGCCCGACGTGGTCAAAACCGTGACCAACGAGATCGTCACCGCCGAAGAGCTCGGCGGCGCATCCGTGCACGCCACCAAATCCTCGATCGCCGATGGCGCGTATGACAACGACGTGGAATGTCTCTTACAGATGCGCCGGCTGCTCGATTTCCTGCCGGCGAATTTTTCCGCCGGCGCCCCCGAATGGCCGTCGTTCGACGATGCCGAACGCACCGACCCGTCGCTGGATACGCTCATACCCGACAATCCCAACAAGCCCTACGACATCAAGGAACTGATCCTCAAAGTTTTGGACGAGGGCGATTTCTTCGAACTGTCCGAAGCCTTCGCCCGCAACATCGTCATTGGGCTCGGCCGCATCGCCGGCCGCACCGTGGGCGTCGTCGCCAATCAGCCGATGGTGCTGGCCGGCGTGCTCGACAGCGATGCCAGCCGCAAAGCGGCGCGCTTCGTGCGTTTTTGCGACGCCTTCAACATCCCGATCGTCACCTTCGTCGACGTGCCGGGTTTTTTGCCCGGCACCGCGCAGGAATACGGCGGCCTGATCAAGCACGGCGCCAAGCTGTTGTTCGCCTATTCGCAGGCCACTGTCCCGCTCGTCACCGTGATCACGCGTAAAGCGTTCGGTGGCGCCTACGACGTGATGGCCTCAAAGCACATCGGCGGCGACGTCAACTACGCCTGGCCGACCGCGCAGATCGCGGTGATGGGCGCCAAGGGCGCGGTCGAAATCATCTTCCGCGCCGACATCGGCGACGCCGAAAAAATCGCCGCGCGCACCAAGGAATACGAGGAGCGTTTCCTCTCCCCCTTCATCGCCGCCGAGCGCGGCTACATCGACGACGTGATCATGCCGCAGGCAACGCGGCCGCGCATCGCCCGTGCGCTCGCGATGTTGCGCGGGAAGACGGTGGAGATGCCGGTGAGGAAGCACGATAATTTGCCGGTGTGAGCATGTCTTGGGATAAGCCGCTTCTGGGCGCATTGCGTGTTGATTGGGAACTTGCTGGGCAACTCGCTCTTGATGAAACTGGTAAGGTCTGTTTCCCTAAAGTTCCCGCTAAAGCTGGGGTCTATCAATTTCGCATCGAAAGGTCTGGAGGACGTCTAGGACGCTACGTCGGCGAAAGCGATAATCTCACTCGGCGCTTCGGTAATTACCGAAATCCAGGGCCGACACAAAAGACGAGTCTTAGGGTGAATGCGCTCCTCAAAGAATTACTCACGCTGGGTGAACTTATTAGAGTCGCTATAGTGACAGATCGCGCTTGGATTTTACAGAATAACCGGGAGATTTTGGCTGATCTCCGAGAAAGAAATGTGAGACGCATGTTCGAAAATTTTGTCTTGGTCATGGGTAAAGCTCATGAGATCGAGGACATCAACAAGTAATCGATATCGAATGCCGCCTAGTCTTGCGCAGGCCGTATACGCGGATAGGAGCTTGCTGATGGAACGCCTAGGCGGGTGGCAAGGCGATCGTAAAGCCATGCGACTTTTTCCCACTCCTTATCAGCTAATGGGCTTCTAATTTTTTTCTTAAGCGTATTCAGCAGAACCGTCAGTGCGACGTATCCTGGAATTACTTTGAGAGACTTCGTATTCGGTAAGAGGCCGGCTTCAACATACAGTTTTTGAGTTTCTGATCTGCCTTCCGAGCGCTCGAACCAAAGTTCCAGGAATTTTGGTGTAAATGGATCGAGGAAACGGATCCCGTCCTCTAAAAAATCAAAACCAGAAATCTTTCCAATCTGTGCAACATCATCATCAATAACAATTCGGGGAACCCTAGCAACCGTACTTTCTAATTCGTATGCTCGATTAAGTGCTGGGCCAAAGACCGCCTCATCATCGTGGTAAATTTCGCCCACGGCAATACCTCCTCGCAGCAGAAATCCAAGGGACAGTGTCATCACTTGGATGGTCGCCATCTCGCGAAGGAAATATGGCGTGTTATTTTGGTCGGGTGGTGTTGAGATGACAACGTTGTCTGAAAAAGTTGTTACATTAACTGGAGCCATGACCGGGAGCCGCAATAACCTTGAATATTGGATAACTATTCGTCGCAGCCGCCCAATTTTTTCTGGGTCTGTGCCAGCGTTTACAATCTCGCTTCGCCATCCCAAAATGTCGAAGAATGCAACTACTCTGCGATCGTAAGTCGGATTGCGGAGGAAGTCGCGCTGCCGGTCGGATAATTCGTCTGATTGTATTAGGCTCATTATGCTGTCCCATTTGCGCTATCGTATGTGACGTGGCGGGCGGGGACCAATCCGCGCCTAACTTGCCCTCGGTCGAAGGTGTAGATGGTCGGGACAAGCCGCAATCGCGACCGGGTCGCCATCCGATAACATCTACTGGATAGCCACTAGCGAAGGAGAAGCAAAGTGCCTGAACAATTGGGATTGAGGTTACAGATCGCGACGGCGCCTACTGACGACCTCTCTCGCCGCCGTCTCGTCACCGGCGCCGCCGTAGTCGCCGCCCTCGGCGGCGCAACCGCCGAGGCGCTGGCGCAAGGGGCGCCGGGCGGTGCGGCGGGAAACTTGCGCTTTCTCAATCCGCCGACCAGTTTCAAGAATCCGGGCTTCAATCACGTGGTCGAGGCGATCGGGCCGGGGCGCATCGTCTACATTGCCGGCCAGCAGGGCCGCGACATCGACAACAAGATCGTCGGCGCGCCGGGCGATTTCCGGGCGCAGGCGGAGCAGGCGTTCCTCAACATCAAGGGGGCTCTCGGCGCGGCTGGCGGCGGCTTCGAGCATGTCGTCAAACTCTGCCATTATTACATCGACCTACAGGCGCACTACCGGATGATGCGCGATATTCGGCTCAAATATTTCGATCCGTCGCGCATGCCGGCCTCGACCATGATCCAGGTCGGCGCGTTGACCGACGAGAAAGCGATCTACGAGGTCGATGTGGTGGCCGTGCTGCCGCCGGCGTGAGGGCGGCGCTTTCGCGCGTACCGGCTGACGTCCGTGTCGTCCGAAGGATTCGCCTCTCTCTGCCGGGAAAGCTAATGTGGTGTAATTTGCCGGTTTAGATATGCCACGATCGGGTCTCATCAACACGTTCTTTGTCATGACTGTTTCGGTCATGGCTATTTTGCTCTCTCCTCCGGCGCGCGCCCAGGACGGGTTGCGGCCGCCGGTCGGTGGCGTCATCACGCCTGCCGACGCCATGATTTTCTATCTGGCGCGCGGCCCGGAAGGGGCTTGCGGACCGGATTGCTCGGAATGGATCGCGGCCGAAGGCGTCGTTGAATGGGATACGTTCAAGCGGCTGTTTGCCTTCGCGGCGCGCCTCGGTGAACGCAAAGTCCCCGTCATTTTGAACGTCTGGGGCGAAAGCGATCTCAAAGTCGCGATGTCGTTGGGCAAGATCATTCGCGATCGCGGGCTCGATGTGAGCGCCGGCAAGACGGTTGTTGCGGGATGCGTCGACGCGACGGAAGCCGCCTGCATTGCGCTCAAGCGCAGCGGCAAATCGCTGGATGCCGCGATCGATGTCTCGGCCGTCCAATGCGATTTCGCTTGCGTGCTGATCCTGGCGGGCGGCGTGCACCGCACGCTTCCGGCCGACGCCAAGGTCGTCATCGGTCCGACGCACATCCGCGACCGGCTTGCCCCAAACGTATCCGAGGAGCACCAGAAAGGATTACAGGCGTTTTACGGCGATCAATACCGGCTCTACCTGAAGCAAATGGGCGTGGCTACGGATGCCGTCGGCATGATCGAGCAAAATTCGGCGACCGGCCGCGCGACGCAGGTTTTGCGCGCCGACCGGCTGCGGCTTGGCATGGTCACCGCGCCTGCGCCATGAGCGACGCGCTCGCCTGCGACGTTGGGAGGCTTAAAATGCGTATTTGGGCGACCGCCATGGCTGGCGGAATTTTCTTGGCGCTGTGTGGCAACGCAGCGCGAAGCGATACCGACGAATGTCGGGAAGCCCTGAACCACTACCAGTCGGCCCGGAGCGACGTTTCCAGCGCGCTGCGCCAATACGGACGGTGCGTGTCCGACAGTAAAGGTCACGACGACTGCGCTTCCGAATTCTCGACGTTGCATTCCGCGCAGAACGACTTTGAATCCGCGGTGTCGGAGTATCAAGATAAATGCTCCGATTGATGCGCGGGATGGCTTGAGCGCGCGGGATCGTCGCACCAAAGGGTAAGGCCAGCCCGCATGTTTATAACGACGAGGCGGACGTCGATCGCTTTATCGAGGTATTTCGCAAGTATGCAAATGATATGTAATAGACGTCTAAACTGCGTGGGCTTCGCTTATGCTCAGCCCACCCTACAAAGCGCCTCACATTCGGCGTATGATCCCCGCATAAATAATGGGAGGAAACGCCATGCTTAGAAAATCCATCATCATCGCCATAGCCGCGCTCGCCGTCGGCGGCGTCGCGGTCGCGCAGCAGATGGCGCCGCCGCCGGGCGCGCAGACGGCGGGTCTCAAGCGCACCGTGCTGCAGAAATTCGACGTGCCGGCCGGCGATCGTGAAACGGTGACGGCGCTCATCGAGATCCCGCCGAATATGGATGTCGCCCGTCACACGCATCCCGGCCCGGAGGTGGATTACGTCATCGAAGGCGAGGTGAATTTGGTGATCGAGGGTCAGCCGCCAAAGACCTACAAGGCCGGCGAAAGCTTCGCTATCCCGCAAGGCACAGTCCATGGCGGACGCAGCGGTCCGAATGGTACAAAACTGCTCGGCTCCTATATCGTCGAGAAAGGCAAGCCGCTGGCAACGCCGGCGCCATAACGGCGGAGATCATGCGAATATCAACTTTTGCGATCGCGCTGGCGTCCATTGCGCTGCTCTTGGCCGCCGGCGCACCCGTTAACGCGCAGGAGACTTTTCCCTCGCGTCCCATCACGCTGATCGTGCCATTCCCGCCGGGCGGCTCGACCGACGTCGCCGGGCGCATTGTGGCCGACAAGATGGGGGCTTTTCTCGGCCAGCCGGTCATCGTCGAGAATGTCGGCGGCGCCGGCGGCTCGATCGGGGTCGGGCGGCTCGCGCGCGCCACGCCCGACGGCTACACCATCGACATCGGCCAGTGGGACACCCATGTCGGCAGCATCATCTACAATCTCAACTACGATTTGCAGACGGATTTTGAGCCGATCGGGCTGATCTCGAACAATCCGCAGCTTCTGGTCGCCACCAAGGCGCTGCCGGCGGACGACCTCAAGGCGCTGGTTGCCTGGATGAAGGCGCATCCCGGCGACGCCAAATTCGTCAACCAGAACGCGGCGGCGCAGGTGAGCGGGCTTTTGCTCGAAAAACTCACCGATACCAAGGTACTGTTCATTCCCTATCGCGGCGCCGGCCCCGCCATGACCGATCTGCTCTCCGGGCAGGTCGACCTTCTGGTCGCGCAAGGCGCCGTGACGCTGCCGCAGATACGCTCCGGCGCCATCAAGGCGATCGTGAACATGTCGCCGCACCGCTCCGGCGCGATCCCGGACATCCCGACCTCCGACGAAGCTGGCGTGCCCGGACTCTATATGTCGGGATGGTTCGGCCTGTTCGCGCCCAAGGGGACGCCGCGTGCCGTCATCGCCAGGCTCAACGATGCGATGGTGGCGGCGCTCGCCGATCCGAAAGTTCGCATGCGGTTCGCCGAGCTCGGGCTCGATATCGCCCCGCGGGTGCAGCAGACCCCGGCGGGGCTTGCCGCGTTCCACAAGGGCGAGATCGAAAAGTGGTGGCCGATCATCAAGGCCGCCGGCATCAGGGGCGAATAACGTAGCCCGGATGGAGCGAAGCGAAATCCGGGAGCGGTCGAGCGGGGATCCCGGATTACGCTTACGCTCCATCCAGGCTACGACACGGAGAAACGAAATGCCCAAAGCCTATTTCATGGTGCGCTCGGTGGTCGAGGAACCGCTGCGGCAGAAATTCGATCATTGGTATTCGACCCACCATCTGCCGATGGCGCTTGCCGAATTCAAGGCTGAGAAATGCTGGCGCTTCTGGAGCGCGGCAGACGCCGGCGTGCACTACGCGGCCTATCAGTTTCCCGACATGGCGCGGCTCGATGCGGCGCTCAAGTCCGACGGTTTCAAGGGGTTGGTCGCCGATTTCGACCAGGCCTGGCCGAGCGGCGTCACGCGCACGCGCGATATGGTGAATTTGGTCGAAGAACGCAGCGCGCAATGACGCGATGTCGGTTGCGGGACCGCGTTATGATTGCGGACTAGACTTAATCGCGCTAAGTTCACGCCGTGACGTGAGGGAAGCAGCGATGGGTTCTTTGAGCCGCTGCATTTTGCAGCTCTGTGTGAGTGCCGCGTTGCTTGCGGCACCGGCGCTGTGGGCAGCGCAAGCTCACGCCCAGGATGCGCCAAAGCCGGCGCAGCAAAACAGCGGCTCCCAGCAGGCTCCCAGCACGAAATCGCTGTCCAACACCGCTCCCAAGGCGATCCTCGTCGATCCCTGCAAAGCCAAAAACCCACCGTCGTATTGTGGCAAACACTGATCGCAAACGCCATTCCGAGAGACTGGGCACGGTGCTGTCCTATCTTGTCTCGATGACGACGATTCTCGGAATTCCTGTGGCGCTGTACGGGTATCTTTCCGCCCAGCAATCCAGCCGCGTGGATAGGACCTTCGAATTTTACAAGGACTTCCGCGCTGCCGAGTTGCAAGACGATGTCAATTTGCTGGTCGAGAAGTTCAACGCGAAGGCCGATGAGGTCAGTAAGTTTCTGGCGAATAACGACGAGGCCGGTCTCACGGAGCTGGAAAAGACTATTCTGCAGGACACCAAAGCCAATGCGGCGCTGTCCCGCGTCGTCGTGTTCTACGATGCGGTCGGGCCGTGCGTCGCGCATTCATTGTGCGACGCCGATGCTACGGTTGCCTTGCTCAAGTTTCAGGCCCAGCAAATGGTTTCGGCGTATGGCGCATACGTGGTCAGCCAACAACAGCCGCAATCGCCCTTCGGTAGCGGCATCTTCATCGTCAATGGCCTGACGGTGCCGGCAAAATCATGGTCGTGGCCATGGTCGGCGCGGAGCACGAATTAGCGTTTGGAACGGATTGACGTCGCAGCATCCGCGGTGCCGCGCGACGTCCCCTCACCGCCAGCCGCCGCCGCCGTTCACATAGACCGTGTCCGCGGTCATGAACGCGCAGGCGTCCGAGCACATGAACAGCACCAGTTCGCCGATCTCTTCCGGCTCGCCGAAGCGCTTCATCGGTACGTCTTCCAGGAATCGCTGCACCAGCTCGGGCGAAGATTGCGCCGCGTCCTGGAACGGCGTCTGGATCGGTCCGGGCGAGATCGACAGCGCGCGGATGCCTTGGGTGGCGAATTCGCGCGCCACGCCCATGGTCATCGACACCACCGCGCCCTTGGCCGCGGCGTAGTGGACCGAGGAGCCGGGACCGCCGCGGCGATGCGCCATGCTCGCCATGTTGACGATGACGCCTTCCTTATTCTTGAGCATGTGCGGCAGCACCGCCTGCATGCCGTAGAGCGTGCCGTTGACGTTAAGATCGAAAGTCTTTTGCAAGAGCGCGTCGTCGATCTCCAAGAACTTGGCGCGGCGGATCGCGGCACCAGCCGAGTTGAACAGGAAATGCACGCGGCCGAAGGCCGAGATGGCGCGGGTCACCATGGCGTCGACCTGGGCGCGGGAGGTGACGTCGACCTTCAGCGCCAGCGCCTGGCTGCCCGCGCCGTTGACCTGTTCGGCAGTGTCTTTCGCGCTCGTTTCGTTGATGTCGGCGCACACCACATTGGCGTGCTCGCGGGCGAAGATCTGCGCCGTGGCACGGCCGATGCCGCTGCCGGCGCCGGTGATGATGATGGTCTTGCCGGCGAAATAGTCGGGTGTCTTCGGCATGGTCGCACTCGCTCGGTTTGTTGCCGAACCGAGTGTGCCTTGTCGGCGCGCCGACTACAATTGGGGCTTAGAGCATGCTCCCGAAAAGTGGATACCGGTTTTCGGATAAGATCATGCGCAAACCAAGATTCTAGACCATGATCCAATTCAGTTGAATTGGATCATGGTCTAGGCCGCGAGCAGGCGGGCCGAGCGCAGTTGCAACAACGCCGTCTTCTCCGCCACCGCCGCGACATGGCTCGGTGCGATGGCGCAGGCGGTGGCGCCGTGAACGACGGCGTTGCGCAGATAAGGCGGCTTTTCGCACCACAGATACTCGAAGATGTGGCCGCTGGTTCGGTGGGCGAGGCGGATGGTGCTGCCCTCGATCGCCACATCGAAGTTCGGCGCGGTGCTGTGCATTTTGAGATTGGGCGAACGCAGGCCGAAGGCGCAATGCAGCACCTGGTCGACGTCCGGCGAATTGAACGGCTTGTGCAGAAACGCGCAAGCGCCGCCGCCGAGCGCCTCGCTTTCGGCGGTCGCGTTATGTTCGGACGAGATCATCACGATTTTCAGCGACGGTTGGATGAGGGCGAGCCGTTTCATGGTGGCGATGCCGCTCAGGCCGGGCATGTTGCAATCGAGGAACACCACGTCGAATTGCGTGCGGCGCGCCAGCGTCACCGCCGTTTCGCCGTCGCCGGCCTCGGCGATCTCGCAATTGAACACGCTGTCGCGCAATATCTTCTGGACGATCTGGCGCACCGACGACGAATCGTCGACGATCAGCACCTTGGTGGGCGATGAAATGCGGACATAAGTCGTCATGATTGCGAGCGCATCGTCGAGCGCGAACGGCTTGAACAGGAATTCATAGGCCCGCAGCTTGATCGCCATGTCGACCGCCTCGGAGGCCGGCGGGCTCGACATCAGCGTCACGAAGGTCTTTACGCCGAGCTTGCGCGCCGACCAGAACGCCTCGGTGCCTGAGAGCTCCGGCATATGCACGTCGATGAAGGCGAGATCGATGTTGGAGCCGTTCAGGAGCGTGAGGCAGTCGCGTCCATTATCGGTCGTGCTGAGCCGGAGCGGAAGTTTTGACATCCGCGCCGCTTCGGTCAGAAGTTGCACCGTTACGTGGGAGTCGTCGGCAATGAGCATGGTGATCGGGCGCGGCATGCGCGTCTCCTTGGTCCCGCCAGCGGTGAGGGTGATGCCGTTCTGCGCCCGCCGTGAAACCGCATTCTGCCTTGGCCCAATGGGTATCGGGTTAACCGGTTCACCGGCATTTGCAATCCTGATTTCCGGGCGGTGATCGAAGCGCCACAAAATCGATTCAAATCGCCGCGCGTCTGGGTTATCAGGGGTCGTGTCGGGCGATGCTTTTCTCGCAAAACGGGAAAGGGCGGCGGGTGACGGTGCAGCAAAGCCGCCAAGAAAAACGCCAAGAAAACTGCCAAGAAAATCGCAGGAAAAAAAATGCCACGTACGTTTGAAGACCTTGCCATCTTTTCGGCGCCCGCCGTCTTTGTCGTGTTGTGGGCGTCGGGATTCATCGGCGCCAAATTCGGCCTGGCCTATGCGGAGCCGATGACGTTTCTGTCGCTGCGCATGATCGCGGTCGTGCTGCTGCTCGGCGTCGTCATCATGCTCACCCGGCCGAAATGGCCGGACCGCGCCGGCATATTGCATAGCGCCGTGACCGGCGCCCTGGTGCACGGCTGCTATCTCGGCGGCGTGTTCGCCGCGATCGAGAACGGGCTGTCCGCCGGCCTGATCGCGCTCGTCGTCAGCCTGCAGCCGGTGCTGACGTCGACACTGGCCAATCGCTGGCTCGGCGAACGGGTGTTGCCGCGGCAATGGCTCGGCCTGTTGCTCGGCGTCGCCGGCGTTTATCTGATCGTGCACGAGAAGATGGCGACCGGCGAGACGACACCGTTGGCTTGGCTGTTCGCCATCGTGGCGCTCCTCGGCATCACCGTCGGCACGCTGTACCAGAAGCGGTTCGGCGGCGGCATCGACTGGCGGCCGGCTTTGAGCGTGCAATATGCCAGCGCCGGGGTCATGTTCATGCTGGCGGCGCTACTCTTCGAGACGCGCGTGGTGCACTGGACGCCGCAGTTCCTGTTCGCGCTCGGCTGGCTCGTTCTCGTGCTGTCGTTCGGCGCGATATGGCTGCTTTATTTCCTGATCCGCCGTGCCGCGGCGACCCGCGTCGTCAGCCTGTTCTACCTGACCCCGCCGGTGACGGCGCTGATGGCGTGGCTCCTGTTCGATGAGCGCCTTGCGCCGTTGGCGCTCTTCGGCATGGCAATCTGCGTCGTCGGCGTGTTCCTGGTCAATTGGCGCCTCGATGGTGCGAAGGCTTAAGCCCCGTTAATGTGCCGCCGAAGCGCGGTCCATCATAGGAGACAGTGTCATGAGCGCACCCGGCCCGATCGAATATCGCGATGCCATACCGGACGTCCGCGCCGTGTTCGACGACATCAAGCGCACCCGCCGCGTCGAGGACGTGAACAATTTCTGGAAATACCTGGCGCACGATCCGGCGTCGCTCAAGCGCACCTGGGAGAGCATCAAGGAGATCATGACGCCGGGCGCGCTCGATGCGGTGACCAAGGAGATGATCTACCTCGCGGTGAGCGTGACCAATGGCTGCGGCTATTGCGTCGCCAGCCACGGCGCCGCGGCCCGCAAGGCCGGCATGACCGAAGCGATGTTCGGCGAGTTGATGGCCGTGGTCGGGATGGCGAACGAGACCAACCGGCTCTCTAATGGGTACCGCGTACCGATCGATCCGGCGTTCGAGAAGTAACGCGCCGCCAGACCCGAAATCTCGAATTTCAAGAAAATGCGAGGCAAATGCCGGCGAGCCTTTTAGCGCCGCCGCAATTGCCGCCTGTTACGCATTGCGCCCGAGGGGCTGTCGCCACGCGCGACCGCAACACAGAAGGTCGTGCGCATGAACGCGTTGAAGCTCAAACGCTTGCCGTCCGTGGAGGAGCGCCGCCGGTCGCGGCGCCGCGAGATCAACCGGGTGGCAAAGATCCAGTTCGGCAGCGGCACCTTGCCGCGCGATTGCCTGATCACCGATATTTCCGACGGCGGCGTGCGGCTGCATGTCGAGGGTTTTGATGTGGCCGACGATTTCATCCTGCTCCTGACCGGCGACGACATCGGCGCCAAGGAGCGCATCTACCGGGTGGTCTGGCGCCTCGGCTACGAAATCGGCGCCAAATTCGTCGGCCACGTGCGGCGCACCGGCATTGCCGCGACGGGCTGAGGCCTGGCCCCAAGAACTAAGCCCAAGACTTAACCGTTGGCATCTTTGCCGCGCGTGCAGTAAAGCAGGGGGCCCAACAGAGCCCACGCTTTACTTTGCATGCCGCACCCGCCAGCCCGCGACATCGTCGTCGTCCACAGCTCCGATCTGCACGTCGACCACGATTACACCGCGCGCCTGCACGGCGGCGACGGCACCGCGGGGCTCGGTTGCGTGCTCGATGCGGCGCGTAGTCTTTCGGCCGACGTGGTGCTGCTCGCCGGCGATACCTTCGACAGCCATCGCGTGCCGCAAAACCTGATCGAGCAGGCGGCCGCGGTGATCGGCGCCGCGGCGCTGCCTGTGGTCATCCTGCCCGGCAATCACGATCCGGCCATCGCCACCGCGATCTATCGCGACGGCCTGCTTAAGACAGTGAAAAACCTGCACGTCATCGGCGTCACCCACGACGACGCTGTGGCTTTTCCGGATCTGTCGCTGGAAGTCTGGGGCCGGGCGCACCGTGACTACGACGACATGATTCCGTTCGAAACGGTGCGCGCGCGCCAAACCCGCTGGCTGATCGCCATGGCGCACGGCCATTACGAGCCAAAACCCGATCGCAGCATCGGCCCGCGGCCGTCCTGGCTGATCGGCGACGACGAAATCGCCGCGACCGCCGCCGATTACGTGGCGCTCGGCCATTGGAATCGCGCCGTGCGCGTCGGCAACGGTGTGGTGCCGGCCTATTATTCCGGCTCGCCGGAATATGCCGGCACGATCAATGTCGTGCGCTTGAGCGACACAGGCGGCGTGACGGTGACGCGCGCGCCGCTCGACATCGCGCGCGAGGTTACGGACTGACGCGAAACGGCCCCGGCAGCGAGCCGGGGCCGTTGTAGTTGGCAGCTTTGGCAGCTTTGGCGAAGTTTTTTATTTTTTATCGGGCAGCCGGCGAGTTCGGGGTCGGCGTGACCGGCGCCGGCGTGGCTGCGGGCGGCGCAGGATTGGCTGGCGGCGCCATGGTGAGCGGCGGCGCCATGCGTGTCGCAGCAGGCGGCGTCACGTCATTCGACGCCGTGTTGGTGCCCGATTGGCCGGGCTCGTGGCCGATACCAAAGGCGACCGCCAATACCACGACAATGAACACGGCCGCGGCAATCCATCCCCACGTCGCATTCATGGCGCGCGCGTCGGGATCATAGGCTGGTTCGCGCCGCAACGGATCGTTGCGGTAGTCGTAATCCGAGTTCCGATAGTCCGACATGAAGGGCCTCCGTCTATCCATCGTCCGGTCAGTGACAACGAAAGGCCGATGGTGGGGTTCCTGGATCGGCACGCGGGGCATGGCACCTAAGCGGGCGGGGCATGGCAGGAACCGGCTGAGTTCCGGCTGCCGCGATAGACCGCAAGATTCTTGCTGCGGCGGATCGGCGTGGATGACAGAGTGTCGACCGCGATGGGTGCGCGATAAGCATCCGCGCGCGGGAGGAGAACACCGTGGCCGACAAAACCCCTATTGCATCGCAACGTATTCTTGCGCTCGGGACTGTGCTGCTCGCGGCCGTCTGGAGCCTGAGCTTAATCGCCACGGTCAACGGGCAATCGCCGCCCGGCCCTCTACCAGGAACTTGGAGCATGAAAGCGCCGTTGCCGGCGCCGCGCGCTGAAGTCGCCGCAGCAGCGTTCGACGGCAAGCTGCACGCGATCGGCGGATCGGTGAGCGGAACCGCCGGCCCCTATCACGACGAATACGACCCGGCGACCGATTCATGGCGCCCCCGCGCGCCGCTGCCCGAGGGACGCGATCATCTCGGCGTGGCGATGGCGGCGGACAAAATCTACGCCTTCGGCGGTTTCGTCGGCTCGGTGCATAAGGGCGCCGGCACCGGCGCCTTCGAATACGATCCGAAAGCCGACAGCTGGCGCGTGCTGCCGCCGATGAAGGGACCGCGCGGCTCGGTCGGCGCAGCTACGGTAGACGGCAAGATTCACGTCATCGGCGGCCGCGGTCTCGACGGCGTCGTGGTGGCGACCCACGAAGTTTTCGACCCGCAATCGAGCCAATGGAGCGAAGCGGCACCGCTGCCGACGCCGCGCGATCATCTGGTCGTCATCGCGGTGGATGGCAAAATTCACGTCATCGGCGGCCGCTTCAAGGGACCGGTCGACCGCACCGGGCTGCACGAGGTGTACGATCCGGCGACCGACAAATGGACGTCGGCGGCGCCGCTGCCGACGCCGCGCAGCGGCCTTGCCGGTGCCTACTATCACGGCATGATCCTGGTGCTCGGCGGCGAGCTGCCGCCCGATCACACATTTCCGGAGAACGAAGGTTTTGATGCGAAAACCGATCGCTGGACGGCGCTGGCGCCAATGCCGCACGGCCGGCACGGTTTCGGCGGCGCCGCGATCGGCGACAACGTTTATTTCGTCGGCGGCGCGCTCGATCCGGGCGGCGGCGGCATCACCGATCAGCTGATCATGTTTCACTTGCCGTAGCGCTGTGCGGTGATCCACGGATCAAGGACATGCTTTTTCCAGGGTGATGCACTAATGTGCGGCTGCCGCGCTCGTAGCTCAGCTGGATAGAGCACCAGACTTCGAATCTGGGGGTCGGGGGTTCGAATCCCTCCGAGCGCGCCAGCACTTAGCCGGCGTTTCGGAATATGACCGGGGTGAGCGGCGCTGCCTTCCTGCCTCAAAGGCACGCATTCACAAACGGCTCTGACTTCGCGAGAGGTCGGGGCCTTTGTGATTTTGCGCATTTCACACAAGTCTTGCTAAGGTCCGACTAGTCTGACGAGGATAGCCTCGCTAATTCCGTCGAAAGACAAAGTGCTGTATGTCGTCCCTACCGCCGATATTGCTCAATTTCGGAACAGTCAACAAAAAGTAGAAAAGTGGTATTGGATGGATGAATTGAAAAATGAACAAATGAGCATCAAGGAATGGGTGGTGACGCTTCCGCTCATCGGCGCTGCTTTAGCGATAACGTACGATGTCGGATTTTTCTATGGGATCGGGATTTCGTATTTCACTTTGTTTTCGCTATCCGAGCATATTTTGTTCGCACTTCAAGCGATACCGATTGCGTTTGTGGCGGCCTTAATGATTCCTAGCGGTGCACTAAGTTTCAGAATGGGAAAGGAGGCCGTAGACAAGGAAACGCCGCCCATTCCGCCGGGTACTCCCGATATCGAAACACTGCGAGGCATTCAAGAGAAGGTGCGCGCGTTTCATCGAAAATCCCAACGCGGCCTAATGCTTTTCTCCATCCTTTTTATTGCTTCGGGTCTCGTTGCGCTGATCGTAAAGCAGTATTTCTTTGGCGCCACTATCATGGTCTTGGGGCTAAGTGGGTTGGCGGCCTATTGGCTCCCGCCAATCGTACTTCGCGGCTATTATTTTGTGTTGTGGTATACGGCAGTATTCATGGTCATGAGTTTCTTTCTCGGGTTCCAGGCAGCGCGTGGAACGCTCGAAGGCACGAAGCCCGCTAATACTATAAACACCGCATCGATGGGAGAATTGCACGGGATACTAATTCGCAGCGGCGAGCGGGGAGTGCTATTTTACGACCCCGGTGCAAAGGCAGTTAGATTTCTCGTCTGGGGCGACATAAAAAGCCTGCAGTCCGCGAACTAAAGGCGCATTGGCTGTAGCAAATGAGTAAGAAATCCAAAAAATCGCCTGTCTATAGCGGCGGCCACCAAGCGGGGGAACGGATATTTTGGAGTTTTATCGCCCTGTTCCTGTTGAGTGTTGTGGTGGCTATCCTCCGAAAGCATTTTGGATAAGCACCCTTTGTAGTTAGCGCAACGTCACCCGGCCGTTATATGGTCCGGACGAGCCATGCGCCGCCCTTGATTGCCAAACTGGCAACGGCGTCCTAGACCCGGGACGCGGGCGCGATGGACCTCGCGGAAAACCAATAAGCGCGGTCTGGGATGGACGAGCTCACCGGCAAGAAAGAGGCGGATGCGCGCGGTGCTTCGCTCGCCGCGCCGGCCACGCCCGCCGATCTCAAGCGCATGGTGGGCCGCACCGATGACGTGCCGCGCGGCATCGTGTTGATGATCGTCGCCACCATCCTGTTCGCGGGCGCGTCTGCCGCCAGCAAATGGCTGGTCGGCATCTATCCGGTTGGCGAAACTCTGTTCATCCGCTCGCTGGCTTCGCTGATCACCGGCGCCGCCATGATCCTGCCGATGTCCGGTCTGTCGGTGTATGCGACGCAACGGCCGCGCGATCATATTTTGCGCGGCATGTCGCAGTCGGTCTCGCAACTCTCGCTGCTGCTGGCCTTCAGCCTGATGCCGCTTGCCGGCGCCGTGGCCATCAATTTCTCCTCGCCGCTGTTTGCCGCTTTGGTGTCGATCGTGTGGCTCCGGGAGCGCGCCGGGCCCGCGCGGTGGGCCGCGTTGCTCATCGGCTTTGTCGGCGTGCTGATCGTGACCAATCCGGGCGCCAATTCGCTCACGCTGGGCGCGCTGTTCGCGCTGGTCAATGCCATCATGTACGGCAGCGTCACGGTCGCGGTGCGCGGCATGACGCGTACGGAATCGGCCAATACGCTGGTGATCTGGCAATTGACCGTGCTGGCGTTCTTTCACAGTTTTTTGCTGTTTTTCGGCTGGCGCTGGCCGACACTGCTGGACGCCGCGCTGTTGTTCGGCACCGGCTTCACCAATGCGGTCGGGCAGTGGTTCTGGACCAAAGCGCTGCATTTGGCGCCGGCCGCAGCGGTGACGCCGTTCTATTATCTGATGCTGGTGTGGTCGTTGATCATCGGATTTCTGGTCTGGGGCGACGTTCCGACGTTAAGCCTTCTGGTCGGCTCGGCGATCGTCGTGGCGACCGGGCTATTCCTGTTTCTGCGCGAAGCGCGGCTGCAGCGGCGGCCAAGTCGCCGCTAAACAGGTCCTCACTGAATCAGTTTCGCGATCCGGTCGACGATCGGTTTCGGCGTGGCGTAGGTCTTCTTGACCAGCGCTTCGAGTTGCTCGCCGTCCGACGGATCGAGCGCGAGATGATAGTTGTTGGTCTCAGCGATGAAATCGGGATCCTTCATGGTAGCCGCGAAGGCGTCCTGCACCATCTTCAGCCGGTCCGCCGGCAGGCCGGGCGGCGCGATGTACGGACGGCCGATGCCTTGCCCGGCGTAGAGGAATTCGATCGCCTGCTTGTCTTCGGGCCGCTGCGCGAGGTCGACCACGAACGGCACGTTTTTCAGCTCCGGATTCGGCTTGATGCCGCCCTGGAAGAGGATCGAGATCGTGCCGTTCGCAATCCAGTCCGGCCGTCGGTTCTTGACGCTGTCGAGGCTTTCGCAGATGCCCTCCACCTCGCCACGCTCCATGGCGAGGAAGACGTCGGCCGACGACGGATAGCCGCCGACGATCTTGAACTTGGTGCCGAGAATGGCGTTGAGCGCCAGCGGATAGGAATGCGTGCCGGTGCCCGGCCCGTTGTCGCCGACCACCAGCTGCTTTTTGGTCAAATCGTCGAAGGTCTTCACTTCGGCGGTGTGATAGGCGATGCAGATATTGGTCTCGATCGCCGGCGTGCCGAGCCAGGAGAATTTGGTGGCGTCGAACTGTGCGCCGGGCGCGCCGGTCAGCGGCCCGAGCACGGCGTCGCGCGCGATCGCCGCCATCGCAGTGCCGTCCTTCGGCGCCACGTTGTAGATGAAGTTGGCGGCGCGATAGCTGCCGGCGCCTTGGAAATTCTCCGGCGTCACGGTCGGATGGCCGGGCAGATGGGCGCCGATATGGCGGGCGATCACGCGCGCCCACAGGTCGTAACCGCCGCCAGGGCCGAAGCCGATATACATGGTCACCGTCTTGCCGGCGAACGCCCCCGGCGTCTGCGCGGCGGCGGAAAAGGCGAGGAAGGCGGCGATGAGCGCCACCGGCACAATTGCGCGATAGAATCGGACGCGACAATTTCGCATGACATGGCCGCGCATTGCGATCCTCCCTGGACGGGGCGCTTCTGCTAGGAACGTTGCGACACCGCCGGTTCGGTAATCTAGCGGGGATCGGGGAGACGTGAAGCCGTGACAGCGCCGCATCGTATCGGATGGCATATCGCCCTGGTTGTCCTCGCCGTGGTCGCGGGCGCGTCGCTCGCCGCGGCCCAGCAATATCCCTCCCGCGCCATTCGCCTGATCGTGCCGTTCGCGCCGGGCGGCGCGCCGGACATCGTCGCGCGCATCATCGCCGGCGCGGTCGAAAAGCCGCTCGGCCAGTCCGTGATCGTCGAGAACCGCACCGGCGCCAACGGCATCGTCGGCATGCAGGTGGTCGCGGCCGCCGATCCCGACGGTTACACGTTGTTGAACGTGCCGCCGGCCTTCGTGGTCAATCCGAGCGTCTACAAAACGCTGCCGTTCGATATTTTCCGCGACTTTGCCCCGATCGCCAATATCGGCATCAGCGACGGCTATCTGGTGATGGTGCGCCCGGGCCTGCCGGTGCACTCCATCGCCGAGCTGATCGATTATGCCAAAACCCATCATCTGTTCTACGGCTCGGCCGGCGTCGGCAACACGCTGCATCTGGCGGCGGCGTTGTTTTGCGCCAAGGCCGGCATCGAGATGGAGCACGTGCCGTTTCGCGGCGCAGCTCCGATCATGACCGCGCTGCTGGCCGGCACGGTCGATCTGACATTCGCTTCGCCGACCGCGGCGAATTTCGTCACCAGCGGCCAGTTGCGCGCCATCGGATTTACAGGGAAGAAGCCGCTGCCAGAATTGCCGGACGTACGGCCGATCAGGGATACGCTGCCGAGTTTCGACATCGAAGGCTCCTGGGAGGGCTGGCTGGCACCGGCAAAGACGTCGCCGGATATCGTTGCAAAAATCAACGCAGCGATCCGCGCCGTGTTGAAGGAACCCACCGTCGGCGACGCCATCGTCCGGGCCGGCTATGAACCGACCGACATGTCGCCCGCCGAGTTCGCGGCTTTCCTGCGCGCCGAGGCCGAGCGTTACGCGCAAGCGGTCAAAGCGGCGAAAATCGAGCCACAATAATAACGCGCGGCCACGCGGCACGGTGCCGCGCGTTCCGCCGCCCCCTTCCGCGTAGCCGCCTAAGTCCTGTAGCCTCGGGCGCGCTCGGGAGCGCCGCTGGGGGCATCGCCATGAGATTTCGCCGCCGGAATTTTCTGCGCCTCGCCGCAGGCGCAGCCGCTTTGCCCGTCATGCCGCGCTTGGCGCGCGCGGACACCTACCCGTCGCGCCCGGTGCACATCCTGTGCGGCTTTGCGCCCGGCGGCGCCGCCGATACCGTGGCGCGGCTGACGGCGGAATGGCTATCGGAGCAGCTCGGCCAGCAATTCGTCGTCGATAATCGCCCCGGCGCCGGCACCAACCTCGCCACCGAGGCGGTGGCGCAATCGACGCCCGACGGCTACACGCTGCTTCTGGTCACCGGCGCCAACGCCATCAATGCCACGCTTTATCAGCATCTCAATTTCGATTTCCTGCGCGACACGGCGGCGGTCGCCGGCGTCATTCGTGTGCCGCAAGTGATGGTGGTGAATCCGCAAGTGCCGGCCAAAACCGTTCTGGAGTTCATCGCCTATGCCAAGGCCAATCCGGGCAAGATCAACATGGGCTCGGGCGGCGTCGGCTCGACGCTGCATGTGGCCGGCGAATTGTTCAAGATGATGGCCGGCGTCAATCTGGTGCACGTGCCGTACCGCGGCGACGCTCCGGCGCTGGTCGATCTCATGGGCGGACAGATCCAAATCATGTTCGACCTGACGGCGGCGGCGCTGCCGTTCATCAAGGCCGGAAAAATTCGCGGGGTGGCGGTGACGTCGGCGACCCGTACGCCGTCGCTGCCGGACCTGCCGCCGATCGGCGAATTCCTGCCGGGCTACGAGGCGACATCGTTCGAAGGCATCGCCGCGCCGAAGACCACGCCGGTCGACATCGTCGAAAAGCTCAACAAAGCGATCAATGCGGGCTTTACCGATCCAAAATTCAAGGCGGCATTGGCCAACCTGGGCGGTGAGGGCATGCCGGGCACGCCCGCCGACTTCACAAAAGTCATCGCCGATGAAACCGAGAAATGGGGCAAGGTGGTCAAGTTCGCAGGCCTCAAGGCCGAGTGATTGATCGGACTGCATTAACTTCACCGAAGAGGAACATCATGAAATTTCCGCGCCGCCGCTTTTTGCAATTGACCGGTGCTGCCGCGTTTGCGCCTTTGGCGCGCGCGGCACGCGCGGAGACCTATCCGTCCCGCGTCGTAAAGCTCATCGTCGGTTTTCCGCCCGGCGGCGGCGCCGATTTGGCGGCCCGTATCGTCGTCAATGGCTTGTCGGATATTTGGGGCCAGCAGGTCATCGTCGAGAATCGGCCCGGTGCCGGAGCGAGGCTTGCACTCGACGCCGTCGCCCACGCCCAGCCCGACGGCTATACGTTGCTGCTCGCGCCGGGTTCGCCCCAGGTGCAAGCCTTTCTGTTCTCGACGCTGACATTCAACCCAGCGGTCGACTTCGCGCCGGTGTCCTTGGTCGGGACCTATCCGGACATCATCGCCGTCGGGAATAATTCGAATTTCAAAACTCTTCAGGACTTCATCGCCTACGCCAAGGCCAATCCCGGCAAGGTCAGCTGGGCTTCGCCGGGTGTCGGCACGGTGCCGCATCTCGCCGGCGAGTTGTTCAAGCACATGACCCACCTCGAAATGACCCACGTGCCTTATCGCGGCATGACCGATGGCCTGATGACCGACCTCATGACCGGCCGGCTCGATCTCATGTTCAATACCACCGGTTCGCTATTGCAGCCGGTGCGCTCGAAACAGTTGCGCGGCCTCGCGGTGACGACCGCGCAACGCTTCCCCGACGCGCCGGAACTGCCGACGGTCGCGGAATCGGGCGTGCCCGGCTACGACGTGTCGTCCTGGTATGGGCTCTACCTGCCGGCGAAAACGCCGCCCGACATCATCAAGAAAATAAACGCCGACATGGTCACGATGTTGGGCCAACCGGCGGTCAAGGAAAAGTATGCGCCGCTCGGCGTGCTGGCCCATGGCTCAACGCCGGCAGAGCTTGCCGCCATGAATGCCGCCGACGCCGTGCTGTGGGAGCCGATCATCAAGGAAGCCAATATCAAGGTGGAGTAGGGGACGTTGGCCGAAGAACGCACCAAGTTTGCGCGTCGGCATTTTTTGCATCTGGCGGCGGGCGCCGCGATGGCGCCGGCACTGCCGTATATCGCACGCGCGGAAACCTATCCGTCGCGGCCGGTGCGCCTCATCATCGGTTATCTGCCCGGTGGCTCCGCCGACATGACCGCGCGGCTGTTCGGGCAATGGCTCTCCGATCGGCTCGGCCAGCAATTCGTCGTCGAGAGCCGAGCCGGCGCCAGCACCAATATCGCCACCGAAGCCGTGGTGCGCGCCGCGCCGGACGGCTACACGCTGCTGCTGGCGTCGCCGGCGAACGCCACCAATGCCGCGCTCTACGACAAGCTGAATTTCGAGTTTTTGCGCGATGTCGAGCCGATCGCCGGCCAAATCCGCTTTGCCGACGTGGTGGTGGTCAATCCGTCGCTGCCGGTCAAGACCATCCCCGAGCTGATAGCCTATGCCAAGGCTAATCCCGGCGCGCTCAACTTTGCGTCCTCCGGTGTCGGCTCGACGCTGCACGTCGCCGGCGAGCTGTTCAAGATGATGGCCGGCGTCAACATCGTGCACGTGCCGTATCGCGGCGGCGCGCCGGCTATGCTCGACCTGATCGCCGGCCGTGCCCAGGTCATGTTCGACAACGTGCCGACCTCGCTGCCATACATCAGGGATGGCAAGATCAGGCCGCTGGCGGTGACCGCGGCAGCGCGCGTCGACGTCCTGCCGGATCTGCCGCTCGTCGCCGACTACGTGCCGGGCTACGAGGCCAGCGCATGGTACGGCATCGTCGGGCCGAAAGGCACGCCCGCCGAGGTCGTGGAAAAGCTCAACCGCGAGGTCAACGCCATCCTGGCCGAACCCGATAAAAAGAAGCGGCTGGCCGAGCTCGGCGCCTCGTTACTTCCTGGCTCGCCGGCCGACTTCGGCAAGCTCGTCGCCGACGAGACCGAAAAATGGGGCAAGGTGATCCGCTTCGCCGGCATCAAGGTTGAATAGCGTCAACGAGGTGCTCGTCGAATTGAAGACGAGGCCCGGAGGCCTCGTCAACATAGTGGTGAACCCGGATCGCTAGTCGAAACTAGATGCCGCGATTCCAGAAATCGTAATAGCGCTCGATGTTCATCGGCAGGAAGTTTTTGTAATTCGGCCAGGCGGAATATTTCGGCAGCGAAATATCCTTCACCGCGTCGTCGTAGGATTTGCCTTGGTCAACTTCCTGCTTCACCGCGGCGGAGAGGTCCTGCAGATAAGCGAGCTGGTCGCGGGCGTTGTCCTTGGTGCCGGTCTGCTTGCCGCCCGGGCCGGGATGGCCGGGGATGAGCGTTTCCCAGTCCATCGCGATCACCTTTTCCAGCCCGTCCTCGATGTCGGGGATGTAAGTGTCGGCCATTTCGCGGAACTGCACGCCCTGGATCGGGATCCAATCGACGGTGAAGATGATCTTCTCCTTGGGTAGCCGCATCACCAGGGTCGAATCGGAATGGTTCTTGCCGAGATAGAGCAGTTCGAGCGTGGTGCCGCCCAGCGTGATGACTTTCTTGTCGTCGACCACCTGGTCGGGCACGACGACATCGGCGGGCTTGAGCGCCTGGATGCGCGCCTTGGCGTTGCGTTGCGCCACGAAGGTCGCGCCGAGGTCTTTGAACGGCTGACCGCCGGCGCTGTGGTCGAAGTGGCTGTGGCTGTAGATGACATATTTGATCGGCGCCTTGGTCACCGCCTGGATGGCGTCGATATAGGGTTTTGCCGGCCGGCGCAGGCTGATCGGATCGGTGGCGATCACGCCCGCCGGCGTGACGATGAACATCGCCTGATGGCCGACATAGCGGAAGATGTAGACGTTATCGGCGACCTTGGTGGTTGCGGTTGGCGGCGGTGGCGTAGGCGCTGCGGCCGGCGCGGGGGCCTGCGCTGGCGCTTGTTGTTGCGCCTGCGCAACGAGCGCGCTGGCAATCAAGGCGGCAGCTACGCCGGCGTAATGAAGCCGCATCATGGTCGTTCTCCCTGCATGGTTGGATAAATTTCCCGCTGCGCCGTAGAACACCGGATACCCGGTAAATCTTCCGTGCCGCCGTACAAAATGAATCGGGCTTTGGCTTGCGCCGCAGCCGCTAGCGCCGTCAAGCAGCCTTCGGCTCGGCGTCGAGCCGTGCCACCCAACCTTCGAGGCCCGGCTTCGCCGACGGATAGCGTGTCAGCACTGCCGGGTCGTGACCAGGCACGACGTGGCGCGGCGCGCTGGCGAGTTTCTTCAGCGTCTCATAGCCCTCGACCACTTCCTCGACATTGTAGACCAGCGGAAAGACCCGGCCGCCGTCGATATGGGTATAGAGGTGCGAAGCGTCGGCGGCGAGCACGATGTAGCCGAGCCGGGTTTTCACCCGCACCGACTGGAGGCCTTTGGAATGGCCGCCGATGTGGTGCACGCTGACGCCCGGCACGATCTGATCCTCGCCGTCGTGGAACGCGCAGCGGCCGGTGAAGACCTTGCGCACCATGGCAATGACGTCCTCGACCTCGAACGGCAGCCGCAGCGCCCGATGGCACATGCAGCGTCCGGTGGCGTAGGCCATTTCTCGGTCCTGCAAGTGATAACGCGCCTGCGGAAACAGATCGTAGTTGCCGCAATGGTCGTAATGCAGATGGCTGATGATGACGTCCTTGACACTATCAGGCGCGATGCCGAGCGCCGCGAGCCCCTCGCGCACCGGCTTGATCATCTCGCGCTGGCGCTTTTTGCCCATCGCCTCGTCAAAGCCGGTATCGACCACGATGGTGCCTGACGGTCCCACGATCGCCCAGACGAAAAAGTCGAGCGGCTGCAGCACGTCATGCGGATCGCCGTCGATGTAATTGGCCGACGCCGGGCGGGAGTGACGGCCGTAGCGGATGGCATAGACCTCGTGAACGTCGTCGCTCATGGCAATCCTCCCGTTGTGTCCTCGCCGGCAGCAATCCTTTCTTGCGGCTTTCGCCAAATCAAGGGCATTGCGGCGGCTGAGCGTGCCATGCCGCGGTCGAAAGCTCAAAAGAACAACGAATTTTTTGCAGCCGGTTAACCCAACACCTTAATCCGACGTTCGGGGTCCATCGGCCACAATGGCGCGAAGGTGTTGAGGGGCCGGCATTGATGGGCCCTATGTTTGGCAATTTTCGCCGCCTATTCGCGCGGCATGACAGTGCAGCGACAGGGTCTGGACCGGCGGCAGGAGCCGTCATTCGGACGATTCCGCTGCGTCGGCTTTGGTGGGCCGCGATCCTTCTGCTCGGCGTTTCGGCCAGTGCCGTCGTTTGGACGATTTGGCAGCTGCGCACCGACGCCATCAGTACTGCCGTCTCCGAAACCGGAAACATCGCGTCGGTTCTCGCCGTCCAGTTGTCGCGCTCGCTCAAATCGATCGACACCGCGCTGATCGAGATCAAACAGTCGGCGGAGCGGCATGACATCGATTCTCCCGCCGACTTTCAGGTCGCGATCGACCGTCGTGAATTCCAGGAATTGATGACGAAGTACCTTGCTCAACTGCCGCAGGTTTTCAGTATCGCGATTGCCGATAGGGAAGGGCAGATCGTCATCTCGACGGCCGGTTGGACGGCCACACGTTTCAACGTCGCCAGCCGCGATTTCTTTTGGAAGGCGCGTGATCGGCGGGACGGCCAGCTGACAGCCTCGATCCCGGCCATCAACCGGATCAACGACAAGCAGACCATCGTCTTTACCCGGCGCCTCGAGGACTCCAAGGGCAACTTTGTCGGCATCGTCCTTGCCGGCGTCAACACCAAGTATTTCGAGGATATCTATGGCGCCATCCAATCGGTCCATAGCTTGCTGTTCACGCTGCTCGATCCGGACGGAATCATTCTATTCCGCCATCCGGACGGCGCTGACGCGGCGGGAAAGGCGCTTTCGAACAAGGCCATCTGGCTCGACGCTGTGGCGAAAGGCGACGCGGGCTTTCGCATTGTCGGCCAATCGGACGGCAATACGCGCTACGTGTCGGTCCGCAAGGTGCCGGAATATCCGCTGATCGTCGACATTTCGGTCACGGAGGCTACAGCTCTCGCCAGCTGGCAGCAGCGCGCGGCGGCGATCGGTCTGGGCAGCGCGATATTCCTGTTGCTCTCGGTCTATCTGCTGCGGGCGATGAGCAGGCAAGTTCGCCTGCTGAGCAATTCCGAAGCTTCGCTGGCGCAGAAGTCGCAGCAGCTTGACGCCGCGCTCAACAACATGTCGCAAGGCGTGGCGATGTTCGACGGCCGGCAGCGGCTGATCATCAGCAATACGCAACTCGCCAAAATATATCGCCTGACGCCCGAGCAGACCAAACCCGGGACTTCATTTCGCGCCATCCTGGAAGAACGGGCAGCCGTGGGCAGCGTGCCGCGGGACGTACCGAATTTCGTCACCGACAGCCTCGACCAGGTGTCCAGGGTGGGGCTGTCCCACTCGCTCTACGAATTGCGCGACGGGCGCACCGTTGCCGTCAGCCTGCAAGCGATGGACGGCGGCGGCTGGGTTTCGATTCACCAGGACATCACGGCGCAAAGACGTACCGAAGCCGAGCTCGAGCGTCTGGCGCGCCACGACGTTTTGACCGGCCTCGCCCAACGCTCGCTGTTTACCGAAAAAGTCGGCGCGGCGCTGGCGCGGATGCGGCGCCATGGCGAGGCGTTCTCGGTGCTGATGCTCGACCTCGACCGCTTCAAGACCGTCAACGACTCGTTCGGCCACCCGGCCGGCGACGCGCTGTTACGGGAAACCGCCCGACGGTTGCTCAACACCACCCGCGAGGTCGATTGCGTGGCGAGGTTCGGCGGCGACGAGTTTGCCGTGCTGCAGGCGCCCTGCAAGGATCAGAAAGCCGGCGCGATCGCGCTGGCGGATCGCATCCTCGCGGCCGTCACCGAGCCTTATGACTTTAACGGCCGCAAGCTCATCCTCGAAACCAGCATCGGCATCGCGCTGGCGCCGCACGATGGCGACGACGTCGACGCGCTGGTCAAGCACGCCGATCTCGCGCTCTACCGGGCGAAAACCGAGGGGCGCAACCGATACTGTTTCTTCACTCCCGCCATGGAAGCGGAGGCGCGCAACCGCCGCGAGCTCGAGGACGACATGCGCGAGGCGCTGCCGCGCCACGAGTTCGAGCTGCACTATCAAACCATCGTCGATCTCGAAAGCCGGCAGTATTGCGGTGCCGAGGCGTTGGTGCGCTGGCGTCATCCGGGACGCGGTGTCGTGCTGCCCGATCGATTCATCCCGGTCGCCGAGGACAGCGGACTGATCGTTCCGCTTGGCGAGTGGATCCTCAGGCAAGCCTGCGCCGACGCAGTCAAATGGCCGTCGCGCTTCAAGGTAGCGGTCAATCTGTCGCCGGCCCAGTTCAAGCACGGCGATCTGTTGGGCTTTCTCAAGTCGGCGCTCGCCGACTCTGGCCTGCCGCCGGAGCGGCTGGAGCTTGAGATCACCGAGACGGTTCTGTTGGAAAACAACGCGAAAAATCTCGCCATTTTGCGCGCCATCAAAAACCTCGGCGTTGCCATCGTGCTCGACGATTTCGGCACCGGTTACTCGTCCATGACGTATTTGCAGATGTTCCCGTTCGATCGGATCAAGATCGATCGAAGCTTCATCCAAAACATGACGCATCATGCGGCTGATGCCGCGATTGTGTGTGCGGTCGCCGGCCTCGGGCGCAATCTCGGCATTGCCACGGTTGCCGAAGGCGTCGAGACGGAGGAGCAGCTCATCGCCTTGCGCGCCGCCGGCTGTCAATTGGCGCAAGGCTATTTGTTCAGCCGTCCCGTCCCGGCATTCGAACTTGCCTTCGACCACCCCATGGCGCTCCGGCAAGACCCGCGGGCCGCCTGACCATGGTCAGGCGCCGTCAGGCGATGCGATAACGGGCGATGATGGCTTCGTCGACGTCTATTCCCAATCCGGGCCCTTGCGGCACCTTCATGTGGCCGTCTTGTGCCGTGATCGCGTCTCCCAAGGGCGTCGCTTCGAGCTCGCAATAGAATCTCTCGCACAGGGCGTCGGGAAGCCGCGCGGCGATGACGTGGAGCGTTGCGATCAGGCCGGGGCCGAAATAGGGCGAATGCGGCATGACGCGTAGGCCGTGCTCTTGCGCCACCGCGATCGCCTTGCCCATGGCGATGATGCCGCCGATCTTGGTGACGCTCGGCTGGAAAATATCGAGCGCACCAAGTTCAATGGCGAAGCGCGCCTCGGCGGCGTGGCCGATATTTTCGCCCGCCGCGATGGTGACGCCGGTGTCGCGGCGGATGCGCGCCATGGTGTCGTAATCGTCGACCGGATCGACCGGCTCTTCGAGCCAGGCAAGGTCGTAGACTTTGAGCTTATGCGCCATCGCGATGGCCTCATCGGGCGCCCAGGCGCAATTGGTGTCGACCATGAGCGCGATGTCCGGGCCGGCAGCCTCGCGGCCGGGGGCCACGGTCTCGACCAGGTGCTCGTGCAGCTTGATCGCGGTGTAGCCGCGCTCGATGGCCTCCTCGGTATAGCGGGCGACCAGATCGGGCTTGCCGTAGCGCAACAGGCTCGCGTAGGTCGGAATGCGATCCCGGGTAGCCCCGCCGAGTAGGCGATGGATCGGCGTGTTCTGCGCCTTGCCGGCAATGTCCCACAGCGCGATGTCGATGCCGGCAAGCGCGAAACTGACGGGGCCATGCCGCCCCATGGCGTGCAGCTTGCGCTGCAAGTCGGCCATGAACGAGGGCACGTCGGTGAATTCGCGCCCCACGCACAGCGGCGCGACGACGCGTAAAATCGCCTCCCGCGTCAGCGCCGAAGCGGCAAAGCCGAACGCCTCGCCCCAGCCGGTAATGCCGGCATCGGTGTCGATGCGGACGAACAATGTCTCCATGTGCGTCCATGGCCCGGACGGTCGCATCGGCTTCGGCCCGCCGTGCTCATAGGGCACGGCGATGAGAATGGGTTCGACGCGGGTGATCTTCACGTTTTCCTCCTGGCTTCCGGGCCTCAGGGACATTAGACAGCAAGCCGACGCCCCGCACAGCGTGATTCCGCAATGGCTCCTTCACGACCCGCAGAGCCACCCCGAGTGGCCTCGTTGCTGACGCAAGGATTGGCACTGCATCAAGCCGGGCGATTGGCCGAGGCGGAAAGAATTTATAGCCAAATCCTTGCTCTTGATCCGGATCAGTTCGACGCCCGGCATCTGCTCGGCTTCATATTTCATCAACGCGGCGATTCTGCGCAGGCGGTCCATCACATCGACCTGGCGCTGCAGAAAGATCCCGACAACATTCTGGCGCTGAACAATCGTGGTATCGCGCTCAATGCGCTTAAGCGGCTCGACGAGGCGCTGGCGAGTTACGACCGCGCCATCGTCGCGCGGCCGGATTTTGTCGAGGCGTTGATCAATCGCGGCAATACGCTGCAGGAATTGAGACGGTTCGACGAGTCGCTGACAAGCTTCGACCGCGCGGTCGCGGTGCGGCCCGATCACGCTGAGGCCCATTATAATCGGGCCAATACGCTGCACGCGCTCAAGCAGTTCGACGAGGCGCTGGCGAGCTTCGACCGCGCGTTGGCGCTGCGGCCGAACTACGTGGAGGCGCTGATCAATCGCGGCGTCACGCTTCACGCACTCGCGCGTTTCGAGGATGCGCTGGCGAGCTACGATGCGGCGGTCGCGCTGTGGCCGGACGGTGACGCGGCATTCGCCAATCGCGGCATGACGCTGCACGCGCTCAAGCGGTTCGACGAGGCGCTGGCGAGCTTCGACCGCGCGTTGGCGCTGCGGCCGGACAATGCCGCGGCGCTCGCCAGCCGTGGTTTTACGCTTCATGTACTGCGGCGGTTCGACGAGGCGCTGGCAAACTACGATCGCGCGCTGGCTCTGCAACTGGATAATGCTGAAATCCACTCCAACCGCAGCGTGACGCTTTTTGAATTGAAACGATTTGCCGAGGCGCTGGCGAGCGGCGACCGGGCGCTGGCGCTGCGGCCCGATTATCCCGAGGCGCATTTAAACCGCGGCAACGCCTTGAGCGTGCTGAAGCGCTTCGACGAGGCACTGGCAGATTATGATCGCGCGCTGGCGTTGCGGCCGGACAATGCCGATGCGCACACCAGCCGCGGCGTTACCTTCCATATGCTCAAGCGTTTCGACGATGCGCTGCAATGTTACGGGCGCGCACTTGCGGCGCGGCCGGATTTCGCCGAGGCACACTACAATGAGGGTTTGTGCAGGCTCCTGACCGGCGATTTCGATCGCGGCTGGAGGAAGCACGAATGGTGGAGGGAAACCGCACAGCTCAAGCACGCCAGCTGGAATTTCGCACAGCCGCGATTAACCGGATCGCAGGAGATCGCCGGCAAGACCATTCTGCTTCATGCTGAGCAAGGTTTTGGCGACACCATTCAATTCTGCCGCTACGCAGCACGGATCGCAGCGTTGGGCGGCCGCGCGATCCTTGAGGTGCAAAGGCCGCTGCACGATCTGATGCAGACGCTTCCTGGCGCGGCGCAGATCATGTCGAGAGGCGATCCTTTGCCGGATTTCGATATGCATTGCCCAATGCTCGGCCTGCCGTTGGCGTTCGGCACCGGGCTCGCGACGATACCGTGCGAGATGCCCTATCTGAGCGCATCCGCCCAGGCGGTGGCGAACTGGAGCGCGCGGCTGCCGCCGAAAACGCGTCCGCGAATAGGCTTGGCCTGGTCCGGGCGGCCGGAGCACAACAACGATCAAAATCGATCGATCGATCTGGCCTCCTTTTTATCGCCGCTGGAGGGGATCGACGCGACACTCGTCAGCTTGCAGCGCGACGTTCGCACCGCGGATGCAATCGTTTTGAAGGCACGAAGCGACGTCATTCATTTCGGCGAAGAGCTAAAAGATTTCTCCGACACCGCGGCGCTGGCCACCAACCTGGATCTGGTCATCGCAGTCGATACCAGCGTCGCCCATCTCGCCGGGGCGCTGGCCAAACCGGTCTGGGTACTGCTGCCGTTCGTCCCCGACTGGCGCTGGCTGCTCGATCGTGACGACACCCCTTGGTACCCGACGGCGCGGCTGTTTCGGCAGGACGACGGCCGTCAATGGGACAGTGCTTTTGGCCACCTGCGCGCCGCTTTGGACGACTTTTTGCACCGACACTGACCGCTAACTCGCCTAAATATGATGGTCTTTTCAATAGCTTAGGAGAAAAGCACGTATTTGTGCTTGGGGTCACATCCCAAACGCCTCCAAACGCGTTGATTAGCTGCAAGAACACTTGGGAGAGCGTGATGAATCATTCGATTTACAGTGCCGACCGCCGGACCCATTTGAAGATTGTCGTGGTCGGCCTTTTGTGCGCCACTTTGGTCGCCGCCATTGGTACGTTCGCTCACGTCAGCGACGTCGATCTCGGCACGACGCAGCTCGTCAAGGCCGGCCAGCCCACGACCGTGACCGGACGGTTGCCCGACATCCGCTAACGTCAGTTTGTATCGTCAACGTCAGAGAGGGAGGCACGAGTCATGCCCCCACATGTCACCGAGCATTCAAGTTCCTCACGTTATGACGGAATCGAGATCATGACGATCGGCCTCGGCGTCTTGCTGGTCGTCGCTATCGCCTGCGTGTTCGGAGTTTGATGTTGCGACACGGCGCTAGCCGTCGCGTCGCAACCCATCAGCTCTAGACCATGATCCAATTCAGTTGAATTGAATCATGGTCTAGGTTTTTTCTTTGAGAATGATCTTATCCGAAAACCGGTTTCCACTTTTCGGGATCATGCTCTAATACACCACGACGCTGCGGATGCTCTTGCCCTCGTGCATCAGGCCGAACGCCTTGTTGATGTCGGCAAGCGGCATGGTGTGGGTGATCATCGGGTCGATTTCGATCTTCTTTTGCATGTACCAATCGACGATCTTCGGCACGTCGGAGCGGCCGCGGGCGCCGCCGAAGGCGGTGCCGCGCCAGACCCGGCCGGTGACGAGCTGGAACGGCCGGGTGGCGATCTCCTGCCCCGAGCCGGCGACGCCGATGATGATGCTTTGGCCCCAGCCGCGATGGCAGCTCTCCAGCGCCATGCGCATCAGATGGACGTTGCCGACGCATTCGAAAGTGTAGTCTGCACCGCCGATCTGGTCGGCGCCGCTCTTGGTCATGTTGACCAGATGCGCGACGAGGTCGCCGCCGACCTCCTTCGGGTTCACGAAATGCGTCATGCCGAAGCGTTCGCCCCAGGCTTTCTTGTCAGGGTTGAGATCGACACCGATGATCATGTCGGCGCCGGCGAGCCGCAGCCCCTGGATGACGTTGAGCCCAATGCCGCCGAGCCCGAACACGATTGCTTTTGCACCCGGCTCGACCTTGGCGGTGTTGATCACCGCGCCGATGCCGGTGGTGACGCCGCAGCCGATGTAGCAAACCTTGTCGAACGGCGCGTCGTCGCGGATCTTTGCTACCGCGATTTCCGGCAGCACGGTGAAATTGGCAAAGGTCGAGCAGCCCATATAATGGTGCAGCGGCTTGCCATCCAGCGAAAACCGCGACGTGCCGTCCGGCATCACGCCCTGGCCCTGGGTGGTGCGGATCGCGGTGCATAGGTTTGTTTTGCGCGACAGGCACGACGGGCAGTTGCGGCATTCCGGGATGTAGAGCGGAATGACGTGATCGCCCTTTTTCACCGAGGTCACGCCCGCGCCGACGTCAACGACGATGCCGGCGCCCTCGTGGCCGAGGATCGCCGGAAACAGCCCCTCCGGGTCGGCGCCCGACAGGGTGAACTCGTCGGTGTGACAGATGCCGGTCGCCTTGATCTCGACCAGAACTTCGCCGGCGCGCGGGCCGTCGAGCTGGACGGTGGTCACTTCAAGCGGTTTGCCGGGGCCGAAGGCTACGGCGGCGCGAACATCCATGGGCTTCCTCGCGTGCTTTGCAAAAGCGTGATTGACTTAAGCGTGGCGGCGATTATCGGGAGTTTCGTCCCCACAATGCAATGGTTTGGGAGCCGGCCATGGCCGATACGCCGCAGCTGGAGCTGATCTTCGCGGCCCATGTCTCGGTCGGCCCGCCGCTCGATTGCGGCGACGTCGGCAAGGGCAGGCGCCGCATCGTCCCGATCACCGGCGGCGAATTTTCCGGGCCAAACATCCGCGGCAAGGTGCTGCCGGGCGGCGCCGATTGGCAGATCCTGCGTAGCGACGGCGTGTCGGAGCTCGAAGCGCGCTACACCCTGCAAACCGACGACGGCGCGCTGATCAATGTCCGCAACCTGGCGCTCCGCCACGGTCCGCCCGACGTCATGGCGGCGCTTGCCGCCGGACGTGCTGTCGAACCCGGCAGCTATTACTTCCGCGGCGCTACCTTCTTCGAAACCGGCGACGCGCGCTATGGTTGGATCACGAGCTGCATCGTCGTCTGCACGGGCGAACGCGAGCCTGCCGGCGTGAAGCTAAAATTCTATAAGGTGTTGTGATTTGATCGAGCATTTGCGCCGATTGTCGCCGGGTATCCTGCTCTGCATCGCGATAACGATCGTTGCGATCGCGTTGCAGGCAGTCGAGGTTTATTTCGCCGGGCAAACTTACCTCGAAGCGCTGGTGCTCGCGATCCTGCTCGGCGTCGCCATCCGCACGGCGTGGACGCCCGCAAATCGCTTCGTCCCCGGCATCGCGTTTTCTGCGAAATTCCTGCTCGAAGTCGCGGTCGTCATGCTCGGCGCGTCGGTGAGCGTCGCGATCGTTTTGGCGCTTGGGCCTATCCTCCTCGTCGGCATCGCTTCCGTCGTCGCCATGGCGCTCGGCTCGAGCTTTGCCATTTGCCGCATGCTCGGCTTGCCGTTGCGCATGGCGATCCTGGTCGCCTGCGGCAATTCGATCTGCGGCAATTCGGCGATTGCCGCCGTGGCGCCGGTGATCGGCGCCGACGGCGACGACATCGCCGCATCGATTTCGTTTACCGCCGTCCTGGGCGTCGTCGTTGTCCTGACCTTGCCGTTGCTGGTTCCGATCCTGCAATTGTCGCTGACACAATACGGCGTGTTGGCTGGCCTGACCGTCTACGCGGTGCCGCAAGTGCTGGCGGCGACCCTGCCGATTGGTGCGTTGAGCAATCAGGTCGGAACGGTGATCAAGCTGGTGCGGGTGCTGATGCTAGGCCCGGTGGTGCTTGGACTATCGCTGCTCGCCCGCGATCTGCGCACCGACCCGCGGCTCGATCGCGCCAACCGCCGCAGCCCGGACCTGCACGAGCTCGTGCCGTGGTTCATCACCGGCTTTCTCGTGGTGCTGATCGTTCGCTCGCTCGGGCTGATCCCGCAAAGCGTTTTGCCCACCATCACCCACGTCGCCGCGATATTGACGACCATCTCGATGGCGGCGCTCGGCCTGGGCGTCGACGTCCGCGTCGTGGCGAAGAGCGGCGTGCGGGTGACGCTCGCGGTGACGGCGTCGCTGATCATTCTCGGCTTGATCAGCTACGGGCTCATCCGCCTCGTTGGCGTGTCTTAGTGCATGATCCCGAAAAGTGGATACCGGTTTTCGGATAAGATCATGCTCAAATAAAGATTCTAGACTGTGATCCGATTCAATGAATTGGATCACAGTCTAATGAAACGGGGAGAGCAAACCACTACTTCGTCCGCTCCAGCCAGCGCTTCAACGCCACGGCGTTGTTATGGGCCTCATCGCGCGCCGCGTAGAGCAGCGTCACCGGCTGGCTGCGCGGCAGCTTGCGCAGGTCCGCAAGCGCCGTCCGCGCCGGCTCCTGTTTGAGCTCGCGGGCGTAGGCCTTGAGGAATTCATTCCATTTTGTCGGGTCGGCATGCACCATGCGACGCAGCGCGTCGCTCGGCGACAGGTCCCTCAGCCACAGATCGATGTGGGCCTTCTGCTTGGCGATGCCGCGCGGCCACAGCCGGTCGACCAGCACGCGCAAGCCGTCGTCCTTGGCGGCGGGTTCGTAGATCCGCTTGATGCGAAAACGGCCGGCCGTCTTTGTCGGCGGGGTGGACTTCCCTGGTGATTTGGTTGCGGGCATCTGGCTGCGGCCTAGCGCATAACGCTTGTCCGGCGCAATCACGATCTGCGTCTGCGTCACCAACGCGCAAAGCCAGCCATCGTTGCGTATGACCGGCTCACGCCCTCGAACGGCCGCCGGGCCGGCTCGGCGCCGGCCCGGCGGAACCTGTCGGTCAGCGCGTTACCGTCGCGACGGGCTGCATGAAGTTTTTTACGACGTAGTCGCCGATCTTGTAGCCCATGTCCTGGCCGACCTTGGTCGAGAAGCGGTAGTGAAAGCCGGCCCATATGCGCGCTTCGGAAACCTCGTTGGAGTAGTCGCGCACATTGGTCCAATGGTGGATGACGTCGGGCGCGGTCGGACTGGTCATGGACACTTCCGAAATTTCCGGCGTGCCGAACACGGCCTGCACCACGCCGGCGAGGCTGCCGCTGCTGATGCAATGCGCACACGGATATTCCGGATGCATCGGTGTGGCATCGATCGGCTGCCAGGCGGCGTCGCGCTCGGTCGCCGGGTTGCCGTCGATGTCGCCGTTGCGGATGGCGGTGACCGGACGCCAGAATTCGTAGGCATATTTGGCGTCGAACACGGCGATCAGCGCATCGGCGCGCGCGACCGCAATGAGCGCGAACAGCCGGGCGCTGTCGATGACGCTGAGCTCCTTATCCGCCACCAAGGTGCGGATGACGGGATAATGGACTCTGCCGTCGGTTGCCAGCCAGAAGCGGGCGCTCTCGGTCTGCTGCGCGGAGCGTTTGGTGCTGTTGCGGCCGCCGAGTTCCTTGATCTCGTTGTAGTCGGCCGCCCACTGCGCGCTGGTGAGGGCGGGCGGTGGCGCCGGGCGAAACTGCGATGCACTGGTCAAGACGAACGGCTTGACGGCAGGCCACTGCGGCGTTGCGGTGGGCGCGGTCGGCACATAGACGCCGGGCGCGGTCCGCGGCCGGTAGGTGTCCGGCGCGTTGGCGCCGTCGTTGGCGCGCGCCTCCAGGATCTTGGCCGCGACCGCTTCGCCAAGCTTGATGCCCTCGGACTTGGCGGTACTGTCAGGAATGGCGGCGAGATAAGCCGCAAGGGCGGCTTTTGTCTGGTCCTGGGTCTGCGGATCGACTCCGGCGAGCACCGTTGCCGCGGCTGTTGCTGCCGCGGCTTCTTTGGAGGCGGTCGGCGCCGCCGCAAGCTGCACCAGATAGGGCCGGTACTTGCGATCGATCGAGTTGACGGCATCGAACATGGCGAGCTGCGTCATGGCGACGATCCGCTCGGCGGGCGGCGGTAACATTTTGTGGCTGACGACGAAATCGAGTGCCTTGGCGTTCCAGTCGCAGATGACGTCGGCGGATGCCGGCCGGGCCAGGCCAAGGAGCGCGACAGCGACCAAAGCGTTGCGATAATTGGAGTTCATGCGAGGCCTCCTGCTGATTGCGGCCATTGCGACCGCGTGCGAGAATCTCGCAGCGACAGCCCAGGAAGTACTGGCTGAATTCCGGGAAATTTCCGGGAAATCGGAGGCGAGCTGGCGCGTGCCTGCACATCGGCAATTCGCATTTGCTTCGTTTCGTTTCGACCCGCGAACCGGGCAGCTTTGGCACGACGGCAGCGAGGTCAAGCTCACGCCGCGTGCTGCCGCCGTGCTGCAGCTGCTGGCCGAGCGGGCCCAAGAACTCGTCACCAAGCAGGATCTGCTCGAGCGCGTGTGGGGCGGCATGGCAGTCGGCGACGACGCGCTCACCTCTTGTATTCAGGAGCTGCGCGGTGTGCTCGGCGACGACGCCCGGCGCCCGCATTACATCGAGACCCGGCATCGGCGCGGCTACCGCCTCATGGTGCCGGCCACGGTCGACGAACAAAGTGGTCCTGCCACGTCGCCATTGCAGGTAGCGTCACCCGAACCGTCGCGGCTGGTCGGGCGGGTCGCAGAGTTCGTCGAGCTTGCGGACGCCTTCGATCAGGCGCGGTCCAGCCGGCGTCAGATTATTTTCGTCAGCGGCGAGCCGGGCATCGGCAAGAGTTCGCTTGCGGACGCGTTTTTGGAGCAGCTACGGACCAACCAGACGGTCAGGATCGCGCACGGCCAATGTCTCGACCATCACGGCGTTGGTGAGCCCTATCTGCCCTTGATCGAGGCGCTGACGCGTCTCGCCGGCGCTGCGGACGGTGGGGCGGTGAAAGAGATTCTTTCGGCTCAGGCACCGAGCTGGCTCGCGCAAATGCCGGCATTGTGGACTCGGTCGGAACGCACCGCATTAGAGGCGCGCGGCCGCGCCACGCGCGAGCGCATGATGCGCGAGCTGACACTGGCGACCGAGGCGATCGCTTCCGAAGTGCCACTCCTGCTCAAGCTTGAAGACATCCACTGGAGCGATACATCGACGCTTGATTGGCTTGCCCATGTGGCACGCCGCCCCGAGCCCGCCCGCCTCATGGTGATCGCAACGTTTCGGCCGGCTGACGTGGCGGCTGTCAAAGTGGGCCTCGACGGCCTGGTGACGGAACTCGCGCTGCATGGCCGGTGCCGAGAAATCGCGCTCGCTCCCCTCGGCCTTGCGGCTATCGAAAGTTACCTGCAGGCTCGGCTCGGAGGCGACGGCGGCGTGCTGAAGTTGCGCGAGATGGCGCCGCTCTTGCTGGAACGAACCGGCGGCAATCCGCTGTTCATGGCCAGTATCGTCAATCAGCTGGCGCTTCAGGACGGCCGAACGCCGGGCGCAATCGTCGCAATCCCGCACGACGTACGGCGCTTCATCGACCGTCAAATCGACGAGTTGACCGAGAGCGACCGCCATCTGCTGACTGCGGCCAGCGTCATCCGCCGCGAATTTGCGACCGCAGCCGTTGCCGCCGCGCTCGAGATCGACGTCGACCAGGTCGAGATCGCCTGCGCGCGTCTGGCGCGGCACGGCGTGTTCGTCGTCAAGTCCGGATCGACCGCTTGGCCGGACGGCACGCGCGCAGAGCTTTATGCCTTCCGGCATGATCTCTACCGCGAGCTCTTGTACGACCGCCTGCCGGCGACACGCCGCGCCCTCTGTCACACACGCGTCGGCCGACGGCTCGAAGCCGCGTGGGCCGGCAGGCTGGACGCGATCGCTGCCGAGCTCGCGGAGCATTTCGAGCGTGGCAATGAGCCGGTGCGTGCGATCCCGCACCACCAGCGCGCCGCCGCGAAGGCGTTGCGCCGCGGCGCCAACGAGGAGGCTATCGGCCATCTGCGCCGTGCGCTCGACGCCATCGGGCACATCGCGGACGAGGTCGAGCGTACCAGGATCGAGGTCGAATTACGCGTTGGAATAGGGGCCGCATATATGGCGATCCGCGGATTTGGTGCGCCGGAGGTGCTGGAGGCCTGCACCAGGGCAGAGGCGCTCTGCGACCGTCTGGGCGAACGCGTCGATCTTTTCCCGGCAATCTGGGGCCAGTGGATGTTCCGCACCGGTCGCGGCGAGACGGAAGCCGCGCGGCGACTTGGCACGAGACTGCTCGCCTTGACGAAGAAATTCGACGATCCGGGCCTGAAGATTCAGGCCCACCACGCGATGTGGTCGACTTCGTTCGTTTGCGGCCAGTTGGGCGAGGCGTGCGCTCACGCGCAGTCCGGCCTTGCGCTCTTCAATGCCAAAATTCACCAATCGATGGCATCAAGCTATGGCAATCATGATGCCGCCTGTTGCGCGCGCAATTTCAGTGCAATGTCGCTGGCCCTTGCCGGCGACGACCAAGGTGCGCACGTGATGATCGAGCAGTCCCTCGCCGCGGCCAGGAAGCTCGACGATCCGTTCTCGCTGGCGCTGACGCTTTATTTGACGTCGTCGGCCGCCCAGATGCTCGGCGACATAGCGCTGGCTACCGCAAATTCTGAACTGAGCCTGCAGATGGCGACAGAGCATGATTTCGCGCAGCCGAAGGCATGGAGCATGGGCGTGGCCGGTTGGTCCGTTGCCCACAATGGCGATCTGGACCGCGGGCTCCAGCTGGCGACGCAAGCCATTGCCGCGATGCAGGCGATTCAATCGCGTCATTTCTTGGCCTATCTGCTCGGCTTGCTGGCGGATGCGCACCTCAAGGCCGAGCACCACGTCGAGGCTATGAAAGCCGTGGAGGAGGGGCTCGCGATGGCCGATGCCACGGGAGAGCATTTCTACAGCGCCGAGCTCCATCGGCTGCATGGCGAGCTGTTGGCGCGTCCGCCGCACCAGGAACGGCGCAAAGCCGAAGCCGCGTTCCGCGTCGCTATCGAGGTTGCCAAGCGGCAAGGAGCCAAGACCTTGGAGCAAAAGGCCAATGAAAGCCTGCGCCGCTGGTCCGCGTAGAAGCGGGTGCGGCTGCTCTAGGATTTTTCCGGTTGAATCACAATCTGCGTCTGCGTCACCAACGCGCACAGCCTACCATCGTTGCGCGTGATGCGGGTCTGCCAGACCATGGTGGTGCGGCCGCGATGTAGCGGCGTGCATTCGGCGCGCGCGGTGTCGCCGACCGGAATCGGGGCGAAGAAATTGGTCTTGCTCTCGATGGTCGCGGTGCGTCCGCCTTCGGGTAGGTTGGCGAAGGTCGCGGTGCCGCCGAGATTGTCGGCGAGCGCCATGATCGCGCCGCCATGCATGGCGCCGAACCTATTGTTGAGCTCCTCGCGCACGAAAATTTCGGCCTCGACCTTATCCTTGGAAAGGTGCGTGACCTTCATTCCCATAAAATTGGCAAACGGCGGTTGCAATTCGGCGTCTCGCCTCATGTCATGGCTCACTGTTGCTCGCGGATTGCTAGTCTCGGCCGGCTGCATAGAGCGGGCGAAGCGGCAAAAAATCCGAAACGCGCGATCCCGGATAGTAAGTGGCTTGGAATGCCGGCCGCGCCTTGAGGCGCTCGTACCATTCGCCCACGCGCGGATATTTGTTGTCCCAGATATGCGAAAGCCCTAGATCGGCCATCCGGTCGATGCTCGGCATGACCAGGACGTCGGCAAGGGTAAATTGCCGGCCCATGAGCCATGGGCCTTGTTTTGCGATGGCCTCGTCCATGCGCCGGCAGGTTTCGGCGAGTTGCTCGAGCGAACGATCGATCTCCTGTTTGCCAAAACCCTTCGGCGAGCCCATGCGCTGAAACAATTCCCGGCGCACCGGACGCGGATCGATCTCTTCGTTCTCGAACTGCTTTTGGTCGAGTTTTTCGAAGCGATAGAGGAACGCGCGATTGAACGAGGGCACGCGAATGGCGCCGACGGCGACTTCTTCGATGTAGTGCGTCCAGGCGCGCATGCGCGCCCGCGCGACGATGTCGGACGGCACGAGCGGGTTCTCGGGATATTTCTCGTCGAGATATTCGCAGATCACGCTGGATTCGATGATCGGCACGCCGTCATCCAGCAAGGTCGGCACCACCGCGTTCGGGTTGATGGCAAGATAGTCCGGCTTGAGCTGTTCCTTCTTGCCGAGATCGATGCGCACTTCGTCGAATTGAAGCGCCTTCTCGTGCAGCACCATGCGGACCTTCTGACTGCATGTCGAATGCGAGGCGTGGTAGAGCACGAGCGTCGAGGTCTTTGCCATATTGGCCTCAGGCTTCACCGCGCCGCCGCCCCGCGGCAGCGCATGGATCAGTATGCCAGCGCTGGCGCCGGACATGCAAAGAGCGCGGCCAAAGCCGCGCTCTCGTTTCCGGGACAGGGATCAGCGCTTTTACTTCGGCGCCGGCACGACGCGGATATAGGGTTTTGGCGTCTTCCAGCCCTGCGGATAGAGCTTCTTCGCCTCGTCGTCGGTGACGGCGCCGGTGATGATGACGTCTTCGCCTTGCTTCCAGTTGGCCGGCGTCGCTACCCGATGCTTGGCAGTGAGTTGCAGCGAGTCGATCACGCGCAGCACCTCGTCGAAATTACGGCCGGTGGTCATCGGATAAACCAGGACCAGCTTGATCTTCTTGTCCGGCCCGATGACGAAGACGTTGCGCACGGTCATGTTATCGGCCGGTGAGCGCCCTTCCGACGTGCCGCCCGTCGAGGCCGGCAGCATGCCGTAGAGCTTTGAAACGTTCAGATCGGTGTCGCCGATCATCGGGTAATTCGGCGCGAAGCCGACCACGTCCTTGATGTCGGCAGCCCACTTCTTGTGGTTATCGACCGGGTCGACGGACAACCCGATGATCTTGACGCCACGCTTGTCGAATTCGGGCTTCAGCCGCGCCATGGTGCCGAGCTCGGTGGTGCACACCGGGGTGAAATCCTTCGGGTGCGAGAACAGCACCACCCAGCTGTTGCCGATCCAGTCGTGGAAGTGGATTTTGCCTTCGGTCGTTTCGGCTTCGAAATCCGGGGCGGCGTCGCCAATCGCTAGAGCCATGGGAAAACCTCCGTTTGGGCTGATCGGTATTATTGGAGCTGATCCGATTTTCGGAAATGTAATTTGCCACTGACATGTACGGTTCAAAGGCCGCCAATACTAGCCCTTCGGGTTGAGCATTACTCGGTCGAAAGCCGCCAAGCTTGCGAGAAATATCCTGCGTTCGCAATGGATTGTGAAATATTTTTGCGAAGCGTCTTGAGGCATTCCGCGCTACAACCACTGGCGGCGTCATCGCGCTGCGCCAACGTACGATAAAGTGCGCGATCACCGAGCAGTGAGTGGAACGCCGCGAGATTGCCCAAGTGCGGCCCTTGGCTGGCCACCCTGCCATTTCAGTTTTGAACCGTAATCCCGACTCGGCCGACTAACGGCCGAGGGCAGGGGTCAAAACACTGCTGCAGGACCGTGCGCGTTGTTCTTTTGCGACCGCCCGGGAGGCGCTCCGATGAAGATGGCTGGTTCGTACGTAGGAACGCTTGCTGACGTCGAAACGCTCGCCGCGGTGATTGCGCATTCGCAAATCGTCGTGGCTGAGCCGGCGCGGCGTTTTCTCGACGGATTAGACGAAGTCGATCTGGCCATTCTCGACTGGATTATCGCTGAAAGCCGCCTTGCCGGCCGCAGCTACCTGCCCATGTGACTGCCGATGTGACCTGTCACTGCGTGGCGCTGGGTCGCGCCGTGGTGGACAAGCCGACCGTCCGGCCCGGAAATCCCGCGGCATCGAAATAGCGCGTATTGCCGACCATCTGCATGTTGAGGACCGTGACGAGGCCGTTTGGCGCCGGCTCCGACGTGACGACGCGGCTGGAGACGTCGGGCAGCGCGCCATTGGGCAGCGTTTCGGCGAGCACGCGGCCGAGCAGCGTGCCGGTGTCGTGCACGTCGAGCTGCATCAATTGCGCGATGGTGCGGCCGAGATCGGCATTGCTGGCGGGCGCCGGGTCGACGAAGCCCGATTTGAAGTCCGGCCCCTGCATCGCCATGAAATTCCAGGTGTCGGCGCGGCTGAACGAGCCATGCATGCCCTGGCCTTGCTGGAGAACGGTATCGGCAATCTCCACCGTGCAGCGCACCGGCTCGCCGCACACGGTGTCGAAGGAGCGGAAACTGACCGCGATCGCCGGGTGCGGGGTGATGGCGCTGCCTTCGAGCGCGACGTCGTCGAGCGATAGGGTGCCGGCGAATTTGCCGAGTTTGGTATCGACGAACAGGCCGCTGACGTAGTCTTGCGTGAGCAAAAAGTCGACGATGCGTTTGGCCAAAGTTTTGTCGCCGTCGGGCAGGTAGATCAGATCCGATCCGCCATTGGCGGCCACCACCACTTTCGGTTTGTCGGCATCGCCGCCGATAAGCCCGTTGCCGAACCTGGTATGCTGGCCCTCGCCGATGGTCTTGTAGCCGTCGTCGGGATCGAGCAACGGCATGTTGAGCGCGTGCGCCAGATCGAGCGCAACGAAACCAAGCGGCAGGCGGCCGGCGGGCGCGTCGGCAAATTTCATTTTCACCGTGGCGCTGGTCTGGCTTTCCTTGCCGATCGTCGAGAAGCCATGGTCGGCCGTGGTGATGATGTCGGTTGAATCCAGGAGCCCCAGATCGCGCAGCGCGGCGCGGATGCGCGCCAGGTCGTCATCGGCATTGCGGATCGCAGCGAGCGAGGTCGGGCCGTTGATGCCGGGAACCAGCGCGTTCAGGCTGTCGCCTTGATTATGCTGGGAACCGTCGGGATCGCGCGACCAGAACACCAGGACGAACGGCTTGTTGCGCTCCTTGAACAGCGGCAGCACGACGCGCGTGGTCACTGCGGCAAAATAATCCTGCTGCACCACATTGGCGGTAAGCGTGCCGGGCGTGGTCATGTTGCCGGCGGCGCCGTTGGCGCCGCGCGAGGGCGTCACCAGCGGCAGGTTTGCCGCCTGGAGCCGCTGTGTGACGTCGGCGGACAACGGGATGCCCTTGGGCGTACCGGTGGCGTCGTCGACCAGGATCGTGTGCGCGCCGGACCGCTCCGTCGGATCGAAGATCAGTGCCGGGCCGACCTTGCCGATCGAGGCGGTGCTGTAGCCCTTGTCGCGGGCGAGTTTGAGGATCGTCGCCTCGTCGAGGTAATTGCCGGAAAAGTGCTCGTCCATGTCGCCGAGCACCGCGTCGTTTTCCAGAAACGGGGCGACCGTATTGCCGGCGCTCGGCACCCGGAATCCGGCATAGATCGTGTTGGAGAAGTCGCCGGTGTCGCCGACCATGTGGCCGGTCGCCATGCCCGATGCGTTCGCCGTGGTGAAGGTCGGAAACAGCGCGTGGCCATTGCGCAGGCTCACGCCTTCGCGCGCAATCGCCGCCATGGTCGGGGCGGTCGAATCGTCGACCATGCGAAAGCGCAGGCCGTCGGCGACGAATAAAACGACATTGTGCGGCTGCGGCGCCGGTGTCTGGGCGAAAACCCCAGACGCGAGCGTGGCCGATAGCACCGTCGTGCCGAGAATGAGCAGCGGACGCATGGGCAACTCCGAGCTTTGACGGAAAGCCACGTTTTGAAGAGATCGTATGACGCGGGTGTGACGACGGCGAGGGGATTGCGGCCTATCCCATTCGAATTTTAGGGCAACGGTTTCCGACCGCCAGCCGGCGTAAATGCGCCGGTTCCTTGCAGGACCGGTAAGGCACATGGCTGATGAGCGCTTGCGCCAATAAAAAAGGCGGCCCCCTGCAGCAGAGTGGGAGCCGCCAAGGGTCCGTGTGACAGGAGTCGAAACACGGACCGTGACTTGCGAGCGGCCATCATGCCCGCAAGGAAGAGAGGAGCCGGTGGACTTTCAAGTCCACCGGCTTGGGTTGATTACTCGCCCTCTGTACCGATCGCGTAGGCGGTTTCGCCGTGCACCGCGTCGTCGCCGACCTTCAAGGTCGCCTCATCCATGCGCAGCGGCACGATGAAGCCGATCACCTTGAGGATGATGTAGGTCGCGATGATGTTGTACACGATGATGAACGCGGCGCCATAGAATTGCAGCAGCAGTTGTGGCGCATTGCCGTAGAGCAAGCCCGTAACATTGATGCCGGGCGCCTCTTTGTCGGTGCCGATATACTGCAGCATGTCCGGGTTGGCGAAGACGCCGACCAACAGACCGCCCATCAGGCCAGCGACACCATGGGTGGAGAACACGCTCAGTGTGTCGTCCACTTTCATCATGAAGCTGCTCTTTTGGAACTTGTTCATGCTGAGCCACGGGATGATGCCCGCGCAGACGCCGATGGCGATCGCACCCCAGCCGTCGACATAACCGGCGCCGGGAGTGATGGCGACCAGACCGGCGATCATGCCGTTGACCGCGCCGATGACCGACGGCTTGCCGTAGGCCCACTTGTCCATGAGCGTCCAGACCAGCAGAGCCACCGCGGTGGCAGTGTTGGTATTGAGCACCGCGGCACCGGCGTCGGCGTTGGCGAAGTACGGGTCGCCGCCGTTGAAGCCGTTCCAGCCGATCCACAGGATGCCGGCGCCGACCAAGGTCACCAGCAAGCTATTGGGCGGGAAGTTGTCACGGTCGGCTTGCAGCCGCGGGCCGATCACCCATGCGGCAACGAAGCCCGATGTGCCGGCGGCGAGATGGATGACGTAGCCGCCCGAGAAGTCCGCTACACCCAATCCGGCGAGCCAGCCGCCACCCCAGAGGCTGAACGCGCCCACGGTGTAAACCAGCGTCATCCACACCGGGCAGAAGATCATCCACGCCGTGAAGTTCATGCGTCCAAGCACTGAACCGGCAAGAATGATGACGGTGATCGCCGCGAACACAAACTGGAAGTAGACCAGGGTCGCCATCGGGAATGCGAGCGGGGGCATGCCCGATGCCGCTTCCGGAACTATGGCTTGACCGGTCGTAAACGCGGCCGAGGTCGCGAGTTGCGGCATTCCGAGGAAGGTTTGTCCGGCGATCGAGAGCCAAGCATGCCCGAATGCCATATTGTAATCGAACAGAACCCAGACGACGAGAACCGAAGCGAAGGCGTACATCGCCATGAAGGCGGAGTTGATCGCCCACTTCTTCTTGACGATGCCGCCGTAGAGAACGACGAGGCCGGGTATACTTTGCAGACCAACGAATGTTGCGGCTGCCAACTGCCAGGCGTTATCGCCTGTGTCGAGCCATTGTGGTGACGGTACGAGTGCCATTTGTTGCCTTCCCCCAGTAAAATGCGGCCTGCGCGCCGGAAGGCACACAGCCGAATACGAGCGGACTTCGCAAAAACTATGCCAGCCAATCGAGCATTGACTGGACATATATTCTGATGAAGGTTGTGGCTCAGCCTAAGCAATGGTGTCTAGAAAATCCGCAGTGTGATTATAAAGTAGGCAGACAAATGGAAGGATCAGTCGGTCTAACTAGGTCAATGACGAAGCGAACTCGGCCATTGGCGGGGCTCGCTGCCGCGTTGGTGATCGGTGTTGCCGCTCCCGCGGTCAGCGCCGAGGCCCCGCATGGCGAGCGAGCCATCACGTGCATGAACAAATCGAGCGGTACGACCTGGCAAATCAAGGTCGACTACGACCACAACACGGTGGATACGAACCCGGCGAGTATCAGTGACGCCAAAATCGCCTGGCGCGATGCCAACGATGGCTGGCGCTATACGCTTGATCTTAAGTCCGGCGATCTTACTGTGATCCTGGCGTCCTCCATGGGCGGTAATAGTTACTTCCATCGCTGCCTGCTCGATCACTGACGTCGCGAGCGCGCAATTGAGCTCACCCCGTCATCTCCCGGACTAACCAGCGTCGCACGGACCAGGATCAGGGCCAGGATAGGGCGATGGCTGAGCGGGTTTCCGGCGTCAAGGCAAGCGTAGGGTTCGCCTCGGAGAACGGGCCGCGCGAGCGCAACGAAGATTTCGGCGGCGCTGTGTTTGGCTGGGAGCTGCCAAAGCCGCGCCGCGACGTCGTCTCGGCAATCGCCGATGGCATTGGCGGCGCCAAGGGCGGCCGCATCGCCGCCGAGACCGCGGTGCGCGGCTTCCTCGACGGCTTTTGCGACATGCCGGAGACCATGGAAGTGCGGCGCGCCGCGGCGACTGTCATCAGTTCGCTCAACGGCTGGATTTATTCCCAAGGCAAGCGCGACCCAAAACTCGCCGGCATGGGATGCACCTTCACCGCGATCGTGCTGCGCGGGCGGATCGCGCACGTGCTGCATGTCGGCGACAGCCGCGCCTATCGGTTCGGCGGCGACCGCCTGGCGCTGCTCACCACCGACCATGTGCGCGAGGGCACGACCGGCTCCGGCCGCTCCAACATCCTGTTCCGCGCGCTCGGCGTCGAGACGGAAGTGCGGCTCGATTACGCCACCCAACCGGTGGCGCTGCACGACCGCTTCCTGATGTGCAGCGACGGCGTGCACGGCTATCTGGCGCCCGAGGCCATCGCCGACATCATGCGCGAGCGCTCGGCGTCGGAAGATACCGCGCGCGCGCTGGTCGCGGCTGCCCTCGATGCCGGCTCGGCCGACAACTGCACCGCCATGGTGATCGACGTGGTCGAACTGCCGACGGCGGAATCGGCCGAGGTCGTCGGCACCACCATCATGCAACTGCCGCTGATCCCGACGCCGATCATGGGCGAGGCGGTCGACGGCTTTCTGTTGAAAGTGCTGGTGTCCGACGGCCGCTATAGCCGCTTGTTCGGCGCCATCGACGAGATCGAAGGCGGCGAGGTGGTGCTGAAATTTCCCAAGCCGCAGGTCGCGGCGGTCGCCACCTACCATGCCGCCTTTGTGCGCGAAGCCTGGGTCGGCGCGCGCGTCAACAGTCCGTGGATCGGCGACATCATCGAACTGCCGCCCGGGCGGCAGACCTGCCTCTACACGGTCATGCCGCTTTACCAGGGCGAGCTGTTGTCGACGCGGCTGGCGCGCCGGCCGTCGATGGGTCTGGAGGAGGGCCGCAACATCGCGATCAAGCTTTCGCGGGGGGCTTCGGCGCTGCACCGCGCCGGCATCATCCATCGCGATATCAAGCCCGACAACGTGATCCTCGAAGGCGGCGGATCGCTCAAGCTGATCGATCTCGGCGTGGTGCGCGTTCCCGGCCTCGAGGATTTCCCGCCCGAAGATATTCCCGGCACGCTCGGCTATATGGCGCCGGAAATGCTGGCCGGCGAACCCGGCAACGAGGCGACCGACATTTACGCGCTCGGCGTCACCATGTTCCGCGCCTTCGCCAGCGAATTTCCCTACGGCAATCTCGATGCCGTCAGTCCGCCGCGTCGAACCCGGCCGATACCGCTCGGCGAGCTGCGGCCGGATCTGCCGGCCTGGCTGCAGACGGTGTTGGCGCGCGCCGTCGCCACCGATCCGAACGAGCGGTTTCGCGACATGAACGAATTTGCCACGGAGATGGAGCAGGGACCGGTGCGCGCGCCGCTCGCGGTGCGCCGGCCGTTGACGCTCTACGAACGCTCGCCGATCCGCTTCTGGCAGGGCGTCTCGGCGCTGCTCGCCATTGCGCTCGCCGCCTCGCTATGGCTGCGGCATTGAGCGATCAAACCCATCCCGAACCCCGTGATGACAATGGATGCCAACATGAGCCGACGACATTTCTCTCTGGCGCAGATGCTGAGCGTGGTCGCCGCGCTCGTTGCCTGCGGCGCAGCGCCCGCATCGGCGCAGGATTACCCGACGCGTCCGATCCGTGTTCTCGTCCCCTATGCGCCCGGCGGCATTTCCGATATCGCCGCGCGCCTCGTCGGCGCCAAGCTCACCGAGGCCTGGGGCCAGCAGGTGTTGGTCGAAAACCGGCCGGGCGGCAACGGCTTCATCGCCATGGAGGCGACCGCGCGAGCGGCGCCGGACGGTTATACGCTGGTCCTGTGCACCGTCGGCGACGTCGCGATCAACCCGGCCTTGTTCAAAGACATCCCCTATGTCGTCGATCGCGACTTCGCGCCGATTGCGTCGGTCAGCGACGCGCCCATGGTGCTCGCGACCAACGGCAAGAGCCCGTACAAGACGGTCGGCGACGTCATTGCCGCGGCCAAGGCGCAACCCGGCGTGCTCAACGTCGCCACGCCCGGCTATGGCAGTATCAACCAGTTGGTGTTGGAATCGATCGCACTCAACACCGGCACCAAATTCGTGCACGTGCCTTACAAGGGCGGCGCGCCGGCGGCGCAGGCGCTGGTCGCCGGCGACATTCCGCTCGGTATCTTGGCAAGCTCATCGGTCGCGCCGCATGTGCCGAGCGGCAACATCCGGGTGCTGGCCATAACCACGGCCAAGCGTTCGGCGCTCAATCCGGAATGGCCGACCTTGCAGGCCGAGGGCGCCGGCGACGTGAACATGTCGAACTGGACGTTGCTGCTTGCGCCCAAGGGAACGCCGCAGCCGATTCTCGACAAGCTTAACGCCGAGGTGGTCAAAATCCTCAACACCGCCGACGTCAAAGAGCGCTTTGCCGGCGGCGGCGTCGTCACCATGCCGTCGAGCGCGGCCGAGCTCGACGCCCGCATCAAGCGCGAGCTTGCCGGCAATCGCGTCATTGTCGACAAGGCCAATGTGCATGTCGATTGACCGGTGTCATTGACATTTTCCTGATGCCGCCGCAAAGCCAACGAGCCGAGCCGCGGGATCGTGTAACGCAATGTTCAAGCGAATCCTGATTGCCAATCGCGGCGAGATCGCCTGCCGCATCATCAAGACCGCCCGCCGCATGGGCATCGCGACCGTCGCGGTCTATTCCGAGGCCGATCGCAACGCGCTCCATGTCGAGATGGCCGACGCGGCGGTGCCGATCGGCCCGCCGCCCGCGGCGCAGAGCTATCTGGTCATCGATAAGATCGTTGCCGCCTGCAAGGAGAGCGGCGCCGAGGCCGTGCATCCGGGCTATGGCTTTCTCTCCGAGCGCAAAACCTTCGCCGAGGCGCTGGCCAAAGCCGGCGTCGTCTTCATCGGGCCCAATCCCACGGCGATCGGCGCCATGGGCGACAAGATCGAGAGCAAGCGCGCGGCGGCAGCCGCCAAGGTGGCGACAGTGCCCGGTCATCTCGGCGTCATCGAGGACGACACGCAGGCCGAAAAAATCGCCGACGAGATCGGCTATCCGGTGATGATCAAGGCCTCGGCCGGCGGCGGCGGCAAGGGCATGCGCATCGCCCATAGCCGCGCCGAGCTGAAAGAGGGTTTTGCCCGCGCCCGCTCGGAAGCAAAATCGAGTTTTGGCGACGACCGCGTCTTCATCGAGAAATTCATCACCGATCCGCGCCACGTCGAAATCCAGGTGCTGGGCGACAAGCACGGCCATGTCATTTATCTCGGCGAGCGCGAATGTTCGATTCAGCGCCGCAACCAGAAAGTCATCGAGGAATCACCGAGCCCGCTGCTTGATGAAGCAACCCGAAAAAAAATGGGCGAGCAATCGGTCGCGCTGGCCAAGGCCGTCGGCTACGACAGCGCCGGCACGGTCGAGTTCGTCGCCGCACAGGATCGCAGCTTCTATTTCCTGGAAATGAATACGCGGCTGCAGGTCGAGCATCCGGTCACCGAGCTGGTCACCGGCATCGACCTGGTCGAGCAGATGATCCGCGTTGCCGCGGGCGAGCCACTCAAGCTCAAGCAGAGCGACATCAAACTCAACGGCTGGGCGGTCGAGAGCCGCGTCTATGCCGAGGACCCGTATCGCAATTTTGCGCCGTCGATCGGCCGGCTGGTGCGCTACCGGCCGCCGGCCGAAGGCGAGCACGACGGCGTGACGGTGCGCAACGACACCGGTGTCTTCGAAGGCGGCGAGATTTCGCTCTACTACGATCCGATGATCGCCAAGCTCGTCACCCACGCCAAGACGCGCAGCGCGGCGATCGACGCCCAGGCCGATGCGCTCGACGCTTTCACCATCGAGGGCATCCGCCACAACATCCCGTTTCTCTCGGCCATCATGGCGTATCCGCGCTGGCGCTCGGGCAATATCTCGACCGGCTTCATCGCCGAGGAATTTCCACGCGGTTTCGAGCACACGCCGCCGACCGGCGTCATGGCGCGCGCCATGGCCGGCGTCGCGGTGGCGATCGACCATGTGCTCGGCGAGCGCAAGCGCCGGATTTCGGGCCAATTGAACACCACGCTGACGCGGGAGCGCCGTCGCGCCGTATCGCTCGGCAAGGAGGAAATCCTGGTCGACGTCGAGCGCGACGGCGACGCTATTGCCGTGACTTACGAAGACGGCGCGATCCACAAATTGTCCTCGCCATGGATTCCGGGCCTGCCGCTGTGGCAGGGCACGATCGACGGCGTGCCGGTGGCGATGCATGTCCGCATGATCCCCAACGGTTTTGAGCTCGCCTATCGCGGCGTCGAGGCCAAAGCCTTCGTCTATACCGAGCGCGAGGCGCGTTACGCCCGCCTGATGCCCGTAAAGGTGCTCTCCGACAGCGGCAAGGCGGTGCGCTGCCCGATGCCGGGCCTCGTGGTTTCGATTGCGGTCACCGAGGGCCAGGAGGTCAAGGCCGGCGAGACGCTGGCCGTGGTCGAGGCGATGAAGATGGAAAACATCCTGCGCGCCGAACGCGACGGCACCATCAAGAAAATCCGCGTCAAGCCGGGCGACGGTGTCGCCGTCGACGCGGTGATCATGGAATTCGCCTAAAGCGCGGGCGCCGAATCTGGCATCATGCCGGCTTAGCCGGGGCCAACCATCATGCAGGCGCTGCGCTTTCTTTTCTCGCCGTCCGGACGGTTGGGGCCGCAAGCCTTCGCTGTTGCCGTGATCGTCGTCTATGCCGCGGGCGCGGCATCGCAATGGCTTACGGTGCCGGGAGTGATTGCGCGAAATGGACTGTGGCCATTCGTGCTCGCGCAAGGGGTGCTGATCTGGGTATGGTTCACGCTTCATGCCAAACGACTGCGCGATGCTGATCGCGCGACCGGCCTCGCGGTTGGCGCCAGTTTGCTTTACGCGCTTGCGGTCGTGTTGCTGTTGATCGTGGCGACGGCGTTCTTCTCCACCTCTCCCGGTGCAATGACGGACGCTAACCCGACAGGCGCACTTGGGCTCATTCTTCTGCTCTCGATCATCGCGGCCCTGGCGGGTTCGTCGAGCTACGATGTCGGCTGGGTCGTCGTCGTGATCCTGATGGTGCTGGCGTTCTTGCCAATCGTGGTGGCGGTTGCCGTTACGCTGTGGGCGGCAACCCGGCCGAGCGCGGGTGAGCGCCAATCGTGATGTTGCACTTCGCCTACGGTGCGAACATGCATCGCGACGTCATGCGCCGCCATGCTGCGGCGGCGCAGCCCATCGGCGCCGCGGCGCTCGCCGATCATCGTTTCATCATCACCGCCGACGGCTATGCCTCGGTCGCGCCGGCGCTGGCGCACACGGTTCACGGCGTGTTGTGGCGGATCACGCCGCGCGATCGCGTCACGCTCGATGCCTGGGAGAACGTGGCGGGAAAGCTCTATCGCGCGGAAATATTGCCGGTTCGTCAGGCGGACCGCCTGCGGCCGGCGCTGGTCTATGTGGCACGGCCGAGCCGCATCGGTCAGCCGAAGGCAGGTTATATAGAGCTTGTGGTCGCGGCGGCGCGCGCTTGGCACTTGCCGAGCGACTATATTTCCTCTTTGCAGCACTGGCTGCCGCGGCGTTCGGTGGGAGCGGGCTCCCGCAAGCTCGGAGATATCGCGTGGACGTGATGTGCCATGTCGTGGTCCACGGCCGGGTACAGGGCATCGGCTATCGTGCCTGGACCGAATACACCGCGCTGGAGCGCGGCCTGCAGGGCTGGGTTCGTAACCGCCACGATGGCGCGGTCGAGGCGCTGTTCGTTGGACCGCCGGACGCCGTCGCCGCGATGATCACCGCGTGCCATCAAGGTCCGCGCGGTTCGCGCGTCGACGGCATCGATCAGCGCGACGGTACGGTGGAAGAGCTAAAACTGCGCCGGCGCGGCGCATTGTTCTCGGTGCTGCCGACGGTTTGATCGTCGGTTGTCGTGCCGAACAGCGGCGCAAACGTACTGCGCAAAATCATGTCGACCTCGGGCATGGAGACGGTCACGCCGAGATCGGCCAGCGAGGTGACGCCGTAGCGCCGGTCGGACACGCCGCACGGCACGATGCCGGAAAAATGCGACAGCTCCGGCTCGATGTTGAGCGCAAAGCCGTGCAACGTCACCCAGCGCTGGATGCGAATGCCGATGGCCGCGATCTTGTCCTCGAATCCATCGCCCTTGTCCGGCCGCCGCACCCACACCCCGATGCGGTCGTCGCGCCGCTCGCCGCGCACATTGAAAGCGGCCAGGGTGCGGATGAGCCATTCCTCGATGGTGGCGACGAAGCGGCGCACGTCGGGCGCGCGGCGCTTGAGATCGAGCATGACATAGCCGACCCGCTGGCCGGGACCGTGATAGGTGAACTGGCCGCCGCGGCCCGCGGCGTGGACCGGGAATCGCGCTTCGATCAATTGCTGCGGTTGCGACGAGGTGCCGGCGGTGTAAAGCGGCGGATGCTCGATCAGCCAAACCAGCTCGCGCGCTTCGCCGCGGGCGATTGCCACCGCGCGCGCGTCCATGGCGGCAAGCGCTGCGTCGTAGCCGACGCGTTCGTCGCTCACGCGCCATTCGACCGGCGGTGCGCCGGCTTGAGGCAAAAGCCCGATCGTCAGGTCGTCGCGCGTGTTAACCACCTGCTAACCATAGGACGACCATAGAATATAGGAGCAAAGCTTGAGCGACAAAGTGGGGGCCCCTTGGCGACACTCGACAATGTCTCGGTCAACATCGCGGTGGTGCTCGGGACGACCTCCATGCCGATCCATCAGGTGCTCCGCCTCGGCCGCGGCGCCGTCATCGAGCTCGACGCCTCCGAGGAAGACGAGGTCCGCATCCTGGCCAACAACCTGCCGGTCGCCAAGGGCACGGTGATCGTCAGCGGCAACAAGATCGCCGTCGAGGTCAAGGAGCTGTTGCCGCGGTCGCCCGAGGCGACCTGAGCAGCGCCCAAGCCCTTGTCCCGCTAGAACCGAACTGTTACATCCGCGCCGTCGCGCCAGCCGGGCGCACCCACATGCGGCCGTGGCGGAATTGGTAGACGCACTAGCTTGAGGTGCTAGCGGGGCAACCCGTGGAGGTTCGAGTCCTCTCGGCCGCACCATTACCTGAAATCCATGATCGGCGATCGCCGCGACCTTGGCATCGGCTGCGGCTTTTTCTTCCCGATGCGCGCGGGTCCGAGCCCATGAATTGGATCAACCCGCACCACCGCGTGGTAGCGCGGTAGTACTTCCCAGATTGCTCAATCTGCCGCATTGCGCGCGCAGGCTGCAGTGACATGATTGTCGGACCTTGCAACAGCAAGGCAAAATGGGAGGCGACAATGCGATTGCTAGGTTTAACATTGGTGGTGGCAGCGGTTGCGGCATCCGTGGCGATAACGGCAGGCAGGCCTGCGACTGCGGCCACATCCTGCAGGTGCACCGGTATACTCGGCAGTGGAACGTGCACTGAGTATGACTGTCACGAATTGCCGATGTCCATCACACCCTTGAGGCCGATCCGCAGCGCGGGGGAATGCCGCAAGTCTCAAGTTCTTGTCTGCGACTTCAACTCCTGCAAAGTGGTCTGCGACCCGACCAAGAAATAGCGCGGCAGCGGATCCATCGGGGATAATCTTGCGGGGATGGTCTTGCCATCCCCGTTCACCAGCCTTCGATGAGCTTCGGCTTGGCAAGGCAAAAGCAAAGCAGCAAACGCGGCGCGCTCGCCGTGGAGTTCAGTGCGCCGGCGTTTGCATGGTGGCGAGCGGCGAGACAAGCTCGGCGTGCTGGCCTGCGGCCGGACGCGCGCGGGCATGGCGAAGGATGCTGAGACGGGCCTGCCGCGGGCGGCCATGGCCCGACTCGCTCTTCTCGTTCGAGTCATTCGCTGCCGCGCTCGGCCGCGGCTCAAGCGCTGCATCTGCGATTTGCCGTTCATGCACCGGCCAACCAATGTCGAGCAGGCTCAGCACCGGGAGTTGCGCGGCGGAGGAGGGCATCGCGACCAGGACTTGATAAGGCCACGGCGATGTTGCGGTGCCGGCTTCGATGGATGGCTGGTCGACTTCGATATCTGCGGTGCTCGCCGTATGGGTCAGGGCGTAATTCGGATCGAAGGCGCCCTCATCAGGCGCCGGCAAGTCCGCTGTTTCGGCGACCGAGCTGTCGGAAAATTCCGGCCACGCTGGCCCATTACGGCCGTCGTCCATTACGGTTTGCCCGGCTATCGACCACGCCACCGTCCAGTGCGACCGTTCGGCGATCAGCCCCGGCGCCACGGTCGCCGATGGCACCACCTGCACGATGTGGAATCCTTTGTCCTTCAACGCCTTGAACAGGCCGGGCAGTGCCGCCACCGTCCAGGGATGGATGTCGTGCAGGAGCAGCATGCCTTTGCCCTTGGCTTCGAGCCGGCTCATGGCACGGGCGATGATCTGCGACGGCGAGATGCGGCGGTGCCAGTCGTCAGCCACGGTGTCGGTCGAGAACACGACCAGCGAACGCGCGGCTAGCTCGCTCTCGACGACGTCGGTGCGCCCGAAGCCCGGAATGCGGAAGAACGGCGCCAGCCCGCCGCCATTGCCGAGCGCCGCGCTCACATTGTCGATGCCCGCATCGATCTCCCATCGCACCTTCGCGTCCGATATGCGGTCGAAGCGGAGCGGATGATCCTCGCTGTGCGTGCCGATCGTGTGTCCCTCGTCGTGAATGCGGCGCACCACGGCGGGATAGGCTTTGGCCATTTCGCCGACCAGGAAATACATCGCTTTCACGCACTGCGATGCGAGAATATCGAGGACCTGGTTGGAATAGGGCGAGATCGGGCCGTCATCGAAGGTCAGCACGACCTCATGATCGGCGAGCGGCAGCGTTTGCTGATATTGCAGGGTGCCGAGGCGCTGATATTCGCTCGGGTCGATGGTGATCACGCGGCTGGTGCCGATGGCGTCGGGATGTCCCGGGCAGTTCTGCGCGCGCGCAGCCGTTGCGGCGCCAAGTGTGACGCCGACCAATGCGCTCAAAACCGCAGCGCTCAGGATTGCCCTTGGCTTGTCCATTTCCTCAGTCCCGGCCTACCCGATAGCCGCAAACCGCTAGTCCCTCAAAGGCGACCTTACCCACCTCGTCCCTGAACCTCACATTAACGGACTGGGGCGCCGCCAAGCCCTTTTGACAAGCCCTGTTGATAAGTCAGGTAGTTAGCAGGACTTTTCCTTAGCCTTAACCATACGTCCCTAATCTGCCGCGTCAGGAATTCCAGGACGGGGCGTGAGTATGAAGTCCGCTGCGGCAGCCCGGACATGGTGGGCGGCACTCCGGCGGCGCACGCCCGAGACGAGGGCTGCAGCGGCGTTGCGCGCGGCAGCCTCGCACCTGTCCTCCTATGTGCTGATGGCTTTGGCAGTAGCGATGCTGGCCTGCGCCGTGGCCGGCTTTGCCGTCACCGTGCGGGAGGATCAGCGGCTCGCCGCCGAGCGGCATGCAGCCCTCGAGCTCGCGCTCGACGAGGTGCGCGGCGTGTTCGGCGACAGCGATAGTTTCGACGACAGCAGGCTGCCGCTGGTCGCCCGCCTCGCGGGCCTGAAGGATTTGCGCTTCGACACCGACGAGGACTCTACCGCCGGGCGCGAAGCGCAGTCGCTGCATGACGAGCGCGGCCGCATCGTCGGCTGGTTCAGTTGGGCGGCCGACCGCGCGCTGATCCGCGCCGAGATCTGGCTGTGGGGTCTGATCGGCGCGGTCGGGGCCGCGCTCGGCGTCTGTGCCTTCCTCGCCGCCGGCCTGATCCAGCGGCTGGCGCGCTTGCTCGCGTCGAGCCTCAAGACCATCCGCAAGCTGACCCGTGAGGATGCGCTGACAGGCTTGCCCAATCACCGGGTGATGCTGGAAAGCCTCGACCGGGCGCTGGCGCGGCGCGGCTCCAGCGTCGTCGTTCTCGCGCTTGTCGATCTCGACGGCTTTCGCGAGGTCAACGACACCCACGGCCGCTCGGGCGGCGATGCGCTGTTGAAAAACATTGCCGAACGTCTTCACGCGAGCCTGCCGGCTGGCGCCCAATTCGGCCGTTTCGACGACGACCAATTCGCCGTCATCATGAGCAGCGAAGATACGCAGACCGCAAGCGTGCTCGCCGAGGCATTACGAGGGTCGCTGCAACGGCCGATCTTCATGGAGCAGAACTGGCAGATCAGCGCCGGCATCGGCATTGCGCAAGCGCCGGACGACGGCAACACCGACGACGAGCTCAGCCGTCGCGCCAACCTCGCGCTGCGGGCCGCCAAACGCGGCGGCCGCGGCATGGTGCGGCGCTTCGAGCTCGCTATCGAGATGGAATATTCCGAAGAGCGCTTCATTCGGCGCGAGCTTGAATCGGCGCTCTCCGCGGGCGGCCTCGACGTCCATTACCAGCCCGTGGTCGCCGCTGCCGGTGGCGCCATGATCGGGGTCGAGGCGCTGCTGCGCTGGACCCATCCGACGCGCGGCGCCATCGGGCCTTCGGTCTTCATCCCGCTCGCCGAGCAGAGCGGTCTGATGCCCCAGCTTGGCGAATTCGTGTTACGCCGCGCGCTGAACGATGGCGTGCGCTGGCCGCACCTGACCGTGGCGGTCAACCTGTCGCCGATCCAAATCCGCGACCGCAAGCTCATTGATCTGGTCGGCGCCGTCATTGCCGAAAGCGGCATTGCGCCGTCGCGCGTCATTTTCGAAGTGACCGAAGGGGTTTTGATCGAAGACCCGCAGGAGACCTTGCAGCGGCTCGAAGCGTTGCGCGCGCTTGGCGTCAGCATCGCGCTCGACGATTTCGGCACCGGCTATTCGAGCTTGAGCTATCTGCAAAAGTTCCCGTTCAGCCAGATCAAGATCGACCGCGCCTTCGTCGGTTCGCTGGGCACCACCGGCCATGCTGGCGCCATCATCCAATCGATCGTCGCGCTCGGCCACGCGCTCGGCATGAAAGTGCTCGCCGAAGGCGTCGAAACCGACGAGCAGCGCGTGCTGCTGCGGCTCGCCGGCTGCGACGAAATGCAGGGTTTTTTGTTCGCAAAACCGCGGCCGGCCGAGGCGATCGACAAGGTCGCGGTCCGGCCTGCCAATGGCCGTTCCGCGCCAAAGCTTGCCGCCGCACGCTGACACGCCGGCCGCCAGCGGCTACCTTATCGCCCTTCGCCTCGTGTGGCCGAAGCCACGGAGCGTCCGATGGTCCAGAACAGTTTTCCCGGTCTCGATTTCGGTCTCGGCAGCGATATCGACATGCTGCGCGACACGGTGCGCGCCTTTGCCCAGAACAAGATCGCGCCGTACGCCGCCGAGATCGACCGCTCCAACAGCTTTCCGCGGGAGCTGTGGCCGCAGCTTGGCGAGCTCGGGCTGCTCGGCGTCACGGTCGAGGAGGAATGGGGCGGGGCAGGGCTTGGCTACCTCGCCCATTGCGTCGCCATGGAGGAGGTTTCGCGGGCCTGCGCCGCCATCGGATTGTCCTACGGCGCGCATTCGAACCTGTGCGTCAACCAGATCCGCCGCAACGGCAGCGACGACCAGCGGCGCCGTTATTTGCCAAAACTCATTTCCGGCGAGCATGTCGGCGCGCTGGCGATGTCGGAGTCCGGCTCGGGCTCCGACGTGGTGTCGATGCGCACCCGCGCCGACCGCAAGGGCGACCGTTACATTCTCAACGGCTCGAAGATGTGGATCACCAACGGGCCGCTCGCCGACACGCTGGTGGTCTACGCCAAGACCGACCGCACGGCAGGCGCCCGTGGCATCACCGCGTTCCTGGTCGAGAAGACGTTTCCGGGTTTTTCCACGGGCCAAAAACTCGACAAGCTCGGCATGCGCGGCTCCGACACCAGTGAGATCGTGTTTCAGGACTGCGAGGTGCCGGAAGCAAACGTGCTCGGCGTCGTCGGCAACGGCGTCAACATTTTGATGTCCGGCCTCGATTACGAGCGCGCGGTGCTGGCGGCAGGGCCGGTCGGCGTGATGCAGGCCTGCCTCGACCTGGTCATTCCCTATGTCCACCAGCGCAGCCAATTCGGCCAGCCGATCGGCCGCTTCCAGCTCATCCAGGCAAAACTCGCCGACATGTATGTGACGCTCAACGCCTCGAAGTCGTACGTCTATGCCGTGGCGCGCGCCTGCGACCGCGGCGAGACCACGCGCGAAGACGCCGCTGGCGCCATCCTCTATGCGGCCGAACGCGCCACGTGGATGGCGCTCGAAACCATCCAGTGCCTCGGCGGCAACGGCTACATCAATGACTTTCCGGCAGGGCGATTGCTGCGCGATGCAAAGCTTTACGAGATCGGCGCCGGCACCAGCGAAATTCGCCGCATGCTGATCGGGCGTGAGATTTTCGAGAAGACGCGGTAGTCGGTTCACCCCAGGCGCCGGTCGAATTCCAGCACCGCATTGAGCAGAACCTGCGCGCCGGCCGCGCATTCGTCGAAACTCGTCGATTCCGCTTCGTTGTGCGAAATGCCGCCGGCGCACGGCACGAAGATCATGGTGGTCGGCGCCACGCGAGCGATGTAGGCGGCGTCGTGGCCGGCGCCGGAGATCATGTCGCGCGATCGGAAGCCGGCTTTCTCAGCGCCGATGCGCACGCATTCGATCAGTTCGGGCGCGAATTTTACGGGGGGTGACTGCCAAATCCGTGTCTCGGTGTAAGTGAGCTGCAACGGCGGCATGATTTCTGCGAGCGCGGTGCGGAATTTCGTCTCCATGGCGTCGAGAATTTTTTCCGCCGGATGGCGGAAATCGACGCTGAAGAAAACCTCGCCGGGAATGACGTTGCGGCTGTTCGGCTTGTTCTCGATCAGGCCGACGGCGCCGACCGCGTCGGGCGCGTGCTCGCGGGCGATGGCGTCGATGCGCTCGATCATGCGCGCGGCGCCGATCAGCGCATTTTTGCGAAGAGGCATCGGCGTAGTGCCGGTGTGCGACTCTTGGCCAGTGACGATGACTTCGTACCAGCGCATGCCCTGCACGCCCTGCACTGCGCCGATCATGCGGCCTTCGGCTTCGAGAATCGGACCTTGCTCGATGTGCAGCTCGAACATCGCGGAAAATTTGCGCGCGCCGGCTTTTTCCGCGCCCTTGTAGCCGATGCGCGCCAACTCATCGCCAAATGTCTTGCCGTCACGGTCGGCGCGCGCGTACGCATAGTCGGGCGAAAACACGCCGGCAAAGACGCCCGACGCCAGCATAGCCGGCGCGAAGCGCGCGCCCTCTTCGTTGGTCCAGTTGACGATCTCGATCGGTGCGTTTGTCTCATAGTCGGCTTGGTGGAGCGTGCGCATCGCTTCCAGCGCGCCGAGGACGCCGAGCACGCCGTCGAATTTGCCGCCGGTCGGCTGAGTGTCGAGATGCGAGCCCATGGCGATCGGCGGAAGATTTGGGTTCTTGCCCGGGCGCCGCGCAAACATGGTGCCGACTTCGTCGACCGCAACGGTGCAGCCGAGCGCCTCGCATTGCGCCTTGAACCAGTCGCGCGCCTGCCGGTCGAGATCGGTGAGCGTCAGGCGGCAAATGCCGCCCTTCGGCGTCGCGCCGATCTGCGCCGTGTGCATCAGCGTGTCCCAAAGCCGCTGGCTGTCGATTTGCAGGTTCTGCACGTCCGAAAATTCCAGCTGCCGGTAGCGAGCCCATCTTCCCCGGAATTCGCGCTTGAACCAAGCTTCATGCCGGACGGACATGCCTCGAACGCCCAGCCAGCGGCCGAGTAAGTCATTGGACTAGTCGTTCGTTGAGGTGGCGATGGCCGCCTGCGGCGTACTAACTCATTGAATCTACGACGAATCAGCTATGATGCCGGCTGCCGGCAAACCCGGAGCGAGCGCCATGCTGCGCGTGCGACTGAAAGCCGACGGACGCCTAGTCGAAATCCTGCCCGATGGCAGTGAGCGGGCTATTCCTTCGGACCCGCGTTCCATCGCAACGGCGGCGCATCACGCGGCGCGCTCGGTAGACGCGCGCTCGCTCGATGCGACCTACGCCCGAAACGTGCGCGGCCAGACCGGGCTGACCCAGGCCGCCTTCGCCGCCCGCATCGGCGTGCCGGTCGAGACCGTGCGCAACTGGGAGCAGGGCAAGCGCTCGCCGCGCGGACCCGCCCGCGCGCTGCTCAAAGTCATCGAGCGGGCCCCCGACGCTGCCTTTGCGGTGCTCGCCAAGGCGAATTCCCGCTAGCAGCGGAACGCTCGGGTCGCCGTCCGCATTGGGCTGGCATTCATGCCGGCAATAGCCGATCCTTAATCCCGGGGACGAAGCCGCGCGGCTTAGAGCGAAATCGCTTCAGATTGAAGCGATTTGCGCTCTAACATTTTAGTGGAGCATGATCTTTTCGGAAAACCGGTTTCCACTTTTCCGGATCATGCTTGAAGGAGTAGCGGATGGACGTGATCGAAAGTCATGGCGCCAAGATCCCGGTCATCGGGTTCGGCACCATGACGCTGAAGGAAAGTCTGTGCGTCGAATTGGTTGAGGCGGCGCTGCATCTCGGCTATCGGCATCTCGATACCGCGCAGAACTACGGCAACGAGCGCGAAGTCGGCGAAGGCTTCCGCGCCTCCGGCGTGCCGCGCGAAGACGTCTTCATCACCACAAAAGTCTGGTTCAACCGTTTGGCGCCCGGCGACCTCGAGCGCTCGGTCGACGAGAGCTTGGAGCGGCTCAAGCTGCCGTGGGTCGATCTTTTATTGATCCACTGGCCCAACGCGCAAATCCCGCTGGCGGGATCGATCGACGCCTTATGCAAGGTCAAGCGCGCCGGGCTCGCCAAGCATATCGGGGTGGCCAATTTCACGGTCGCCATGCTCGACGAGGCGACGAAAGCGGCGAGCGAGCCGCTTGCGGCCTTGCAGATCGAAACCCATCCCTATCTCGACCAGACCAAGGTGCTGGCCGCGGCGCACCGGCTCGGCTTAGCGGTGGTCGGCTATTGCCCGCTGGCACGCGGCAAGGTGCCGGCCGACGCGGTGCTGCAACACATCGGCCGCGCCCACAATAAATCGCCGGCGCAAGTGTCGCTGCGCTTTCTCGAGCAGGAGAAGATCATTCCGATTCCGCGCACGTCGAAGCGCGAGCGGCTTGCGGAGAATCTCGGCAGTCTGGAATTCAAGCTGACGGACGCCGAGATGGCGGAGATCGCCATGCTGGCGCGGCCGGGTTCGCGCATCGTCAGCCCGCCGCAGGCGCCGCAATGGGATAGCTAGGCGAGGGCACGTGAGCGCGAGCGCAGCCATACCAAGCATCGAGGCCAATGGGGCGCGGATTCCGCTGCTCGGCCTGGGCACCTGGGAGTTGCGCGGCCGCACCTGCGCCCGCGTCGTCGAACAGGCGCTGCGGCTCGGCTATCGCCACATCGATACGGCGGAGCTTTACGAAAACGAGCGCGAGGTCGGCGAAGGCTTTCGCGCCTCGGGCGCCAAGCGCAACGACGTATTCATGACCACGAAAATCTGGCCCAGCCATTTCGCGCCGCGCGAGCTCGAGCGCGCGGCGCGCGATTGCCTGGTGCGGCTGCGGCTGAGCGAGGTCGATCTGCTGCTGCTGCACTGGCCCAATCCGCAAATCCCGTTGCCCGACACCATCGGCGCGCTGTGCAAGGTCAAGCGCGACGGGCTGGCGCGCCACATCGGCGTGTCCAACTTCACCGTGGCGCTCATCGACGAGGCGCTGGCGGCGACGAGCGAACCTCTGGTGTGCGATCAGATCGAGTGCCATCCGTTCCTCGACCAGTCGAAAGTGCTCAAAGCCTGCCGCGCCCACGGCATGGCGGTGGTCGCCTATAGCCCGATCGCGCGCGGCGATGCGCGTGGCAACGAGGTGCTCACCCGCATCGGCGCGGCGCACAAAAAGACTGCCGTGCAGGTCTGCCTGCGCTTTCTGGTGCAACAGGACATCGTCGTTATCCCGCGCACCAGCAAAGTGGAACGGCTTTCGGAAAATGCCGCGATCTTCGATTTCGAGCTGAGCAGACAGGACATGACCGAGATTGCCAGCCTCGGCAGCCGCGACGGTCGGCTTGTCGATTGGGCGTTTTCCGGCCGCCCGAAGTGGGACTGAGCCAAAACCCCCCCTTGTGGGGAGGGGCAGGGGTGGGGGTCGAGAGGAATCGCACCGGCGTCGACGGGCTTTGCGCGCGTGTCCTCGAAAGAAACTTCCCTCCCGACCCCCTCCCCACCCTCCCCCACAAGGGGGAGGGAGTCGTCGTCAGAACTCGACGTCGAGCTCCTCCAGCTCATCCGGCTCGACCTTGGCGGCGGCGATCCAATCCTGCATCTGCGGCAGCGCCATGATGGTGCGGCAATATTGCGCCGAGACCGGATCGATGGCGACGTCGTAGGTGAGGAAACGCGCGCAGACCGGCGCGTACATGGCGTCCGCGGCGCACGGCTTTGACCCGAACAGATAAGGGCCTTTGTACTTGGCGATGCAGTCCTGCCAGATCGCGGTGACGCGTTCGATGTCGGCGCGCGCGCCGGCCCACGACTTAAAGCCGGGGAAATGCGCCTTCAGGTTCATCGGCAGCGCCGAGCGCAGATTGCTGAAGCCGGAATGCATCTCGCCGCAGATGGCGCGGCAATGGGCGCGCTGCGCCTGGTCGGCTGGCAAGAGGCCGGCTTCGGGCTTGATCTCATGCAGGTACTCGGCGATCGCCAGGGTATCCCAGACCTTGAGCCCGTCGTGGGTCAGGCCCGGCACCAGAAACGACGGCGACAGCAGCAGCAATTCGGCCCGGGTCGAGGGGTCGTCGGTGCCGACATGCTGCTCGTCGAAATCGAGGTTCGCCATTTTGCATAGCAACCAACCGCGCAACGACCACGATCCGTAGTTCTTGCTGGCAATGGTGAGAGTGGCCTTCGACATTCCGCGCTCTCGTTTTTCAAAGGTTGTGAGAACTCAATGCCTTATGACGCCGTGCCGATACGGCGGGTGATGCCGCGCGCGGCCCCGATGGCCAAATTTCGCGCCCCCATTCCCCGCATGTGCAGGATGTTCATATTCTTGTCGCAGTGCAACAAAAAATGCACTAGCTTTCCAAATTGGGTGAGGGGTCGCGGGACGCCGTCGTCGGACGGCCCACGGCGCCCGTGGACCGCGGGATGCTGTACGTCGCATATCAAATGCACACCGACATCATGGTTCCCGTCCGGACCTGGGCGGGCATGGTGGCTAATTCCGGTGGCGCGCCGCTGCTCTCCGACCACCCAGCGATGCGCAATCTCACCGCGGTCTACGAGCTGATTGCCCGCGCCGGCCTCACCCATACACGCCCACCATTCGGCATCGACCGGGTCACCGTCGGCAATCGCGAGGTCGACGTGCGCGAGGAGGCGGCGCATGTGACGCCGTTCGGCACGCTGCTCCACTTCAAGAAGGACATCGCGACGGCGCAGCCGCGCGTGCTGATGGTGGCGCCGTTGTCCGGCCATTTCTCGACATTGCTGCGGGCGACCGTGCGCACCATGCTGCCCGAGCACGACGTCTACATCACCGATTGGCACAATGCGCGCGACGTGCCGCTGACCGCCGGCCGCTTCGGCTTCGACGAATATATCGATCACCTGATCAAGTTCCTCGAAGTGATGGGGCCGGGCACCCACGTGGTCGCAGTGTGCCAGCCCTGTGTGGCGGTGCTCGCCGCCGCCGCCGTGATGGCGCAGGCCGGCAATAAGGCGCAGCCGCGCAGCATGACCTTGATGGCCGGGCCGATCGACGTGCGCGTCAATTCGACCACCGTCGACGAACTCGCCAAGAAACATTCCATCGAATGGTTCGAAAGGACGCTGACCGCCTCGGTGCCGCTGCGCTATCCGGGCGCGTTCCGCCGCGTCTATCCGGGTTTCGTTCAGCTTGCCGCCTTCATGAGCATGAACGTCGAGCGTCACGTCAAAGCGCATCGCGAGCTTTACGAGAACATCGCCAACGGCGAGCTGGAGAAAGCGGCGATAACGAAAGCGTTCTATGACGAGTATTTCGCCGTGCTCGACCTTACCGCCGAGTTCTATCTGGAGACGGTGCGGATCATCTTCCAGGAATACGCGCTGCCGCTCGGCAAGCTGCAATGGCACGGCAACAAGGTCGACCCGACCGCGATCCGCCGCACCATGCTGCTCACCGTCGAAGGCGAGCGCGACGACATCTGCGCCGTCGGCCAGACCGTCGCCGCGCACGACCTGTGCAGCAAGCTGCGCCCCTATCTCAAGCGCCACCACATGCAGGCCGGCGTCGGCCATTACGGCGTGTTCTCGGGCAAGCGCTGGGAGAACCAGATTTATCCGATTTTGAAGAACGTGATTTTGTCGAGCGATTAGAGCGGGCAGCGCACGCCGCCGCCATCTTGTAAGGTTCCGCGCGCTGCGATGGAATTCCTCGATCCAGCGGCGGAGGGTTTATGCCAGACGGTACGGGAGTGAAGGCCATCGCAGCGGTGCTGTCGGAGCGCTTCGGCGAGGACATCGCGATCGACCCGGCACTCCCGGGTCTGGACGAGCTTGCCCAAATCGCCGGCCATCGATCGCACCGGCGGTTTCTGCCGCGCGCGGTTACGCCTGATCTATTGCGGCTGCTTTGCGCAACCGCGCTTTCGGCGCCGTCCAAAAGCGACTTGCAGCAATGCGACATTGTCATCATCACCGACACGGCAATCCGTGCCGGCATCGTCGCGACCATTCCCGACATGCCGTGGATCATGGACGCGCCCGTCTTCCTGGTCTTCGTCGCCAACGGCGAACGGCTGCCGATGCTGGCAAAACTCCACGACAAGCCGTTTCCGAACGATCATCTCGACCAGTTTTTCAATGCGGCGATAGATGCGGCGATCGTGCTGGCGACGTTCCTGCGGGCGGCGTCGGCGGTTGGGCTGGGCTGTTGTCCGATCAGTGCCGTGCGCGATCATCCGCAGACCGTCAGTGATCTGTTACGGCTGCCGCGCCGGGTCATACCGGTCGCGGGGCTCTGCGTCGGCTGGCCGGCGCAGACCGGCGAGGTCACGCCGCGCCTGTCGTTGCGTACCACGGTGATCGAAAACGGCTATCGCGAGCGCGATCTCGCCGGCGAGATCGACGCCTACGACCGGCGGCGGGCGGCGCTGCGGCCGTATCGCCGGCAACGCAGCCCTGAGCGCTGGGGCGAGGCGGATTTTTACGGATGGTCGGAGGACAAGGCCCGCCAATACGGCATGCAGACGCGCGCGGACTTTGGCGCGTTCGTGCGCGGCAAGGGATTTTGCCTCGATTAGCCGGAGCAGAGAACGCGACCGCACCGGCCGATCGCGGCCGATCGCGTTTTCTCCAGCGGTCGAATTGTGCCAGGATATTGGGTTTCCCGCGCATGGTGGGAGGGAGAACGACATGGCCACAAGCGTCAAGCAAATGATGGAAGCCGCCAATGCCGCGGTGCCGAAGATCACCCCGGCGCAGGCGAAGGAAATAATCGCCAAGGGCAATACGCTGGTGGTCGACGTGCGCGACGGCACCGAAGTGGCGGCGAGCGGCAAGGTCGCCGGTGCCGTGCATGTGTCGCGCGGCATGCTGGAATTCCGCGCCGATCCCGAGTCGCCCTACCACGACAAGAATTTCGCCAAGGACAAAAGTGTCGTGGTGTATTGCGCCTCCGGTGGACGCTCGGCGCTCGCCGGCAAAATGCTCAAAGACCTTGGTTACGACCAGGTCTATAACCTCGGCGGCTTCAAGGATTGGGCCGAAAGCGGCGGCGCGGTCGAAAAGTAACAGCGCGGTCTAACGCAGAAACGCCTTTTCGATCTCGCGCATCCGCGCATCGCCTTGCAGCGCGAATACGTCCGCGACCGAGGCGATCTCTTTTTCGACGCCGGCGATGCCGCCTTCGGCCAGGATGCGGCGGAAGACGTTTTGCATGGCGGCGACGGCGGCGCGGATGGCGTGATTGCCGCAGATGATCAGCCCGACTTTGCCGAGCGCGGCGATGTCGGCGAACGAAAGCTGCGGATAACTGGTCGGCACCAGAACCAGCGGCACGCGTCCCGGCCACGCCCGGCAAAATGCCAGGATCTCATCGGGCGTTTTCTCTTTGCTGTGAATCAGTACTGCGTCCGCGCCAGCCTCGGCATAGGCTGCGCCGCGCCGCAGTGCTTCGTCCTGGCCGCGTCCGGCGATCAGCGCCTCGGTCCGTGCGATGACGAGGACGCCGTCGGTTGCTTTCGCTGCCGCGACCTTGCCTTGGAATTCGCCGATCGGCACGAGCTCCTGCCGGCCACCCGGGCGGAGGCTAGTGTCCTTGGGAAATGTTTTGTCCTCGATGACGACGGCCGCGACACCAGCGGCTGCGTATTGCGGCACGACGTAAGCAACGTTCACCGCGTTGCCAAAACCGGTGTCGAGGTCGGCGATCACCGGCGCATCCTGCACCGCGCCGATGGCGCGCATCATCTCCAGATGCGTGCCCATCGACAGAATATTGGCATCGGGCACCGCATAGGACGCCGACAATTCGAAACCGCTGCCCCAAATGGCATCGAAGCCCGCATTCGCGGCGAGCTTTGCGGCGAGCGGATTATGCGCCGCCATCGCAATTGCCGGGCGATGCACGTCGATCTTGGCGCGTAGCGCGTCAGCGCTTCGGATGTCTTGGGACATGATGGTGGGGCTCACCGCATCGCGGCGGCGATATTGCCGCCGTCGACAGTGGTGACGTCGGCGGTGGTCTTCAGCGCCAGCGCCTGGTGCAAGAACGCCTGCGCCACGTCGTCGGCGGTGACTTCGCGGCCGAGCAGGTTGCCGCTCATGTAGTCCTTCTCGCTCAAGCCGCGCGCTTTTGAGCGTGAGGCGATCATGTCGGCGGTGAGGAGGCCGGAGCGGATGCGGTCGGCGTTGACGGCGTTGGCGCGGATGCCGTCCGCGCCGTAGTCGAGCGCGTATTGGCGCATCAGCGCCAGCTCTGCGGCTTTGGGAATGCCGTAGGGGCCGAAATTCGGGCCCGGATTGACCGCTTGTTTGGAGACGTTGAACAACAGGCAGCCGCCGGTGGCTTGCGCCAGCATGATCTTCACTGCGGCCTGCGCCACGCGCTGATGGCCATAAAAATTCAGCTCGAAACTTTTGCGCATGACGTCTTCGTCGACTTCGCCGATGCGCCCCTGCCAGGCGGCGCCGGCATTGGAGACCGCGATGTCGACGCCGCCGAAGGCTGCCGCCACGGCGTCGAAGGCCGCGCGCACCGAGGTCGCGCTGGTCACGTCGCAGACGACGGGTAGCGCCGACGGTCCGATTGTCTTTGCCTGTTCGCTCGCTGCGGCGAAATTGACGTCGAGTAATGCGACTTCGGCGCCGGCCGCCGCAAAGGCCTTCGCGGTTGCGGCGCCGATGGCGCCGCCGGCGCCGGTGACGGCGGCGATCTGGCCGGCGAGGGGCAATTCCTTGCGGGTGCCGAGCTTGGCTTGTTCGAGCGGCCAATATTCGCAATCGAACATGTCGGCTTCGGAAATCGATTCGAAGCGGCCGATCGCCTCGGCGTCGCTGACGCCTTCGACCCAGGCCTCGGCGATGTCGGCTGCGATCTCGGCATCGCGCTTGGTACGGCCGAGGCCGAACAGGCCGAGCCCCGGCACCAGCACGACGCGGGGCAGGGGATCGAGCTCATGTTTGATATGGCCGACGCGGGTATTGTGCTGCTCGAAATAGCGGTGATAGCGCGTGGCGAATTGGCCCGCCGTGTCGTGAGCGACGCGGGCGAACTCGGCAAGTTTTCCGGGATCGGGCGGCGGCAGCACCAGCGGCCAGTTCTTGGTGCGGATGGTGTGGTCCGGCGTCACCACGCCGGCCTGGCTCACGCGGGCCAAATCCTTGGCATTGATGAAATTGAGCACCGCATCGGTGGCGCGGAATTCAAGCACGAGCCGGCGCCAGGCGCCTTCGATTGTTTTGTCTTTTTCGCTGCACGCGCCGCGCACGATCGGCGCGATCTGCGCCACCTCGGCGGTGCTGCGCCGCGCCGGCGTCGTTGCGACAACGGACTTGCGGCGGCGGGCGACAAATTCCTCGGCGCGCGAGACCATCTCGATCATGCGCTCATAGGCTTCGCGCGCGCTCTCGCCATAGGTGACGATGCCGTGTTTTGACAGAATGAGGCCGTCGCTCGGTTTCGCGCGTTCGAAAACATCGATCGCCTTCTTGGCTAAGCCGAAACCCGGCATGACGTAAGGCACGAAGGCGAGCCGGCCGCCGAAAACTTCGGCGCATTTCTTTTCGCCGTCGGGCTGATCGATGACGCTGAGCACGGCGGTGGCGTGGGTGTGGTCGACGAATTTGTGCGGCAGGAATGCGTGCAGCATGATCTCGACCGACGGATTGGCCGCCGCCGGATCGATCAGGCTGGCGCGCTCGATGCCGACCAGCTCGTCGTCGCTGATTTCGCCAAGCGCGCGCAGCTTGCGCAACGGCGAAAGCCGCACCGCCGGGAGGCCGGCGAGATCGATCATCGCCATGTCGGCGCCGGTCGCCTTGACGCGCAGCACCTCGACGTCGGCGCCGAGGCGGTCGCGCATCACTTCTTTCAGCGAGGTGTTGCCGCCGCCGTGGAGGACGAGTTTCGGGTCGCGGCCGAGCAGCCACGTTGTGTAGATGCGCAGCGCGAGATCGCGGTCGATGCCCGATTTCGCGCCTTCGGCGACGATGGCCTCGGCGTCACGGTCGACCCAGCCGCTTTTCATGGCGCCTGCCCAGCATCGCGTGTTGCATCAACCGCCGGCGAAACGGCGCGACCACCATCCGGTCTTGCGTGGCTGATTGGTGCCCTCGGTCGCGGCGACTTCGGTGATCACAGGTTCGGGGGCAGGAGCGGGCGCCACGGGTGCCGTCGAAGCCGGCGGCGGTGCATCGTCGCTGCTCGTAATCGGCGCCCGCTCGCGTACGGTGGATCGCCGGCGCGGCGGCTCGGCTTGTTGCTCCGCTGCCGGTGCCTCCGCGCTGACTGGCGCAGGCGGTGCGGACGGCGGCGCGGCGTCGAGATCGGCGACGGCTTCCTTGAGCTCGGGCTCGGCCGCGGCCGGTGGAGCGAGCTCGTCGTCCGGACCGAAACTGTGCTGTGGTACTGGGGCGCCGGAATCGTTCATGCCGGGCGCTGCGTCACCATTGCGATCGCGATCGTTGCGATTGCGCCGGCCGCCGCGGCGGCCGCGGCGGCGCCGTCCCCGCCGTTCGCCATCGCGATTCTGATCCGGACGGTCGCTGCGCTCCGTGCGCTCCGCCTGGGCCGGCTCGCCGTGTTGGTCGGTGACCTCGTCCCCGGCAAAAGATTCGCCGTCGCCTTCGGCAACCTGCTCGTTCGTGTGCTCGGTTGGATGCTCGGACGAGCCCTCGTGGATCGGGATGTGTTCGCGGTGTTCGCCGCCGTCGCGCCCTCCGCCGCGTCCGCCGCGTCCACGCCGCCGCCGCCGCCGGCGCGGCTCGCCTTCACCGTTCTCGGGAACGGTGCTGGGCGCGGCCGCTTCGACGTCCTGGTCCTCCGCCGCCTCCGCCTGCACCTCCTCCTCGACGATGCTCTCGTCTTCGAGGTCGTCCTCGTCTTCCAACGGCGCGGCAATGGCTTGTTGTTGGTTCTGCTCGGCCAGCGCGCGCGCCGCCTCGACCGTATGCACCTGTTCGCCACGATCGATCACGAAGGCCTGCGGTGCCATCACCGTTGCATCGGCGACGACCGTCAGCGTGATGGCAAACCGTTCCTCCAGGCTGCGCAGATGCGCGCGTTTCTGGTTGAGCACGTAGAGCGCCACATCGGGCCGGGTGCGGGCGATGAGATTGTGGGTGGCGCCGCGCATCAATTGCTCTTCCATCGCGCGCAGCACCTGCAGCGCCAGCGACGACACCGAGCGGACATGGCCAGAGCCGCCGCAATACGGGCATTTCTCCGTCGAGCTTTCCAGCACGCTGGTGCGGATGCGCTGTCGCGACATTTCGAGGAGGCCGAAATGCGAGATGCGGCCGACCTGGATGCGGGCGCGGTCGTGCTTGAGGCACTCTTTGAGCCGGCGCTCGACCGCACGGTTGTTGCGGTTCTCGTCCATGTCGATGTAATCGATGACGATCAGGCCGGCTAGGTCGCGCAGCCGCAGCTGCCGCGCGATTTCGTCCGACGCCTCCAGATTGGTCTTGAGCGCGGTGTCCTCGATGTGGTGCTCGCGCGTGGCGCGGCCGGAATTGACGTCGATGGCGACCAGCGCCTCGGCCTGGTTGAGCACGATGTAGCCGCCGGAGCGCAACTGCACGACCGGCGAGAACATGGCGTCGAGCTGGCTCTCGACGCCGTAGCGCGACAACAGCGGCTGGGTGTCGGTATAAGGCTTCACGCTCTTGGCATGGGTCGGCATGAGCATGCGCATAAAATCCTTGGCCTCGTGGTAGGCCTCGGAGCCGGCAACGACGACTTCGTCGATGTCCTTGCCGTAGAGATCGCGGATCGAGCGCTTGACCAGCGAGCCTTCCTCGTAAACCAGTTTCGGCGCCGTGGATTTGAGCGTCAGGTCGCGCACGGTCTCCCACAGCCGTAGGAGATATTCGAAGTCGCGCTTGATCTCGATCTTGGTGCGGCTTGCTCCCGCGGTGCGCAGGATCACGCCCATGCCCTCGGGGACTTCGAGGTCGGCCGCGGCCTCCTTGAGGCGGGCGCGATCTTCCGAGTTGGTGATCTTGCGGCTGATGCCGCCGCCGCGGGCGGTATTGGGCATCAGCACCGAATAGCGGCCGGCGAGCGACAGGTAGGTCGTGAGCGCCGCGCCCTTGGTGCCGCGTTCCTCCTTGACCACCTGCACCAGCATGACTTGGCGGCGCTTGATCACCTCTTGGATCTTGTACTGGCGGCGGTAACGCGGCGCGCGGTCGGGCACTTCTTCCATCGCATCGGCGCCACCGACCGATTCGACGATGTCGGCTTCCTCGTCGCCGCCGTTTTCGTGGCCGTTCTCGTGCCCGTTCTCGCCGCCATTGTCGCCTTCGGCGCCGGCATGGGCGCCGTTGTTCTGTTCGTCTGCGTCCGGTGCGGTGTGCGTAACTTCCGATATTTCGGCCTCACCCGTATCGGCAGTGGGCATATCGCCAGATGTCGACTCGTCCGCGGCGGGCTCGTGCTGCTCCGGTTCGGTCGCGTCGGGGCTGGATTCGGGCAAGACCGGCGGCAGGAGGTTAGCGGCTGCCGTGCCGACCTCGGCAACGTCATGCGATTCGGTCGCCTCGGCGGATTCGTCCGCATGGTCGCCGGCGGCCGCATCGCCGCCTGACGCGTCGGCGAGCTCACCGCGCAAAACCTCGTCTTCGCGGTGCGAGGCCGCATGCCGGTCGCGGCCGCGGCCCCGGCGCGAGCGCCGGTCGACCTCGTCATCGGCGGCGCGCTGGGCGCGCTCCTCCTCGTCGATCAATGCCTGCCGGTCGGCGACCGGGATTTGATAGTAGTCCGGGTGGATTTCGCTAAACGCCAGGAAGCCGTGGCGATTGCCGCCGTAATCGACGAAAGCGGCCTGCAGCGACGGCTCGACGCGCGTCACCTTCGCCAGGTAGATGTTGCCGCGGAGCTGCTTACGGTGTGCGGACTCGAAGTCGAATTCCTCGACGCGATTGCCGCGCAGAACGACCACCCGGGTCTCCTCGGGATGGGTCGCGTCGATGAGCATTTTGTTGGCCATTTTGTAATCTCACGACGGGCGGCGTGCCGCTTGCTCCGCGCCGCATCGGCGACGGGAAACGGGGGCCTGCCCGATTATCGGTGAATGGGACGGATCGGGGACTACGAGCGCGGCGGTCGGTGTCGACCGAACAGCCGGCGAGACCGTCGCCGTGCCAACCGGATCGAACCTTGGCTTCCGCTGGGAAGGCTTTTCCCTGGAAGACTTGCGCCTCGAACATGAACTCCAAACCGTGGCGGGCAGCAGCGCCCGGCGCTGCCGCGATTTCTTTCGCTTGCTCACGGCATCGCCGCGACACTGTTCCGGTAGCGTTGTTCGCCACTGGCACGCGCGTCACGCGCGAGGCTCCGGCTGTCCTCTTTCTCGAGGGTATCGGCGTCGCTTGCTCGTTCCACCGTCTTTGGCGCCATTTGGCGCCGCAAGAGCTCGAAACAGAGTTCGAAAGCGGCGTCCGCCTTGGTTCCCGGTTTCGGGGAGCCATTTTGGCGGACGTGCCGGATGCCCTAACGCGACACAACCGGAACCTGTCACCGTCAGCACGTTCTTCATAAGGCCCCGCATAGGGAATTGGCAAGTCACCTGTGAGCTTTGGCTCGATTTCAGCAAGTTCCAGCCGTCCCGGCGCCACTTTTGCCGCATTTAAAATTCCATTAACCACGCGTCCCTAATGAAGTAACACGGGCGCAAAGGGGTCGAACCGATGGCTGTCCGGGCGGCGAGCTGGGCTCTCCTCGGCATACTCTTCGCAGGCATTGCGGGAGCCGCCGGACCGCCGGCAACGCCGCCGCCGGCCGCCGACTCGTTTCCCGTCGCGACCGAGGTCCGGCTCGGCGGCGACGAGGCGGCGACCCGCTTCATCATGGATTTGAGCCGCAAGATCGATCTGCGCGCCTTTACGCTCTCCGACCCCTACCGCGTCGTCCTCGATATCCCGCAGGTGACGTTTCAATTGCCGCCCAAGGCCGGCGAGAGCGGCCGCGGCCTGATCAAGGCGTTTCGCTTCGGCCTGATGATGCCCGGCGGCTCGCGCATGGTGCTCGATCTGGCCAAGCCCGCGCGCATCGACAAGGCCTTTGTGGTCGACGCCACGGCCGATGCGCCGGCCCGCCTCGTGCTCGATCTGGCGCCAACCGATCGCGAGAGTTTTTTGCGCAAAGTCGCGCTCGACGGCAAAACGGCCGGCACCGAAGCGCCGGCGCGCGGCGCGCCGCCGGCCGACAGCGCCGACAAACGGCCACTGGTGGTGCTCGACCCCGGCCATGGTGGCATCGACACCGGCACCAAGGGGCCGGGCGGGGAAATAATGGAGAAGAATATCGTGCTCGATTTCGCCGGGCGCCTGCGCGAGCGAATCGAGAAAGCCGGCAAATACCGCGTACTGATGACGCGCACCGACGACACTTTCATTCCGCTCGGCGAGCGCGTGCATATGGCGCGCAATGCCGGCGCCGCCCTGTTCGTCTCGATCCATGCCGATGCCTTGCCGAAGAAGGAGGGCGATGCTCAGGGCGCCACCGTCTATACGCTGTCGGAGACCGCCACCGATTCGGAAGCCGCGCGGCTCGCCGAGCAGGAAAACCGCGCCGACGTCATTGCCGGCGTCGATCTCAAGGACGAGCCCGATGACGTCGCCGGTATCCTGCTCGACCTGGCCCAGCGCGAGACCAAGACGTTTTCGGTGCAGTTCGCCCACCGGCTGGTGAACGAGTTGAAGAGCGCGACGCGGCTGCACAAAAACCCGCTGAAATCGGCGGGCTTTAAGGTCCTGCGCGCTCCCGACGTGCCGTCGGTCCTGGTGGAACTGGGCTATGTGTCGAACAAGGACGACCTGCAATCGCTGCTCTCCGACACGTGGCGCGACCGCACGGCCGCTTCGCTGGCCCAGGCCATCGATACCTATTTCTCCACCCACGTCGCCGGCACCCGCGCCGGGGCCAATTAATGGAGGCCGGTATGGCAATACGGCCGCAGCCGAATGGCCTCAGTTTGAACAAGAAGCGGAGCGACCACAGCCGATGAGGACAGGGGTCTCTAGCGATTTCATGGCAATACTGCCAAACTGGGCCTTCTCCCGGCGGCGATTGAATCGGCGCGGCGCCTGCGCCCGCCGAGACGCGGTGGAACTTAGACCCGCTGCACGTAGACCTGCGGAACGTGGACAATGAAAATCTTGTTGCGCTTCCTCGGCTTCCTGTTCGCGGTCGGGACGATCGTGTTCATCGTCGGCGTTGCCGCAACCGCTGGGCTGCTCTGGCATTACTCCAAGGATTTGCCGGACTATTCGCAGCTTCAGGATTACGAGCCGCCGGTGATGACGCGGGTGCATGCCGGCGACGGCTCGCTGTTGGCCGAATACGCCAATCAGCGCCGCCTCTACCTGCCGATCCAGGCGATCCCAAAACTCGTCACCAATGCCTTCATCGCCGCCGAAGACAAGAACTTCTACCAGCATCCCGGCATCGACATTTACGGCATCGGCCGCGCCGGATTGCTCTACGTTCAGAATTACGGCTCCAGCCGCCGGCCGCAGGGCGCTTCGACCATCACGCAACAGGTCGCCAAGAACTTCCTGTTGACCAACGAGGTGTCGTTCGAGCGCAAGATCAAGGAAGCGCTGCTGGCGCTGCGCATCGAGCGAACCTACTCGAAGGAAAAAATCCTCGAGCTCTATCTCAACGAAATCTATCTCGGCTTTGGCGCCTACGGTGTCGCGGCGGCGTCGCTGCTCTATTTCGACAAGTCGGTGCACGAGCTTTCGATCGCGGAAGCCGCCTATCTCGCCGCTTTGCCCAAGGGGCCGAATAACTACAATCCGTTCCGCAAACGCGACGAGGCGATCGCGCGGCGCAATTACGTCATCGATCGCATGGCGGAAGACGGCTACATCCCGGCCGATGTTGCCGAGAAGACGAAGAAGGAGCCGCTCAACATCACGGTGCGGCCGACCGGCGCCCACGTTTTCGCCGCCGAATATTTCACCGAAGAGGTGCGGCGCTACATCTACGACAATTACGGCGAGAAGAAACTCTACGAAGGCGGCCTATCGGTCCGCACCACGCTCGATCCGAAAATCCAGGTGATGGCGCGCCAGTCCATGATCAACGGGCTGGTCAATTTCGACGAGAGCCAGGGCGGTTATCGCGGCCCCGTCACCAAGATCGACATTTCGGGTGACTGGGGCACCAAGCTTGCCGAGGTGAAATCGCTGTCCGACGTCGCGCCGTGGCGGATGGCGGTGGTGCTCGACGTCACCAACGATTCCGCGCGCATCGGCTTGCAGCCGGCGCGCGATCCCGGCGGCAATGTGCTCAAGGCCCGCGATACCGGCATCATTTCGCTCGACGGCGTGAAATGGGCGAAACCGGGATCGCCGAACGGCCCGACCGGTAAGCCGATCCAGAGCGTCAGCCAGGTGCTCGCCGCCGGCGACGTCGTCTACGTCGAGCCGTTGCAAGACCAAGGCAAGTACCGGCTGCGCCAAATCCCCGAAATCTCCGGCGCCATGGTGGTGATGGATCCGCGCACCGGCCGCGTGCTCGCCATGGTCGGCGGTTTCTCCTTCGACCAGAGCCAGTTCAACCGCGCGACGCAGGCGCTGCGGCAGCCTGGCTCGTCGTTCAAGCCGCTGGTCTATGCGGCGGCGCTGGACAACGGCTACACGCCGTCGAGCATCGTCATGGATGCGCCCATCGAAATCGACATGGGGCAGGGCGGCGGCATCTGGCGGCCGGAAAATTACGGCGGCAAGTTCTTTGGTCCTTCGACCTTGCGCTTCGGTCTCGAGCAGTCCCGCAACGTGATGACGGTGCGGCTCGCCCAGGACATCGGCATGCCGCTGATCGCCGAATATGCCAAGCGGTTCGGCGTCTATGACGAGTTGCCGCCGTATCTGTCCTACGCGCTCGGCGCCGGCGAGACCACCGTGCTGCGCATGGTCACCGCCTATTCGATGTTCGACAACGGCGGCCGCCGCGTGAAGCCGACGCTGGTCGACCGCATTCAGGACCGCTACGGCCACACCATCTACAAGCACGACGAGCGCGAATGCGTCGGCTGCGATGCCGCCAAGTGGGACAATCAGTCCGAGCCGACCTTGCTCGACCGCCGCGAGCAGGTGATCGATCCGATGACCGCCTATCAGATCACCTCGATGATGGAAGGCGTCGTGCAGCGCGGCACCGCGACCGTGGTGCGGGACGTCGGCAAGCCGATTGCCGGCAAGACCGGCACCACCAACGACGAGAAGGACGTCTGGTTCATCGGCTTCTCGCCGGACATCGTCTGCGGCGTCTATATGGGCTTCGACAAGCCGCGCCATATCGCCCGCCTCGCCACCGGCGGCCATCTCGCCGCGCCGATCGTCAGGGATTTCCTCAAGCTTGCGCTGGTCGACAAGCCGCCGATTCCGTTCCGCGTGCCGCCCGGCATCAAGCTCATTCGCGTCAATCCGAAGACCGGCATGCGCGCCGGGCCGGGCGATGACAGGGTTATCCTGGAAGCGTTCAAGCCGGGCACCGCGCCGCCCGACAATTACTCGGTCGTCGGCGCCGAGACCGCCAATGGCGGCCCACTGCCGGCGGTGTCGCCCGACGCCGATCGCGCCGTGCGCAGCACCGGCACCGGCGGTTTGTATTAAGCCATATTGAGTGCGGCCTTCCTTGCGGCTTGCCGACGGATCGCGCGTGCGTTGATTAGATCGTAGTCCGCGCGAGTTGGGAGGGGGTTGCGTTCCGATCGGGAATGACGTGAATGTCGCCGGCGCCGTCGGCGCTTGGGGTCCGCGGCTGACGAAGCCCACCTGGAATCCGGATTTGCGGCAGTGGCTCAAGGAATGCAGGCGATGACTGCAGCCGAATCCGCGGGACGACGCCCAGATGTGCCGGCGCTGACCGGCTTGCGCTTCCTGGCCGCCTTCTCGGTACTCCTGGCGCACGGCTTGTCTGCGACGCTGACCAACAACGAGCCGCCCACAGGGGTCGTTCTTTGGCTCATGCAAGCTTCCGGATTTGGCATGACGCTGTTCTTCGTGCTCAGCGGCTTTGTGATCCATTACAACTACGCCGGCTTGGTGACCGACGGGCGGCTGCGCGGCATCGCCGCCTTCTTGTGGGCGCGCTTCGCCCGCCTTTATCCGCTCTTTTTGCTGATGATGCTGGTCTACGTGCTGGTGAGCCAGCGGCACGTCGCGTACTGGACCGGACGGCCTGAGGACATCAACGCGATTTTTCAGGCGCTGCCGTATTTCCTGTTGTCGATACAAAGCTGGATTTACAAGCTGATCGGCGGCGGCGCGCTGGTCGATGCTATCCGCGGCGGCTCGCCGCCGACCTGGTCGATCTCTACCGAATGGTTTTTCTACTTCGCCTATCCGCTTATCGCTTGGTTCATTCTGCGCGCCCGCGCGCCAGCGATTATTCTGCTGGTCATCGGCATATGGTGCGTGTTGTGGACCGCGTTTTCGACGGGCCTTTACGATCGCGCGCCACAGATTGACGCCTGGGCCGTCGGCCATTTCGGTCCCGTTGCCGAAATGCAAAACCACGAGGATTCGTTCGTGCGATGGCTATTGTACGTATCGCCCTATCTGCGCATCGGCGAATTCGTGCTCGGCGCTATTACCGCTCAGCTCTACATCGCGCTGCAAAGACGCGACGTGACGCGTTGGGAAAATACGCTCGGCGGCGCGCTATTTTGGGCGGCGGCATTGAGCGTCCTCCTGGTCACTTATCTGGAGTACAGTCCCGACGTTCCGATGACGATCTTCCGCAAAATGAACATGAACTTCGCTTTGGCGCCGTCGGTGGCGCTCCTCGTCTTCTGCGCCGCCCGCTATCGAAGCGCGGCGTCGCGGCTTTTGACGTCGCGTCCCGCCATTGCACTCGGCGAAGCGAGCTACTCGATATACCTGGTGCACTCGATCGTGCTGATCAGCGCCGTTAAGCTGACCGGAAGCGTCGTGCACGGGACCGCCTACAATGTACTGAAGCTCATCGTCCTGATGGCGATCGTTGTCGCGATTTCGCTGTTGCTCTACACCTATTATGAAGCGCCGGCGCGCCAATGGCTCCGGCGGCGCGGGAGCAAGCGACCCGCACCTGCCGCATTTGCCGACGCGGCGCAGTCGTCGGCGTCCTGATGGACGTGCCGCGGCCCAGTGCTTCCGGTTGCCGGCATCGCCTTCCACATTTCAGGATCATGCTCTAATGGAGACGATCAGGACGGCGGAAGGAAGCCATGACGGACGGTAAGGATCTGACTGCACCTCAAATTCCATATTGGCTGATCTGTCTTGGATTGATTGTTATCGGCATCGCGGCGACGATCTGGGACGGCCCCTGGGAACCAGTTCGCGACATCACCAAGGAATTGGGACCCGGACTCTTCACTGCGGGAATTCTTGGGTCGCTTGTCGCGTTGTTCTTTCAGCGTGAATTCGTACGTGACCGCAGTCTCGGCCAGTCGCCGAGCCCTGCTGCCAACGCCTCGCTCCCTTCGCACGATCGCGCGGCGCAGGTTGCAGCGATGATCAGAAGTGAATTCCCAGCCTTTACCTCCAGCGATATGAACACGCCGTTCGCGCGTTTAGGCATCGATAGTATCAGCATGTTGACGATTCGCACGCAGGCGGAGGCGCTCGCGGGCAAAGGCCTCGACCAGGATCAATGGGACGACATCGACACGCCCGCCGATCTAGCCCGGGCACTCGGCCAGGTTTCGCCGCAGCTTCGATCAACAGATGCGCCGACGACTCCCAGCGAGCGGCGGACTTATCTTTTGAACATGCCGCAGATGGCGGTCGGCGGGCTGTCAGAGTCGTGGCTGTTCAAGGAGCTCGGCGATATCCACTGGACCGTACTGGCCAAGGCGCTCGGACAGCCGACGCGCCTGCTGAGCGACAGCGCCGGCGAGCGTATTTATGCGACCTTCACTCGCATCCAATTGCGATCGTCCTGTGCGTTTGGCCGCTATGAGGAGAATGAGCGCATTGACATCGACGCCGGTATGTCCCGTTACGGCGCGGGACTGTACTTCAGCGAGATTATGGCGAACGGCGCCACTGGCTCGATCCAGGCGCGCCTGATGTCGAGCTTTTCGAAATTCGGAGCGACCGGATCGAACACTTCGCTGTTCAAAGGGCTGCCCGAGCTGCCGCCCGACTGCATCATTCCGGCGCTTCCCGAAGTGCCGGAATTTGGTCGTGACTACCAAGGGCGCCGCGCGGAAACGCTCGCACCGCCGATTTTCGAATGCGAATATGAGATCATGCCAAGCCACGACATCAATGGCGTCGGGCTACTTTATTTCGCCGCTTACCCGATGATCGACGACATCTGCGCGGCGCGACATGCTGGGCGCACGTATGCGACGGGCTTCAGCACGCGCTACCGTGATATTTTCTATTTCGGCAACAGTGATGCCGACGACACGCTGATCTATCGCCTGCACCGTAAGGCCGGTGACGACGACTCCCTCGAGATAGAGAGCTCGATCAGCCGCAAGAGCGACGGCAATTTGATGGCGAGAATTTTCACCCAAAAGGTCCGCCCCGCCCGCGAGGTCACCCCGCGCCAAGCGGCTGCCGATGCCGGCTCGTAACCGGATTGCGCTCCGACTTTTGCGCGGCGACGCGACCTTTGCCGGCAGCGAATTCCAAGCCGATCCGATCGGTGCCTGGAAATCGCGGCCAAAGTCAGGGATATTGCCGCCGCCGAATTCCCGCGCGCGAACCCAAACCCCGCCAATATGAGTTACGACACACTCTATTTCGCTCTGTTCCTGGCGGTGACATGGGCGGCCTTCGAAGTATTGCCGTGGCGCGGCCCGGTCCTTCTGGTTGCCAGCATCGTGTTCTATGCGGTCGCCGGCCTGCGCGACAGCTTGGTCGCCGCCACCGTCATCCTTGCCAATTTCGGTTTCCAGTTCCCGCTCATGCGCGATCGGCGTTGGCTCTATCCGGCGCTGGTTTTCAATATCGGCTGTCTTGCCTATTTCAAATATCGCGTGTTTCTCGCGACCGCGGCCGGCTTCGATGTGTTCAGCCAGCACATCATCATCCCGCTCGGAATTTCCTTCTACATCTTCCAGCTTACGGCTTTTCAAATCGATCTATCGCGCGGGCGCGCCAAGCCGTTCTATTCGCTGCCGCGCTTTGCGCTGTTCAAGTTGTTCTTCGGCCAGCTCGTGGCGGGGCCGATCATGCGCTGGCGGCAGTTCGGCCCGCAGATCCATCGTCTGTTCGACGGCACGCTGCCGCGCCGCCGGTTGCTCGGGATTGCGCTTGGTCTTTGCCTCGTCGGATTGATCAAGAAGGTCGTCTTCGCCGACGCGCTCGCGCCCTTTGTCGAAACGATCTTTCACAACGGGCCGGCCAGCGCCGCTGCCGCGTGGCTCGGCATCTTCCTGTTCAGCTCGCAAGTGTATTTCGATTTTTCCGGCTACTCCGACATCGCGCTGGGCTTAGGCTATCTATTCGGGCTGCGGCTTGCCGTGAACTTCCGCCAGCCGTTCACGGCGCTCACCCCGCAGGACTTTTGGCGCCGCTGGCACATCACGCTCAGCTTTTGGATCCGCGATTACCTCTTTACGCCGCTAGCGCTTCTCAAAGCGACGCGCGCGTGGCTGGCCGTTTCGCTCATCATCGCCATGGCATTGGCCGGGCTCTGGCACGGTGCAAACTGGACGTTCATCGTCTGGGGCGTGGGCTGGGCGCTGGCCATGCTGCTGTGGCATTTGGCCAACCGCTTCCTGATCCGCCTCGGCGCGGCGCAGTGGGTTCTGACCTTCGGTATTTGGCTTGTCCTGCTGGTGTTCTTTCGCTCGAGCGACGTCGGCGCGGCGCTCCGTTATATCGCCACGATGTTCGGCGGCAGTAGCGCGGGCAATGCGCCGCTGCCAAACGATGGAGCCGGCGGCCTCCTGATCGCGCTCGGTTGCGCCGGACTGCTCGCGCTGCACTGGTCGGAAGGTTACCTTCACACGCGGCAAACGGTGCTGCTGATGCGGCGCTTCGACGGTCTCTTGCTGCGCGCGCTCATCATAGGCCTCGCACTGTGGCTGCTGCTGCTGCCGAAGGTGCAGGACAATCCATTCATCTACTACCGGTTCTGATCATGCTGCGAAAATTGAGCCGCATCGTTGCGGCAATCCTGGCCGGAGTGGTGTTGGCGGTGCTCGGAACGGAAGCGTTCTTTCGCATCATCGACGCCACGCCGTTGCGCTGGGTGCTGCCGCTGCCGCAGGTCGCCCTCTACGGGCCGGATTTTGACACCGGATACCGTCATCGCGCCGATGTCAGCGGCATGTGGCTGACCGAGCACCGCAACTTCATTCGCACCTCCGATCTCGGCTTGCGCGATCGCGACCGGCCGCTCGCCCATGGCGCCGGGCCGCGGACAGTCATCGTCGGCAATTCCATCATCGAGGCGGTGCAAGTCAGCGAGTCGCAGACCGGTCCGGCGGTGGCCGAGACCATATTGTCGCACGAGCGTCCGGGCGCCGAAGTGGTCAATCTCGGACTGTCCGGCGCCAGGCCCGCCGTCGATGTGGCGCGTTTACAGTCGCAGGGCTTGGCGCTGTCCCCCGATCTCGCCATCGTCGTCCTCGATGTCGAGGACTTCACGACGTCCGCTACCATCGACGATCGGGAATTTACCGGCTATCGCCCCGACGCCAGCGGTGTGTTCCATCTTTCTTATGGTTTTCGCAATTCTTCCGGCTATCGATTTCGCACCTCTCAGGCGGGACGCGTCTTCTACTGGCTGCTCGACCATAGCGAGGTGGTCCGTATCATCAATGCGCGCAAGAACGTCGGCATCTTTGCCGAGCTTTCGCCGCCGGCGGTGGCGGAGGGCGGTTCGACAAGGTGCAGCGCCGCCAACCTCGACCCTTATACCGCGCTGTTCATCAAGGGTGAGCCCGCCGACATGCGCGGCGTGCTCGACGCCTTCGTTCGCGATCTCGCCGCCATCCAACGCGATAAAAAACTTCCCATCATCGTGGCAACGCAAGCCATCGGGGCAGGGTGCCCGTCCCTTGCCGACAAGCGTTCTGCGATCATCGGTGCGATCCGCGCTCAAATCGAGGGCGCCGGCCTACAATACCTCGATCTCGATGGGCGCCTCGCGGCGGCGGTGGGTGCCGACTATGCAACCGAGTTTTACGGCTTCGGCGCCAATTCGGGATTCGGCCACCTCAACGTCGCCGGCAATCGCGTTTACGGCGAAATCTTCGCCGACGTGATCGCGCACGCGCTGCCGTCGCAACGCCAGCCCGGTCGGTGAGTGAAGGACGCGTCCTCGGGCAACGGCAAGCCGGGGGCGGCGCGTTGCACGCGGCGCCGCAACCGATTACATAACCGCCCAGGAGCACGACCATGCGCGCTGAAATCGAGACCATCGTCGAGGAGATCAAGCAGTCCGCCGGGCTGCTGAGGAGGCATCTTTGACGTCGATAAAGCGCGCGCCCGGCTGGCCGAGCTGAACCGGCAGGCCGAAGACTCCAATCTCTGGAACGATCCGCCGCGGGCGAGCCGGGTGATGCAGGAGCGCACCGCGCTCGACGAGCAGCTTACCGCGCTCGCTCGCATCGACCAGGAACTCGACGACCAGATCACCTTGATCGAACTCGGCGAGGCCGAGAACGATCAGGAAGTCATCGCCGAGGCGGAAACGAGCTTGCGCAAGCTCAAAACCGAGGTGACGCGCCGCGAGCTGGAAGCGCTATTGTCCGGCGAGGCCGACGCCAACAATTCCTATCTCGAAGTCCATGCCGGCGCCGGCGGCACCGAGAGCCAGGACTGGGCCGGCATGCTGCTGCGCATGTATGTGCGCTGGGCCGAGCAACACGGTTACAAGGTCGATTACATCGAGGAGACGCAGGGCGAAGAGGCCGGCCTCAAGTCGGCGACCATCGAGATCAAGGGCCACAACGCCTATGGCTGGCTGAAGACCGAGAACGGCGTGCACCGCCTAGTGCGCATACAT